>Ga0265320_10002449_pt1 | contig 12925 bp, 10 predicted proteins | sample 4827metaG_FD_202087 | JGI IMG/M metagenome (GOLD analysis project Ga0265320, IMG submission 202087) | Rhizosphere microbial communities from Carex aquatilis grown in University of Washington, Seatle, WA, United States - 4-8-27 metaG | ecosystem: Host-associated > Plants > Roots > Rhizosphere >...
CCTGCTCCTTCTTGAAGGCGCCGCTCAGGCCCTTGTCGATGGCGAGCGGCACCTCGACCACCTTGGCGTCCTTGATCACCACGCGGGCCGAGCCGGTGCGGCCCACCGGCTTCAGGCGGTCCTGGGCCCAGCGCTGCGCCGCCCCTTCGGGCGACACCGGCATCAGGTGCTCGATATGGGGGGAGCGGCCGGGGGCCACGAACTCCGAGACGATCTCCAACTGCCCGACGTCAAGCTGGAAGGGCCGCAGGTTGGCGAAGCTGATTTCGGGCAGCTTCTGCATGGGCGGCCTGGCGTTCTGGCAGGCGCTGGCCGTAAGAGCGGCGACGACGGCCACCATCAGGCGGAAATGCCGAGAGATCATGGGAAGGGTTCCCCTTGGCTTGCAACGATGTGGGCTCAATATCGGTGCGGTGTGGCGGACCGTCAAGACGGCTGCAGCTCCGATAGGCGGAAGACATGGTCGGTGCGGCAGAACTCGCAGGTCACCACGATCCGGCCCGCCTCGTCGGCCACCGAGGCCACCTCGGCGGCGGGAAGCGAGCGCAGCGTCGCCTCGACCTTGGTCCGCGAGCAGCGGCAACGGGCCTGCAGCGCCTTGGCCTCGAAGACCTGCAACTGTTCGGCATGGTACAGGCGATAGAGCAATTGCTCGGGCTCCAGAGTGGGGTCGACCATCTCGGCGCCGGTGACGCTGGAGAGCAGGATCTCGGCGCGGCGCCAGGTTTCCCGGGCCTCCTCGGCCACCAGGATGGGAGCGCTGCCGGTCCCGGCCGGCATGCGCTGGATCATCAGCGCGGCGGCCGCCCAGCCCAGGCCGTCGGCCGGCGGACGCACCACGGCCTCGATGGCGGTATCCAACTGCTCAGACTGCTTGAAATAGGCCCGGGCGCAATCTTCCAGGGTCGGCCCTTCCAGTTCGACGATGCCCTGATAGCGTTCGGTATCCGGCCCCTGGTCGACGGTGAAGGCGAGATAGCCCTTGCCCAGCATGGCGGGCACCGAGGCCCGCCCGGCGAGCGGCACCTGCCCCAGCCGGGCGGCATCGAAACGGGCGTGGGCGCGCACGTCGCCGCCGCTGGTCACGTCGGCCACCAGCAGCGAGACCGGGCCGTCGCCCTGGGCCTGCAGGGTGAAGATGCCGTCGAACTTCATGGAGGTGGCCAGCACGGCGGCCAGCGCCATGGTCTCGGCCAGCAGGGCGGCTACCGGCACCGGATAGGCATGCTGGTCGTCGAGAATGGTGTCCAGCGCGCTGCCGAGCCGCGCCAGACGGCCACGCACCGCACCACCCATCACGGCGAAGGGCAGGACCGAATCGGTCAAGCCAGACACCAGGTCAGGATGCCCTTCTGGACGTGCAGACGGTTTTCCGCCTCGTCCCATACCACCGATTGCGGGCCGTCCATGACCGGATCGGTCACTTCCTCGCCGCGATGGGCGGGCAGGCAGTGCATGAACAGGGCGTCGGGCGCCGCCTTGGCCATCAGCGCCTCGTTGACCTGATAGGGCTCCAGCAGTTCGTGGCGGTTGCCATCCTTGCAGCCCATGGACACCCAGGTATCGGTCAGCACCAGATGGGCGCCGGTCACCGCCTCGGCGGGATGGGTGGTCAGCACCACGCTGGCGCCCTTGGCACGCGCCCAGTCCACCGCGCGGCGCGACGGCATCAGGCCTTCCGGGCAGGCCAGCCTGATCTCGCAGCCGAAATGGCCGGCGGCGTGAATCCAGCTGGCGGCCACGTTGTTGCCGTCGCCCACCCAGGCCACCACCTTGCCCTTGAGCGAGCCGCGATGCTCCTCGAAGGTCATCACGTCGGCCATCACCTGACAGGGATGGGATTCATCGGTCAGGCCATTGATCACCGGCATGCCGGCGTATTGGGCCAGTTGGGTCAGCTTGTCGGGCAGGTTGGTGCGGATCATCACCGCGTCGACGAAGCGCGACAGTACCCGGGCGGTGTCGGCGATGGTCTCGCCCCGGCCCAGTTGGGTATCGCCCGCCGCCAGCATGACGACGTCGCCGCCCAGTTGCTTCATGCCCACCTCGAAGGACACGCGGGTCCGGGTCGAGGGCTTCTCGAAGATCATGGCCAGCATCTTGCCGGCCAGCGGCGCCTTGGGACCCTTGCCCTGCTTGTAGGCGAGGCCGAGATCGAGGATATGGCGCAGCGTCGCCGTATCGAATCCATCGAGGTCGAGGAAGTGGCGCGGAGCGCCCGATGCTTTGACAGAGTTCATTTCACCTCGTCGAAGGTGCGGGACAGGATGCCCACCGCTTCGTCCACTTGGGCGTCATCGATGATCAGGGGCGGCAGCAGCCGCACGATATTGTCGCCCGCCCCCACCGTCAGCAGGCCGTTGGCGGCCAGACGGGCCACCATCTCGGTATTGGGCATGGCGGGCTTGATCCCCAGCATCAGACCCAGGCCGCGCACCTCGGTGATCACGCCGGGGGTGCGGGCCGCCGCCGCCTCGACCTTGGCGCGCAGCAGCTTGCCCATGGCCTGGACGTGATCGAGGAAACCCGGCTCGGCCATGACGTCGAGAACTTCCCCAGCCACCGCCATGGCCAGCGGATTGCCGCCGAAGGTGGAGCCGTGGGTGCCGGGAACCATGCCCGACGCCGCCTTGGCGGTCGCCAGGCAGGCTCCCACCGGGAAGCCACCGCCCAGCCCCTTGGCCACGCCCATGATGTCGGGGGTGACGCCCGCCTGCTCGTGGGCGAACAGGGTGCCGGTACGGCCCATGCCGGTCTGCACCTCGTCGAAGATCAGCAGCAGGCCGAACTCGTCGGCGGTGGCGCGCAGGCGCCGCAGGTAATCGGGGTCGCCGGGGACGATGCCGCCCTCGCCCTGGACCGGCTCCACCAGGATGGCGGCGGTCTCACTGGTGATGGCGGCGCGCAAGGCGTTGAGATTGCCGAAGGGCACGTGGTCGAAACCGTCCACCGCCGGGGCGAAGCCCTCGAGATGCTTCTTCTGGCCGCCCGCCGCCACGGTGGCGAGCGTCCGGCCGTGAAAGGCGCCCTCGGCGCAGATGATGCGGTAGCGTTGGGGATTGCCGGCGGCGTAGTGATGGCGCCGGGCCATCTTGATGCTGCATTCCAGGGCTTCGGCGCCGGAATTGCAGAAGAACACCGTGTCGGCGAAAGTGCGCTCCACCAGCTTGGCGGCCACCTTCTCCTGCCCCGGCACCCGGTAGAGATTGGAGGTGTGCCACACCCGCCCGGCCTGCTCGGTCAGCGCCTTGACCAGACGCGGGTGGCAGTGGCCCAGGGCGTTGACGGCGACGCCGGCGGCGAAATCGAGAAAGCGTCGGCCGTCATCGGTGAACAGATAAACACCCTCGCCCCGCTCGAAAGCGAGGTCGGCACGCGCGTAAGTCGGCATCACCACTGGAATCACAATGCTCTCCCGAGAATGCCCGGCGGCCTCGCGAATGCGAGCGATGGTGCCGGTGCGCTCATGGAAAGCGGCAGAATATCGGTTGGAAATCCAGGAATGTCAACCCGTAAGCGGGTTCCATCAGCTTCTCAGCTTGTATCCCGTGTCCAGCATGCGCCAGGTGATGAGCAGCAGGACCAGATCGGCGACGGCCATGGCCACCACTCCGACCATCACCGACCCGTCGCTGGTTCCGATGAATCCGGCCCTGAATCCGTCGATCATATAGAAGAACGGATTGACCAGGGCGATGGCGTGGAAAGTCTGGGGCAGGCGCTCGATGGAATAGAAGGTGCCCGACAGGAACGACAGCGGCGTCACGATGAAATTGGTCACGGCGGCCATATGGTCGAACTTGTCGGCCCAGATGCCCCCCATCATGCCCAGCAGGGACAGCATCAGCGAGCCCATCACGGCGTGATAGACGATCAGGGCGGGATTGTGGACCGGCAGGTGCACGAACAGGGCCATGGCCAGCCCGACAGCGACACCCACCGCCAGACCGCGCGCCACGCCGCCCAGCGCCACCGCCGCCGTCTGCTCGGCGCCGGTCAGCGGCGGCATCAGCATGTCGACGATGTTGCCCTGGACCTTGGCGATGATGATCGACGACGAGGTATTGGCGAAGGCGTTCTGGACGATGGCCATCATGATCAGGCCGGGGCTGAGGAACTGGACGAAGGGCACGCCCTTGACCTGGGCGGCGACGGGGCCCAGCGCCAGGGCGAACACCGACAGGAACAGCAAGGTGGTGACGACGGGAGCGATGATGGTCTGGAAATAGACCTTGAGGAAGCGCCGCACCTCCTTCATCAGCAGGGTCCAGGTGCCCAGCCAGTTGACCGCGCCATAGGAGCGGGGCGCGGGCGGAAGGATGTTGACGTCGTCTCTCATGCTACACTCCGTTCCATGAAGGAACACGTCTCCAAATCCGGCGGGCGCCCCCCACCCAGGATCACCGCATCATACCTCGAGAATGCAGCGCTGCATTATCTCGAACGCTATTCCTCGTCCAGGGCCAATCTGCGCCGGGTACTCATGCGCAAAGTGGACCGCTCGCTGGCCCATTGGGGCGGCGAGCGGGAGGACACCGCCCAGGCCGTCGACGCGGTGATCGCCAAGCTGGCCGGTCTCGGCTATCTCGACGACGCCGCCTATGCCGAGATCAAGGTGCGGGGCTTGCGGCGCAAAGGGGCCAGCACCCGGCTGATTTCCGCCACCCTGGCCGCCAAGGGGGTGGAGACGGAAACGACCGTCGCCGCCCTGGCGGAGCAGGAACCCGACGCGGAACTAACCGCCGCCTTCACCCTGGCGCGCCGCCGCCGCCTCGGCCCCTTCCGGCCCAAGGACAAGCGGGCCGAGTTCCGGGCCAAGGACCTGTCGACGCTGGGCCGCGCCGGCTTTTCCTGGGAGATCGCCCGCGCGGTGATCGAGGCGGAAGAACCGCCGTCAGTCTGACACCACCTTCTGGGCCTGGGGCGAGCTCATGCTGATGCCGGCCGCGTCGAAGCGCTGCTTGAGGCGGCGGTTGAACTCGCGGATCAGGGTCATGCGGTCGCCCGGCGTGGTCTTGATGCGCACCCTCAGGATCACCGAGGCGGCATCGAAGCGTTCGACGCCCTGGACCTCCAGCGGATCGATCATCATGGCATCCCATTTGGGATCGGCCCGCATCTCGGCACCCAGGTCGACGATCACCTGGGTGGCCTTGTCGGTCTCCACCGCGTAGGCGACGGGAATGTCGATGGCGGCGTAGTTGAAGCCGCGGCTGGAATTGATCACCGTGGACACGGCGCCGAACGGCACGGTGTGCAGCGAGCCGTTGCCGTCCCTGATCTTGATGGCACGGATGGAGATGGCCTCGACCGTCCCCACGTGCTCGCCCACCTTGACGGCGTCACCCACCGCGATGGTGTCCTCGAACAGGATGAAGGCGCCGGTGATGATGTCCTGCACCAGCTTCTGCGAGCCGAAGCCGATGGCGATGCCCAGCACACCGGCACCGGCCAGCAGCGGAGCGATGTTGACACCCAGTTCCGACAGTACGATCAGCCCGACCATCACCACCAGCAGGACAAAGGCGGCGTTGCGCACCAGGGGCAGCAGGGTGCGCACCCGGCCGGAGCGCTGCAACTGGTTGCCGTCGGCATCGGTGGCGGCGAGATAGCGCTCGATGACGGCGCGCAGCATCTCCCAGAACACCACCGCCAGGGCAAGGACCAGGATGATGTTGACCACTCCGGACAGGATGCGCCGCCCCCATTCCGAGCCCACCACCGCCAGCACGTTGTAGAGTCCAAGCGTCTGGATGGTCATCAGGCCCACCGCCGCGCCCAGGCCGCCCAGCAGGATGCGGCGCAGCCAGCCGAGGCGCTGGCGGATGCGCAGGTGCTGTTCCTCGGACAGCCGGCGGCCGGCGAAGCGATGCCACGCGCCGCGCGACAGCCGGTCGGCGCCGAAGGCTACCAGAACGGTCAGGACGACGATCACCGCCGTATGCTGCCACTGGTCGCGCCCCGAATGGTCGGCCAGCTTCTGCACCATCACGTCGGCGGCCTTGTCGCCGATGGCGTTGATCTGGCCGGGCAGCTCGGGAATGGACGCGGGCGGCGGCGATGCCGTCTGGGCCAGGGCGCCGCCGGTCAAGGCGCCCAGCAACAACCCCAGCAACAACAAGGTGGCGAGCAGGCGCCGCAAGACGCCATTATGGGCAACAGCACTCATCGTCTTTAACCGCTCCGAGGATCGAGGCATGTCCGCTCGCGTCACCATCTATCACAACCCGCGCTGCGGCAAGTCGCGCGATACGCTGAAGCTGATCGAGGACAAGGGGATCACCCCCCGGATCGTCGAATACCTGAAGGAACCACCCTCGGCGGCCGAGCTGAGCCGTATCGTATCCCTGCTGGGCAAGCGCCCCGCCGACATCCTGCGCAGGAAGGAAGCCGCCGAGGCCGGCATCGACCCGGCCGGGCTGGACGATGCGGCGCTGATCGCCGCCATGGTGGCCAACCCCATCGTCATCGAGCGCCCCATCGTGGTGACGGCCGACAAGGCGGCGCTGGGCCGCCCGCCGGAAAGCGTACTGGCGATTCTGTAAGGACGGCCTTCACGCAAACGCAACGCTCCGGCGCTTGGCGTGCGAGTTGGAACCGGTATAGATTGCCATCTCGAGCCGTCTCCTCCTCGTCAGGGAAGACAGGCTTTCGGCGAGGGGGCCGGCCATTTTCCCCGGATGGCCCCCTCGCCTTTTATTTTTGTCCCTCAGTCGCCGGGCGGGATGCGTCCCGCATCCCTTGGCTTTCGCGCCATAAGGCGCGCCGGCCCTTGGCCGCAACTCCTCGCCTGCGGCTCGTCGGTTTTTTCCCTCAGTCGCCGGGCGGGAACGGCCGTCACGCCGCCTTGGCGGTTCGGTCCAGCAGGGCGACGATGTCGCCCATGATGGCGGTGATGTCGTAATCCTTGGGCGTGTAGATACGGGCGCAGCCGGCGGCCAGCAGCACCTTCTCGTCCTCGGGCGGAATGATGCCGCCCGCCACCACCGGGATATCGCCCAGGCCGGCGGCCTTCATGCGCTCCAGCACCTCGGTGACCAGCGGCACGTGGCTGCCCGACAGGATGGAGAGGCCGACCACGTGAACGCCTTCCTCCAGGGCGGCGTTGACGATCTGGGCCGGAGTCAGGCGGATACCCTCGTAGACCACTTCCATGCCGGCGTCGCGGGCACGCACGGCGATCTGCTCGGCGCCGTTAGAATGGCCGTCCAGGCCGGGCTTGCCCACCAGGATTTTGACCCGGCGGCCCAGCTTGGCCGAGACCTCGGCGACCTTCTCGCGCACGGCGCCCATCTTCTCGCCCTTGACCTGAGCGGCGGCACGGGCCACGCCGGTGGGGGCGCGGTATTCGCCGAACACGTCGCGCAGCGTCTGGGCCCACTCGCCGGTGGTGATGCCGGCATGGGCGGCGGCGATGGAGGGTTCCATGACGTTGCGGCCCTCCTGCGCCGCCGAGCGCAGCTCGGCCAGGGCCTTGTCCACCGCCTTGGCGTCGCGGGACGAGCGGAAGGCCGCAAGGCGCTCGATCTGCTCGGCCTCGGCCTTGGGATCGACGGTCATGATGGAACCGTCGCCGGTGGTGAGCGGGCTGGGCTCGGTCTCGGTCCACTTGTTGACGCCGACGACGATCTGCTCGCCGGTCTCGATGGCGCCGATGCGGCGCGCGTTGGATTCCACCAGCTTCTGCTTCATGTAGCTGGATTCCACGGCCGAGACGGCGCCGCCCATGGCGTCGATGCGCGCCAGCTCCTCGCGCGCGCCCTCCTTGAGGGATTCCACCTTGGCCGTGATCTCGTGCGAGCCGTCGAAGATATCGCCGAACTCGAGCAGGTCGGACTCGTAGGCCATGATCTGCTGCAGGCGCAGCGACCATTGCTGGTCCCAGGGGCGCGGCAGGCCCAGGGCCTCGTTCCAGGCGGGAAGCTGCACGGCGCGGGCCCGCGCGTTCTTGGACAGCACCACCGCCAGCATTTCCATGACGATGCGGTAGACGTTGTTCTCCGGCTGCTGCTCGGTCAGGCCCAGCGAATTGACCTGGACGCCGTAGCGGAAGCGCCGGGCCTTCTCGTCCTTGACGCCGTAGCGGTTGACGCAGATCTCGTCCCACAGCTCGGTGAAGGCGCGCATCTTGCACAGCTCGGTGACGAAGCGGATGCCGGCATTGACGAAGAAGCTGATGCGGCTGACCACCTGCTCGAAATCGGCGGCCGGCACGGTGGGACGCACGGTGTCGAGCACGGCGATGGCGGTGGCCAGCGCATAGGCCAGCTCCTGCTCCGGCGTGGCGCCGGCCTCCTGCAGGTGATACGAGCAGACGTTCATGGGGTTCCACTTGGGAACCTCGCGATAGGTAAAGCCGATCACGTCGCTGGTCAGCTTCAGGGAGGGCTGCGGCGCGAAGATATAGGTGCCGCGCGACAGGTATTCCTTGATCACGTCGTTCTGGGTGGTGCCGTTCAGCACCGAACGATGCGCCCCCTGCCTCTCGGCGGCCGCGATGTACAGCGACAGCAGCCAGGCGGCCGGGGCGTTGATGGTCATGGAGGTGTTCATCTTCTCCAGCGGGATGCCCTCGAACAGGGTCATCATGTCGCCGAGATGGCAGACGGGCACGCCCACCTTGCCCACTTCGCCGCGCGCCAGGGCGTGATCGCTGTCGTAGCCGGTCTGGGTCGGCAGATCGAAGGCGATGGACAGTCCGGTCTGGCCCTTGGACAGATTGGTCCGGTAAAGCTTGTTGGACTCGGCCGCCGAGGAATGGCCTGAATACGTGCGGAACAGCCAGGGCTTCTCACGCGACGGGGTGGCGGTTTCGCGGGCGGTCTTGTCGGTCATCGGGGGCTCCAGACTGAATCCATTCAAAAAAATGTAACTTTGTCAGGGGTTAGGCCTCGCTGGCGACCTAAAATTTCTCTTTCCCCCGAGTTCGCGAAACAAACTATCATTTTGTGCATTGCGAAGAAAGCGACAAAACGCTAAAAGGCGGTGTACCGAGCGCCGAGGCTGGCCGCGTCGGGCAAGTGTCGTCCAGAGGGTCAAGGAGTTCTAGGATGAGCGAGCAGGTGGTCAAGGATCTCTACGAGCTTGGCGAGATTCCGCCGATCGGACATGTGCCGAAGCAGATGTATGCCTGGGCCATCCGGCGCGAGCGCCATGGCAAGCCCGACACCGCCATGCAGGTCGAGGTGGTCGATACCCCCGACATCGATCCCCATGAAGTGCTGATCATGGTGATGGCCGCCGGCGTCAACTACAACGGCGTCTGGGCCGCGCTCGGCAAGCCGATCTCGCCGTTCGACTACCACAAGGCCGATTACCACATCGCCGGTTCCGACGCCTCGGGCATCGTCTACAAGGTCGGCTCCAAGGTGAAGCGCTGGAAGGTCGGCGACGAGGTGGTGGTTCACTGCAACCAGACCGACGGCGACGACGAGGAATGCAACGGCGGCGACCCCATGAACTCCGCCAGCCAGCGCATCTGGGGCTATGAGACTCCCGACGGCTCCTTCGCCCAGTTCTGCCGCGTCCAGGCCCAGCAGGTCATGGAGCGTCCGCGCCACCTGACCTGGGAAGAGAGCGCCTGCTATACCCTGACGCTCGCCACCGCCTATCGCATGCTGTTCGGCCACCGCCCGCATGTGCTGCGTCCCGGCCACAACGTCCTGGTCTGGGGCGCCGCCGGCGGCCTGGGCTCCATGGCCATCCAGCTGATCGCCGTGTCGGGCGCCAACGCCATCGGCGTGATCTCGGAAGAGGACAAGCGCGAGTTCGTCCTCGGCCTGGGCGCCAAGGGCGTCATCAACCGCAAGAACTTCGACTGCTGGGGCCAGCTGCCCGACGTCGACGGCGACCCCAAGGTCTTCGGCGACTACATGAAGAAGACCCGCGAGTTCGGCAAGGCCATCTGGGACATCACCGGCAAGGGCAACGACGTCGACTTCGTGTTCGAGCATCCCGGCGAGTCCACCTTCCCGGTGTCGTGCAACGTGGTCAAGCGCGGCGGCATGGTGGTGTTCTGCGCCGGCACCACCGGCTACAACCTGACCTTCGATGCCCGCTTCGTGTGGATGCGTCAGAAGCGCATCCAGGGCAGCCACTTCGCCAACCTGCTGCAGGCCTCCCAGGCCAACCAGCTGGTGATCGAACGCCGCATCGACCCCTGCATGTCCGAGGTCTATTCGTGGGACGACATCCCCGCCGCCCACATGAAGATGCTGAAGAACGAGCATAAGCCCGGCAACATGGCGGTGCTGGTCCAGGCCCTGAAGCCCGGCCGCTACACCGTCGAGGATTGCATCGAGGGCTGATCCCCGAGCGAAAACCCTCTCCCGAATCCGGGAGAGGGTTTTTTTCATTTCCTTATCGTCAAGGACGCCGTCATGACCGCCATCCTGCTTTCCAACCTGATCCCCACCTGCGAATCCGCCGCCCTGGTGGTCGACAAGCTGCGGCTGGCCGCCAAGGCCTCGGTCACGGCCATGGTCAGCAAGGACGGCAAGATCAACGGCGCCCTGTTCGACGCCAACCAGTCGGCCGCCCACGGCTATGCCTGGCTGGCCACCTACGTGGCGGCGCTGCAGCAGATGCTGGGCTGGGCCAAGCGGCTCGAGGCCGAGGGCAAGCTGGGCGAGCTGGAGACCCTGATGCTCCAGGCGGCCTACGGCGAATACGTCGCCCAGATTTACGGCGGCATCCCCATGAGCCAGGGCGAGATCGTCCGCCTCGGCGACCTGGGTCTCGACACCGAGGTGGTGCACGAGCTGTCCAACGACGCCACCGCCACGCTGCGCAAGTCGGGCTGCACGGCGGCCGTGCGCACCCGCATCGCCGAGCTGATCAAGGACGGCCACCATTTCGGCGAGCCGGGCCTGGAGGACGAGACCCTGGTGCTGATCCGCGATCAGTTCCGCAGCTTCGCCGAGAACGAAGTCATCCCCCACGCCCATGAATGGCACCTCAAGGACGAGCTGATCCCCATCGAGGTGGTCAACCACGTGGCGGAGATGGGCGTGTTCGGCCTGACGCTGCCCGAGGAATACGGCGGCCTGGGCCTGGGCAAGATGTCCATGTGCGTGGTCACCGAGGAACTGTCGCGCGGCTATATCGGCGTCGGCTCGCTGGGCACCCGCTCCGAGATCGCCGGCGAGCTGATCCGTCTGGGCGGCACCGAGGAGCAGAAGCAGTACTGGCTGCCCAAGATCGCCGCGGGCGAGATTCTGCCCACCGCCGTGTTCACCGAACCCAATACCGGCTCGGACCTGGGCAGCTTGCGCACCCGCGCCGTGAAGCAGGGCGACGAGTACGTGGTCACCGGCAACAAGACCTGGATCACCCACGCGGCGCGTACCGACGTGATGACCCTGCTGGTCCGCACCAATCCCGACACCAAGGATTGGAAGGGCCTGTCCATGATGATCGCGCCCAAGCCGCGCGGCACGGAAGAGAACCCCTTCCCCGCCGAAGGCATGACCGGCGGCGAGATCAAGGTGCTGGGCTATCGCGGTATGAAGGAATACGAGCTGGGCTTCGACGGCTTCAAGGTCCCCGCCGCCAACCTGCTGGGCGGCGAGGAGGGCCAGGGCTTCAAGCAGCTGATGGAGACCTTCGAATCCGCCCGCATCCAGACCGCCGCCCGCGCCGTCGGCGTGGCCCAGTGCGCCATGGAAGTGGGCCTCAAATACGCCAACGAGCGCGTGCAGTTCGGCAAGCCCATCTACGAGTTCCCCCGTGTCGGCGGCAAGATCGCCTGGATGGCGGTGGAGACCATGGTGGCCCGTCAGCTCACCTATTTCTCGGCCCGCGAGAAGGACGAGGGGCATCGCTGCGACATCGAGGCCGGCATGGCCAAGCTGCTGGCCGCCCGCGTCGCCTGGGCCAACGCCGACAACGCGCTGCAGGTGCACGGCGGCAACGGCTATGCCGAGGAATACCCCATCTCGCGCATCCTGTGCGACGCCCGTATCCTCAACATCTTCGAGGGTGCGGCCGAGATCCAGGCCCAGGTCATCGCCCGCGGTCTGCTGAGCGGCGCGCGCAATTAGAGCGGCGCGGCCAAGGGCGTGGATGCGCCCGCCCGGCGAGGGACAATGATAAGGCCTATAGCGTGATGCACATTTTGGGCATCACGCTATAACACCGCACATCGGTTTCCCGGCGGCCGGAGCGGTCGAATGGCTTCGCCGCCGGGGAATTGACCGGAGTGCTACGACGACAACGCGGAGCGAAGTGCCGGGCCGGCGGCCCGGTGTTCCGCCGCGATGCAATTGCGGCCTTTGTTCTTCGCCCGATAAAGCTGGGCGTCGGCCATGGACAACAGTTCCTTGGCGGTATCGCCGAGGCGGCACCTCACGCTCAGAACCCCCAGGCTGGCGGTAACGTGGTCGGCGGCCGAAGAGGCCCGGTGCGAGATGCGGAGACCGGCGACGCCGACGCGGATGCGTTCGGCCAGGGCCATGGCGCCGAGATGGTCGGTCTCGGGCAGGACGATACAGAACTCCTCGCCGCCATAACGGGCGGCATGGTCGGACGAACGGCTGACCACCCCCCGGATGGCGCTGCCGATCTGCCGCAGGCAGTCGTCGCCGGCAACGTGGCCATAGGTGTCGTTGAAGGCCTTGAAGTGGTCCACATCCAGCAGGATCAGCGACAGCAATCCCTGTGACCGCCGCAGCCGCCGCAATTCGGCATCAAGCACCTCGTCCAGCCGCCGGCGGTTCTCGAGCCCGGTCAGGCCGTCGACCTCGGCCAGGATGGTCAGGCCGTCGCGGGCCTTCTTCAACTCGATCTGATTGCGGATGCGCATCCGGATGATCGGCGCCGAAATGGGCTTCGAGACATAATCGGCGGCCCCCGCCTCCAGGCCCCGCCTTTCGGCATCCATGTCGCCGAGCGAGGTGATGAAGATCACCGGAACATGGGCGGTGGC
>Ga0265320_10002450_pt1 | contig 12922 bp, 14 predicted proteins | sample 4827metaG_FD_202087 | JGI IMG/M metagenome (GOLD analysis project Ga0265320, IMG submission 202087) | Rhizosphere microbial communities from Carex aquatilis grown in University of Washington, Seatle, WA, United States - 4-8-27 metaG | ecosystem: Host-associated > Plants > Roots > Rhizosphere >...
GGACACTAGGGCGGACGCGAAGCGGACGCGGGGTTCGGGGCGAAAGCCCCGAGGAAACAGGTAGTGTCCTACCGCTGCGAAGCAGCGGCGCCGCGGCTGCGGCGGTCAGCAATTCGCAAACGAATTGCTGACTCAGGACACTAGGGGCCGGGGGCACGGCCCGGGCGTGGATTGCGGTGTTCGAGGCCTCGCGTTACGTTCGTCGGACCTAGGAGAAAACCGATGATTCGTAAGAGCACGGCCATCTGGCATGGTGACGGTCTTCACGGCAAGGGCAGCCTGACCACGCAAAGTGACGTCTTTCATGAACAGCCCTACTCGTTCCAGACCCGCTTCGTGAGCGAAGACGGCAAGGCGGGAACGAACCCGGAGGAGCTGCTCGGCGCCGCGCACGCCGGCTGCTTCGCGATGGCCCTCTCTTTCGCGCTCAGCGCCAATGGAACGCCGCCCGAGGAGCTTCGCGTGGTCGCGGCGGTCGATCTGCAAAAAGAGGGCGAAGGATTCGCGATCAAGCAGATCACGCTCAACCTCGAGGGCAAAGTGCCCGGCGTCGACGCCTCGAAGTTTTCCGAGCTCGCCGACGTCGCGAAGAAGAATTGCCCGCTCTCGAAGGCGCTCGCCGCGACGCCGATCACCTTGAACGCAAAGCTCCTCTGAGAGATGGCGGCTATGGGCCGCAGGTGATCGTGCCGGCGACGGGGGCGGATATGCCGGCGTCGGGCGCGATTCCGCCGCATCGGCCGTCGAAGAACCGCGCCCATGCGCGGTTATTGCATGCGTAACCGGTACCGCTCGAGTCGTTGCAGCAATAGTCACCGGGGATGACGCTGCACGGGCACCCGGCGACGACGGCCTGTCCGCGACCTTGCGGATCGCTCTGGTCGCACGGCGACTGTGCCGGCGATTCGCAGGGGCCGGTGGCGTAGACGCCGTAGCCGGCCTGCGCGGCGAGGCAGGCGTTCGCGTAGGTTTTCAGATCGCAGCCGCACACCGGATCGTTTTGCTCGGTGCAGCTGCCCGGCCTGGGTTGGCAGTGAGACGACTGATCGCCTCCGCCGCAATATTCGCCGGCGGAGTACGCGCAATATTGCCCGTCGAGGCAGACTCGTCCCGTGAGACCGCCGCAAACGGCCGTCGTGGACGCGTCGAGGGTCGGGGGCGGCGGGCAAGCCTTCTGGGAGCAATCCCAGGTGCCGTTGTCGTCGCACGCGCAAACGTTGCAACCGTCGCCCGCGGCGCGTTCGTCGCCCGGGTTGCACGAGAGCGTCACGCACGCGAGGTCGGTGCACAGCCATTGCCCACTCGAGCACGTGCACGTGTTGCATCCGTCTCCGGCAGGGCGAGTCTGACCGTCGACGCAAGCGCCGGCCTCCGGCGTGCAATTCGGGACCGGCGCGCACACCCATTGGGTGCCTTCGCAGGTGCAACTCGCGCAAGACGTGGTGGGGGGATGCGGGCCGCAGCTCCCCTGGTCGGGAACGCCGCCGTGGTCGATGACCTTGCCCGAACACCCTGCGACGATCGCGAACGCCGCGGCGAACACGAGCGCGAACGCCCGTCCCGAAGTCGCCCTCCCGGGTGAAGCGTCGCGCGGGCTCATCACGATGGAGCATGACAGCTGGCGCGCCCGGCGATCACTCTGATTTCGGCGAAGCACCAGAAATTTGCGATGACACGAGCCGGCACGGCGCGGCGCACGATGCGCGAAGGCGACGCGACGGACCCGCCGCGCCTCGTCGGCGCGTTGCCCGTCCCGTCGCGTCCAATCCGCATGTCCGTCACCAAGCGCCCCGACCCGGGCGCTTTCGAAGCGCGGCGCCCGCGACTATTTCGCGGCGAGGCCGGCGACGGTCACCGGCAATCCGTCCACCCGGGTGGTCAATGGATCGAGCCCTCCCGACGGCGCGATGCGAAAGCCGCTGATCGAGCCGTCCGTCGTGCCGAGCGCGTAGAGAAAGCGGTCGTCGGCAGAGACGCCCATGTCCGTCGGGTGGCTCTTCGGCCCGGTCGAGACCGTGGTGCCGTCGCCGGTGAGCAGGGTGAGCGTTCCGCCTCTGCCGATGCCGTAAACGGACAGATCGTCGCTGCCGGCATTCGCGACGTATGCGACGCGGCCGTCGTGCGGAATCGTGACCCAGCACGCCGCGGTCTGTCCGTCGAGAAGCGGCCCGGTGACCGCGACGGGCACGTCGTGCCGATCGACGCGATACGACGTAGCCCCACCGCTCGTCGCGTCGGAGACGACGAACGTGCCGAGCGGGTCGACGTCGAACCCGAACGGCGTCACACCGACCGCATCGACGACGATGGCGGGTCCGGGCGTCCCGTCGAATCGGACCGGAAAGCTGTCGACCTTGTTCGTCGTCTTCTCGGTGACGACGAGCGTGCGACCGTCTGGAGAAAATTTGATCTGCGCCGGACCGACCGACGACGCGGCGCTCAGCGATCGGGTGGAGCGCGGCAGTGGGACGAGCCGGCCCGCTCGCCCGAGGACGAACCCGCTGATCCCCTGCTTGTCGCCAGCGTTCAGCACATACACGAGCCCGTCGTGCTCGGTGACGCTGATCGGAACATCGCCGCCCGACGCCGCGACGTCGGTGAGCGTGATGCCGGAATCGGTAACCCGGAATACGGAGAGGGTGCTCGTGCCCGCGTTCACCGCGAAGAGCCACCGACCGTCACCGCTCAGGACGACGGAGCCCTCGGATCCGAGGCTCGTAGTGCCCCCCAACCCATTCGTCGACACGCTCGCTCGAGCGGTGAGCGAACCGTCCCCCGCCCGTTCGAAGACGAGCACGTTGTTTCCGGCACTGTCGTTCGTCTCGGTGAAGACCCATCCTGTCGAATGCGGCGGGTTGAATGAGAAACGGCCGCTCGTGCCCGGTCCTTCGTTCGGCGCGGCCAGGCCGATCGCGGGAATCAGAGAAAGAACGGACAACACCCCAAGCGAAATGAAACGCTGCATGGAAACCCTCCAAGATGCGACGCCCGCGTAATACGGACGTCGAACTGCGAGCGCACGGGCCGACGAAATGACGACCCTCAACGCGCTCTTGGAGTGGCCTACGCCTCCACTGTGGGCATTGTTACGCGCGCGGATGATTTTCCCCGGGGGTCGTTGGTTGAATTTGGCCCCGCTCCGGGTGACGAAATCGTCACGCGAGCCCAACACGTAAAGGACGACGACGATGAGCGACAAGACGATCTGGCTGGCAGCGGGTTTGCGAACACCGTTTACGAAGGTCGACGGGGGCCTGGCGAAACGCGACGCCGTGAGCCTCGGTGTTCCCGTGTTGCAGGCGATGGCGAACATTCCGTCGGGGCCCATCGACGCGGCGATGTGGGGCAGCGTCATTCCGAACCTCGGCTACAGCAATCTCGCGCGAGAGACGTGGCTCGACGCGAAGCTCGATCCGACGGTACCGACGTCGACCGTGGTCATGCAGTGCTCGACCAGCATGATGGCGGCGTTCGATCTCGCGGGCGCCCTCGGGCGCGGCGTCGGCGAGCTCGCGCTCGCGGGCGGTTCGGAGAGCATGACGCACGTCCAGGTCGGGCTCACGCAACCGCTCTCGGATTGGATGCGACGCCTTTCGCAGGCGAAGGACTGGAAGGCCCGTGCCGAGTTGGCGAAGCAGCTCCCGCGTCACGACGTTCGTCTCGAACTGCAGTCGATCAAGAACCGGTCGACCGGAAAATCGATGGGCGAGCACTCCGAAGAAACCGCGAAAGCGTGGGAGATCGGAAGAGAAGAGCAAGACGTCCTGGCGCTCGCGAGCCACAGGAACGCCGTCGCCGCGCAAGACCGCGGCTTTTTCACGGATCTCGTCGTGCCGACCGACGGCGTGGAGCACGACGCATTTCCGCGTCGCAACTCGTCGCTCGAGGCGCTCGCAAAGCTCCCCCTCGCCTTCGACCGCACCAGTGGTCACGGGACCGCCACGGCCGGCAATTCTTCGCCGCTCACCGACGGCGCGGCCGGCGTGTGGGTCGGCAGCGACGCGGGAATGGCGCGGCTCCCGTCGCACACGCCGCGAGCGCGGCTCGTCGATTTCGACGTCGGCGCGGTCGACCTCTGGCACGAAGGGCTGCTCATGGCGCCCGCATACAGCATCCCTCGCCTGCTCGCGCGAAACGGCCTGCGCTACGAAGACATCGCGCTCTACGAAATTCACGAGGCGTTCAGCGCGCAGGTGCTCTATCAACTCAAAGCGCTCGAATCGCCGACGTTCGTGAAGAACAAGGTCAAGGTCGATGCCGACCTCGGGAAGGTGCCGCGAGACCGAATCAATCCGAACGGTGGCAGCGTGGCGCTCGGGCATCCGTTCGGCGCCACGGGCGCGCGCATCCTCAGTCAGGCCATCAAGGAGCTCGCGGCGATGGCGGCCGGTTCGCGAGCGATCGTGAGCATTTGCGCGGACGGCGGCGTGGGAACCGTGGCGCTGCTCCAAACGTGACGGCGCGTCTCCACCTTGACAGAACGCATTATGCGCATAATGTTCAAGGTGAGGTTGCGTCATGAATCAGAAGGCGGAGCAGAAGGCGAAATCGCACGAGGCGATTCTCGAGTCGGCATACGCGCTCCTCCGCGAGCGCGGAATCAAGGCGAGCTCCGTCATGGACGTCATGAAGGGTGCGGGCCTCACCGTGGGCGGCTTCTATGGACACTTCGGCTCGAAGGAAGAGCTGTTCGCGACGGCGATCCGCACCGCGGCGAGCTCGGTGTGGGATCGTCTCGTCTCGTCGGCCAAGGGCAACACGCCGGGCGAACGCGTCCGTGACGTCGTGCGTCGCTATCTGTCGCGCGCTCATCGCGACAACGCGGAAACGGGATGCCTCTTGCCGAGTGTCGCGCCCGAGGTGGCCCGCGAAGGCGAACCGTACCGCGAAGCGCTCGAGACGGAGCTCGCCAGCTTCGTGAAGACCCTCGGAGCGACGATCGGGTCGGGGCCGGAAGCGAGAGAACAGGCCGTCGGGCTGATTGCCCTGATGTTTGGGGCGCTTTCGCTGTCGCGCGCCGTCAAGGGCACGCCGCTCAGCGACGAATTCTTGCTCGCCGCGAGGAAGCTCGCCGACCGGGCGCTCGCGGAGGAGTAACGCACGCGCCCCTTTCGTCGTACTACGCGAGTAGCGCGTTCAACGGCGCGAAGGAGGCTGCGTGATGGCATCGTTCAATCTTCGCTCATTCGCTCGCGGAGGCGCCGCGAGCCGAGGGGCTTGCATCGTCGTCCTGGGCTGGTCCCTGTCGGGTTGCGCGACGCGCCCGAGCAGCGAAGCGGCCACCAACGTCCCGAGTCCGAGCCAAGTGACGGCCGTCGCACCGCCGACCGAATCGCCGGCAGCCGGAGCAGCCACGAACACCGGAGCGCCGACCATCGCCGCGCCCGGCGCGGCATCCGCGGGCCTGGCCGCGAAGCGCGACTTCACGAAGCCGTCGGACGACGTCTTGAAGCAGCGGTTGAGCCCGATGCAATACGACGTCACGCAACACGAAGGCACCGAGCCGCCGTTCGCGAACGAGTACTGGAACAACCACGAGAAGGGCCTCTACGTCGACGTCGTCACTGGCGAGCCGCTCTTCAGCTCCAACGAGAAGTACGAGTCCGGGACCGGTTGGCCGAGCTTCTACAAGCCCGTCGAGGACGGCCACGTCGTGAGCAAGACCGACAGCACCCTCGGGATAGATCGCACCGAGGTGCATTCGAAAGCGGGGAAGTCGCACCTCGGGCACGTCTTCGACGACGGCCCGCCGCCGACCGGACTTCGCTATTGCATCGACTCGGCCGCGCTGCGATTCATCCCGGTAAGCAAGCTCGAGGCCGAGGGCTACGGCGATTACCTGAAGCTCTTCACGTCCGCACCCGCGGCATCGGCGAGCGCCGGCCAAGCGTCGGCGAAGCCGTAGTCGGCGTCCGTCGATTCGGACGTCGGTGACCCGTCGCACCTGGGGGTCGCGCTCAAGGTGGTTTGTGCCCCCACGCCGAGATCATCGGTGCGATGACGACATCGAGCCGCCCGGACGCGATGTTCGACAGGTGCGTCGCGATCTCATCGTCGGTCGCGAGCCCCTGTTCGACGAGGGCGCCACGCACCTGACGCACGGTGGCCGCTTCGAGCAAGCCGCTTTCGGGCAACGTGATCGGAAAATAAGCGTCCGCGCCGACGTCGACCAAGCCGGCACCGCGCATGCGTCGCGGCAGGGTTCGCCCGTACGCCAGATCGCCCCCGCGCTTCTCGAGCAGCGAACGAAACCCGCGGCGGATCCGGTTCGCGAGCTCCTCGTCGGGGCCAGCGCCGTCCGGACACGCCAAGGGCTGCAACGCCGGATCCGCGTCCTCGACCAAAAGGACGCCGCCGGGACGAAGCGCGTCGATCATCGTCCGGAGCGCGCGGTCGCGCGCCGGCACGTGAACGAGCACGAGGCGCGCGTGAACCAGGTCGAACCCCTCGCCCGGCGGCTCGTCGACCCCGACGTCGTGCCGCATCACCTCGACGTTGTCGCCCGCGGCGCCCGCGACGCGCGACACGTCGATGTCCGTCGCCAGCACGTGCCCCGTGGCACCGACGCGTCGTGCGAGCCATTGCACCACCGGGGTGCCGCCCGCGCCGACTTCCCAGCATCGCCGTCCGTCGCGCACGCCGAGTGCGTCGAAGTGCCGGAACGTCACCGGATCGAAAATGCGCGACAGGGCCGCGAATCGCTCGCCGGCTTCGGCCTGCCGATTGTCGAGCAGATAGCCCGACTCGGTCGTCATGGCTGGCGCGCCTTGATGATGAGGTAGTAGAGCGGCGCTTCGTGCGAGCGGTTTCTCAAAGTGAGCACGGCACGGAGCGGAAGATGCACGACGTCGCCCGGACCCAGCGCGAGCGGCGCGCCGTCGACCGTCGCTTCCCCGTCTCCGTCGAGCCCGACGACGATCTCCGGAAATTCATCCTGCACGTGCGCGCCGACCGAGCCGCCCGGCTCGAGCGCGCACGAGAGCACCGCGGTGAACGGCTCCGCAGAGCCGGTGAGCAAACTCCACACCGTCACTTCACCGGTGCCGCCGAACAGCGCGGCGCGCCGCGCCGGGACGCCTTTTTCGAGCCTCATGGCCGAAACGGTACTCTCACTTCTCGCTGTCGAGGTGCGCCATTTGCTCGGCGCCATACCGCGTCCCGGCGATCGCGCCATCGGGGAACAGCGCTTCGAGCGCCGTCACGTCGGCCGCCGAGAGCGGCCGGTCGAGCGCGCCGAGCGCGTCGCTGAGCTGCGCACGCGTCTTGGCGCCGACCAGCGGCACGAGCTTCGGTTGCTTCGCGATCACCCACGAGAGCGCGACTTGCCCGACCGTCATGCGCCGCTCCTCGGCGAAGCGCGCGAGCAAGGCCACCGTCGCGGCGTTCTTGACCTGATTGTCGCCAGTGAAACGCGGCAAGTATGCGCGAAAGTCGCTCTTGCCTTTCGGTTTGCTCCCGCCGAGGAGCCCGCGTGAATAGACGCCGTAGAGCGTCGCGCTGATCCCGAGGCGCTCGAGCGCCGGGAAAATCTTCGCCTCGGGGCCGCGCGTCGCGATCGAGTACTCGATCTGCAAGTCGACGATCGGGTGCACCTTGGTCGCACGCAGGATCGTCTCGGGACCCACTTCGGAGAGCGCGATGTGCCGCACGTAGCCCGCCTTCACGAGGTCGGCGATCGCGCCGATCGTGTCTTCGATGGGCACTACCGCGTCGAGCCGCGCCGGCCGATAGACGTCGATCACGTCGACGCCGAGCCGCTTCAAGCTGTACGCCGCGAAATTCTTCACCGCGGCCGGCCGCGCGTCGAAGCCGCCCCACGAGCCGTCGGGACCGCGCATCGCGCCGAACTTCACCGAGATCTGCACCTGGTCGCGCCGCCCGGAAAGCGCCTTACCGACGAGCATCTCGTTGTGACCCATCCCGTAAAAGTCGCCGGTGTCGATCAACGTCACGCCGGCGTCGATCGCGGCGTGGATCGTCGCGATGCTCTCCGACTCTTCGGTGGGCCCGTAAATGCCCGACATACCCATGCATCCGAGCGCCAACGGAAATACCCGCGGCCCCGTCTCACCGAGCTTCATCGTCGCGTGCTTCGTCATGCTGTGCTCCTTGTAGTCGAGCACGACCCTACGCTTCACGTTGGAGATTTTCCAATCCGGGTACCGTGTGAGGCCGCGGTAGAGCCGAAAGCTAAGGCGAGAGCATGGGGGATTAGAGCGGCACGGACGACGGTTCTGCCGACTTCCCCCTGCGGCGGGAGCGCCTGGCGCAGCCGACCGCGACTCACCCTCCGGCCAGGCGCGAGCACCGCTCGGGGGGAAGTGCGCCGCGCGTCGGCGCGGCGGTTGGGGGCAGGCAAAAAATGACCTGCGCGTCGATTTTCCGTCACAGTGGGGACTCGCGCGGTCTCTCATCCATCGGACGCACATGAGCGAACCGCTCGAGACCCTGATTGCCCGCGCCGTCGCCGGCGACAAGTCGGCACTGCAAGGTGTCTGCCGGAGCGCGGAGGGGTTCGTCTATCGGCTTTCGCTGCGGATGCTCGGAACGGTGCAAGACGCCGAAGATTGCACACAGGAGATTCTGGTGCTCGTCGTCACGCATCTGTCGCAATTCGACGGACGGAGTCGCGCAACGACGTGGATTTACTCGATCGCGTCGCGGCATTTGCTCCGCGTTCGCAAATCGCGGATGGAGGAGCGCGCGGTGCGCATCGGGGACGTCGCGGACGCCATCGCGCAAGGGATCGCCGCGAGCGAACCGGCGACGCTGCCGGCCGGCGACGCGCGGCTCCTCGCGCGCGATGTGCAGCGCACGTGCACGCAGGCGATGCTCTTGTCGCTGTCGCGCGAGGAGCGGCTCGCCGTCTTGCTCACCGATCTGCTCGGCGCGACCGACGTCGTCGGCGCGGCGATCTGCGACGTGGGGCCGGCGGCGTTTCGACAGCGACTCGCTCGCGGCCGGGCGACGTTGCGCCCGCTCCTCGAAGCGCAGTGCGGGCTCGAGAACCCGGACAATCCGTGTCGCTGCGCACGGCAAGCCGCAGTGAAGCAACGCGTCGGCTTGAAGCTCCCGGTGTACGGCGACGCCCTCGAGCACGCCGAGCGACTCGCTCGCGCCGAAGAGCAACTCGGGGCGATCGCGCGACTCGGCCACGTCCTTGCCATCGAACCTCCGCCCGCGCCGCGGCGCGAGCTGTGGCGCGCACTCGAACTCCGCTTCCCGGATCTCCTCGGATAAACCCATGCGACAACTCACCTGTGCGTCACCGAGAATGCTCGAGTGGCGCGACGTCCCTGCTCCGAAGCTCGACACCGACCACGCCGCGCTCGTTCGCCCGATCGCGGTCGCGCGGTGCGACATCGATCTGTTCCTCGCGCAGGGTTTCATTCCCGCGAAGAGTGCGTTCGCGCTCGGACACGAATGCGTCGCGGAGATCGTCGCGCTGGGCGACAAAACAACGGGGTTCGAGATCGGACAGCGCGTCATCGTCGCGTTCCAGCTCAGCTGCGGCACCTGCGCCGCTTGCCGTGCCGGCCACACCGCAATCTGCGACGCCTACCCGACGCTCTCCGACTACGGCATGCAGCCGCTCTCGGGCGTCGAGTACGGCGGCATGCTCTCGGACCTCGTGCGCGTCCCGTTCGCGAACGCGATGCTCGCCAATGTCCCGGCGGCGCTCGAGCCCGTCGCGCTCGCGAGCGTGTCGGACAACGTCCTCGACGGGTTCCGCGCCGTCGCGCCGCACCTCGACCAGCACCCGGGCAGCGACGTGCTCGTCGTGAGTCACGGCCTCCCGAGCCTTCCGCTCTACGCCGTCGACGCGGCGATCGCGCTCGGTTCCCGCGTCGATTTCGCGAGCGACGACGACGAGCGGCTCGCGGCCGCCGCTTCCCTCGGCGCGCGCCCGCTCCGCACGGATTTCACGCGACGCGAACGTCGCTATCCCCTGGTCGTCGACGCCGGCCTCACCGCGGCCGGCCTCGACTTCGCGATTCGTTCGACCGAGCCGGAAGCGATCTGCCAGAGCATCAGTTTCTACCCGGGGGTTCCCCCGCCGTTGCCGCTCAGGACGATGTACACGATGGGGATCCAGTTCTTCATCGGGCGCACCCACGCCGCGGCGCTCTTACCTCGCGTCATCTCGATGATCGCGGCGCGCACCCTGCATCCCGAGAAAGTGACTACTCGTGTGGTCGACAGCTCCGAGGCCGCCTCCGCATGGCTCGAGCCCGCGACGAAACTGGTCGTGCGAATGGATCGCTGAGCGATCATCGCCGAAGCGAGCGCGCCCAGCCGCCGAAAAACTCGGTCGCGTGCGAGCGCCACGTCGAGAGCGGCCGGTCGACGTCGAAGCCGTGCGGTCGTTCGACGTCGGAGCGACCGGCGCGCTGGTCTCTCGTGTATTCGAAGGCGAGGCGCGCGGGTTCGTACTCGGGATGACCGAGGTGCATGAGAAAGCGCCGGTCCGCGCTCTCGAAGATCGAAAAGCCCGCGGCGTTCGAGTGCGCGAGGAGCCGGACCGCGCCTTCGTTCGCCGCGCGCTCGAGCCGCGCGTCGGCGATGCCGGAATGGCGGCTCTGCGGGCAGGAAAAGACGTCATCGGCCCCGGCGAGCACCCCGTCTTCCGGCGACAGGTTCGAAAGCGGGTAGACGCCGAAGAGCTTCTTTTCGAAGCGCACTTTCTCGACGCCGACGAGGTGCGCGAGCGCGAGCCCGCCCCAACAGAGCCCGAGGGTCGAGGGCACGGCGTTCTGCGCGTGGCGAAGGATCGCCGCGAGCTCGTCCCAGTAGAGGACGTCTTCGAAGGCCATTTCCTCGACGGGCGCGCCCGTGAGCACCAGCCCGTCGAAGGGCGCTTGAACGAGGGCCTCTTCGAACGTCGTGTAGGCGTTCCGGATTCGATTCGGATCGCTGCTCGAGTAGGCGTGGAGCGCGAGGCGGATCCAGACGGGCTCGATCGCCACGCCCGCGCGAGCGAAGGGCGCGAGGAGGCTCTTTTCGTACTCCTCCGCTCTCGGCATCAGGTTGATGAAGCCGATGCGAAGCGGCCTTGCTTCGAGACCGGCGCTCGCCCCCCGAGTGTCGCACTCGGGAGCGTGCATTCACACCGCCCGGCGCAGCGCCTGATCGATATCCGCGATGATGTCGTCGACGTGTTCGATGCCGATCGAGAGCCGCACGAAGTCCGGCGTGACGCCGGTCGCGGCTTGTTCGGCCTCAGACAGCTGCGAATGCGTCGTGGTGGCGGGGTGGATCGCGAGCGTCTTGGCGTCACCGACGTTGGCGAGGTGAGAGATGAGCTTCACCCCTTCGATGAACTTCTTGCCGGCCGCGACGCCGCCCTTGATGCCGAACCCGAGGATGGCGCCGGCACCGCGAGGCAGGTACTTCTTCGCCGCCGCGTGGTGCTCGCTCGATTCGAGCCCGGGATAGAGTACCCACTCGACGCTCGGATGCTTTTCGAGGAAGCGGGCGACCGCGAGCGCGTTCTCCGAGTGGCGCTGCATCCTGAGGTGCAGCGTCTCGAGCCCCTGCAAGAACAGGAACGAGTTGAACGGCGAGAGCGCCGGCCCGAGGTCGCGGAGCAGCGTGACGCGTGCCCTGATGATGTAGGCGACGTTACCGACCGGGCGGAGGGCTTCGACGAATTTGACGCCGTGGTAGCTCGGGTCGGGATCGGTGATGAGCGGAAATTTGCCGTTTTCCCAGTCGAATTTGCCGGAGTCGACGATGGCGCCGCCGATGCTCGTGCCGTGCCCGCCGATGAACTTCGTCGCTGAATAAACGGAGATGTCCACGCCGTGCTCGAACGGACGGAGCAGGTACGGCGAAACGGTGTTGTCGAGGATCAGCGGAACGCCGTGTCCATGCGCCACCGCGGCGAGGCCCTGGAGGTCCGCGACATCGAGCTTCGGATTGCCGATCGATTCGGCATAGACTGCCTTGGTGCGCGACGAGAGCACCTTCTTCAGCGCGTCGAGGTCGTTCGATCGGAAGAACTTGACGTTGATGCCGAGCTTCGGGAGCGTGTAGTGAAAGAGATTGTAAGTGCCTCCGTACAGATTGTCGGCGGAAGCGATCTCGTCGCCCGCGCGCGCGAGGTTCAAGATGGACAGCGTGATCGCGGATTGGCCGCTGGCCAGGCCGAGCGCCCCGACGCCGCCGTCGAGATCGGCGAGCCGCTTCTCGAACACGTCGGTCGTCGGATTCATCAGACGCGTGTAGATGTTGCCGAACTCCTTCAATGCGAAGAGGTTCGCGGCGTGTTCGGTGTCGCGGAACTGGTACGACGTGGTCTGGTAAATCGGCACCGCGCGTGCGCCGGTCGTCGGATCGGACGTCTGCCCACCGTGGAGCAGCGCGGTCTCGGGGTGGAGCTTCTGAGGGTCCGTCACGATCGCCTCACTTCACTTCCCGGAGGCGCCCGGTCTTGACGTCGTAGACGAAGCCGCGGACGGGCACGTCGTGACGAACCAACGGCGACGTGCGGTAGGCGGCGAGATCGTCGCGTACGGACGCATCGAGATCCGTGAACGGCAAGAACGCGAGCGCGTCGGCGTCGATTTCGCGCTCTTTTCTGAGCTTGGCGCGGATACTTTCGTCGCTGAACGTGAGCATGCCGCAGTCGGTGTGATGGATGACCACGACCTCTTCGGTGCCGAGCAGGGTCTGGCTGATCGTCAAGCTGCGGACCGCGTCGGAGACGCGGCCGCCGGCATTGCGGATCACGTGCGCGTCGCCTTCTTCGAGGCCGAGCGCGCGAGCCGGGTCGATGCGCGCGTCCATACACAGGACGACCGCGACCTTTCGAGCGGGCGGCAGCGGGAGAGCGCCCTTGCGGAACCCTTCGGCGTAGCGGCGATTGGCGTCGATGAATTCGTCGGTGACCGGCATGGAAATGCCTCCTCGTGCGGCGCAA
>Ga0265320_10002451_pt1 | contig 12917 bp, 8 predicted proteins | sample 4827metaG_FD_202087 | JGI IMG/M metagenome (GOLD analysis project Ga0265320, IMG submission 202087) | Rhizosphere microbial communities from Carex aquatilis grown in University of Washington, Seatle, WA, United States - 4-8-27 metaG | ecosystem: Host-associated > Plants > Roots > Rhizosphere >...
TGATGTCCATGGCCTTGGGAGGTCCGAAGGCGACCAGCAGGGTGCCGTCCTCGGCATCCTCCTCCGTCCAGGCCAGACTGATGGGATGGGGAAACGGCGCCTGACCGAGCCAGTTGCCGATCCGTCGTGCCAGCTTGATGTAGCATTTGGTTCCACCGCCGGTGTGGCCCTGCCGGGCGGCAGCCATCTTCGCGTCCGGAAGGGCGGGGGAGAACTCGATGGAGGCCAGCACGTTCAGGGGCACCGCCACCACTACGGAGCGGGCCGTGAACACCTCGCCCCGCGTCGTGGTGATGGCGAAGATGCCTCCGGTCCGCGTCACCGACTTGACGGGGGAGGACAGCCGCACCTCGGCCTTGCCGTCCTCGACGATCGCCCTGGCAAGGGCGCCGGTGCCCTCGGCGATCTTGTAGACGGCCAGTTTGTTGAAATAGCGCTCCATCTCATAGTCGCCGAGGGACCACCATTTCACCTGATCCAGCAATCCGCCCCGGCGAGGATCGTTGTGGCAGTTGATGGCCAGTTGCGCCGCCACCAGATCGCGCTCGACCGGCGAGAAGTCCAGGGCGTCGAGCCGGTCCTGCAACGACAGGGAATCGTACTTGGCCGGCTCGGGGGAAAAGAACGGGTCGTGGGGACGGGGAAAGACGGTCCGCCCGTCCTGGCCGTCCACATTGCAGAACTTGGCCATGGCCGCGCCCAGGACCGGGAGCATCTCGCCAGCGGGGGACTGGATCAACCGCCCCTCGCTCAAAAGAGCCGTGTGTTCGGGATTGGCGCCGGAACTGGCCGTGATTCCCAGGCCGTAACGGGTCACCTCGGCCCAGACATGGGGTTGGCTCCAATGAATCCAGGTTCCCCCGAACTCGAAGGCGTGTCCCCCCACCTTGGTGGAGAAGGTTCGCCCTCCCACCCGGTTGCGGGCCTCCAGCACAAGCACCCTTTTACCGGCCTTGGCGATTTCACGCGATGCCGTGCACCCGGCGAAACCTCCTCCGATGACGATGGCGTCGTAGGGTGGGTTCCCCGCCGCCGCCTCGACGGGCAGGCCGGCGGCCATCGCCGCCGGTAATGCCGCCATGGCGGTGATCGCCCTGCGCCGGCCGGCGCAGATTGGTTCCTTGGACATTGATCCTCTCCCGCGTCTTGGTTTAATTAGGTTACATGACCTATTTTCCCGAAAAATAGGTCGACTGACCTTTTTTGTCAACGTGCCGATGGAGACCGGATCATGCGAGAGGGCGAAGGCGGGGAGAGCGAACCCCCGGACAGCCGCGAATCCGAGGCGTATGCCGACATACTCGGCCGCTATGCCAACACTCCGAAGGGGCGCGGACGCGTCATGCAGGCGCTCGGCCATGCGCTGGACATCATCGCGGAAAAGGGAATCGAGCCCCTGTCGCTGAGAGAGGTGGCCCGGCGCTGCGGGATAACCGTCGGCAACCTTCAGCACTATTTCGATTCGCGCCACAGCCTGCTTGACGCCGTTCTGGCCTATCTGGCCCGTCAATACGACGTCAACTATTCCGGCATCGACCAGAGCGGCGACGCGCGCCAGCGGTTCGAGAACGTCATCCGTTATCTGCTGAAGGATATCCGCTCACCGCGCACCAACGCGGTGTTCTTCGAATTGTGGGCCTTCGCCAACCGCGATCCCGGCGCGGCCGAGATCCTGGCGGGAGCCTATCGCCACCACCTCGCAAACCTGGAAAGGCTGATCCTGGAAATGAGCGGCTCCACCGACCCCGCCGCCGCCGCCCGCAAGGCCATCCTGGTGGCGGCCATGATCGAGGGGCTGATGGTCTTCATGGCCCAGCGCTCCCATCTCGACTTCGATGCCGACGAGATCGAGCGGCTGTGCATGGGGCAGATCATGGCCGTGGCGACGGATTAGGAGGACGTCTCACCGCATCTTGTAGGCCAGCTTGACCGCCTGGGCCCGGCTGGAAACGCCCAGTTTGCGCAAGATCGCCGAGATGTGGATTTTCACCGTTTCCTGGCTGATGTTCAGTTCATAGGCGATCTGCTTGTTGGATTTGGCCTCGCCCAGCAGGCTCAGCACCGTCAGTTGCCTCGGGGTCAGTTGCGATATGTCCGAGCCTTCCCCCCCGGCCGAGGTGCCGCCTCCCTGATCCAGGCTTGTGGGGAAATGGGCGTTCCCCATCAAGATGGAGGTCAGGGCGGTCCGGATCATCTCCGTTCCGCTGGTCTTGACGATATAGCCGCTGACGCCGATCTGCGCGGCGCGGTGGATGACATCGCGATCCTCCACCGCCGAAACCACCACGATGGGGGTGGTCGGAATCATGTTGCGGACGGTCAGGACACCGTTCAACCCGTTGGCCCCCGGCAATCCGAGATCCAGCAGCACCAGGTCGAAGGACGTGTCCTGCCTGAGCGCCGCCGTCGCCTGTTCCAGCGATTCGGCCTGCGCGCTGGTTGACCCCCCTTCCACCTGGGACAGGATGAAGGCCAGGGCCTCGCGGAACAGCGGATGGTCATCAACGATCAATGCCTTAACCATGGAGAATCCGCCGAGTTATTAGGGGTTGGTATGGATTTTGGAATTAGGCCAAAGATATGTGTGCGCCGCAACATGCGGCAATTCTTTCATTCCTGGCTATCATATCAGCCATTACCCCCGAATAACCACATTAGGTTATTTCATGTCTTTCGATCTCCTTGCTATCACAATACCACCCGGCATCCGCATGGCTGAATACTCATCAAGAGAAGCCCGGACCGGAGACTCTGCGCTTTGACTGCAGGCGCGAGTGGGAAGGCTTAACACGTTACAGGGAAGAACCGGCCGAACCCAAGTCGCGCCGGCACCCGGGAGGATCGTCCATGAAGTTGTCCAGTCTGCCCTTTTCCGGGGCCGTCATTGCCATACTCGTCGCTGGCGGGGCGGCGCTGGCTGCCGATGCAATTCCCGAATTTTCCGGCCCGGCGGTTCCCGAGGCGGGTTGGACCTACGGCAAGGTTCGCGGCGAACATTGGAAATATCGCGGCGACAAGCCGCTGTTTTCGATCACCGCGGCCAATCTCAGCCAGTACGCCGACAAGCTGACGCCCGGTCAGGCGGCCCTGTTCCAGCAAAAGCCCGACTACCGCATGGACGTCTATCCCACCCGGCGCGACTGCGGCTACCCCGATTGGGTTCAGGCCAACACCAAGGCCAACCCCGGAAAGGCCAAGCTGGACGCCAGCGGCAATTTCGTGGAAAGCGCCGTCCTGCCCGGCATTCCGTTCCCCAATCCGGCCAACGGCGCCGAGGTTCTGTGGAACCATCAGTTGCGCTATCGCGGCGTCGGCATCCACTGGCCCAAGACCACCACGGCGGTTTCTCCCCGGCCGGGCAGCACCGAATGGATCGCCACCAACGGGCCGCAATACACCTACTTTCCGTGGGGCGCCAAGGGGCAGAACTCCCCGGACATCAACAACGGCCTGCATTTCAGCATCTTCTTCGCCTACAACAATCCGCCCGCCCTGGCGGGGCAGGGCATCGTCCAGCGTTACTCCCTGAAATCGGCCTCGGCGGAAACGTATTACTACTTCCCCGGCCAGCGGCGCGTCCGCCGGATGCCCACCTATCAGTACGACGCCCCGCAGATCGGCTTCGAGAACAACTACGCCCTCGATGAGCCCTATCTGTTCAACGGCCCCATCGACCGTTTCGACTGGAAGATCGTCGGAAAGAAGGACGTCTACGTCCCCTACCACAGCTTCGACGTCTACAATTACAAGAACGAGTTCAAGGACGTCGCCCAGGACAAGTACATCAACCCCGACCGGCGGCATTACGAGCTGCACCGGGTGATCGTGGTCGAGGGAACCGCCAAGGCCGACGTCCGGCACGTCGCCCCGAAGAAGGTGATGTACTTCGACGAGGACACCTTCCTGGCCCTGGCCGGCGAGGATTACGACGCCCAGGGGCGCCTGTGGAAGGTGCGCGAAGGCTTCTCCATCCCGGTCTGGGAACTGGGCGGGGCTTGCGATGTCGAGGCGTTCGTCCAGTACGATCTGGTGAACGGCCGCTACGTGTTCGATCAGGCCGCCTTGGGCTCTCCCCAGGATATGCAGTGGGTGGCCGAGGCGGGAGCGGATACCCACTTCACCGACGGCTTCTATTCGTCCGAATCCCTGAGGGCCGTCAGCGAACGCTGACCGTTTCCCGACCCGACACCATCCAACCGCCGGCGCCCTTCCGGGCGCCGGCAACCCCGGGGCTTTGCCCGAACGCGGCGCCGAATCCTTCCGGGGACTACATCAAGAGGGGGCATTATGGCTCTGTTTCGTCAGGCGCTGACGCGCAGTACTTGTCTGGCCGCGGCCGTCGCCGTCTTCGGCACGGCGCCCGCATTCGCCGCGGAATACGACATCGGCGAGGTCCACGCGTCCTGGGTCACCCAGATTACCGCCGGCATCGGCATCCGTACCCAGGACCCGTCCTGCGGCCGGACCGGCGATCCCAAGGCGGGCGGCAGCGGCTCGGCCGGTTGCGGCGCCAGTGCCAACGCCGCCCAGTGGGGCAACGGCCAGAACGGCAACCTGAACTACAAGCAGGGGCAGCCCTATACCGGCTACCTCAAGGGAACCAGCGAACTGCTTCTCAGCGGTTACGACGGCTACAAGTTCATGGCCCGCGGCACGGGACTGTTCGACCCGGCGGCCCGCTTCACCCAGTACGACCGCATGGAGGATGCCGCCCGCAAAAAATTCAGCGGCGACTTCCAGTTGCTCGATCTGTGGGCCAGCAAGGACTACACCGTCGATCAGAAACGCGGCCATGTCCGCCTGGGCAACCAGGTGCTGAACTGGGGCGAAAGCCTGTTCGCCGCCGGCGGTATCAACGCCACCAACGCCATGGATCTGCAAAAGCTTGCCATTCCAGGCACCCAGCTGAAGGAAGCGGTCATCCCGTCGCCGATGATCAGCTTTGCCCAGAACGTCAGGTCGGGCCTGGACGTGGAGGCCTATTACCAGTTCTGGTGGAACCATAACCGGTTCGCGCCGGTCGGAAGCTACTGGTCGGTCAGCAACAATCTGGGGGCCGGCGTCAAGCCCATCTACCTGAACGGCGGCAATGCCAACCTGTGGGCGGCTCCCGGCACCCCCGGCGCCACCGTGGTCAACATGGGGCCGGACATGGAGCCGGACAGCAAGCAGGGCCAGTTCGGCATCAACGTGCACATGAAGCCGGCCGGGACCAATGTGGACCTGGGCCTTTATTTCCTGAACTACCACGACAAACTGCAGGTGATGGACAACAACGTCAACGGCACCGTGTCGCCCAGATATCTGGAAAATCGCCAGCTCTACGGCGCCAGCGCCAACTTCCCGCTGGGCGACTGGTCGGTGGGCTCGGAAGTGTCCTACCGTCCCCGCGACGCCGTGGCGCTGACCGGCTGCTTCTCGCCGTCGGCCCCCATGGACGCCCAGAACGCCCCCACCGGCATCAACTGCCACCAGTGGAAGGAAATGGAGAAGTACCAGACCGATATCGTCGGCCTGCTGGCCATGACCCCCAGTGACTATCCCTTCCTCGACCGTATCGGGGCGTCGGGCGGCTCGCTGACCCTGGAGGGAACCTGGATCTTCTATCCCGGCGTCAACGACAAGAAGCAGGTCACCTCCGTCGTCGGCGGCCAGAAGGTGGTCCAGGGATATCAGGCGGGGTATTTCCCCTGGCTGGCCAATTCGTCCAGCTCCAGCTACCCCATCACCGGCAGCAAGGGTACCGCCCATTCCGTGGGCATGGTGGCCGACTACAACGTCACCTATGACGGCAGCGTCATTCCCGGATGGCAGGTCATTCCCGGCGCCACCTACAGCTGGGCCGTCTACGGCAACACCCCCAACTTCCAGGCCAATTACCTGGCGGGGGCGAGGTCGCTCAACACCTACGTCAACTTCGTCCAGAACCCGGCCACCTGGCAGGGAGGCATCAACTTCACCCACTTCTTCGGTGGCGGAGTGCTGAGCCAGCCGCTGGGCGACCGCGACTTCATCGGCGGCTATATTACCCGCAACTTCTAACGGCTTGTGGTCCGGGGAGACTGTTCAGTGGCACAGGGATCGGGTTTGGATCGGCTGGTTCTGAGATTGGAAGGCGTCATCTTCCGCTACCGTGGAGCGCTGCTGGCGGTGCTGCTGTCCTTCACGGGAATCATGGCGGTGTTCGCGGTCCAGCTCCATATGGAAGCCGGGTTCGAGAAGCAGATTCCGGTCGGACACGAGTACACCGATACCTTCGAGAGGTATAAGGCCGATCTGTTCGGAGCCAACCGGATCACGGTGGTGGTGAAGGCGCGCCAGGGAAGCATCTGGACGGTGGAGGGGCTGTCCCGCCTCTACGGCGTCAGTCAGGCGGTGTCGTTCCTTCCCAATGTGGACAAGCTGGGGGTTCAGTCCCTGTGGACCCCCAACTGCTTCGTCAACGAGATCACCGAGGAAGGCTTCAGGGCCGACCCGGTCATCCCGGGGACCGTCACCCCGGCCGCGCTGACGCCCGCCGTCATCCAGACCATCCGCGCCTCGACCGTCGCCGGCGGCTATGTCGGCACCATGGTGTCGCGCAACGAGACCAGCGCCATGGTCACCGTGGACTTGAACGAGACCGATGCCCACGGCGCCAAGCTGGACTACATCGCCTTCAACCGGATTCTCGAGGAGAAAATCCGCCAGCCCTTCGAGGACGGCGCCTTCGAGATTCAGATCATCGGTTTTTCCAAGCAGATCGGCGACATCGCCGACGGAGCGCAGGGCGTCTTGCTGTTCTGCCTGATCGCCCTGGTCCTGACCGCGCTGGCGGTCTACTGGTACTGCCATTCCCTCCGCTTCACCCTTCTGCCCATCGCGTGCTCTCTGGCCTCCCTGGTGTGGCAGTTCGGAACGTTGCGCCTGCTGGGGTTCGGCCTCGACCCCCTGGCCGTGCTGGTGCCGTTCCTGGTCTTCTCCATCGGCGTCTCGCACGGCGTGCAGCAGATCAACTACATCGTGCGCGAGCTTTCCCAGGGACGCTCGTCCCAGGAAGCGGCGCGGGCCAGCTTCAGCGGCCTTCTGGTCCCCGGAACCCTGGCGCTGGTCACCGCCTTCGTGTCCTTCGTCACCTTGCTGCTGATCCCCATCCCCATGGTGCGGGAACTGGCGATCACGGCGTCGCTCGGCGTCGCCTACAAGATCATCACCAATCTGGTGATGCTTCCGGTGGCCGCGTCCTATTTCCACTTCACCAAGGACTATGCCGATCGCGCCCTGAGCAAGCGCGAGGCCCGTTCGGGCTGGCTGCGGTCGCTGTCCAAGGTGGCCGAGCCGCGCAACGCGGTGCTGACCACCATTGCCGTCGGCCTGATCTTCGCCCTGGCGGTGTGGAAGAGCGAGGACCGGATCGTCGGCACCATCCAGCCGGGCGCCCCCGAACTGCGCCCCGATTCCCGCTTCAATAAGGACGCGGTGGCCATCGCCGGCGATTACGACATCGGGCTGGACTGGCTGTCCATCGTCTTCGAGGCCGGGCCGGATTCCTGCGACTCCCCGCAGATCGGCCTGGCCCAGGACGACTTCGTGGCGGCGGTGCGCAGCATCCCCGGCGTGGTCTCGGTCTCGTCCTATGCCGGAATGCTGCGGACCTACAGCCAGGGCTACAACGAGGGCAATCCCAAAATGGCGGTGGTTCCCATCGACCCCACCAATTACGGCGCGCTGAGCGCCGAGATCGGCCGGGTCAAGGGATACATCAACAAGGATTGCAGCATGACGGCGGTCCATCTCTACCTCGCCGACCACAAGGCGACGACCATCAACCGGGTCATCGACGCCGTGAAGGCTTACCGGAGCCGCCATCCGGTCGACGGGGTGACGGTGCGTCTGGCGGCGGGCAACGCCGGAGTTCTGGCCGCCACCAACGACGAGGTGGCCAAGAGCGAGCTGCCCATGATGCTCAACGTCTATCTGGCCATCCTGGGCCTGGTGTTCCTGGCCTACCGCGACATCCGCGCCATGATCGCCTGCTGCCTGCCGCTGACGGTGGCGACCTTCATCGGCTACTGGTTCATGAAGGAGCTGGAGATCGGCCTGACCGTGGCGACCCTGCCGGTGATGGTGCTGGCGGTGGGAATCGGCGTGGACTACGCCTTTTACATCTACAACCGGCTGCAGCTTCACCTCGCCCACGGCAAGCCCATCGTCGAGGCCATGGAGAGCGCCATTCTCGAGGTCGGCATCGCCACCATCTTCACCGCCATCACCCTGGCGGTGGGCGTCGCCACCTGGAGCCTGTCGGCGCTCAAGTTCCAGGCCGACATGGGCAAGCTTCTCGCCTTCATGTTCATCATCAACCTCGTCATGGCCATGACCGCCCTGCCGGCCCTGGCGGTGGTGCTGGAGCGGCTGATGCCCCGCCGCCATCCCGTCCGCCTGTCAGCCACGTTCGATCACTGAGGAGGCGGCCATGACCCTGATATCCCTGATCCGAATCACCGCCGCCCTAGGCCTGGGTCTGGTCGCGGCAAGCGCCCAGGCGGCCGAGCCCAAGCCGCTGGCCCCGGTCGCCGCCAGGCACTGGTCCAATGCCGACAGCGCCCTGCTGCTTGGCGCCGCCCGTGCCGGCCAGCGGATCGTCACCGTCGGCGAGCATGGAATCGTCATGCTGTCCGACGACGGCGGCACGTCCTTCCGCCAGGCGCGCAACGTCCCCATTTCCTCGACCCTGACCGCGGTCAGCTTCGCCGACGAGCGGCGCGGCTGGGCGGTCGGGCACTGGGGCGCCGTCATCGCCACCCAGGACGGAGGCGAGACCTGGGCCCTGCAGCGCGTCGACGTCGCCGTCGACCAGCCCCTGTTCTCGGTGCTGTTCACCAGCCCCGACGAAGGTTGGGCGGTGGGGCTTTGGTCCTTGTTCCTGCACACCTCCGACGGCGGCCGGACCTGGACGCAGGTTCCGCTGCCGCCACCGCCCGGCGCGGCCAAGGCCGACCGCAACCTGACCCGGATATTCGGCAACCCGGCCCAGGGCCTCTACGTCACCGCCGAGGCGGGGACGGTGCTGCGTTCGGCCGACGGAGGCCGCACCTGGGTCTACCAGGATGTCGGATACCGGGGAACCTTGTGGACCGGGGTGACGGCCCGGGACGGAACCGTCGTCGTGGGCGGCCTGCACGGCAGCCTGTTCCAGAGCCGGGACCAGGGGACGAGCTGGTCCCGGATCGAGGTGGAGACCACCGAGTCGATCACCGATCTGGCCGAGATCGATGGCGAGGTGATCGGCGTCGGTCTTTCCGGCCTGATGGTGCGGGGCAAGGCCGGGGACCGGTCCTTCGCCGTCGTCGCCAGGGACCAGAAGCAAGACCTCACCGCCATCGCGCCGACCCCAGCCGGGGGGCTGCTCCTCACCTCCGTGCAGGGCGCGGTGCTGGCCGGCCGCCCCTGAGACAATTCCTGCCCAACAAACAAGATCCAGACAGTTCAAGGATGATGATCATGACGACTTTCGCCCCGCTTGACATGTTGCGCCCCGCCAACAAGGACTTCCTCGCCAGGCCTCTCGGCATGATCATCGACGGCGTGCAGGTGCCGGCCCAATCGGGCAAGACCTTCGACGTCTTCGATCCCGGCTCCGGACGGCAGATCGCCCGGGTGGCGGAGGGCGACGCCGCCGATGTCGACCTCGCCGTCAAGGCGGCGCGGCGCGCCTTTCAGGACAAGGCGTGGTCGGGCATGAAGGCCCACGCCCGCGAGCGGCTGATGCACCGTCTGGCCGACCTTATCGAAACCAACGCCGACGAACTGGCCGAACTGGAATCCCTGGACCAGGGCAAGCCGGTCGGCATGGCCCGCCATGTGGACGTGGCGGGAACCATCGACTACCTCCGCTATATGGCCGGCTGGCCCAGCAAGCTGGAAGGCAGCACCATCCCGGTGTCCGTTCCCTATATGCCCAACCGCTTCTTCGCCTACACGACGCGCGAAGCGGTGGGCGTGGTCGCCTGCATCGTGCCCTGGAATTTCCCGCTGATGATGGCGGCATGGAAGGTGGCCCCCGCCCTGGCGACCGGCTGCACCGTGGTCCTGAAGCCGGCCGAGCAGACCCCGCTCACCGCCATCCGCTTCGGCGAACTGGTGATGGAGGCCGGCTTCCCGGCGGGCGTGGTCAACGTGGTTCCCGGCTTCGGGGCCGGCGCCGGCGCCGCCCTGGCCCGCCATCCCGACGTGGACAAGGTGACCTTCACCGGGTCCACCGAGGTGGGGCGGCTGATCCTTCAGGCCGCCGCCGGCAACCTGAAGAAGGTAACCCTGGAACTGGGCGGCAAGTCGCCGGCCATCATCTGCGACGACGCCGATCTGGATATCGCCATCGGCGGCGCCGCCATGGCGATCTTCTTCAACCAGGGCCAGGTCTGCACCGCCGGCTCGCGCCTGCTGATCCACAAGCGGAACTTCGACAAGGTGGTCGAAGGCGTCTCGGCCATCGCGTCCGGCTTCAAGCTGGGCCACGGCCTCGACCCGGAAACCCAGTTGGGGCCGCTGGTCTCGCGCGAGCAGATCGACCGGGTCTGCGGTTACGTCAAGTCGGGGCTGGCCGACGGGGCAAGGGCGCTGTCCGGCGGAACCATGCTGGAGCGCGACGGCTATTTCATGCAGCCCACCGTGCTGGTGGACACCCGACCCGGTATGAAGGTGGTGCAGGAGGAAATCTTCGGCCCGGTGGTGGTGGCCATGCCGTTCTCGGACATGGACGAGGTCGCGGCCCTGGCCAACAGCACCGAGTTCGGGCTGGGGGCCAGCATCTGGACCCGCGATCTGAACAAGATGCACGCCCTGGCTCCGGCCATCAAGGCGGGCACCGTCTGGGTCAACTGCCACAACGTGGTGGATGCGGCCATGCCCTTCGGCGGCTTCAAGCAATCCGGCTGGGGGCGTGAGCACGGCAAGGCCGGCGTGGAGCTTTATACCGAGACCAAGTCGGTCTGCATTTCGCTGTAGCCGCCGCGACGGGGGAGCGGCGCTGGCGCGCCTCTCCCCACCACGGACATCAAGGAATATCGGTGATGCTGGTCCATCTGCGGATAGCGGCCAGGCTGGCGCTGCTTGCCTGCCTGCTGACGGTACTGATCGCCCTGACCGGAATGCTGGGCGTTTACGGAATGCGCAGCCTGGAACGGGGATTGCGGGCCGTCTATCAGGAACGGACCGTCACCCTGGGCCAATTGTCGCACATCCTCGATTCCCTGCGCTCCGGGCACGAGCGGCTGATCGCCGCCGCTGATCCCGCCACCCGCCAGTCCAGCCTGCAGCAGATGGCCGCCACCGACCAGGAGATCGAGGCCGAACTGCAGGATTACCGCGAGGTGATCCGGCTGGACGAGGAAAAGGAGCTGGCCGTCAGATTCGCCGGGGAATTGGCCGAACTGCGCCGGGTCGGCGAGGAGGCGGTCGCCGCATTGGAAGCCGGGGGACATGCGGGGTCGCGCTATCAGCAGGCCTACCTCGCCGCCACCGACACCGCTCAGCGGCTGATTGATCTCCAGATCCGCGTCGGCCTCGAGGAATACGAGACGGCGGTGGCCGTCTATCGGACCGGACTCGGCGGGACGCTGGCCATCTGCGGCCTCGGCATGGCGCTGGGCGGCGTGTTCGCCTGGCTGATCGGCCGGACCATCACCCGGCCGCTGCGCCAGATGATCGGCATCATGGATGGTCTGGCCGGGGGAAATGTCGAGGTGGAGGTCTTCGGGACCCACCGCCGCGACGAGATCGGCGACATGGCCCGGTCGGTGGAGGTCTTCAAGCGCAACGCCGCCGAGAAGCTGCATCTCGAGCAGGAGAGCGAGCGCCTGCGCCTGCGGACCGAGCAGGAGCGCCGCGCCGCCCTCCTCACCCTGGCCGACCGTTTCGAGGCGGGCGTGATGAAGCTGGTGGACGGCGTCGCCTCCGACGCCCACGCCATGGAGGCCGGCGCCCAGGGCCTGTCCGAACTGGCCGAACAGGTCGGCGGGCAGGCCGATGCCGTCGCCGGAACCTCCCACGCCGCCGCCGAGAACGTCGGAGCCGTATCCTCCGCCACCGAGGAATTGTCCGAATCCGTCGAGAGGATGCGCCGGCAGGTGGTCGAGACGGCCGAAGTCGCCACGGCGGCCGTCAGGACCGCCGCCCTGTCCCAGGATATCGTCAGGGCGCTGGCCGGCACGACGACCCGTATCGGCGACGTCATCAGCCTGATCGACGCTATCGCGGGGCAAACCAATCTACTGGCACTGAACGCCACCATCGAGGCGGCCCGCGCGGGCGAGGCCGGCAAGGGCTTCGCGGTGGTGGCGGGAGAGGTCAAGAATCTGGCCAACCAAACCGCCCACGCCACCCGTGAGATCACCGACCAGATCACCTCGGTTCAGGTCGAGACCGAACGGGCGGTGGCGGCCATCCGCGATGTCGCCGCAACCATCGCCCGGATCGATTCCATCACCTCCGACATGGCCCAGGGCATCCAGCAGCAGGCGGATTCCACCCGCCTGATCGCCGCCAATGTGGAGCGGGCGGCCGGGGGTACCCGGGAGGTGTCGTCAAGCATCGCCGAGGTCTCCCAGGCTGTCGCCGAGGCGCGGCGCAATTCCGATGCCGTCCTGTCCGCCTCGTCCCGGCTGACCGCCAATTCCGCCCAGATGCGCCAGGCGGTCAGCCACTTCCTGATCACGGTCAGGAGTGAATGACCCCACTCATTTCGCGGCCTTCACTTCCTCCAATTCCGGCCGCAACTCGGGCAGGCGTCTTCGGCGCCTGCCCCCTTTTCACGACACGGGAATCCCGGCAACCACATTGATGGATATTCGAGATGGACTACACCTTTGGCGAAATCGATCAGCTGGCGGAAATCCTTGACGCCGAGTATCGGGGATTGGCTGTCGACCGGTCGCTCG
>Ga0265320_10002452_pt1 | contig 12915 bp, 6 predicted proteins | sample 4827metaG_FD_202087 | JGI IMG/M metagenome (GOLD analysis project Ga0265320, IMG submission 202087) | Rhizosphere microbial communities from Carex aquatilis grown in University of Washington, Seatle, WA, United States - 4-8-27 metaG | ecosystem: Host-associated > Plants > Roots > Rhizosphere >...
TGTGGGGCCTGATGGCGTTCTACGGGCGCTGGGGTTCGCTTCGCCAGGCGCCGAGCGAGCTGGCCGCGGCGCTGCTGAACCATCCCCGCATCCGCGTCGAGATCAAGAAGCGCTTCGATCACGCCAAGCTGTTCGTGTTCGACGACCAGATCGCCATCCTGGGCGGCATGGGCATCGGCGATGACTTCCGCGACGTGAACGTCGACTTCATGGTGGAGATCGGCGGCACCGACGCGATCGAGCGCCTGGCCGACCGCTACGCGGGCCGCGTGCGCTTCGACGCCGAGAGTCCGTTCGACTACCTACTGCACTCTACGCAGGGAAACGTCCTGACCGGCGAATCATTAGCGGAGCAGCGCCTGTCGCTGATCGCGAGCGCCCGCAAGCGCCTGACCATCGCGATGGCCTACCTCGGCGATCCGGCGGCGACGGATGCTCTGTGCCAGGCGGTCAAGCGTGGCGTCGCCGTGACGCTGCTGACCGCGGCGCGCGCCGACGTGGGCGGCGATCTGAACCTGTTCACCTGTGCGAAGATCCTGCGCCGCAGCGGCAGCCCGGAGAACCTGCGCCTGGTGCTGCACCCGACGATGGTTCACGGCAAGGCGATCGTCGGCGACGGCGAATGGGTCGATCTGGGGTCGACCAACTTCACCCGGCTGTCGCACGACGGATACGAGGAGCTGGACGTCTTCAGCCGCGACCGCGCGTTCGCGCGGCGCGTGGAGCAGACCATCGAGCACGAGGCGGCGTCCGGCACGCGCGCCCAGCTGCCGCTCGACTACCGGCTCTGGCGGCTCGGGTTCGAGGCGCTGATCAGCGCGTTCCAGACCGGGCGCCCCAAAGTGCGTCGTTAGGGCGTCTCAGCCGTCTCTCATCCACGCTTGGGCCGCGTGCCGTAACGTCGCACGCCGCTGGTCGTCGGGGCCGCGCGGTCTTCGGGCTCGCTGCGAACCAGCGCACAGAAGAACCGCAACATCTGGTCGCTGAGATCGGTCGTCCAGGATGCGCCGGGCTTCGAATGCCTCAGGTGCAGCAACGGCGCGCGGCACATGGTGACCAACACCGCGGGCAGGATGGAAGCATCGTTCTCGCGCACGAGCCCGAGCCGCACCCCGCGCCGCACCAGCGCCTCGGCGCGGCTGTAGAACTCGGTGCTGACGCCGTCGACCGAAGCAGGACCCTTGCGGTTCTCACACTGCATGAGGATTGCGTAGAACGGATGGTGATCGCGCATGCAATCCAGCGTGACGCGGATGAACGCCTCGACCTGTCCGGACCAGGGAGCCCGCCGGCGCTTGGCCTCCGCCATCGCCTCATCGAGACGAGACAGGAGATCGCTCCGCCGTTGGTTGATTAGGGCTTTGAGGAGCTCCGCACTATCACCAAAGTAATTGTAGATCGTGCCTACTGCGACTCCAGCACGCGCGGCGATGTCCTCGATTCGCGCACCGTCAATTCCCTTGTCGGCGAATACCTGTTCGGCCGCCTCCAGCAATCCCTCGCGGGTGGCGGTCCGCACACGGCCGCGCGTTCCAGGCCCGGTCATGTTTCGTAGCGTGAAGACCGTATTAATTACTGTCAAGGAGGGAGCAGACCCTGCGTTCAGGTCTGATCATGTTCCACCTTGACGATCTGCAATCGAACGAATAGACCCACGTCTGATGAATTTTTCCTCATCGGCGACTCACCGCCTTCCCTGAAACGGGTTTCGGACGTGAACGGTTCAAGCGGACGGGTCTTGAATGGTGATGATCAGGGAGAGTCGGTAGTCGGGGCCGACGCGGAGCTGAGTGCGCGCCTCGATGCGGGGCTGTCGGTGCCAGGCGCCGCCGTGACCGCGGCGCCGTTCCTACCTGCGCTGGCGTCGTCGGAACGCGGCGCTCAGGCCATCCTGCTTTACGGCTCGGTGCTCTGGAACGCAACGCGCGACGTGACGAGCCAGCCGGACTTCATCGTGGTCGTCGATGGATTGCGCAGCTGGCACCGCCGCTTTCGCGACCGACTCTGGGGGACTGTGCTTCCTCCGACGGTCCATTGCCTGCGCGTGGGCAGCGCGCTCGCCAAGGTCTCGGTGGTGACCGCGCGGCAGCTCGCCTCGCAAACCAGCGCCACCGCGAAGGATCTGCATCTGGGCGGCCGCCTGTCCAAGCGAGTGGCGCTGGTCTGGTCGCGGGACCCGGCGGCGCGCGCGCGCATCGTCGATGCGAAGCGGGCGGCGCTGATGCAGATGGCGCGGCTGACGCTCAGCCGCTTCGACGGTCCCTTCGAACTGGACAATTTCCTTCAGGCGCTGCTCGGCCTGTCCTATGAATCCGAGGTTCGCATCGTAGAGCCCGGCAAGATCGCCGCGCTCCTCGATGTCGAGCGTGACCACTACCGCGCCGTCGGCCGCGCGCTGCTCGGTGTGCTCGGCGCGACGGCGCTGGATGCATCGGGAACCCGCTTTCAGGTGCCCCCGGGCGTGGCGGCTCGCGAATCCGAGCTGCGGCGCTGCTTGCGCCGTTCGCGTCGCCGCGCCTATCTGCGCTGGCCGAAGTATCTGGCCACCTACGACGGTTGGCTGGACTACTTGCTGAAGAAGCTGGCGCGCTCCGGCACTGAGGTTTCCCTCACCGAGCGCCAGCGACGTCACCCCCTGATTTTCGCGCTTCCCATCCTCTATCAAATGATGAGGACCAAGCGTGTCGGCTGAAGACGACCTGTAGCAGGAGGACATTGGCATGAAGTTGATTCGCTCCCTTGAGCAGTTGGCGGCGAAGACGGCGAAGGCGGCGTGGCCGGCGGTCAAGTACTACAACGAGAAGTTCGAGCGGCCATCGGTCCAGCCCGGCTGGGCGCCCGCGCCGCTGCTCAAGCGGCGGGAGCGGACGTTCCCGCCGCTCGGGTGGCCGCGGACGACCGACTCGCTCTGCCCGCGCTGCGTGAAAGAGGTCCGCACGGCGATCTTCGACGGGACGCGCAGCTTCAGCGAGCTCATCGACGGCAAGCCCGGTGAGATCAAGGCCGAGATCCTCGAGGAGGACGGCAAGATCGTCATGAAGAAGACGTGCGACAAGCACGGCACCTTCACCGACGTGATGGCGATCGATCCGCAGTGGCTCCAGCGCATCGAGCGGCTCTATCCGGGGCGCGACTTCAAGGCGCCGCCCACGCCGCTGCGCGAGCACGGCAGCTCGTCGATCCAGTACGGCCGCGGGTCGGTGCTGACGGTCGATCTCACCAACCGCTGCAACATGATGTGCGATCCGTGCTTCATGGACGCGAACCAGGTCGGGTTCGTGCACGAGCTCGGTTGGGAAGAGGTGCAGAAGATCCTCGACGACTCGATGTCGATCAAGCCGCGCCGCCAGATGTCGGTGCAGTTCTCGGGCGGCGAGCCGACGCTGTCGCCGCACTTTCTCGACGCCATCCGCTACGCGCGCAAGATCGGCTATTTCGCCGTGCAGTGCGCCACCAACGGGTTGCGGTTCGCCGAGGAGCCCGGCTTCGCCAGCAAGGCCAAGGAGGCGGGGCTGCGCATGGCGTACTTGCAGTTCGACGGCATCGGCAACGAGGCCAACTCGCACCGCAAGATCGGCAACCTGTTCGACGTCAAGGTGCGGGCGATCGAGGAGCTGGCGGCGGCCGGCATCGACGTGATCCTGGTCGTGACCGTCATCAACGGCGTCAACAACGACCAGGTCGGCAAGATCCTCAACTTCGCGATCGAGAACCCCGACAAGATCACCGTGGTCTCGTTCCAGCCGGTCTCGTTCACGGGCCGCGACGAGGACATCGATGACGAGACCCGGATGCGCCAGCGCTATACGCTCTCGCACCTGGCGCACGACGTGAAAGCTCAGACCGGGATCACCGAGCCGATGCGCGACTGGTTTCCGCTGTCGGCGCTGGGCCCGTTCTCCGACCTGGTCGACCAGCTGATGGGCGACCGCGCGGACTGGGGCTCGATGAAGTGCGGCTGCCACCCGAACTGCGGTATCGGCACGATCCTGATGGTCAACAAGAGGACCCGCCAGGTCGTCCCGCTGACCCAGTTCCTCGACATGGAGGGATTGCTCGAGGACATCGGGACGATCACCGACGGCGCACAGCCCAAGGCGCTCACGGTGGCGCAGCTGACGCTGGCGCTGGCCAAGAACTATCGGCCGGACCAGGCGCCCCCGGGCTACGCGTTGTCCGATTTGCTCAAGCAGCTGCTGTCGCAGACCGGTGCGCGCGGCAACCGGATCGGGGAGTACGAGACGGACGCAAACGAGTTCGAGTGGCGCGTTCTGTTCGTCGCGGGAATGTGGTTCCAGGATCTGTTCAACTACGACTTCCGCCGCACCGAGATGTGCATCATTCCCTATGGCACCCAGATGGGTGAAATTTCATTCTGCGCGTACAACACCGGTGTCGGCTGGCGCAACGTCATCGAAAAGATGCTCCAGAACGCCTCGGTGGCGGAGTGGTACAAGAAATACGGGCGGCACAAGATCTACGCCAAGGGGCAGGACTTCCCGATCCACCCGTTCTCGAACCCGATCACGTCGCGGCTCGAGGGCCAGCCGCTCCGTTTGCGGGTCATCGGCTAGTAACCGAACGCGCGGCGGAAGTTGCGCAAGTCGTTGAGCAGGTCGACGCGGTAGGCGAGCTGGAAGTCGACCGCCTGGAAGATCGTTTGCGCGGTCTGATAGGCGGTCTGATCGGTGCCGGCCTGCGCAGCGGTGAGGTTCGCCTGGGCGGTCCACCAGTCGGGTAGCGGTGTCCCGTTGATGTCGATCGCGCCGAAGCTCGGCGGTAGCGTGCCCGGCGTGCCCTTGGTCCCGAGGATCACGTTGAGGTCATCGATGAGCTGCGTACCGACCGCCGCGCGGGTCGGGTCGAGCACCGGCGCGCGGAACACCTGGCCCGACTGCGGATGGACGAACTCCTTGACCGTGATGCTCGGGTCGTACGTGACGTCGTCGATCGCGCCCTTGACGGTCACGTTCAGGTAGTTCGAGACGTCGAGCGTGTAGTCCCAGGTGGAGTCGAGGTTGGCCAGCACCAGCGCCAGCGCCCAGTACTGCACCGTCTTGTTGACCGGCGTGTCGACGCGCGCGACGCCGGGCTGCATGTACATCGGCGGCTGGTACGCGACCTTGCCGTAGGTGTTGAAGTCGACCACCGGCGTGGCGACGAACTGCCCCTGATCGTCGTAGCCGGCGTAGGTGGCCGGGGCGTTGCGGATCACGCCCGAGAGCAGGTTGAGCATCTGGTCCTTGAAGATGCGGTAGTAGTTGATCGAGTACTGGTTGGCGTCGGCGAAGGTGTCGACGCGGAAGAACCGCGACTGCGTCGTCGTCAGCGCCTGCAGCGCCGACAGCTTCTCGTACAGCGAGCCGGCGCGCGTGATGCGGTAGTAGTAGTCGGGGCTGAACGCGACGAAGTACGGCTTCGCGGTGCCGAAGTCGATCTGCAAGCCGGTTCCGTTGATGCACGAGTTGGGGCCGGTTGCGCTCGGCAGGACCAGCAGATTGCCGCTGAGCGACGTCTCGCAGTGCAGCCCGGGCTCGGGCGCCTGCAGGATCTCGCCCAGGCTGTTGAGCGCGTCGATCGATGCGCGCAGCAGATCGTCGCCGAGGGCCGTGCCCTGGAACGCGCTGCCGAAGAAGTAGAAGAACTGGAACGCCTCGGTGTAGCGCGCGAAGTAGCGATCGAGCAGCCGGTTGGTATAGGCCGTGATGTTCCAGGTGACCCGGTCGCGCTGGAACGCATCGAAGAAGTAGTAGTTCTTGAACTGATCGATCTGGTTGTCGACGATCTCGGTCTGGCTCGCCCCTTCGTCCCAGGGCTTGCAGTCGAGGTTGCCGATGAACTCGTCGGAGCAGAACTTGTACGGCCGCTCGGGCGTCACCGGGACGCCGCCCGTGTAGGTGGGATCCAGGTAACCCGCGCGCGTGAAGTCGCTCACCGCCTGGTAGCGCGCGACGCCCGTCGCCGCCGTGCTGATGTTCTGGATGCCGCCGACCAGCGTGGGGATGTTGTTGTAGTCGCCGAAGAAGACGTCGTCGCTGAGGCCGATGCCCTGGTCCATCGAGTTCGGGATCGCGTCGACCAGCTGGCCGTAGCCGAACCGGATCGCCGCGTAGTCGTACTTGCCCAGGCCGTGGACGTCGGTGTTGAACCGCGCGCCGTAGTCCATCACCGTCGAGTACTGGAACTCGTGCAGCGAGTGCGCCGCCCACTGGTCCTGCGGGTAGGTGGCGCGGATGTTCCAGTAGTCGTCGGCGTAGTTGACCGCGTCGCTCGAGCCCGAGAAGTTGTGGCGCAGGCCCATCGTGTGGCCGACCTCGTGCTCGGCGACGCCGCGGAAGATCGCGATGCGCAGCTGCTTGAAGATCTCGTCAGCCGGCAGGCTGGCCATCGACAGCGCCGTGCCGATGATCGAGTCGTCGGCGAACTCCTCCATGTACATGCAACCCTGCGAGTTGTTGGCCAGCGTCTGGAACCGAGCGGCTCGGGCCGCCTTGGCGCGTTCGCTGAACAGGTTGGCCGGGCGCGCCGCTTCCATCATGCGCGCGTAGACGTCGGGGTTGTCGGTCGCCAGGTTCGGCTCGTAGATGCCGAACATGTTCAGGATGTCGGTCGTCATCAGCTGCTTCTCGACGTCGGTGCCCTTGATGGCGTCGAACTTCTGATCGATCGCGCCCGGCGGCATGGTCACGAGGCGCCCCTGCCCGCCGGCGGTGCGGTCCAGCATCGCCTTGGCCATCGCCTTGGCCTCCGCGGTCAGCGGCAGCGCCTGCGCCGCCTGGCGCTGCGCGGCGGTCTCGGCCATCACGTCGGTGATCGTCTTGCCCGAGATCAGGTCGTCGATCGAGATCGAGTGATTGAGCAGCTCGACGCTGTCGGTCGCGAACTGCGCATAGGTATTCAGCGCGGCGCCGTAGATGTACGCGCCCGCCGAGATGATCTCGCCGGTCTCCGGATCCGCCGACGACGGCCCGAAGCCGAGCGGCCCGGTCTCCTGCGGATGGTCGACCCAGTGCAGGAACGAGTAGCGGAGATCGCCGTTGCGTTGCCAGGTGAACTTCTTGGCATCGCCGTCGGTCAGGTTCTGCGTCGCGAGCTCGAGCGCGGCGCAGGCCGTGCGCAGGTTGGCGACCGTCAGGTTCTCGACGCTGTCGCTGGTGGCGTTTTCGACCGCGTCGGATAGGTCGCTGTACCTGGCGGCCAGATCCTTGACGCCCTCGAGGTTGCACGAGTTCTTCTTGAGCACGAAGATGTCGGGCACGCTGGCCGCGGCCGTCTGCACGTTGGTGAGCGGCACGATGCTGGTCGGCGCCGGCTGCGTCAGGTTCAGCGACGCCACCGTCTGCTTCATGGCGTCGTTCCAGCTGCCCACGATCTCCTGCGCCGTGCTGAAGAGATCGGCGTCGTCGGGGAACTCGGGGTTGGTGTAGTAGTCGATCTCGCGCGTGGCGCGATTCGGCGGCGAAGCCATGGCCGCGGCGCCGTCTTTCCAGACGTTCCAGCGGTTGGCCAGGTACTGGCGACCTTGCTCGGTGGCGCCGTAGTTCGGGTCATAGGTCTGGCGCACGGTGCGGAAGAAGCCGAACTTCGCGAACTCGTCCATCGCGGCCGTCGTGCAGTCGGTGCCGCCGGTCTGCGCGATGATCTGCTTGGAGCAGGGGACCGCGCCGTTCTGCAGCCGGATCGGCTGGCCGTTGCTGTCGAGCAACGTCTGCCGGTCGGGGTAGTTGAGCGGCAGATAGGTCGACGGCTTGGCCTCGAGGAACGAGTAACGCACCTTGAGCTGCGCCGGCCCGCAGTCGCCGACGGCCGCGTCGTCGATGCCCGGGTGGAAGAGCGCGAAGCAGGCGTCCTCGTCGGGCGTGCGGATCTCGCGGATGGTGAAGTCGAAGTACGACGACGAGAGGATCGGGTGATCGGGATCGGGTGCGCCGGTCTGCGTGTCGTAGTCGTTCACCGGCGTTCGCGTCGTCGGCAGGAAGAAGCCGGACGGCGACATGCCCGGCGGCTCGACGTCGACCAGGTTGTTCGACCAGTCGACGCGCATGTAGTCGCGGTCGTACCAGGGGCGGTCGGTGGTGTTCTCGAGAATGACGTTGGTCTGCTCGCCGGTGCCGGGGTTGTAGTCGCGCTTGACGTCGAAGTGCGACAGGATCTTGAACACGACCAGCGGCGTGTCCTGGTTGTTGCTGCCGCTGGCGAGCGGGCTGCTGGCGCCCGGAATGTAGTCGTAGGAGCGGTAGCCGTAGAGATAGTTCTCCTGGATGTCGAAGCGGACCTTGTCCATGTTGCCCATGGTCCCTTCGAACGCCCAGCCGCTGGTCACCGGCACCTCGACGTAGGTCTGCCGGTAGTAAAAGACCTTGGGCGTCTTGCCGTCGGCCTGGAAGAACATCGACTTGGGGATCTTGTCGGGCTGCGTTCGATCGATGTCGCCCTGACCGGCGCAACCGGCCAGGGATTGCGCGAGCGCGGCGGCTCCAAGAGCGAGAGTGATCGTCCAGGACATCGACCGGTTCATGGGAATCTCCTAGATCGTTCCATTGACGTTCGCGAAAACCTGCGAGTAGTTGTTGGCGTTGGTGCCGGAGAAGTCGAAGAAGGGAAAGCGCGGATAGCGATAGCGTTGGTCCAGCGCCGGTTGCTGGCTCGAAAGTCCCACGGCGACGCCCAGGCGCGGGTGGATCTCGTAGCCGAGAGAGAGGATGCCCCAGGTGACGTCCTCGCGGCCGAGCGGCGTGTCGGTCGACGAGAACGCGTCGACCGGCGCGGTGTAGCGGAAGTTGTTGATCAGGATCAGCGTCGCGGCCGCCGACCAGCGGCTGCGCGTCAGGGTCACGCCGCCCGCGGTCATCAGCGAGAAGCTGGTGTTGAGCGGTCCGCCGCAGCGGTCGGAGTTGGCGACGCCGGGCTCGGCGGCGCTGGTCTCCGTCGTTGCGGCCGGCGCGGACATGCAGCCGTTGGTATCGCCGGGGCCGTTGCCGCGCAGCACGCTGGTGTTGAAGTTCTTGCTCGCGACGACGCCCAGCGAGAGCGACAGGTTCCAGCGCTTGCCATTGGCGGCGGGGCGGCCGAACTCCGATTCGCGCGTCGCCGAGCCGCCGACGCCGAGGCCGGTGAGCAGATGTTGATAGCGGCTCTCGTACGAGAGCGGCAGGACCGCGCGCACCTGTCCGCTGAAGCGGATGCGCGTGCGCGGTTCGGTGTACAGGTTTTTCGCCGACAGCCAGAACCACGGGTCGAGCGGGTAGAAGCGCCGCGCCTGCGGGTTGTCGGGCTGGGTGTACTCGACCTCGACGTAGAAGCGCGCGTTGAGCGTGAGATCGCGCTTGGTGCCGAGGTGATAGACCGGCTTCAAGTACAGCGCGTTCGAGACGTAGGGATCGTGGTAACCGCCGGAGTAGAACGTGCCGCTACCGACGAAGGTGCTGAACTCGGCGTAGGTGCCGGCGAACCTTTTCTCCAGCGGCGTCTTGGCTATCTCGACGGGGCCGGCGGTCAGCGCGCCAGTCTCGTCGTGGGCCGCCCCCTGGGCCCGGGCGACTGATCCAAAAATTGCCGCGAGCGGTCCGATCGCCAACGCAATCGCCAGCCCGAACACGAACGCGAGCTGCTTCACTGATCCTCCCAGCGTCGCTTGAAACGGGCAGTGTATCAAAAGCGACACCAGAATAAATACAGCGACGAATACGGCGGCGCGCGTTTCGACCGGGGGCTGCGTTTATTTATCCGTCTGCGTGCGCAAATTGTTCCCTCGGAGTGACACCGCGCACGCCACCAGAAACGCGTCGAGCGCCGACGAGGCAAGCTCGCCGACGCTCGATGGCGTGAACTCCGAAAGGGCCGACCTAGACGCCGCGGCGCCGACGGCGCAGCAGGCCGAGCGCGATCGCGCCGCAGATGGCGGTCCAGGCCGGTGCGTCGCCCGACGGAACGCTGCAGTCGCAGCCGCCGGACACCGTGCCAGCCTCGTGCGGCGGCGTGCCGCCGCCCGCGCCGTTCGGACCGGCGCTGCCGCCGGAGCCGCTTGTACCAGTGCCGCCGGCGGTGCCGGTCGCGCCCGCGGTGCCGGTTGCCCCCGCGGTGCCGGTCGCGCCCGCGGTGCCGGTCGCGCCCGCGCCGCCCGTCGTGCCGCCTGCGCCAATGCCGCCGGTGCCCTTGGCGCCGCCGGTGCCGGTCCCGGTCGCGCCGCCCGCGCCGGTCGCGCCGCCGCTGCCGGTGATGACGCCGCCGTCGCTGCCGGTGACCGGGCCGCAGCTGGTCGGACCGCTACCCGCCAGTTGCGTGCCGTCGAGACAGGTTGGCGCCGCCGTGCTGGCCGCGTTGGTCACCTGCACCACCGCGCCGGTCGCGCTGATCGACATCAGCGTGATCGTCGGGCCGCCCGCCGGATCGACGAAGCTCTGTCCCGCGGCGGTGAGGCCGGTGAAGGCCGTGCCCGTCGGCGTGGTGTTGATGAGCTCGGTCCAGACGCTGTTCTGCTGGGTCATCGTGCCGGCGTTGCGGCCCGTGCCCGCCACCGGATTGCGGACATTGTCGCTGGTGTAGATGAACACCGTCGGGGCGGTGAAGGTGACGCCCGCGCCCTGTCCGCCCGTGCGACCGTAGGTGTCGAAGCTGCCCGCCGCGACGCGCAGGTCCAGGTAGTAGTTGCGCAGCGTGACCGTCTGGGTCGTCGCTTGCGGATCGCTGACCGTGAGCGGCGCCGGGAAGGGGATCTGCAGGGTCTGGATGCCGCCCCCACACGGGCTCTCGAGCGGCATGAGGTTGAAGGTTCCGCCGCCAGGAACAGTGACGGCGTTGCAGCCGGAATACCACTGCATGTACATGCGCTCGTAGCCGCTCAGCACCTTGCAACCGCTGCCCATGGTGCTCATCGAGTTTGCGTACTCGGTGATCGTGCACGACGTGCCCGGCGTGGTGGAGAAGCTGCTGGTGCCGCACTTGATCTGGTTGGCGTGCATCAGACCCAGGTTGTGCCCGGGCTCCTGCATCAGGACCACGCAGGAGAGCGAGCCGTTCATCCAGGTGTGCATCGCCGGCTTGAGCGAGTTGCCCTCTTCACCCAGACCGCCGAACGCGCAGACGTTGGTCTGATTGAAGTACATGATGACGTGATTGAAGCCGGTTGCCGGAATCAGCGCGTCCATCGCCTTCGCCATCGCCGACGTATCCGCGTTGGCGCATGTGGCCATCGTGTACGGGAAGGGACCGAACACCGTGCTGGTTGGGTCGAGGTTGTACTTGCCGTAGGAGCTCTCGCTGTAGTACTGGCCGAACGATCCGGTGCTCCCGGTGCCGGTGCCGGTCAAACGGGCCTGCGCCTGAGCCGCCGTCATGTTGACGCCGGCGCCCAGGTCGACAAGCACGATCGCGTACGTGTCGCTGACGGGCGCCGCGACCACGTTGGGGCTGTCCCCCTCGAGCGCGCTGGTCCGCCCCGCGAGCAGGGGACCGAGGTCGAACTGGCTCACGTGCATCGTCTGGTTCGCCATCGCTTCGCCGCGGATGTAGATGTGCGACCCATTCTCGATCGACGGCTCGGTGTCGAAGTTCAGGCGGAGCTCCTGGCCGTTGGCCTGGACCAGCGTGTGGTAGCGCTCGGACGGCCGCCCATCGAAGAAATCGGCGACGTAGGTCTTGAACTCGCCGCTCAGCGCGCTGGGATCGGCAGCCAGGCCGATCGTGTCAGGCGCGGGAGCGTCCGTCTGGGGTGCGCAGCCGGCCGCAACGCCAAGGGCGAAGAGGATGCGCAGCGCATCAGAAGACCGGGAGCGAGACGAGTGCAATTTCCGCATGAGTCCGTCCGTTCGTGAGGGGTTTCCGGGGACGCCAACTATCCGCCCGCCGCTCGATAAGAGCCCACCAACTTGAAAGTCGCAGGCAAGATAGGGGGCGGCTCAGAAAAAATCTGGCCCAAAAATCGCAAGCCACCCCGCGGGCGAAATGGCGGGTAAATCTGGAATCAGCCCTGGGAAGACACCGATTCAGTTGGAGCAGCCAATTGGTGCGCCGGATAACGCGACATCATCAAACCAGATCGTCATCGGCCCGCCGCCGTAGCTTTCCCAGCCGAAGTTGAAGTCGCCAAAGGCCATGTAGCGCATCAGCGACGCGCTGCTGCCGACCCAGTCCTGGTCGATATTGGGCGTGGCGACGCCATCTTCGGTCAATCCCGCGATATCGTTGCCGTCGATCGACACATTCAGGTGTCCGTTGGTGTTGATCGTGAGCTCGAAACAGTACCAGGTGTTGGGCGTGACCGGGACGCTGCTCGAGTCGCCCGGGCCGACGACGGGGATATTGGCCGCGTCGCTGTCGGTATTCCAGTGAAAGACGGAATCCTGGCTGCCGAACCGAAGCTCGTTCTGCTGGGTGTACTGATCGACGGGGGTCGGGTGGGTGACGACGATGGCGCCGTGCCCCATCGGCAGGGCGGTCATGAAGCGCGCGTAGAAGCGGACGTGCACGACCGAGCCGAGCGTGCCTATGACGGAGCTGTTGCGCAGGTAGGTGCGGTCTGCGCTGACGACCTTCAGCGAGTGGCCCGAGCCGTGCGCCCCGATGGTATCGATCGTGGCCGTGCCCGTGTTGCTGGTCGGAATCAGCGTCCAGCGCGTGGTGTCGAGGGCAGCCTCCTCGAAGTCGTCACACAGCGGCAGCGAGCCGCAGCCCGTGCCGGCTCCGGCGCTGCCGCCCGCTCCGCCGCCGGTGCCGCCCGAGGCGTGCCCGCCCGCGCCGGTGTTGCCGCCCGAGCCACTGCCGCCGGCGCCGGCGGTGCCGCCGCCGCTCCCCGTCGAGCTGCCGCCGGCCCCGGTTCCGGCGTCCCCGTGCGATTGCGCGGTCGTGCAGGCCGATGCCGCCAAGCAGGCGGCGAGCGCGGTGACCAGGAGTGAGTGAAGGTGTGCGGTACGGCGG
>Ga0265320_10002454_pt1 | contig 12904 bp, 9 predicted proteins | sample 4827metaG_FD_202087 | JGI IMG/M metagenome (GOLD analysis project Ga0265320, IMG submission 202087) | Rhizosphere microbial communities from Carex aquatilis grown in University of Washington, Seatle, WA, United States - 4-8-27 metaG | ecosystem: Host-associated > Plants > Roots > Rhizosphere >...
TCGAAGCGCGTTCGTCGCCGAATTCTCCACCGAAAACAGCAAGTCGGAGATCGAACGATTGCTGGAGGCCGGCGGTGGTCCGGCCGCCAACGCCGCCTATCTCTTGGCGCTCGGGGGTGTCCGCGCCGCCTTCGCCAGCGTCGTGGGCGATGACGAATACGGCCGCCGCGCTCGCCGGGAGCTTGCTCCGCCCTTTGCCGTGGTGGGACGGCCTCAAATTCGCGTCCATGGCCGCGTCACTCTCCGTCAGAAAGCCCGGCGGTCGGACCTCCATGCCTTCGCTCGCGGCGGTTCAGGAGGCGCTCACGCATGAAGCGTGAATCCCCATTCTCCCGCGCCTCGCTTTGCGTCGTTGGCAACGTCAATCGTGACGTTAAATCCTCGCCCCTCGCGCCGCGCGAAAATCTCTTTTCCGATGGTGAAACATCGGTGGATTCCATCACCGAAACGATCGGCGGCGGCGGGGCGAATAGCGCGTGCGCCGCGGCGGCTCTCGGCGCGCGGGTCACGTTCCTCGGAAAAATAGGCGCCGACGGATTGGGAGACCGTCTCGAACGCGCCTTGGCCGCCCACGGACTGACGCCGCGCCTGGCGCGCGCCGCGGACCAGCCGACGGGCACCTCGATCGCCCTGGCGTTCGCGAACGGCCACCGACACTTTGTCAGTTGCCTGCCGGCAAGCCGAACGCTTGCCTTCGCCGACCTCGATCTAACGGGACTCAACCAACACGCGCACCTGCTCCGCGCTGACGTTTGGTTTTCCGAACCGATGCTCTTCGGCGGAAACCAGGCGCTCTTCCGGTTGGCCCAGGAATCCGGCGTCCCGGTCTCGCTCGATTTGAATTGGGACCCAGCCTGGGGTTCCGCCGGGGCTGACGCCATACGCTCCCGCAAACAAGCCGTCCGCGAGGCGCTGCCGTGGGTCGATCTCGCCCACGGCAATCGGCGCGAGCTTTTGGCTTTCACGGACGACGACGACCTCGAGACCGCGCTGAAACGCCTCCTTGATTGGGGCGTGAAAGGGGTGGTCGTGCATCTCGGAGCCAGCGGCGCCGGCTACTATTCGGACGGGGTCCTGACCATCGAACCCGCGGCGCCAGTCGAAACCATGGTAAACGCCGCGGGCGCCGGAGATCTCCTGAGCGTCGTATTGATGTTGCTATATCAACGTCCAGAAATAAGCATCCCCGAGCAGCTACGCCTGGCCAATGCCCTGGTGGCTGAGTTTATCCAAGGGAAACGCCAAACCATCCCTCCCTTGACCGCCTGAGGCGCGCGGCCTCCTCCGCTTCGCTCGGGTTACGGCTGCGCCTTCGCGGGAGGAGCGTTCGTTCCCTCAACTCCAGAAAGTGGAGCATTGGTCACCGGCGCTGCCTCGGGGGGCTGGCCGATGCCTAATTGCCCGCGCAGAGCCGCTTTGAAATTGGGGTCGATCCCGTTCGTCGAGTTGAGCAGGCCATCAAGCACCTCCTGCTTCAACAGCGCGAGCGGTGGCAGGCCAATTCGCTTCTCGCCGCCGGCGATGCGCGCCTGATAGTGGCTCCAAATCCGTTGCGCCATGCGCGTCAAACCTTCGAACTTCTCTTCCTCGCCGATGGCGAGATTGTAAAACGCGTTGCGAAAAAATCCTTCGATCACCAGCTTGGTTTTGTCCACGGACGTGTCGCCGATTTCCTCGTTCACGCGCGCGACGGCGTACTCATCGACCGTCATGTTCTTGATGGGCGTGGGCGGCTTGTCCAGTTGGGCGTCGGGGTACTTCTCCTTTAGGTAATTGAACCATTGCTGCGCCGCGGTTTGGCGGTTCTCGGTGAAAAGAAAATACACGGCGTCGAGCAGGAAATTCCGGTGACCCGTCTTGATGTGCTCCCGATTCTCCGCGTCGGCGGCCATCATCTCCTCGTAGGAGGCATTGACCTTCGGAATGATATCGAGATTCGGGCTGAACTCGAACGTCCGCTCAATGAGATGCCCCCGATGGAACGCCGTCTGCATCGACTGATAAACCGCCCGGCGCAACGTCATCAATTCGGTCTGGCAATTCTTCAGGCCCACCGAGGCCCAATAAATCGCGTGGGTCTCGGGCAGGCGCCACTCGAGCGGCCCATACCGCTCGTCCACTTCCTTCATTAATTCCGGATCGAGTTTATAGACCGACCGCAACATCTTGGCGCGCGCGCGCGCGTCGTCCGACGTGGGATGAATCAACTCGTCAAAATTCGGGTGGCCACCCTTGAGAACGCGCGCCATCTCCTCCGCCCAGGCCTGTTTGAAATACATGTGGGCGTCGTCCATGTTCGCCCCCATCTTGTGCTGATAAAACCAAGCCAGCTCGCGGTAGATGAGCGTCTCATGCGGATTGTAGCGCAGCCCCTCGTCGCGCAGCAACTCGATGCCCTTGCGGACCCACATCCACCGATCACGCGGATCGTTGAACTTGATCGAGATATTATAGGCCATGTTCCAGGCCTGCACGATCCACACTTGTACCAAATGGGGTTCGAGCTTCGTGATCCAGTCCGCCAGTTGGACCATCTCAAAATATTTGCCGTCGTCCTGCATGTCCACCGCCCGAACCCACAGCGCGTTGGCGATGAGACCGCGGAATCCACCCAGCGCGACGGTCGTGAAAGCCAGCACCGGCGGGGCGTTCTCCAACGGCTCGACCCGCGTCAAACCGAGCCGGGCGCGATCCAGGTTCAGCTCTTTTTGGACGCCCGCCACGCCGAAGAGGAGCACGACCATCAACGCCGCCAAAGCGGGTTTGTAGAATCTATCGCGCCACGATCTCATTGCTGAGTTTGCGCCGTGGCCAGCTCGCGGCGCGAAAAGCTGATCATTCCAATCGCCGCCAGAATTCCGCCAATCAGCAGCACAATCTGCGAAAAAGCCTGCAGCAGCTCCAGCCAGGTGATGCTGCGGCCGGTGCTGAGCGAATCAACCGGCGAAAACCCCTCCACCAAGTTCACGAGCTTCAATAATTGCCGAAAGATCGGCAAGAGCACGAAATCGACGAGCGTCGGCGTGTCAATGACCCCGGTGTCGTGATTCACTCCCGAAACGCCCCCCTCCTGAACCACCTGCGCGATCGTGCCGCTGGAAAGTCCCACGATCAAGACCGCCACCGACGCAAACGCCGCCACCGGGAACGAGAGAAAACTCGACGCCGCCAGTCCGAGCGACGCCAGCAGCCCGAGCCAACAAAAAATGATGCCGACGCCGCGGACGAAATTCGCCCCGAACCCGCCTACTTTATAGAGCACTTCCAGGCCATCGTCGGGCGAAAAGATAAACGCGGTGTCGTTCGGGTTCATGAAGAAGATCGTCAGGACCCCGTTGGTGTCGAAAAGATTGGGCGGGATTTCAAACTCGGTGAAGGTTTCCGGCGCCAGGTTCATTTGCTCCCGCCAGACGCGGGGCGTCTCCGGCGGCCCGACCTGCCACACGCCGATGAAGGTTCCGGAGGCGCTCTTCGCCGCCGCGTTGAATTTGACGCGCAAATAGAGCGGCTGGTCCTTGAGGGTGTAGCGGGCCAAGCCGAGATCGATGAGCCACGGCTTGACGGACCCCGGCGGCACCAATTGATACCGGGCCTTCACCTGCTCTTGCACTTGTTTCCGCACAAATCCGCGATCCATTTGGGCGACCGTGGTTTGCTTGAGGCGCTCCTGCATCAGCCGTTCGACCTCGGGTTCGATGTCCGGCATCGGCATTTTCGCGGAGCCGCGCGCCACGAGCACTTCGTTGCGCAAGGCCATCTGCACTTCCGGCGGCAGCCGGTTCGCGCGCCATTGCAGCATGAAATAGACGGCGCCTCCGGAAACGGCCAACAACAGCGCGTTCAGCGTCATGATGCCCAGCCATTTGCCCAGCCAGATTTGCCATCGGGCGATGGGCTTGACCACGACCATTTGAATTTGGCACTCCTGGACCTCGCGCGCGAGTGTTCCGCAACCCAACCAAAGCGTGGCAAAGCCCAGGAGCGTAGTGATGAGGCTCAACGTATAGGTGAGCAGAATCTGCGTGAACCCTTGCGCGGTCCCGTCGTGCTTGAGGATCATGGGCAGGGCCACGACCGAACCAAGCAACAGGACCACGAGCACGTTGACGAGCCGGTAGCGAAAGGCCGCCTTCAAGGTCAATTGCGCGATGGCAAGGGTTGGCCGCATAAGCTGGGAGGATGAGACGCGCGTTTTTCGACGACCGCCCGGCTTCGCCGGGAGGTCTGGCGACCTATTTGGGCGGGCCGGTCAACGCGGACAGTTTCTCGTTCGCCTTCGACAGGTCAGCCGTCTTGGTCGGCGCCGGAGCCGGGGCGGGCGCGGGCGCTTCGGCCGGTCGGGCCAACTGTTCCAGTTTCTTCACGTCCACCGTCTCGACGGGACGCGGGGCAACCGCGGCGGGAGTTGGGGCGGCGGTCGGCAGCGTCAGACGATCCAGCACCTTCTCGCTCCGCGAACCGGCGTCCGCGTCGCCGCGCAGGTAGGCCGCCACGCGATTCCCCGAGGTCGCGCCCGACGTTTCGGCCTCGGCTTGGCGGGCCTTCTGCACCACGCCAAGAAAATAGCTTTCGAGGTTTTGGGTCGGCGTGTCGATGCGGACCTTGTCCTCCGCGACGTCGCTCCGCAACGCGGCCAGGACCCGCTGGGTGGTCTCCCGGGAAAGCAAGGGCGTGGTGATCCGCATCGCGTCGGGTGTCGCCAGCAATTCTTTGAGGGTGCCCATCGCCTGAATCTTGCCGCCGTAATAAATCACCACGCGGTCACATACGTCTTCGACGTCGGCCAACAGATGGCTGCTCAAGATGACCGTCTTGCCCCGGCGGGCCAGCGCGATGATCAGGTCCTTCACTTCCCGGCAGCCGATCGGGTCCAAGCCGGCCGTCGGTTCATCCAGGATCACCAGATCGGGGTCATTGATCAGCGCCTGCGCCAAACCGATGCGCCGCTGCATGCCCTTCGAGAATTCACCCACCAAACGGCCCTTGGCTTGTTTGAGGCCGACCATATCCACGAGTTGCTCGCCTCGCGTCTGACGTTCCTTGCCAGAAAGTTTGAAGAGATTGCCGAAGAAGTTCAGCGTTTCCTCCGAGTCCAGGTAACGGTAGAGGTACGATTCCTCGGGGAGATAACCGATGCGGGCCTTGGTCGCCACGTGTCGCGGCGAATGCGAGAATACCTCAATGTGCCCGCGCGTCGGGTAGAGCAATCCGAGGAGCATCTTGACCGTCGTCGATTTGCCAGAGCCGTTCGGCCCAAGCAAACCGAACACTTCGCCGCGCCGAACCTCGAACGAGACGTTGTCCACGGCGCGCGCCTTCGGGCGGCCCCAAAAATCCTTGAATACCTTGGTCAAACCTTGAACGGTGACCACGGCCTCAGTCGGCGCCACGGAAGGCGTCCCCAGAGCCGCCAGCGAGGGATCATTCGCAATCATAATTCAAGAAACATTCCGGTGTTGGTCCAAATCCGCTCAGCGCGCTCGCTTCGCCGTCTTTTGGCGCGTTGCCGTTAGGCCGGACGCGGCGTCAGGCTCGGCGTCGGACTTCCGCCCGCGCCCGGGCCTTCGGCCTCGATGGCCGCGTGATGGAACGGCTCCAGTTCTTCGCCCTCGCGGACGAGCCGGGCGCTGTTGAAAATCACGATCAGCGAGCCGACGTTGTGCATAATCGCCGCCACGATCGGGTTCAGATAGCCGAACGCCGCCAAGCCCAGGCCGCCGACGATGAACGCGAGGCCGAACAGAAAATTCTGATTGATCACGGAACGGGTCTGCCGCGACAAACGAACGAGGAACGGCAGCCGGCGCAGGTCGTTGTTCATCAGCGCGATCGTCGCGCTGTGGATGGCCACTTCGCTCCCGGCGACGCCCATCGCGATTCCCATGTCGCCAGCCGCGAGCGCCGGCGCGTCGTTCACGCCGTCACCGACGACCGCCACGCGATAGCCCCGCGCGCGAAACTGCCGCACGTATTCCACCTTGTCCTGCGGCAGGCAGTCGGCGGCGACCTCGCCGCAACCGATTTCCCGCGCGACTCGCGCGGCGACCGGCTGACGGTCGCCCGAAACCATCGCGATGCGGTGAACGCCGAGGCGCTGCAAACCCGCGAGCGCTTCCTTGGCTTCCGAACGGGTCTGGTCTTGCAGGCCGGCCCACCCGATACACCGGCCATCGCGGGCCACGAAGATAAGGCTGAAGCCTTCCGTTTCGTTCAAATCGACTGATTGCAGAAAATCCTGCGGAATGCCGCTATCCTTGAGCCATTGCGCGCGGCCAATCACGATCGCGGCGCCATCGACCCGCGCCTTGATGCCGCGACCCGCGGTTTCCGCGAAATCGACCGGGTCGGTGACCGGCACTTCGGCCTCTTCGGCCAATTGGGCCAGCGCCTTGGCGGTGGGATGGTTGCTGTACTTTTCGGCCGAAGCGGCGACATGCAATAACTCGGCGGGCGTCACGCCGCCCAACGGAGCCAGTCGCGTGACCGCGAGTTTTCCGGTCGTCAGCGTGCCGGTCTTGTCGAAAATGAACGCGTTGATCTTGGCCGCCAATTCGATGTCACCGACGTTCTTGATTAAAATGCCCAGGCGCGCGGCGGCCGAGAGCGCCGCGACCATCGCGGTCGGCGTGGCCAGAATAAACGCGCAGGGGCACGAGACGACGAGCACGGAGATCACCCGGCTCATGTCTTTGGTAAACGCCCACACCAGCGCCGAGATCACCAGCACCAACGGCGTGTAAAAGCCCATGTACTGGTCGATGATGCGCATGATCGGCAGTTTCGTCTTCTCCGCCGCCAGGATCAAATCGCGCACCTTGCCTAACGTCGTGTCCTGGCCGGCGCGGGTGACGCGAATTTCCAGCACGCCCGTCAAATTCTGGGTGCCGGCGAACACTTCATCGCCCGGCTTCTTATCCACCGGCAGAGACTCGCCCGTAATGTTGGCCTGATTAAAGGAACCCTGGCCGTTCTCGATTTTGCCGTCGGCCGCCACGTTGTCGCCTGGGCGGACCCGGATCAAATCGCCCACCGCGAGGTCCTTGGTCGCCACTTCCTCCTCCCCGCGCGGCGTGATGCGGCGGGCCTTCGTCGGCGTCAATTTGATCAACAGTTCGATCGACGCGCGCGCGCCGGCCGCGGTCCGCGTCTCGATGATCTCACCCAACAACATGAAAAACGCCACGATCCCGGCGATCTGATAGCCGCCCACTTCGTAGCTGCCGATCTGAAATTCGCCCGACGCAAACGACGCGATGACCGCCAGCGCCACCAACTCGTTGATGCTCAGAACGCCCCGCGCCAGGTCTTTGATCGCGGTCATGATGATCGGATAACCAAGCAACGCCGCGCCGATCATCGCGCTCAAGCCGGCAACCGTCGTCCCTTTTTCAAAAAACCAATCGACCAGGAAGGAGTTTACGACGAACACGAGGCCGATGAACGTCTGCTTCAATCGCACCGGCACATGCTCATGGTCGTGGCCGTGATCGTGCCCGTGGTCGTGGTCATGATCGCAGCAACCCGGGCCGGACGCCGGTTCCTCGCGGCTCATCAAAGATGTCACTTGCATAAATATTCTACGGTTTCGCGGTCGGCTCAGGCTTCGGCTTGGGCGGCCCGCTATTCAACTGTAAGCGCAGTTCCCGCGGTTGGCCATCGAGACGCGCCGGGATGAAGAATTTTTCTTCCGCGTTCGAGAAAACTTTTTCCAACGTCTCCGCCAGGCGGCGTTTCTTGAAGAGCGCCGGGTCCGTGCGGTACGAAGGCAATTGGTCGGCGAACGATTTGGCTTCCGCCGCGACGTTTTGCACAATCTGATTGCTGGCGGTAACGCCGTCGTTGGAGATCACTCGCGCGAAGGCGACCGCGGTGTTCGTCAACGAGGTCGCGTACGCCTGCGCGTCGCTCACCCGCGTGCGCCCCTGCTGCTGCGCGGTCAACACCGCGTCAAACGCCGGCCGCACATCCAGCGGCGCCGTCGTCCGCACTTCGCTCGGATCGAGCGTGATGCCCAGCTTCTGATCGTCGATAATCTGCGTCACCCGGCCCAGCACCATCTCACTGAACCCGATCGTATCCTTATAAAGCGCCACGTCCGCGTGGTAATGGGAGGCCGCGTAGAGCAACGCGTTGTCCACCACGTGCTGCAGCAGATTGGTAATACTGGCGAAATGAAAGGCGTAACGCACCGGGTCGGTGATCCGGTACTTCAGATTCACCCGCACATGGATGATGTTGCCGTCCGCGGTTAACGCGTACCCATCGACGCCCGGCGTCATCGAGACTCTCGGTTGCGGCTCAACATTGGCCGCCTCTTCCTCCGGGGAAATGGCGTACCAGCCGACCGTCGAGGTAATCGTATGGCTCTGGCCGACCGGAATCTTCACCACTTCGTCGATTGGATACGGAAACGCCCAATGCCAGCCCGGCTTCAAACGCTGCTCTTCCCCCACTCCAACCGGCCGGCCGAAGCGCAACTTCACCGCGATCTGATTGTTTTCGACCGTGAACATCCCGGAAGCGAGAAAGATGACCACCAGCAGCGCCATCAGCGCTTTGACGATCCGGAAACTGCTGCTCAACGCGTCCGACAGCGCCTGGGTTCCGGCATCCTCCATCATCGGCGCCGCCTGCCCGGGAGCGCCGTTTGGCTCGGGCGCCGCGGGAGGAGGCGAACTGGGAGTAGTAGAGTCGCTCATGGCCGCTACGGTTATTTCGACGTCGAGGGGCCGACCACCTGGCCGTTCAACATATTGAACGGAGGTGTCCGCTCATCCAGCAAAAGGGTCGCCCGCTCCTTGAGGGATTGTTCGAGGGTCTTGAGCTGGAAAAGGAAAATCGCCAAGTCCGGGCTTTGCGCAAAGATGTCATAGGAACGCGCGGCCTCTTTTTCCGCTTCACCGCGGATTTTGGTCGCTTCCGCGGCCGCGAAGGTCAGAACCCGGTTGGTCTCGCTGTTCGCGTTGGCCCGGATGATGGCGGCCTCTTTTTCGCCGTCCGATTGGTATTTCTTCACCAACCGCATCCGCTCGGCGCGCATCCGCTCGAATACTTTGGCCGTGATGCTCTCCGGCAGGCCGATTTGCTTGATGCCGAGCAGTTCCACCTCGACGCCGTAATTCGTCCGCGCCGGCGGTTGAATCGCCGCCAGCATTTCCTTTTCAATCTGGTCGAATTTGATGTCCGCCAGGTTTGTGGAAATCAAGTCACTGAAGGGATGCTTGCCGATGACGCCGGTCTTCGCGTTGCGTACCAGCGGCTCGAGGGTTAACTCGGCGTTGGCGATGTCGCCGTTGAAGCGCTCCAGGAACAGGCGCGGATCGACGATGCGCCAGCCGACATACACTGAAATGATGACGTTGAGCGCGTCCCGCGTGGTGGTTTGCTCGTACTTCCGCTCGAAGTTTTGGATGCGGTTGTCGAATTCATACACCCGTTGGATCGGCCACGGCGCGCGGAACTGGAGTCCGGGTTGATCGATGCTGCGCGAGTACTTCCCGAAGGTGGTCACCACGTCGATTTCGGTCTGCCGCACCTGAAAGGTAAACAGCATGGCCCCGAAAATAACGACCAGCAACAAGCCGGTGATCAAGGTAATGGAATTGGGTTTCATGAGGATTGCTAAATCACTTCTTGCCGGGCGGCGGAGCCGTCACGTCGTTGAGCAGGCTGCGGTCGAACTTCTCCTCGAGGTCGAGGATGACCACGTCATGCGTGTTCGTCGCGGCCAAAACATATTTGCGCGTCGGCAGAATCGCCCGTGCCAGCGTTTCGAGGTAGGCGCGCTGAGTATAGACGCTTGGCGACGCCGCATAGGCAGCCAGCCGATTGGTGAATTGATTGGCCTCCGCCGCCGCGCCGACCGACCGGCCGAGCCGCTCGGCCTCGGCCACCAACACCGCGTTCGTCGCGGCCGCGTGCGAGTACGGGATAAAATCGACCGCGTACGACTCGGCCGCCAGGATATTGGTTTCCCTCTCCTGCAACGCTCCGATCGCCATTTCGTAGGCGTCCGCGACCTTGACCGGCGGATGCAAGTGTTCGAGGCTGACGAGCAGGATGCGCACGCCGAGCTTGTACTGATCGGCACGGGCCTGGATGCGCTGCCGCAAGGTTTCCGACGCCGCCAACCGCCCGGCGCACATCAACTCATCGATATCGACGTTGACGAAGTAACAGACGACCTCGCGCGTCGCGATCTTCTCGAGCAATTCGCCCGCGTCGGAATAACGATAGGTCCAGGCGTTGAAATCATTGATCACATACTCGACCGGGATGGTCGCCGTGATCAGGTTGACCGGAACCGCCTGCTCGCTGTTCGCCGAGCCGCCCGAGGAGTCATTGTTCCCTTCCCGACTCGCGACGAGCATGTTGACCTCATCCTTCATGTGAGCTTTGGTCCAAAGCACCGTCCGGCCCGCTTCCAAGGCGGGGTCTTCCTTGAAGCCAACCTCAAATGACTGAATGGATTCGGTCCGGTGGCGATAGACCTTGTCGATGGGCCATGGCCACTTGAAATGGAGGCCCGGCTGGAGCAGGCCACCCGTCGCCGGCGGTTGTCCAAAATGTTCCAACAGACCGCGTTCGTCGGTCTCAATGATGACGAACGTCGTCGAGAGGAATAACACCCCGAGCTGGAGCAAAATGATCCAGGCCAACGCCTTCTCCAAAAACTGGTAAAACCAAGTCTCGGAGACCTTGAACCCGAATTGGTAGTCGAGGGCCTGCGCGAGCGTCGTGACAATCCCACCCGGTTGCCCGAGCAGCCCGATCAGCCGGCTTTCATACAACAGCCGCGCGCCCTTGCCTTTGACCCGAGGGCGGTAAATCTCCAACACCAAATTGATCAGCGTCTCGACCGCGGCCAAACCGAGGACGACGCAAATGCCCCGGGCGACCTGCCAGTCGAGGCGCGCGAACTCAAACCAAGTTCCCGCCTGCGCCAGCGCGGCCACGAAGCAGAGGAACGATCCCAGCAGCATGTAGCCCGCCGCGGGCCGCAGCAGCCGCTGACCTTCGAGCCGGGCCAACCCCGCCGAGTATTTGCCGAGGAGGAAAAGCACCAGGGCAAAGAGGGCGTCCAACGCCATCGCGATCGTGACCCGGCCCACGATCGGGGACGGCGCCTTCGGCAGCCAGCGCCACAGCGAATAAACCGCCGCCGCCTGGCCCAGGAAGAGCAGGATCGTGAATCCCGGCAGGAAGTAGCGTTCAAACTGTTCACGGGAACGTTGGGCCAGGAAGGTATCGGCCGCCGTTGAAGCAAAAAGATCGGAACCTGGGGGCGCTTTCGACAACTCTTGAAACTCAAGCTTTTCGCGGCGTTCGGCCGCCTCGAGCCGCATCTGGAAATAGCTCAGCGCCGCGACCAGAAAACCGACCACCAGGAAGACGACCGCCACTTGGCCCGCCGCCGATACCGCGTAAACCGAGACCAACTCCATCGCCGCCGCGACCAGCAGCAGCGTCAACCAGTTGATCAAACCAAGCCGTTGAATGTTTCGTTCCATGCCGTCCTCAGTTTAGCTCCCGATCCTCAAAAAGTAGCACGCCCAGCGCCAACGACGCTCCCAAATAACCAACCACGTAGCCAAAGGCTTTGCCGACATACGCCCAAGGGATCGATTTTCCCCCGTCAATCGCGTCCGCCAGCCAAAACAACTGCCAATTCGGAATGATCGTATAAAGCGCTGAATAAACCATCGATAACCCGTGCGGCGCCGTTTCAGCGGGGCGGCCAAGCAAGTAATCCGACATCAGCCCCAGCACGAACAATCCCGAGCAGATCGCGAGCGTCGGAATAACCTCCAGCCGGGTCGAACAGGCCAAGGCCAGACCCGCCAAAATCCACAGCGCGAAAAGAATCAGGATGGACGCCGGAACCATGTGCCAATCAACTCCTTTCGCGAAACTCTGCACTTGGCCCTCCTTATCGAAAAAGTTGATCACGACGAACGCGATCGTCATCGTGACCACGAGCGAAATCATCGCGTCCGAAACAAACGGCCGCCGCAGAAAGTAGTTCGTAAATCCCCCGATCGCATACGCCATCGCCACCCCCGCCGCATAGATCTTGAGCCCGAATAAATCGGTCGAGCCATACGCGTCGTACGCCATCCGGCTGGCCAGGAGCGCGCTCAAGCCATTGATGTAGGTCAGAATCGTCAACGCCAGCGCCAGACCAACGTACTTCGCCAGCAGAAACTGCGCCCGTCCCACCGGCTTGGCCAGCACCGCCAGAGCCGTACCTGAGCGAATCTCGTGCGCCACCGACGCCGAAGCGCTCAGGACCGCGCCAAACAGCCCCGCCAACAACATTGCCGCCAAAACGCTATCCTTAACCAGCTTCGGATCGTCCCCAAACCCGAAATACGGGACCGCCGCCAAAAATACGCCGAACGACGCCGAGCACGTGGTCAGCAACAGGAAGACCGGTTGCCGCACCAGTTCCATGAGCGCATTCGTAGCAATGGTAATGAATTGCTGCATTTATCTAATAGTGACCCACTGAGATTATTCAAACCGCCGCCCCAATGGCAAATCGTTAATCAACTCGACTTCGAGTGGTGTAAATCGTTGTGCGCGTAAGTTAAACCCGAAATCTCGCCGCTTGAGAACTGTGCGTCTTGGCGCACACCCGCCTTGATTTCGCTCGTCCGGCGCCGTCGGCCGCTACTTCGGGCCGCGCTGCCGCGCGAGGCGCTTTGCCAGCCGGATCGCCGACTGCATGCTCGCCGGGTTCGCCACCCCTTTGCCCGCGATGTCGTACGCGGTTCCATGATCGGGCGAGGTTCTTATGAACGGCAAGCCCAGCGTCCAATTGACCCCGGTCTCAAATCCGATCATTTTCAGCGGCGCCAATCCCTGATCGTGGTACATCGCGACCACCGCGTCGTAATCACCC
>Ga0265320_10002455_pt1 | contig 12901 bp, 10 predicted proteins | sample 4827metaG_FD_202087 | JGI IMG/M metagenome (GOLD analysis project Ga0265320, IMG submission 202087) | Rhizosphere microbial communities from Carex aquatilis grown in University of Washington, Seatle, WA, United States - 4-8-27 metaG | ecosystem: Host-associated > Plants > Roots > Rhizosphere >...
GTCGGCGTCTCCAGAGATTCCCGCGGCAAACCGGCGTTGCGACTGGCGCTCGGCACACGCGAACAGCATATCCGCCGCGAAAAAGCCACCAGCAACATCTGCACGGCGCAGGCGTTGCTGGCCAACATGGTGTCCATGTATGCTGTTTATCACGGCCCGGAAGGTTTGAAGCAGATCGCCCAGCGCATTCACAAACTGACCGAAGTTCTCGCCGCCGGTTTGGAAAAACTAGGATTCAAAATCGCGTCGGCGCCACGTTTTGACACGATTCGAATTGATCTCGGGTCTCCATCGGCGGCGGAGATCCTGAATACCGCCGAGGCGCATGGAATGAATTTCAGGTTGATCGACGACCAGACCATCGGCATTTCGCTCGACGAAACGACCAGCGAAAGCGATGTGGTCGAAATCTGGCAGGTTTTCAAAGGTAACAAGGCCATCGGTTTTACTCTGGCGGACGTCGCGGATTCCGTTTCACGTTTCACGTTTCACGTTTCACGTCGCACGCCCTTCCTCACGCACAAGGTTTTCAATTCCTACCACAGTGAAACCGAGATGTTGCGCTATATCAAACGGCTGGAATCGCGGGACCTATCGCTGACGGCCTCGATGATCCCGCTCGGGTCCTGCACGATGAAGCTGAACGCCGCCTTTGAGATGCTGCCGGTTTCGTGGCCGGAGCTGGCGAAGCTTCATCCTTTTGCGCCGCTGAAACAGGCGCGCGGTTACCAGATTTTGTTTCAACATCTCGAAGACTGGCTGTCGGAAATCACCGGCTTCGCCGGCATCTCGCTTCAGCCCAACGCCGGTTCGCAGGGCGAATACGCCGGCCTGCTCGTCATTCGTGCCTGGCACGAAAGCCGGGGGGAAACGCACCGGAATATCTGTCTCATCCCCACCTCGGCGCACGGAACCAATCCCGCCAGCGCGATCATGGCCGGACTGAAAGTCGTCGCGGTCGCTTGTGATCAGGACGGCAACATTGACGTGGCTGATTTGCGCGCGAAGGCTGAAGCGCACAAGAACGACCTCGCGTGCCTGATGGTCACCTATCCGTCCACGCACGGGGTGTTTGAGGAGACGATCAAGGAGATCTGTGAAATTGTCCATGCCCATGGCGGGCAGGTTTACATGGACGGGGCGAACATGAACGCGCAGGTCGGCTTGACCAGTCCCGGCCACATTGGCGCCGATGTCTGTCATTTGAATCTGCACAAGACCTTCTGCATTCCGCACGGCGGGGGCGGGCCGGGGGTGGGACCAATTGGTGTAGCGAAACATCTGGTTCCCTTTCTGCCGAGCCACCCGGTTTTCACGGCGCGGCTCGAAGAAAAGAATTCCAAAGCACACATCGGCCCGGTGGCAGCCGCGCCGTGGGGCAGCGCGGGCATCCTGCCGATTTCCTGGGCTTACATCGCCGCGATGGGTCCGGCGGGACTGACTGAGGCCACGCAATACGCCATTTTGAATGCGAACTATATTGCCCGCCGCCTTGAAAATCATTTCCCGACGTTGTACCGGCGTAACGGTCTGGTGGCCCATGAGTGCATCCTGGATTTGCGGGCCTTCAAGAGCGTCACGGCCGAGGACGTCGCCAAGCGATTGATGGATTATGGCTTCCACGCCCCAACGCTCTCCTGGCCGGTGGCCGGGACACTCATGGTTGAGCCGACCGAAAGCGAATCGAAGTCCGAGCTCGACCGTTTCTGCGATGCGATGATTGCCATTCACGCCGAGATGACGGCCATTGAATCCGGCACGGCGGACAAGCAGAACAACCTGCTCAAGAACGCGCCGCACACGGCGGACATGATTGCGGCGGACAATTGGAACCGGCCTTATGCGCGTGAATCGGCGGCGTTCCCGGTGCCGGGCCTGCGCGACTACAAATTCTGGCCCGCCGTCGGCCGGGTGGACAATGTTTTCGGTGACCGCAACCCGGTTTGCACCTGTGTGGGGATGGAGAATTATCAGAGCTGAACTGATTTCACCGCGACTCAAGCGATCAATGAACGCCGCGCTTGAAAACAATCCATTAGCCATGGCACGCCTGCAGCAAATCGAGCGCGATATTGCCGCATGGGCCAAAAAGACCATCGAAGTAAAGTTCGATTACAGCGGAACGCACCTCTTTTCAATGATGGAACTTGCACATAGCTATGCAAAACGGTGCGATGACCTTGTCGGTTCAATCAGGCATCTCCTTTCACAAAATCGCATTGTGGCTGCCACTATCGTAGGCAGAGCTTTGATCGAAACGATCGCGACAGGTTGCTTTTACGTTTACGAAATGCATCGGCTTATCGAATTGGGTGATCGAAACCGAGTTGATGATCGACTACGCCGTTTTTACGCGGGAGTAAAAGGGCAATCCGTCGAGCCGGTGCATGTGATGGACGCAATGCGACATTTGGAAAAGATTGATGGCGAATACATAACCTATCTCGATGGAAAGTATGGCATTTTCACGCGGATGATTGATCAATTGAGACCTGCTGGAGAAAGTGGCTCACGCGAAAGTCCGTGCGAGGTTTTATCGGCCATGAGAAATTATGACGAGCTTAGCGAGGTGTGCCACCCGAATGGAATCGGCACACAGTTTCTTTACCCAGACCAAAGCAATGAAACGGAAACGGTAATGAAAGCACGCGAACGCTTTCGATCTGCCGCCATTACATCTATCTGGCAATGCCATCACTTGCTCAAAGCATTGATAAGAGCCGATGAATTGCCTGAGTGTTACAAACGAAAGTTCCTTAATTGAAGAATACCGGTTTGTCCTTCGTGTCCGTTTGTAGTTTCCGCGCAGTCTGCGTCTCTGCGTGTCCGCGGTTAATTTGATTTCGATTGAAGTTCAGCCCGGATGGCGGCCAGTTCGGCGCGTGGTTCCTCGGCGGCGTGGTCGAGCCGGCCGGCGCGGTGATACCAATAGCGAGCGTTGCCAAAATCGCCCTCGATCTTGTGTAGTACCGCGTGAATCCACGCGGCGGTGCCGTCTTCGTATTGCTGCACGAGTTGATGCGCGGCGTCCCAGTCGCCAGCCAGAGCCAGTTCAACTGCCATGAGGAACTCCTCGTTCAACGAACTCATGGACGGTGTTTTACCGCCAAACCGGAGCGGCGGCAAGGATCGGCGGCCAAAAAGACGTCAAAAGAAAGGCAAGAAACAGCTGGCCAAGCTGGCGGCAAAGGGCAAATTGCTGGTGTCCCTGATGCACCATGAAAATCACTGAAATCCTGATGGCGGAACACTCGGTGTTCCACAATCTGTTCGACCACATTGAAACGGCGGTGCCGCTAATCAAGACGCTGGCGGAGGTGAAATCGCTCGCCACGGTCGTGGAAAAGCTGCATGGACCGCACTCGAAGACCGAGGATGACTTGTTCATTGAGCCGCTGGAGCATTGTTTCGAGCAGATCGGCCAGAACGAACTTTTTCACGAGGAACACCGGCAAATCGAGCGGGCGCTGGCCCGGGTCCAAACGGCGAGAACGCTCAAAGACGCAAAAAAAACCCTGCTGGGCGCCATCAGTGCTTCACGTGAACATTTCGACAAAGAAGAGCGCATTGTATTCCCGATGGCGGAACGCGTGTTGAAGTCAAAGACGCTCACCGAACTGGGCGAACAGTGGCTGAAAAGACGCGAGACGGCTAAATGATTCGTGGCGGCGCGTCATGAGACCGCCGCAAAAATCAGGGATGGGATTTGCTGCGCTCTTACGAGGCGCAGCCACATATTCATTCCAAGGCGGCGTTGACTCCCGCCGCCAGGGCATTGACCCGCAACGGCAGCGAAAAATCCGATGGCGCTTCCAGCGTGCAGCTTTGGCGGGTCTTGTTTTGAATCAGCCAGAACGCCTCCGGCCATCTTGGCCGGCTGGCGGGGTCAAGGTTCGGATTGATGATTCCGTCCCTGGCTTCGCGGCCTTCAATCAGCGGTGACAGGTCAATCGGGCAGACCGGCGCCACGGCCTTCACCATTTTGCCCGCCAGCGGCGGGTGACGGTCGGGATTCAACTCATAGACATAAAAGCCGTGTGACTCCCAGTCTTCATGCAGGCATAATGTGATATTAAAATCCGGCTGCCGCTCCAGCCATCGGATGTGCGCGGCGACCTCGCCGGTCTGCGGGTTGCGATAATCGCGGTTCAAGTCCACGCCGGCGGCATTCTCCCGCCGGTTCAGGGTGAAGCCCATGGGATTCAGGCACGGGCAGAGCCACAAATCGTCGTATTCCGGCCACCGGTTTTCCTGCAATAAACGCAGCGCGGCCAGGGGGCCGGCGGGCTCGTCGCCGTGGATGCCGGTGCTGAGGTAAATGCGGGAGGATCGATGGTTGATGAACGTTGCCGGCCGGCGCAGGGCGAACAACCCAAACGCATCCTGTTGCCCAAAGATTTCCAAAGTCCAGCCGTGTTGGCGTGCGGCCATTTCGATATCGCGCAGCACGGTGCGGATATCAATCGTTTCGCCGTGGTAACCGCCGTGATTCTTGCCGAGCTTTTGCACGCGGTGAATTTCATGCAAAGATGCCGAGACGCAAGGAAGTTTTGACACAAATTGCATGAATTAACGCGAATTCAATTTTTCAAAGCCCGCAGGGCTGGCATCTTTGTGGTTGAACAATCAAAAATGGCCAAAGCTTCATCGGAGCAAAATCTTCGGTTGGAGTTCAAGCTTTAGCTTGTGCGGGCGGCGGACACGCTAAAGCGTGAACTCCAACAAAACGGAATATGCCGCCCCGACGGGGCTGGAGAATTTCTTATATGTGACATCTACAAAGATGTCGCGCTTACGGCGCTGAGGTGGCAAAATATTTTAACCCGCGACCGTCTCCGCTTCGCAGCTTTCTTTTCCGCTGCCACAACTGCCTTCTTCCTGATCGCTGAAGCCGTGGTTGTCCCAGCTGGGATCGAGGCCGAGGTCTTTGAGCATTTGCAAATCCTTCTCGACGGGTTGGTTGAGCGTGGTCAGATAATTGCCGACCATCAAGGCGCTGGCCCCGGCCATGAAGATCATGCTTTGCGCGTCGCGCAGATTCACGGTGCGCCCGCCGGCGATCATGATTTCCTGTCGCGGTAAAATGAACCGGAAACACGCGATGGTCTTCAGGATTTCCAGGACGGGCAGGGGATCGTTTTTTTCGAATGGTGTGCCGGGTATCGGATTCAGGATGTTGACGGGCACGACATTCGCGCCGATTTCCTTCAGGGAAAACGCCAGATCGCAACGGTCTTCGCGCGTTTCGCCCATGCCGATGATGCCGCCGGAACAAATCTTGATGCCGGCCTTCTTCAAATAACCGATGGTTTCCAAGCGATCGTCGTAGGTATGGGTGGTGCAGGTTTTGGGGAAAAACCGGCGTGAACTTTCCAGATTGTGGCCGTAGCACTCGACGCCGGCCTCCTTGAGCCGGTCGGCGATGCGCTGGTTTTTGATGATGCCGAGCGATACATCGGGACGTGTCTTGCCGCTGGCCTTCAATTCACGGACGCGATCGCAGACTTCGTCGAGCAGCGGTCCTTCGTTGAGACCTTTCCACGCGGCGACGAGGCCGACGGCGGTGACGCTGTTTTTGCTGGCTTCCTCGGCGGCTTCCTGGACGGGTTCGGGATCCACGAAGCCGTATTTGGGCGAGCCGGTCTGGTAGAAAGAAGATTGCGCGCAGAAGCTGCAATTTTCCGAGCACGCGCCGGCCTTGGCATTGACGATGGAGCAGAGGTGGATTTTGTTGCCCTTGAAATGTTCGCGGATGCGGTTGGCCCAGGCCAGCAGATCGAAAATGTCGGCGGAGCTTTCGAGGTTGAACAACGTCAATGCCTCGTTGCGGGAGATCTGGCCACCGAGCAAAACGCGTTCGCCCAGTCGGGCGATTTGCGATCCGGAGTTTGCGTCAACCTTTGTTCCTGTCATGGTTGACAGGGTAACACCGGGCAAAATTAACGCAAGCGGGTACCGGCCGGGGCAGTGTCCTGATTGCGCTGTTGCAGCGTTGGCGCGGTACGCCGGTTTCGAGCCGCAGGCTCGACGCTACAACCGATCAAGACACTGCCCTGCCGGGCCGGGGTTGGCATTAAAACGGGTTATTCAATCACCTTGCCGAGGATATTCTGGCGCGGGACCGCTCCGAAAGTTCGACTGTCAGTGCTGTTGTTGCGATTGTCACCCATGACGAAGAATTCGTTGTTGCCGATGCAAATGAACTCATCCGCGCTTTTTTCATAGGCATAGGTCGGGGTCTTGGCGGGCAGATAAGGTTCCTCCAGCAGCTTGCCGTTGACATAAACCCGGCCGTCCTTGATATAAACCGATTGGCCCGGCATCGCGATGATGCGTTTGACTTCCAGCGTATTGTCGCGTGGATCTTTCAGCGCGATAATGTCATTTTGCCTCGGTTCATTGATGACATAGGCGAATCGGTTCAACCAATAATGTCCCGAATCGTACAGGGTGGGATACATGCTGGATCCTTGCACCTGGACGGACTGGCCGATGAAACGGCTGACCAACAGAAAGCTTAAACTTCCAAAAACGATTAGAATAGTTAGCAGCCAGAATGGCCTTAACATCAAGCCCCAGGAAATTTGGATGACGTGACCTTTCACGAGAAAAAGCTTGGGAAGAGCATGCGGTTTGAATTGAGATGAAATATCCATGTGTCTCCCTCTCTGCTTGTTACATCATAAAACCTGAACTGTTAAAGTTACTGTCTAAAATATAGACAATAGTGTCCTACTTGGCAACAAGAAAATGCAGATTCTGGCAGGAATCTTAACTTAACTCATTTATTTGTACTTATTTAGCTGCGATGGAATCGTCAAAGCCAGGTATTGGGCAAGAGAGGTGATTTGAATGTCGGAAAGAGGACCGCCATCACTGGTGGAGAAGGCAGGCATGAGTGATCCGGCCTTGCCATGGGCAATCCAAGTTTGCCAGAAACTCAAATTGGTCGGGGTTATGATGTTGTGCAGATCCGGCACCAGACTGGAGCGATGCTCCCCTTCGTGACAAATGGCACAAACCGTGTCGTAAAGCGATTTACCATATTTGCCTTCGCCCGGTTTGACATGGCAGGCCATGCAATCCCCGCGAAAAACCACTTGTCGGTCGGCTTTAGCTATTTCCAGGGCGTGAGCGCGATCGGCCTCGGATTCGGTTGGCATCACCGGGGGCAAGATGGTGATTTTTAGCATAAGCTGCTTGAAACCTCTGTCGGTCGTGATTTTGGGTGCCTTGAACAAAAGTCCGGTTTTCCCGGCCAGATTAACTGTGACGCCAAATTGGCCGGTCGAACCGGGGGGAAGGATCCAGGGAAGCGGCGGTAATTGAAACGTGGTGCAGGAACATCCCGGGTAAACACTCAGAATGACCACCTGGCCGGGAGACACATTGGTAAAGTTGAAGGTGAAGCGGGCTGCCTCGGCATCCGCCGCCGCGTTCGTCTCTTTGGTCAAGCCATCCCAAGCCAACACGCCGTCCGGCAACGGATCGTTTTGATGCGCAGTGTCCGGCACGTAAACCGCCGGGCCGGTTGCCACGGCGTTGGCCGGAGTGTTGTCCCCGGCGAAAAGTCCTCCGCCAGCCAGAACCACGCTCGTGATGCCACAGATAACGGCCTGCCATCCTCTCATGCGGAACGCAGGATAAATGGGGCGCTAGGTTTGGCGAGCCGGAAATGACACGCTTGGATACCGCGCCGGAATCTGAATTTATTGCTTGGTTGGAACCTGGGAGGGAATGGTTGCAGCCAGATATTGGGCGAGAGAAGTGATTTGAATATCCGAAAGGGGACCGCCGTCACTGGTGGAAAAGGCAGGCATGAGTGATCCGGCCTTGCCATGGGCAATCCAGGTTTGCCAGAAGCTCAAATTGGTCGGGGTTTTGATGTTGTGCAGATCCGGCACCAGACTGGAGCGATGCTCCCCTTCGTGACAAATGGCACAAACTGTGTCGTAAAGCGATTTGCCATATTTGCCTTCGCCCGGTTTGACATGGCAGGCCATGCAATCCCCGCGAAAAACCGCTTGTCGGTCGGCTTTGGCCATTTCCAAGGCGCGCGCGCGATCAGCCTCGGACTGGGTCGGTATCACTGGGGGCAGGATGGTGATTTGCACCATGAGTTGTTTAAGGCCCTTGTCGGTTTTGACGGTGACGGTCTTGACCACAGGACTGGGTTTTCCGGTCACATTGACCGTAATGCCAAACTGGGCGTTGGTACCGGTCGGAATGATCCAGGGCAAAGGCGGTAATTGTATCGTGGTACAGCCGCATGACGGGTGAACATCCAGAATGACGACGTTCCCGGGCGAAATGTTGGTAAAGCTGAAAAGAAAACGGGCGTTGGCTTCATTCGCCGCCACATTGGTCTGCTTCATCAAGCCATCCCAAGCCAGGATCCCATCGGGCAACGGATCGTTTTGATGCGTTGTATCCGGCACATAAACCGCCGGAGTGGTCGCCATCGAATTGGTGGAACTGTCGTCCGTGGCAAAAAGTATTCCGCCGGCAAGAATAATGCCGGCAATTCCATAAACCAAAACGCGCCGCGATCTCATGGCCGTGGAAATTAAACCACCAATCCCCGTTTGACGAGCCGGAAATTCGCGGGTCATTTGATTATGACCGGTTCAACGCGCTGAGCACGGCCCGCACGGAGGCGAGCTCAATGTTTGTGTCCACCCCCGCACCCCAGCGTGTGCGGCCGTCGCCGTGTTTGATTTGAATATAGGCAATCGCCGCGGCGCCTTCGCCGGAACCCAGGGCATGCTCGCTGTAACCGGCAATTTCAAAACGCGGCATCCCGGCCTGGCTGAATCCGTGGACGAGCGCGGCCAGCGGGCCGTTGCCTTCGCCGGAAAATTCCGCCGGTTTGCCGTCGCGCAATAATGTGGCGTGGCATTTGACCACGCCGTTTTTGCTCTCGGTTTCAAAATGCTTGAGCTGCCAGGGCTTGACGCGCTCGATGTATTCGCGCCAGAACATGGCCTTCAATTCGGCGGCGGTGACTTCGCGGCCAAGCTTGTCCACCTCATCGTTTGCAATCGGGCCGAATTCGCGTTGCATGTCCTTGGGCAGCTCAATGCCAAACTGGCTTTCCAGCAGATACGCCACACCACTCTTGCCGGACTGGCTGTTGACGCGGATGACCTCGCGGTATTCGCGTCCGATGTCCGTCGGATCAATTGTCAAATAGGGGACGTCCCAATGGGAAGATTCGTTTTCCTCGCTGGTGTTGGACGTTGAATGTTGAATGTTGGATGTTGAATGTTTTTGTTTCCATTCGTTCAACCCCTTTTTAATGGCGTCCTGGTGCGAACCGCTGAAGGCGGTGAAGACCAGTTCGCCCGCGTAAGGCTGGCGCGGCGGCACCGTCATGCCGGTGCAACGCTCATAAACATCAATGATGGAATTGAGGTCCTTGAAATCCAACTTTGGATCGATGCCGTGTTGATACAGGTTCAAGGCCACGGTGACGATGTCGAGATTGCCCGTGCGTTCGCCGTTGCCGAACAGTGTGCCTTCGACCCGGTCCGCCCCCGCGAGCATGCCCAGTTCCGTCGCCGCCACGCCGGTGCAACGGTCATTGTGGGTGTGCAAACTGATGATCAAAGAATCGCGGTTCCCGATATTCCGGCAGATCCATTCAATCTGGTCGGCATAGACGTTTGGCATGGCGACCTCGACCGTGTCCGGCAGGTTCAAGATCATCTTCCGCTCTGGCGTCGGTTGCCAGACCGCCATGACCGCCTCGGAAATCTCCTTGGCAAATTCAACCTCCGTGGCGCTGAAACTTTCGGGCGAATACTGGAGCATGACCTCCGTGCCCTTGAGCCGCGACAACCGGTCCTTGATCCATTGCGCGCCACGCACTGCCACCTCGACAATTTCCGCCTTCGACTTGCCAAACACGACCCGGCGTTGGGCTGGAGAGGTCGAATTATACATGTGGATGATGGCCTTTTTCGCGCCGACGAGTGATTCGACGGTGCGTTCGATCAAATCCTCGCGCGCCTGCACGAGCACCTGCAACCACACGTCATCCGGCGCGCGTTTTTCCTCGATGAGCCGGCGGTTGAACGCGAATTCGGTGTTCGACGCGGACGGGAAGCCGACCTCGATTTCCTTGAACCCGATTTTCACGAGTGTCTGGAACAGTTCGAGTTTCTGGCCGACGTTCATGGGCACGGCAAGCGCCTGGTTGCCGTCGCGCAGGTCCACGCTGCACCAGAGGGGGGCATGAGTGAGGACGCGGTTGGGCCACTGCCGGTCGGGCAGGGCGACCGGCGGGAAGGGACGGTATTTTTTCGACGGTTGTTGGTGCATAAACTCAGGCGTTGACGGAATTAAACCACGGATGGGCACCAGGGAACAGATGGATTGATGGATGAGCTATTTTGCTCCGCCACCCAATAGTCCAACCATCCAACAATCCGTTCATCCAATTTTGCTGTTTCGTGTTCATTCGTGGTTAAAACAAAAACCCCACCGCCGTCTGGCAGTGGGGTTTGATAAAGCTGGTAAACAAATCAGAACCCGACCGCCGCGCGGCGAAGCAGCGCGTTTAGCAGCAGATTCAAATTGCGATTCACTTGGGCAGGTTAGACGGAGGATGCGCCCGAGTCAAATCTGTTTTTAACCGGGCGCCGTTGTTGATCAGGGTCTTCTGTTTTGTCGGGGAAACCTGTTGGTGTTCAGCCTTCAGGCTGTTTTGGGCCGAAAACATGCTAAAGTGTGAACTCCAACAACGCACGCTCACAAAACAAAAGGCCCTGCGTTGTTGGTTGACGGCGGGTTGCTACGGCACAGGGTTTTGAACTAGTCTTGGGTCATGAGAATACCGTTGCGGTGGTACCGGGATGTCACTTTTGCGTTCGCTCTCGGGATTGCGCTTCTGTCCGGACTCTGGTTGCGATGGTATCTCCTGAAGGACCAGGTTTTCATTGATGATGAATGGCACGGTTTGTACTACGTCATTGGCAAATCTCCCGTCTGGCTGCTGACGCACTTTTCCATTCCGGGCGCAACGTGCATACCGTTGAATTTCTACACCTGGGCGTTGCGTGCCAGCCTGGGCTGGTCGGAATTGATGTTGCGAATGCCTTCGCTGATTTGCGGTGTGCTGTGCGGGGTTGTCGGTCCGCTGCTGGCCCGGGACCTCATCGGTCCGCGCCGGGCGGCCTGGCTGGCACTCTGGCTGGCGGCATCGCCGCTGCTGATTTTTTACAGCCGCATTTGCCGGCCTTACAGTGCCGTGGCCTTCCTCGGGTTCGTCGCGGTCTTGACGGCGGCGCGTTGGATGCAGTCGGGTGACCGCCGGGCGGCGTTTTTTTTTGTCGGTAGCGGCATCCTGGTCGTGTATTTCCATTTATTTGCCATCGTAACGGTGGCCACGCCCGTGCTGGTTGCAATCGTTTTCCATCTGTTTGCGCGTCTGGCGAAAACGCAGCAAACGGTGCCGGTCGGGCCGCCGTTGCGGCAGTGGCTCCTCGCGGTGGCAGTCATGGCCGGGTTCTGCGCGCTGTTGGTTCTGCCGGCGTTGATTCATTCGCTGCACACCACATTTTTCAACATCGCTTTGCAGGGAACTTTCCGGCTTCAATCCTTGCCGCGGGCGGCGATGCTGATCAGCGGCACGGGCCAGCCGGTTTTGGTTCTGTTGTTCTGGTTTGCCGTGGTCGTGGGCGTCGTTGAACAGTGCCGGCGCAATCCCTGGTTTGGCGTCATGCTGGCAAGCCTTTACCCGATGCACGCGCTGGCCCTGGCGCTTTCACGGCCCGACTCGGTCCAAAGCGCCGTGGTTTTGATTCGCTACAGCATGCCCTTGGTGCCGGTGAGCCTCCTGTTCGTGGCATGCGGGATTCAAGCCATCCTCGAAGCCATTGCGGCCCGGGCCGCGCTGCGGCCGGCGCTGCAAACGTTGACGGTGTATGCCTGCGTGGCCGCCTGGGTGCTGGCGGGGCCGTTGCCGCAATGCTACGTGGTTCCCAATAATTTCACCAGCCACGGCGCTTATCAGCATCGGTACGGGCGGATGGATTGGAGCCATTCGTTCCACAGCGATTTTACACCAGCCGGTTTTGCGTTGGACACGGTGATTCGCGCTGATGAGGTTTCGCCTTTCTATAGCCTGCTGGCGAAGCATCCGGATGGCCGCCCGATCGTCGAGTATCCCATGATGATTGGCGATCATTTCAATCCGTTTTATTACTACCAGCATTTTCACCGGCGACCGGTCCTGGTTGGTTACACGACCGATGTCGCGTTGTCGCGTGGCCTGGCATCCGGGAACATTTTTGGCAATACTTACATTGACCAGGTGTTGAACCTTGTGGACGATCCGTCCCGGTTGCGTTTTCGCAACCTGGTTTCCTTGGACGACCTCGCAGCGATGCGGAAGCGCGAAGTCGAGTATGTGATTTTGCACAAACGCTTTGAAGCCCAACTGTCCGAGGTGACGTTGCCGCTGCCGGATCTGGGCCGGCTGTATCGCAAATATGAACAGGAACTTGGCGCGCCAGCCTACGAAGACGCGTATATTGTCGCGTTTCGGCTCTGATGGCTTTGTTAGGGGCAGGGGCGAATCAGTTTAACGGTGAGACTCTCGGAACCTGTTTTCCGTCTGCAGGCGGTGTCTGCAAATTATCCGGCAATGTTCGGTCGGCGCATTCGGCCTCGAGGCCGGCCATTTCCTGGCGGACTTCCGGCGGCGCGGGGCGGCCGCGGAAAGCCAGCGTGATGTATTCGGCGAACCGGTCCCGGGCGGCACGAAAGTATTTTTCCCGCTGCCGCGGATCCTGGACGGTCAGGGCCAGCTTGTGATAGACGCGCGACAGATTGAGATTGGTCGCATCGAACCGGGGATGCAGGCGATCGGAGGTCAACAGGCTGGCCAAAGCTGCCG
>Ga0265320_10002456_pt1 | contig 12897 bp, 10 predicted proteins | sample 4827metaG_FD_202087 | JGI IMG/M metagenome (GOLD analysis project Ga0265320, IMG submission 202087) | Rhizosphere microbial communities from Carex aquatilis grown in University of Washington, Seatle, WA, United States - 4-8-27 metaG | ecosystem: Host-associated > Plants > Roots > Rhizosphere >...
TCACGGTCGAGGAGGAGGACAAATTCCGATTTCCCCTGATTGAAGAGCGAGAGCAGGAGATCTTTGAACCGGCTGTGGGTAATCTTCAAGTCGTAAGAATCACCGCTTTTGACAATGGCGTCTCCTGAAGCTTGAGTCGAGTTGGCGTTGGCCGTCTGTGCTTTATTTTTCAGGTAGTAGTATTTGTCTTGGATCTCCAAAGCGAAGTCCGGATAGCGGGCAATGGCGATCTTGAGAACTTCTTCAATCTTTGCCTTCTGAACATTGATGGTGAACGGATCATTGGGAAGGTTGTCGTAGAGAATGGTCTTTCCGATTTGATTGGAGACCACCCTAAGAATGGATTTCAGCGGAACGTCGCCGGCGCGGACATCGAGCGTACCGTCGGGGTTGACCGTGACGGCCACCCGGGAAACAGAATAGACACTGTTCTTGAACGTGGAGGAAAGCTGAAAGGTGTCGAGAAAAACCTGCAGGGCCTGCTGAAAATCCATATTGGCAAAGACGTAGCTGGCCTTGCCCTCGACGGTTTCGTCGGGAACGATCGAGACGCTGTTGAGCTCGCCCAGGGTGAGCAAGATGTCGCGTATCGACTGGTCACGAAACTCGATCGATTTCATGGGCTCGGACCACGCGGCCACCGTTGCTGTCAGGAGAAGGCAAAGGAACAGGAATCGTTTCAAGACAGGAATCCCCCCAGAGCAACGGTCAGTCCACCCCAGTAAAGGCTGGGAAGGAACGGTATGGGTTCCATCATAGCCTCAGAGGGTCTTTTGAGAAACATCCAAAGATAGGCCGCCAGAGCCGCGAGGCACCCCAGGGCCAATGAAAAAATCAAGGGCCAGAAGGCAAACAATGCTGCCATCCCCGAGACAAAGACGACGTCGGCTTCGCCGAGGCGACCTGGAAGAAGCGCAAGAAGCAGGGCGCCAAGGAGCAGGACGACCAACACCGCGAAGAATCTGGCTTCTGGTGCAGGTGTCGCCAAGGCGGAGACCCACCAAGTGAGAACGACGAAAGTCAACAGGACTCTTGAAACTGTGTTTTCTTTCAAATCTTGAAGAACCAAAGGCAGGGCGGGGACCACAAAGAGGAAAAGTACAACTAAAGTAACCCATTGGATATTTTGTGTCATACTGTTGCCTACAGGACGCCAATATATCACGGCCTGCTCCTCAAAGAGAGCCAGGCGCTGCTTTCCGCAACCTTACCTGATTAATTCCCCCAACAAATTCAATCCTCTTTCTTTACAAACTTAGTCAGGAACGATAGACTCTAGCCGTGAACCTGCGGCTGAAGATCCTCCTTATCGTCTTGCCCATTCTCATCGTTTCCATGGTTCTGGCGGGGACTTCGTCGTACTTCACCGCCACCAACGGAATTTCGCGGGTCACGACAGAACTTCTCAGTTTCAAGGCCGCCGAGCTTGAAAAGTACGTGCAGGGGCAGTGGAACCTCCTTGTCGAAAACAGTTTCACCCAGCGGACCGACATGATTTCGGCGACCCAGGCCGGTATCCTCACGTTTGCACAGAGTCTTCAGCGCAGTGCTACCGAGGTGATCTTGGCCGTCGACGAGTCGGGAAACATCGCCATGAAGACGGCGAACGTTTCGCTCAAACCGGGCGAAGCCAAGACGCTTCTTGAACGGGCTAGTTCCCGTTCGGCCGATTTGGCCGTCACCATCGGCGGTGTCGAACGCGTGGCGCGCGGGTTCCCTTTTGCTCCTTTCCACTGGGTCTTTTTGGTCACCGAAGAAAAGAAGTCGTTCTATAGCGACGTCGACCGCATCAGCCGCGAGACCGCCATCATCTTGGCTGCCTCGGTGGCTTTTGCTGTGGTGCTGCTTCTTGTGTTCATCGGTTTCATCTCGCGTCCTCTGGAAGGTCTGGTGCAGGCCATGCGGTCGATCATCACTTCGGGCGACCTCTCGCAAAAGGTTGCGGTGGAATATCCCGATGAAATCGGGCACGTCTCGCACACCTTCAACCTGATGATCGACGAGCTGGAGCGGGCGTACTCTCAGATCAAGAAGTTCGCCTTCGAAGCCGTCTTGGCCCAGAAAAAAGAGATGAAGATCCGGCACATCTTCCAAAAATACGTACCGCAGGAACTGATTGACCGCTTGTTCCAGAACCCGGAAGCCATGCTGGTCGGCGAAAATAGAACCCTCTCGGTGCTCTTCTCCGACATCCGGAGTTTCACGACGATCTCAGAATCGATGGCCCCCGACGACTTGGTCAGCTCGCTCAACCGCTATTTCACGTCGATGGTCGACATTATCATGGGGCGCAACGGCATCATCGACAAATATATCGGCGACGCCATCATGGCGTTTTTCGGGGCGCCGGTGAAACACGACGACGACGCGCTCAATTCCTTGATTTCGGCCTTTGAGATGATTGAGGCCCTGAAAGAATTCAATGCACAACAGATCTCGCTTGGCAAACCCGAGTTCAAGATCGGAATCGGCATCAACTACGGCTTGGTCACGGTGGGAAACATCGGCAGCGAAAAAAAGATGGACTACACAGTCATTGGAGACATGGTCAACTTGGCCTCGCGGCTCGAAGGTCTGACCAAGCCCTACCATGCCGAGCTCATTTTCGCGGAATTTCTGTGGGAAGAGGTGAAAGACGCCTATCCCTGCCGTCTTCTCGACGCGGTTGCCGTCAAGGGGAAGACCAAGGGCGTGAGAATCTTTACGTCCAAGCCGAAGCTCAGCGATGCCGAGGCACGGGCCTGGCACGCTCACAACGAGGGCATGGAGCTGTATTTCAATCGGCGCTTTGAAGAGGCGGCCGGAAGTTTCCGAACGGTCTTGGAAGAGCTTCCCGGTGACTGGTCGGCGGGAACTCTCCTTGAGAGGTGCCTGGACTATCAAAAAGATCCGCCCCCGGCCGATTGGGATGGGGTCGAAATCATGAAAACGAAGTAGGAGTTCCCTTGTCGCGTGCCCGAGCTACCCTTTTGGTCCTGCTCGCCCTCGGGGGATCGGTCGCCTGGTCCGAGACCCCTGCTCCAACTGTGGTGGTGAGGGCGTTCTCATCTCTTGGCACGGAGGACTTGGGAACCTTGCCCCAGTCGCTTGGCGATTCCATGAATAACCAGCTTAGGCAAGCCGGCTTCGTGATTGTGGACGGGTCCTCCGCCCACCCTGCGCGTTTCGAGTCCCGCGGCTTGTTGGTCCGCGAGAAGGGCAACCTGTTTCTCCAAGTTGAGTTTTTGGACGCCGCCTTGCAGAGCATTGTGGCCTCGGAAGTCATCTCGGTGCACGAGGGACTGACGGCCCTCAATCCTATCTACAACGCAATGGCGGCCGTCATTCAGAGGGTCAAGGGCTATTGGGGACAGGTCAGCCTAGTTCCGCCTCCGGTAACTCCACTTCAGGATCCCGTGGTTTTTTCCTCGCCCGATGAAGGTGCACAAGTGTTTTGGCAAAATCATCAGCTGGTCGGGCGCATTCTCAAGGGAAAACTAACGGCTCCCTACTACCCGTTTCCCTCCAACCAGCGGCTCACCGTCAGCGTGGAAAAAGAGGGTTACCGCGTTCAAGTCGTTGAAGTTCCTCTGAGCCCTGGCCAATCCGAGTACCTCCTCCCCAAACTGGTGAAGCTTCGGGTCGACGAGCTGTTTCCTTTCGTGTCCACAGGAAAGTTGCTTGGCCTCGGGGTGGAGTACCGGCGCTACGTTCTGCCCGACTGGTCCTTTGTGGGGGCCGAGGCCTACCCCTTTGTGCAGTGGCATCCTGGAGCCAGCGGTGCCCAACCCGTGTTTCATCTCGACCTGGCCGGCTCGGTGGGAACCTGGATCTATTTTCCTGCCGATTCCCTCTTCCGTTTGGGCGTCGAGGCCTCGCTGGGCCTCAGTCAGACCATGACCCAGGCCTCGGCGTATGCTCCGTCGCAATGGTTTCTCGACGCTACCGTCAGTCCTTTCGGTGTTCTGATGGAGTGGAACCTGTGGGGAGTGACGCTTGAAAGCCGGGTGCAGGTCCCGTACTCGCTGGGGCTCCCTTCTGGTCTTCTGGGGCAGCGTTGGCTTCTGGTCGACGGAACTTTTCCCCTCTTAGCCTTGGGGACGGTGCTACGATGGTAGCCCGCGGCTATGCTGTGTGCACCCTGGTGCTTGGCCTCCTGACTTCGTGCAACAGTGCGTTTGACACCTACTTTCCGCAGTCGGTGGAGTATCTGGAAACGCAGACTTCGCTTTCCTCGCCGCTCGGCGGGCAAGCGGCCGCCTCTGTCCTCATGGGCTACTTGCCTGCGACCACGGCGCACACAAACGATATTCTTGTGATGGTGGCCGCCACCCAGGACGGCGCTACCCACGTCTTGTTCTTTGACCCGAGAAATCTTTCTTTGAAGAGGAGTTACGGCGACACCGACTTGAAGAATCAATTTGGCGGAACTCTGCCGAACCTCAACCTGATTGCTCAAGATACCTACGGCGTCTACACAGGAGCCGCGGCGTACAACCCTCAGACCCTCGATTTCGAGGCGGCACCCTCGGGCGCCTACGGGACGCTGTTTCCCGTAGTCAATCCGTTGGCGACCCGGGTCACGTTTGACGGTAATTCCTCGGTGTTCTTCGGAAGCTCGAACAGCAATCTGGCGTATCAAACCAGTCCCCAGTACGTGGCACTAACGTCGCCGCTTCTGCCGGCGCCGATTTCAGGGGCCTCCAACACGACAGTGCTCGATCTCAGCTACTGGTCGGGTACCTACTCCCTGGTGGTCTCCGATTCCGGCTCAAGAGTCTATTTGCTCCGCAGCGGGGCGGTTGCTTCCCTGGTTCCTCCCGCCGCCACGCTTTCAGGGTCCGGCTCGGGTTCCCTTTTGGGTTGGGCGACCTCAACCGCAGCGGTTGTGCAGGGACAGGCTAACGGCAACATTTCCTTGACGGCCTACTCGTGGACGGGCTCCGCCTTGGGAACCCTGCAACTGAACAAGTCAAGTCAGCAGATCAACGCCATAACCTTTCAGCCCAACGGGGCCTCTTGGTTCCTGTTTGATTCCTCGACGGGAAAGCTTTCCCGAAACAGGCCTTGGTGGTGAAGCGATGAGAAACTTCTTCATTCTGCTGGCCCTGCCGCTTCTGGTTGTCTCTGTGTCGGCCCAAACGCTCCCCCAACACCGTGTTCTGGTCAGGTATCAGGGTCTGCAACCTGAAAAGTATCTTCCCCCGCTGGACGCGTTTTTGACAAGCGATAAGCTTGCATTGTGGGTCGTCCCCTCAAAGCTAGCGGTACAGGCGACCGAGGACGATGTCATCAAGGAAGCCCGCAGTTTTGCCTGCGATCTGGTTCTCTCGATCGAGAATGCCGATTCCTCGGGGAAGGACGAAGTCTCGTGGAGACTTTGGTCTCCCGAAGAGGCGAAACCGCGGGTTTCGGGGAAAGTCATGAAGGAGAGGCCCGACTGGGCCACCGTCGCCGACGTCTATTGGCTGTTTCTCAGCAAGCCCCTGGAGAGTCAGCTTGGTCCTGGAAGTCCCCCCTGGCCGAAAGCGACAGTTTCCGACACGGTGGAGTTCAAAATTACGGCGCGCCCGGGAACACTTGTAAAGGGCCTTGCCTCGGGTCCCGTGCTCGTGCCCGAGACCGGCGTCGCCGTGGTCAGCCTGGCCATTCCAGTCTCGCTGGTCCTCGAGGGACGTCTGGCTGGCTGGCGGACCCGTGCCGAGCGCGTCTTCGTGAACTCCCCGGCCCAGGCGGTCGCCCTCCATCAAACCCCGCTTGCTGACTGGGCTTTGACGGCAAGCCTGAACAATTTTGCTTTTCCATCGTTTGGCGTTGAATGGTACCCCAACCGCGGAAACCTGGCTTTGCGGGCTCAAATCGACCAGTTCCTCGGCGGACTGTATTTTGGAAACCAGTCGAACGCCACGGCCAGTTCCTGGCCTGTCCAATCGCTCCCGTTGGCCACCGTGCAGCTTGGCGCCGCCTGGTTTTGGTCTCCGGCCGAGGAGCAGCTCAGGTTCTACACGGCCGCCGACCTCGGTGTACGGTGGATGTTCCCCCAGTTCAGGATCTTCACTGTGGAACCCATAGTTCCCTTGACCCTTGAGCCTCTGGCAGGCTGGGACTACCGATGGACCGAGGGTCAGTCTCTGTACTTTGAACTGGGACCGACGATTCAATGGGCGCCCAACGCTGACAACTTCCGGGCTTCACAGAAGTCGAGCATGGTCTTCGAAGTGCCGCTTCCCGGCGTGCCGTTGTTTGTCGAGTTTCCTTTGAAGGCGAAGGTAGGTTACCGATGGTCCTTCTGAGAGTGCTGTTGTCGCATCTGCTGGCTGTGACCGCTCTTTTGCAGGCCGTTTCCTGCTGGTCACCTGTCTTCGACCAGAATGTCTCGCTGGCGGCCGTCACCTCCTCCAAGCTCTCGCGCGAGGCCCAGTTTAGGGTTTCGGTCAACGATGATTCGAACACAACCTACTTCGCCCTGCCGTCGCGGGAGCGCTCGCCTGTGAGCGTCGTTGTCTTCGGCGTGAGCACCACCAAGCTCGGCTATTGGGTGTGGTCAAACTCCGGGGGCAGCTGGGGACAGGTTGGAAACAGCGGAAACATGAGCTTTGACTCGGCGCTCTCGGACCCGGAACTTGTGTCCTTTCAAGCTGGAACCACCGACCAGGGGTTTTCGGCGGCCGTGTATCTTCCGACCCTTGGGGGCGGCGTCGTGAAGGTCGTGACGGCACCGAACTACTCGCCCACGCCGATGGCCTTCGCCGCAGCGGCTCCGTCGGTGCTTGGGTTGGCCTCGTATCCAACGGGAGTCGGGCAGGCTGCCGCCTACCTTCTGACCTATCAGTCCTCGGCCTTGGTCGTTCAGGGGGTTGCCGCCAGCTCGGCTTTCGCGGGGCCCGCGGTAAACAGCGGAACCCAAATCTCGTTGGCTTCGTACAGCGGATCGGCCGCCTATGGCTGGTTTGCCTACGACCCCGGCAACGACGTCGCCTACTTCACCCACTACGCCTTAGATTCCTCGGGCAAGTACACCACCGACGGCATTGTCGGCACGGGCATCGCCGCTTCTTGGAACCGAAAGGACCACGTCGTTGCCTTCTTGTCTACAAACCAGCTACTGACCAAAGAAGGCTCCTACTACGATGTCTGCGATGCGCAAGGGAATATTGCCTTCACTTTCCCAGCCGGAAGCCTGCGATTTGCAGGCGAGTACTGGGACTCCGACGGCACGCCCCGAAGCGCTTTCACAACGGTGTTGCCCGTGGAAGGGGGGAGCAGCTCCTCCTCAAGCTCGATGAACGTGACCATCTACAGCATTCCCACCAAGAGTCTGAATACCTTGAAGTAATAGACTAGAACATGGCGGATAGGTTGGTCAGGATCGAAGCCATCGAAGCGTTGCCGGCGTAGCGTTTCTGCAGGTTGGCCAAATACAGCTTCCGTTCCTCGCTGGTGGAGAGGTGCGACAGGTTGGTCACTGCGTCGCTGACGCTTGCTAGTCCTTCGGTCTGCCCCGCTTCAAGGAACGACTTCTCGTAGCGGCCCACTTTGTCGACTAGTCCTGGAAAAGCCGCGCTGACTTCGGGAGAACCGAGAAAATCGTTGAACAAGAGCTTCGACTGGAGAACTTTGGAAGAATCCGGAGTCTGAACCCACAGCGGCGCGTCGAGGGTGAGGAAGTTTTGGAACTGGGCCTTCATCGCCGCCAGTGCTTCGGCTTGCGGGTCGCTGGCTGACGTTGGTGATGCCGTCTTCGCCGATTCCTGAAGCTGCAGTCTGGCGCTGGCCAGCTGGTCTTTGACCTTCGCCAATTCAGCTTTCATCGCCAATTCCTGGGGTGAGGGTTCCTGAAGTTTGGCCGATGCCTGACGGATTCCTGCCAGCGCCGAGAACCCCACCTGACCCACTGGGTACTTGCCAAGAAGCGATACATAGGCTGCAAGCGCTTGGGCCGGTTGTTCCGTCTTGAGCAGGCTTTGAGCAGCTGTGAGGTCGATTGTCAACGAGTCATCCGTCTTGGCCGTCCGTACGGGCAATTCGCTTTCAAACGATGCCTGGTTCCAGTGCGCGGCAAAGGTCTCCCTTTGGGGGGGAGTCATCGGAAGGTACGCCAAGGCCTGGGTGTAGGACTGCACCGCGTCCTGCGGACGACCCGCGGTGAGCGCCGTGTCACCAGCCGTCACCGCGTCGCTAAAGGCCTTGGCCCTGGACTGCTCGGCCTTCAAAGCCTTGTCGACAAAATACTGGTGCGCTTCGAGCACCGAAGGAACCTGAGCCAGGGCCTGGGTGTAGAGCGCCTCGGCCTCATCGGGGTGATTGAGTGTCAGGGCCTTTTCAGCTTGTTGAACCAAGGCCTGTATTGCCTCGAGATCGTTCTGCACGGCCTGAACCTTCACCGCGTCGCTGTCGATTCTTTTCTGATCCTGAGCCAGCCAATCCTGCAGGGTCGCGGCCAGGAAAAGGTCGGCGTCACGGCGTTTCTGGATGTCGGGGAGGGCCTTGACCGTGGGTTCGTTCAAGTAGGTCACCAAGCTCTGAATTTGTTTGAGAGCTTCGGGAAACTGCCGGCTCTGGATGGCCTGCGCTGTTTTAGTGTAGAGGCCCAAAAGCTGATTTTGCACCGACTCGGTGCGAGTGCGCTGGTCATTGAGGTCATTGAGCTGCTGTTGGGCCTGCGCCAGTTGAGCCTTGCTAGTGGTTTGCTGCGCCTCGAGGTCGCGGCTCTTCTGGTCGAGCTGCGCTTGAAGGTCGTTCTGGCGTTTTTTGGAATCGTCGAGCAGCCTCTGGCGTTCGCCGGCCAGATCAGACAGGTTCTTCTGATAGTCTTCCTGCTGCTTTTTCAGGTTGTTTTCAAGAGTCACCCGGTCCGCATCGGCCTTCGTCTTGAAGTCGTCAAGTTGTTTCTGGAACTCGGCGTTCTTCTGAACCTCGAAGGCCTTCAAACGTTCCTGGATGACGGCTTCGGAGTAGCCCAACTTGGCCAAACGGGCGCGTTCGGCTTGGAGGGCATCTTGCAACTGCTGTTTGAGTTCGGTTTCCCTGGCAGCGATCTTCTGGTCCATGGTGTTTTGCAGGTCGTTTTTCTGCTGGCCCAGGGTTTCCATTCTCTTCTGGATGTCGGCGATCTGCTGGTCCTTGGCGAGCAGCTGGGTTTGCGATTCCTTCTTGAGCTCCTCAAGAAGCTTCCCTTCGGTCGACTGAAGAACCACCTGGTTTTGAACCAGCCCCTCAGCGCCCTGCTGAAACAGGAAATACAGGATCAGTAGACCGGCAATCAGCACAACGAGCGCACCGCCGTTGACGGCTAAAGGAACCATCAGTCCTTTCTTTCTTGCCTTGAGGACGAAGATCTCGGGTCCGGCCTGCAGCCGGTTTTCCTGAGATACCCGCTCGATCTGGTTAAGGATGTCTCGCCTGTCGTCGTCAGAAATTCCGGTGGTGTCAGGGAGCGAATCATCCGGTGGAAGTACCAATGGATCAGCCATGCCTAACTTTAAGGGTCTTTCCCCAAAAAATCAATTGTCTTGGCTTAGGATTGCCTCAATTCCCCTCAGTTCTGAATCCTCCAAAGGGGACGCCGCGAGCGCGCCGACGCAGTCTTCAATTTGAGAAGGCTTGCTGGCCCCGATAACAACAGAGGTCATCCGCCGATCCCTCAAAACCCAGCTCAGAGCCAACTGGGCTAACGTCTGCCCCCGGTTCTTGGCCAGAGTGTCCAGGCGGCGCACTTTTTCGAGGACGGCAGGAGTCAGATCGGCGGCTTTGAGGAACCGGCCGTCGACGGCGGCCCGCGAGTCTTCGGGAATTCCATGGAGGTAGCGGTCGGTGAGGACACCCTTGGCCAAGGGGGAGAACGCGATGCATCCGGCCCCGCCGGCTTCCAGCACATCCAAGAGACCGCTCTCGACCCAGCGGTCGAACATCGAGTATCGGGCCTGGTGGATCAGACACGGCGTCCCCAGACTCCCCAGAATACCGATGGCCTCTGCCGCACGCTCCGCGGGGTAGTTGGAGATGCCGACGTAGAGCGCCTTGCCTTGCCGGACCACGGCGTCGAGAGCGCTCATGGTTTCTTCCAAGGGTGTCGCGGGGTCGGGCCGATGATGGTAGAAAATGTCGACATAGTCCACCTTCATGCGGGCGAGGCTTTGGTTGAGGCTTGAAATCAGATATTTGCGTGAGCCAAAGTTGCCATAGGGGCCCGGCCACATATCGTAGCCTGCCTTTGTCGAGAGGATGAGCTCATCCCGAAACGGCCGAAAATCCAGGTCATGGATTCTTCCGTACGATTCTTCAGCGGACCCGTAGGGCGGCCCGTAGTTGTTGGCTAGGTCGAAGTGCGTGATTCCAAGGTCGAAGGCCGTGCGCAGGAGCTTTCGGCTGGTTTCCAGAGGAGTGGTTTCACCGAAGTTGTGCCACAGTCCCAAGGATACCGCGGGAAGCATCAACCCGCTGCGGCCGCACCGGTTGTACTTCATCGAATCGTAGCGAGAATCCAGCGGCGCATACATCATCGGCCCCTTCCTTATCTGCCCAACATTACGCGAAAACTCCAAAAAGATCCCACGAGTCTTGGCTTCTAGTCCTGGCTGAGAAAATCGACAACACAAACCTTTTCGAGATTAGGGTCTAAAAACTCCCGGCAGAAGGCCTGGTGGTCGGGATGCGGAAGGTACTTGTCGCGGTCCTCTGGCTTGGCAAAGGTCACAATGAAGCAGTGCGTGAAGCCTTGGTCGAGTTTTTCAGGGCTCGAGTTGTGCCCCCATTCAAAGGCGGTCACGAAGGGGAGTTTTTCGGCCAAGGCATGGAACGCCTTTTCTATAGAGCTGACCGTGGCTGTCGGGGTCTTGTCGAAGAACTTGAATAGAACAACGTGACGGTAATTGGGAACTTTGGGACTCATGATTCCTCCTCGCGACTTGCGCGCTCTTTGATTCGATGGTACATTGAGTAACCGGTTTAGTAAACCGGTTACTTTGAACCAATGAAGACGACGATTGCAGACATCGCCAGAGCGGCAGGCGTTTCGAAAGCCACAGTTTCACGGGTGCTCAACGACCGCATCGAAGGGGTCGGAAACGGAACCCGACTGCGGATAAAATCCCTGATGGCGGCGCTGGAATTCGAGCCTTGCGGAATGGCGCGCGGCTTGGCCACGGGCCGGAACCGATCCATCGGGCTTGTCATTCCCGATATCGCCGACCCTTTCTTTCCTTTGTTGATCCGGGGAATCGAGGATGCTCTGCGGTCGCAGAGCTATGGACTGTTCCTGTGCGATTCGGATGGCGATATTACCAAGGAGAAGGAGCATGTGCGGGTCCTGCTCGAAAAGCGTGTCGACGGCGTGATTTTGAGTTCCACCATTTCGGACAGTGACAGTCAGCTTGATCTGCTCGATAAGCGCTCGGTGCCCTACGTTCTGCTCGACCGCATGATCGAATCAAGGCCGTCGATGGCGGGTGTCTTTGCCGACAACCGGCGGGGGGCCCGCATGGCGGTGGAGTTCCTTTTGGAGATGGCGCCCAGAAGGCTCGTCTTCCTAAACGGCCCCGAAGGCCTGTCGGTGTGCAAACTCCGCCGCTGTGGGGTGGAAGACGCTCTTGCGTTGCAAACACGGGCTGCGACGACGGTCGTTCACGTCAGCGGTGACTATTCCGTGGAAAGCGGGGAGCGAGCCCTCGAGACGCTGCTGGGCGCGACTGGCGAAAAACCGGGGTTCGAAGCCGTGTTTGCCGCCAACGACAGGATGGCGATCGGAGCGATGCGGGCCCTCAGGCGGCATGGAGTGAGAATTCCCCAAGAGGTCGAAGTGGTCGGCTTCGACGACATTGAAACCTCGCGCCTTGTCGAGCCTCCTCTCACGACGGTGGCCCAGCCGGCGTTCGCCATGGGGCGCGAAAGCGCGGGGTTGCTTCTGTGCCTGATCGAAGGCCAAGAACCACCCCAAAGGACAATTGTTCTGGAACCAACCCTCGTTGTCCGCGAGACGACGAGGCCAAGAGAAAACAGGAGGCAATATGGACAATTTTGATTTCAGGAATCCGACGAGGATCATCTTCGGAAGGGGCACCGAGGCGCGTGTGGGTGCCGAGACAGCCAAGTACGCCAAGAAGGTCCTTCTGCATTTTGGCGGCGGTAGCATCAAGTCCTCGGGCTTGTACGACCGGGTCACGGCTTCGCTGAAAGCCGCAGGAGTCCAGTGGGTCGATTTGGGTGGCGTCAAGCCGAACCCGCGCCTGAGCCTCGTGCATGAAGGCGTCAAACTGTGCAAGGAGCACGGCTTAGGTCTTGTGCTTGCGGTGGGCGGCGGAAGCGTGATCGACTCGGCCAAGGCCATCGCTATGGGCGCTGTCATCGACCACGATGTCTGGGACTTCTACCTTGGAAAAGGCGAACCCCAGGCGGCTCTCCCCGTGGCCACTGTCTTGACGATTCCGGCCGCGGGCAGCGAGTCAAGCACCGGAACGGTGATCACCAAGGAAGAAGGCCTGTTGAAGCGGGCCGTGAACTCCGAACTGATCTACCCTGTCTTTTCCATCCTCAATCCCGAGCTGGCGTTCACCTTGCCCAAATTCCAGGTCGCCTGCGGCGCGGCCGACATTATGGCGCACCTGATGGAGCGGTATTTCACAGTCGTCAAGAGCGTCGACTTCACCGACCGGCTACTGGAGGCAACGATGAAAACGATCGCCCTCAAAGCACCAAGGGTGCTCGAGAACCCCAAGGACTACGACCTTTGGTCGGAATTCATGTGGGCGGGAACCATCGCCCACAACAACCTGCTCAACACAGGGCGCATTGGCGACTGGGCCTCGCACGATATTGAACACGAAATCAGCGGCATCTACGACGTGGCCCATGGGGCCGGCCTGGCCGTGGTCTTCCCGGCCTGGATGAAGCACACTCTGAAGAACGATGTTCATCGGTTCG
>Ga0265320_10002458_pt1 | contig 12891 bp, 9 predicted proteins | sample 4827metaG_FD_202087 | JGI IMG/M metagenome (GOLD analysis project Ga0265320, IMG submission 202087) | Rhizosphere microbial communities from Carex aquatilis grown in University of Washington, Seatle, WA, United States - 4-8-27 metaG | ecosystem: Host-associated > Plants > Roots > Rhizosphere >...
GCGGCGCCATCACCCCGCCCTGGACCGGGACACGGCAGCCCGAGCTCGGCCTCTGAGATTTGCAAATTCCGGAAATCCGGAATCGAGTCGGCATCTTGCCCGCGGTCGTCCTCCATACCGAAGCCTTCGTGCTGCTCAAGCGCCCCCCGGCGGAGAAGTTCCAGAGCTGCACGCTCTTCTCCGCCGAGCACGGCCTGCTGCCGGTCTTTGTCCGCCTCTCCTCGTCGGCCTCCAGGCAGCGGCTGGCCCTCGACCTCTTCGAGGAGGCGGCCGTGCAGCTCGAGAGCTCGAACCAGGGCCGCACCTGGTTCCTGCGCGAGGCGCGGGTCCTGGCCCGCGCCGCCGCGATCGGCCGCAGTTACGAGGCGCTGCGCGCGGCCTCGGCCTTCGCCTCCCTGATCGCCCGCAATTCCTCCTCGGCGGAGGGCAACGCGCGCACCGGGGCGCTCCTGCGCGCCGCCTTCGCGGCCTTCGGCGGGCCGGCCGACCCGGCGGTCGTGCTGTTCAAGAGCGTGTACCGCTTCGCCCGCGACGAGGGCCATCCGCTCCCGCAGCAGTGGCTGCCCTCGCTGCCGGAGGGGCTGAGGACCACGGCGGAACATCTCCTGCGGACGCCGCTGGCGGACCTCGGCCCCGCCGCCGGCACCCCCGCCGCGCTGGCCGAGCTGCAGCGGCGGCTGGAGGAATACCTGCGGGGCTACACGGAGCTCCTGCTCGACGACCCGGCCTAGCCCGAATCTTTCATGAAACATTCGGGCTAGCGATGGACTTTGACCTCGACCGGCGCCGCGCCCGCCTGGGCGTGGGCGAACTCTCCGACTTCCTGCTCGGTCCGCGCGATGCGACCGGCGGGCCGGCCGGGCTCTGGCGGGCCCGGCTGGGGACGCACTGGCACCGGCAGCTGCAGGCGCGGGCGACGGCGGAATTCGCCGCGGCGGAATTCGAGGTGGTGATCGAGGGCGAGATTTTCCACCGCGGCTGGACCCTGGCCTTCAGCGGGCGGATCGACCAGTGGGTCCGCGCGGGCGGGAGCGACGTCCTGCGCGAGATCAAGACCGTGACCCGGCCCCTGCCGGCCCCGGAGGCCGACCTGCGGGCCGAGTATCCCGCCTACTTCGCCCAGGCGGCGGCGTACCTCGTCCTGCTGCGGAGCGCGGCGACGAGCGCCGCGGCGCCGCCCGCCCTGGCCGCCGAGCTGGTCTTCGTCGAGGCGGACTCGGGGCTGAGCCAGGTCGTGCCGCTCGTCCCGGGCGACGAGGCGGTCTTCCGCGGCCAGATCGAGCGGGTCGTCGAGTTCCTCGAGCTGCGGCTGGCGGCGCGGCGGCGGCTGGCGGCCCTCCGCTTCATTCCCCCCTTCGGCGAACTCCGCCCCGGGCAGGAATCCGCCGGGCCCGGGCTGGCCGCGGCGATCGCCGCGCCCGGGGCGCGGGTCATGCTCGAGGCTCCCACCGGCTTCGGCAAGACGGGCGTCCTCCTCGAGTGCGCGCTCGGCCAGCTGCGGGCCGGGCGGTTTGAGCGCGTGATTTACCTCACGGGCAAGTCGACCGGCCAGCTGCAGGTGGGCCGGACCCTGGCGGCGATGACCCCCGCGGGCGGGGTGGCCCTCTGGGTGGTGCGCCCCAAGTCGGAGCACTGCATCAATGCCGTTTTTCACTGCGTGCGGGAGAGCTGCGGCTATCTCGACGGCATGCAGGAGCGGTGGGCGGGAAGCGGCCTCGCGCGCTTCTATCTGCGCGAGGACGAGCCCCGCGACCTGCCCGCGCTGCGCGCGGCCGGCCGGGCCGCGCGGATCTGCCCCTACGAGATCACGCGGGCGGCGCTGGCCGGCAACGACGTCTGGATCGGCGACTACAACTACGTCTTCTCCCCGTCGGCCAGCGGGATCTTCTCCGGGCAGCCCGGCTTCGATCCCGCGCGCACCCTCCTCCTGGTCGACGAGGCCCACAACCTGCCGTCCCGCGTCGCCGATGCCCACTCGCACAGCGCGACCGCGGGGCAGGCCGAGGCCGTCCTCCTCGCGCTCCAGCAGGTGCGCGCGCCCGCCCTGCTCATCGCCGCTTGGCAGGAATGGACGCGGCTCCTCGGGGGCCTGGAGCCCGGGCCCGCGCTTGACGAGGAGGCGGAGGCGGCCGTCCGCCGCCTGGTGGGCGAACTCGCCGACCTCATCCTCGCGACGCCGGTCGACTATGCCGCGCTCGGCCCGGGGCCGAGCGAACTCCTCTGGCAGGCGGCGGCGCTGGGGGCGCAGTTCGAGGAGGCCGACCTCCCGCGGCTTTGCTGGTGCCCGCGGCGGGGCACGCTGGCGCTCACCTGCCTCGACGCCGCCGCGGCGATCGGCGCGCGGCTGCGCGAGTACGGCGCCGTGGTGCTCGCGAGCGCGACGCCGCCGCCGGCCGACACGCTGGCCGAAGTGCTGGGGCTCGACCGCGCCGAGGTCGTCCCCGAGAAGGCCCTGGGGCCGGAGCGCCTGGGCGAGTTGACCAAGCTGGAGACCCGCCGGCTGTCCGCGCGGGTCACGAGTGCGGCCAGCCTGCTCCGCGCCAGCGAGGAGCGGGCGGGAGCGCTGTCCTGGGTGCGCGCGGCGACCCCGTGGCGCGACGGAGCCTACGACGTCGCCTTCGACCTGCGGGTCGACACGACCTTCCAGCGCCGGGCGGCCCACTATGAGACGACCGCGCGCTCGATCGCCGCGTTCGGGCGGTCCGGCCTGGTCGCTGGCTTCTTTTCCTCGTATGCCTACGCGGAGGCCATCGCGGCCGTCCTGGCGGTCGAAACCCCGGGCCTGCGGGTCGCACTGCAGCCCCGGCAGGCGGATCTTTCCGCCCAGGCTGCCTGGCTCGAGGCGGCCCTGGCCGAAGCCGGCGCCCTCTTCCTTGTCCTGGGCTCCAGTTTTGCCGAGAGCGTCGACCTCCTGGGCGGGCGGGTTGGACGGGCCGTCGTGGTCGGCCCCGCCCTGCCCGAGGTCAATCCGGTGCAGCGGGCGCGGGTCGCGGCCCTCGCCGGGTTGGGCCGGGAGGCGGCCTTTCGCAGGGTCTATCAAATACCTGGCATGCAAAAGGTTAACCAAGCGCTCGGCCGCCTGGTCCGTGCGCCCGGGCAGCGCGCCCGCGTGCTCCTGCACTGCCGCCGGTTTGCAGAGGAGGAATATACCCGGCTCCTGGCGCCGGACTACCAGGAGGGCGCCCGCCTGCGCACGGATGAGGACTTCGCCGCGTGGCTTGAGCGCTGATTTTCGGAAATAAAGTAAACTTCCGCCGCGGTTGACCGTCACATTGACATGCCCTGTTATACTAGGCGCTAAAGCTGCCCCCTGACGCCGCCTTGAACCTCAACCCCTTGCGCTTGCCCCTCCTGGCGCTGGCGGCCGCCCTCTTGGCGCCGGCCACGGGCGCAGCTGATTCGGCGGGAGCGGCGTTCACGGCCAAGGAGCTGGCCCAGGGCTACCGCGACGGCATCGTCATCGCCAAGCCGCGCCGCGAGCACCTGGGCACCGTCGATGCGGCGGAGGCCGCGGAGAAGCTGAACATCGTGAAGAAGTTCAGCCGGATGGGAGCCCTGCGCGTCCTTGGGCTGACCGACGGCGATGCGGCCCCCGCCGCGCTCCAGCGGCTGCGCGCGACCGGCCGCTACGAGTTCGTGGAGCCGGACTACATCAAGCATGCGGCGGCCGTGCCCAACAACCCCCTCTTCCCGCAGCAATGGGCCCTCCAGAATACCGGGGCCAACGGCCCCGGCAACGGGATCGCGGGCGCGGACATCGGCGCCCCGGCGGCCTGGAACACGGTGCACGACGCGCCGAACGTCATCGTGGCCGTGATCGATTCCGGCGGGCTCCTGGCCCACCAGGACCTGGCCGCGAACCTCTGGAAGAACCCGCAGGAGAACAACGACGGCTTCGGCCTCGTCAACGACCTGAACGGCATCAACGCGACCGTCTCCGCCACGATCAATCTCGGGACCCGGCAGAAGCCGAACCTCGTGGCCAACACCGCTTTCGGCAGCCCCAATGACGACAACGGCCACGGGACGCATGTCTCGGGCATCATCGGCGCGGTGGGCAACAGCGGCTCGGCCACCACCGGGGTGGCCTGGAAGGTCCAGCTGATGGAGCTCAAGTTCCTCGACAGCAGCGGCTCCGGCTCGACCTCGGCCGAACTCGCCTGCATCGACTTCGCGATCGCGCACGGCGCGAATTTCATCAATGCGAGCTTCGGCAGCTCGGAGGCCTCGCAGTCGGAGATGGCGGCGATCCAGTCCGCGGGCGCGGCGGGCGTCGTCATGGTCGTCGCCGCCGGCAACGCGACGCAGAACAATGATTTCGAGCCCAACTACCCGGCGGACTATCCCCTCGACAACATCGTGGCGGTGGCGTCGTCGGACAACCGGGACCAGCCCTCGACGTTCAGCGATTACGGCCCCGGCTCGGTCGACCTCTTTGCCCCGGGCGACGAGATCCTCTCCCTCTACAACACCAACGCCACGGCCACCGCGACGCTCTCGGGCACCTCGATGGCGACGCCGATGGTCACGGGCGCGCTGGCGCTGCTCAAGGCGCAGTTTCCCGGAGACACCTACCGCCAGCTGATCAACCGCCTGCTCCGCAGCGTCGACGCCAAGCCCGCCTTCGCCGGACTGGTCCAGACGGGCGGCCGCCTCAACCTGCAGAAGGCGGTGACCTCGACGGCCAACACGCCCTTCAACGACAATTTTGCCGGCCGGGCGACCCTGACCGGCCCGGACCCCTCGGTGCGGTCGAACAACGCCGGGGCGACCCTCGAGCCGGGCGAGCCGGCCATCGCCGGCCCCGCGGGCGGCGGATCCCTCTGGTGGGAGTGGACGCCCCCGCAAAGCGGCCAGCTCACGATCAACACCCAGGGCAGTTCCTACGCCACGCTGCTCGCGGTCTACACCGGCTCGGCGCTGAATGCGCTGACCCCCGTCGCGACCGCCGCCGCGAACCAGCCGGGCGGGCCTGCCTACAGCCAGGCCACTCTGGCCGTCCAGGCGGGCGTCAAGTACGAGGTCACGGTCCAGGGGCAGGCTGGGGCGACCGGCGCGACGATGCTGAATTTCGACGTCGTGCCGGCGAACGATTCCTTCTCCTCGCCGGCCGTCCTCTCCGGCCGCGCCGCATTGCTGACGGACGTGAACGTCAACGCGACGGTCCAGGCCGGCGAGCCGAAGATCCTGCCCAACAGCGGCGGCCATTCCCTCTGGTACAGCTGGACGGCGCCCCAGGGCGGGCCCTACGAGGTCTCGGCCTACAGTCCGGACTTCGACCCGCTGGTCGGGGTCTACACCGGCGGCTCCCTGTCGGCCCTGACGAGCGTGGGCGCGGCGGCGGGAGCGGGGATCGATTCCAGTGCCCTGACGGCGGCCAGCACGGCGACCGTGAGCTTCACCGCCGTCGCGGGCACGACCTACTTCATCACCGTCGACAGCCGCACGGATTCGTTCACGGGCCTCGGGACCGGCGCGTTCACGCTCTCGCTCGACGACGGGCTCTGGCAGGCGGCCACGGGCGACAGCCTCACCTGCTCGCCGGCAGCCGCGGCCGACGGGACGGCCTACGTGGGCGGCGACGACGGCAACTTCTACGCCTTCACCTCCGGCGGCACGGTGAAGTGGAAGTTCGCGGCGGGCGGATTCGACACCTCGGCGGCGGCGGTGGGCGACGACGGCACCGTCTATGCCGGCTCGCTCGACGGCAATCTCTACGCGCTGACGTCCGCCGGGGCGCTCAAGTGGAGATATACGGTGCCCTCTCCCACGGATCCGACACTGGCCAATGCCGTCGCCTCCTCGCCGGCGGTGGGCGCCGATGGCACGGTGTATTTCAAGGCGGAGGACAACAATCTCTACGCCGTCACCGCGGGGGGCGTCCTCAAGTGGCGGGTGAACGTGCCGGGGCTTTCCTATGCGGCGCCCGCGATCGGGACGGACGGGACCGTCTATGTCGGGTCCGACAACAACACCCTCTATGCGATCGCACCCTCCGGCACGACCAAGTGGACCATGACGGCCGACAGCGGGATCTACGCCTCGGTGGCGATCGATTCCGGCGGCAACCTCTATTTCGCCTCGCTCGGCGGGACGGTCTACTCGCTGAATTCCTCCGGCGGGGTCCGCTGGTCCTTCAAGGCCGGCAACTCGGTCAGCTCCTCCCCCGCCCTCGGCCCCAACGGGCTCGTCTACGTCGGCTGCTACGACGGCAAGGTCTACGCGCTCAGCGCGGCGAACGGGGCCCTCGCCTGGACCTACGCGACCGGCGCCCAGATCCGGGCGAGCACGCCCGCGGTCGACGCGAATGGCGTGGTCTACATCGGGTCCTACGACCGGAACCTGTACGCGATCAACCCCGACGGGACCCTGAACCGCACCTACCCCACCGATGACGCCGTGCGTTCCTCGCCCGTCATCGCCGGCACCACCCTCCTCTTTGGCAGCAACGACCACCGCCTCTACGCCTTTGCCCTGGGAGCCGGCCCGGCCGCCACTCCCTGGCCGATGTACCAGGCCAACGCCCGCCGCCTCGGGCGCGCGGGTTCGGGGCCCTGAGCGCCGCAGCGATGGCCCATTCCAAGACCGTCGCCTCCGCCGAGATCCACGCCGCCATTGGGCGGATGGCCGCGGCCATCGCCGGCCGGCACGCCCGGCGCGATTTTCTCCTCCTCGGCGTCGCCAATGGCGGGATCGTCCTCGCCCAGCGGCTGGCGGCCGTCCTCGGGGCCCGGGCGGGTATCCTGGACATCTCCTTCCACCGCGACGACATCGGCCGTCATCCCATCCCGAAGGAGTTCACCCCCACCCTGGTGCCGGGCGACATCCAGGGGGCGGGGGTCCTCCTGGTTGACGATGTCCTCTTTACCGGCCGGACGGTCAAGGCGGCGCTCGACGAGCTCTTTGACCACGGCCGGCCCGCCTGGGTCGAGCTGGCGGTCCTCGTGGACCGGGGCGGGCGGCGCCTGCCGGTCACGGCCGACTACGTGGGGCTGAGGCTGGCGGCGGCCGAGGATGAAAAAATCATCGTCGGCCTCGACAAGGATGCCCCCAAAAGGGACAAGATCAGCGTCACGAGCACCAAGTGACGCATCCATGCCCTGGCATCGCCAACACCTCCTGACCCTGGAAGAGCTCAGTCTGGCCGAAATCGGCCAGATCCACGCCACCGCCGCCGCCTTCAAGGCCATCCTGCAGCGGAACGTGAAGAAGGTCCCGGCGATGCGCGGGAAGACGATCGTCAACCTCTTCCTCGAGCCCAGCACCCGCACGCGGCTGGCCTTCGAGATGGCGGCCAAGCGCCTGAGCGCCGACGTCATCTCCTTCGATGCCGCCAGCTCCTCCACCCAGAAGGGGGAGACCCTGCGGGACACCGCCCAGAACATCCAGGCGCTCAACGCCGACATGATCGTCCTGCGCCACGGCGCGTCGGGCTCGCCCCTCTACCTCTCGCGCCTGCTCGACATCCCCGTGATCAACGCCGGGGACGGGGCGCACGAGCACCCCACCCAGGGCCTCCTCGACACCTTCACGATGAAGGAGCACCTCGGCTCCCTCCGGGGCCGCAAGGTGGTCATCCTGGGCGACGTCCTCTTCAGCCGGGTGGCGCGCTCCAACATCCACGCGCTGACCAAGATGGGCGCCGCCGTCACGCTGGTCGGCCCCTCGACCCTCGTCCCGGCCTGGTTCGAGGCCTTCGGGGTCACGGTTTCCCACGACCTCAAGTCCGCGCTGGCCGACGCCGAGGTCGTGATGCTCCTGCGGATCCAGCACGAGCGGCAGGCCAGCAGCCACTTTCCCTCGCTCGGCGAGTACACGAGCATGTTCGGGCTGAACAAGACCCGCGCCTCCTGGCTCAACCCCAAGGCGATCATCATGCACCCCGGCCCGATCAACCGCGGCGTCGAGATCGACAGCGAGCTGGCCGACGGGGAGCGCAGCGTGATCCTGGAGCAGGTGAGCAATGGCATCGCGGTCCGGATGGCGGTCCTCTACCTCTGCGCCGGGGGCCAGCCGGAGGCCGTCGTCTCCTCCGCCGAATAATCGCCATGCCCGCCCTCCTGATCAGCAACGCCCGGGTGATCGACCCTGCCTCCCGCCGGAATGCGGTGGGCGAGCTCTGCGTCCGCGACGGCCGCATCGTCCCCTCGCTCTCGCGCGCGGACCGGAAGCGGGCGCGAAAGCTCGACGGCAGCGGCCTGGTCGCCTGCCCGGGGCTCGTCGACATCCACGTGCATTTCCGGGAGCCGGGCCAGACCCACAAGGAGACGATCGGGACGGGCTCGCGCGCGGCCGCCGCCGGCGGCTTCACCACCGTCGTCTGCATGCCGAACACCTCGCCGCCCGCCGACAACGCCGGGACGATCCAGTTCATCAAGGACGCCGTGGCCCGCGACGCGGTCGTGAAGGTGTACCCGACCGGCGGCATCACGGTCGGGCTCAAGGGGCAGGTCATGGCGCCCATCGGCTCCCTCAAGCGGGCGGGCATCGTGGCCATCACGGACGACGGCGACTGCGTCCAGTCGAACGAGATGATGCGGCGGGCCCTCGAGTACGCCAAGATGTTCGACCTGCCGCTGATGGACCACTGCCAGGACCAGTCGATGACCCATGACGCGGTGATGAACGAGGGCGTCGTCTCGACCCGGCTCGGCCTGCGCGGCTGGCCGCACGCGGCCGAGGACCTGATCGTCTCGCGGAATGTGATTCTTTCCGAAGCGACGGGGGCGCACATCCACCTGCAGCATATCTCGTCCCGCCATTCCGTCGGCATTATCCGCCGGGCCAAGGCGCGCGGGGTGCGGATCACGGCGGAGGGGACGCCCCACCACTTCGCCCTGACCGAGGAGGCCCTCACCGGGTACGACACGAACTTCAAGATGAACCCGCCGCTGCGGACCGAGGCCGACCGGCGCGCGATCGTCGCCGGCCTGCGCGACGGCACCCTCGACTGCATCGCCACCGACCACGCCCCGCACACGGAGAACGAGAAGGACCGGGAGTTCGATTACGCCCCGAACGGGATCATCGGCCTGGAGACGGCGCTGGCCGTCTCGCTCGAGATCCTGGTCCGCCGGGGCAAGTTCCCGCTGGCCCGGCTGGTCGACCTGATGACGCGGCGACCGGCGGCGCTCCTTGGCCTGCCGGCGGGCACCCTCGCGGACGGCGCGCCGGCGGACATCTGCCTCTTTGATCCCAGGGAATCCTGGCGCTACGACGCCCGTGCGGGCTTCAGCAAGTCGGCCAACTCCCCCTGGCACGGCCAGACCCTGACCGGCCGGGTCAAGGCGACGATCGTCGACGGCCGGGTGGTCTACGCCGGCGGGAAGATCGCTTGAGCCAACCCGCCGACGCCTCCTCCCCGCTGGGCGTGGCCTTCATGGTCGTCCTGCTGGCGACCGGGCTCGTCCTGCTCTGGCGCCTCGTCGTCAGCCCGGCGGCGCGGGCCCGCCGCCAGCCGGCGGCGCTCACGCCCTGGCCGGGCACCTCCAGCGACCTCCTGTTCTTTTTCCTCCTCGCGACCTGCGGCGGCATTTGCCTGCCGGTCCTGGCCGGCCTGGGCATCCGCCATGCCGCCCTGAGCCAGGGCGCGCGCCAGATCGTGAATCTGGCCGCCTTCCAGCTGGGCGGGCTCGGGGGCATCGCCGTCTACCACTTTTGCGTCCGCCGGCGGCAGCCCGTGCCCCCGGCCCGGCCGGCGGGCATATGGCTCAGCGGCTTGGCGACCGTGCTGATCGCCCTGCCCCTCGTCCAGGGGGTGGCCGTCCTCTGGCAGGCCCTGCTGGGCGCGTGCGGGCTGCCGGTGGAGACGGCGGACAACATCCAGATTTTCATGGGGCTGCCGACGCTGCTGCTGCGGATCCTCTTCGCCGTGCTCGCGGTCGTGGTGGTGCCCATCGGCGAGGAGCTCATTTTCCGGGCCGGCCTGTTCCGGTATTTCCGTGGCCGCTTTCCCCGCTGGGCGGCGGTGCTGGTTCCGGCCCTGGTCTTTGGCGCGATGCACCTGATGAGCGCTCCGCTCCAGAGCCTGAGTTCGTTCGCCCCGCTGGTCATGCTCGCCGTCGTCCTGTCGCTGGCCTACGAGCGGACCGGTCGCATCGGGACGACCATGGTGGCCCATGGACTTTTCAATCTATTGACGGTCATCCTGATCGAGCTGGGCGTAAGCACGTGATCCTCCCATGCCGCCCTTCACCCGCCGCCCTTCCCTCTCGGTTGCCGCCCTCGGCGAGGAGGGGCTGATCGCCGCGATCCGGCGGTGGCTGGGGCCGGCCTCGCCGCCCTCGCCCGCGGGCATCGGCGATGACTGTGCGGTGCTTCCCCGGGCACGGAGGCGCCAGCTCCTCACGGTCGACCCGGTGGTCTACGGCCGGCACTTTGACGCGTCGGTCCCGCCGGCCGCGGTCGGGGCCAAGCTGCTCAAGCGCAACCTGAGCGACATCGCCGCGATGGGCGGCCGCCCGGTCGCCGCGGTCGTCGCGCTGACCCTCGACCGCCGCGTGCGCCGGGACTGGCTGGAGAAGTTCTACCGCGGGCTCGCGGCCGAGGCCCGCCGCCACGGGGTTGCGGTCGTCGGAGGCGACGTGGCCGAGGGACCGGGCGTGCTGGCCGCCAGCCTCACGCTCCTCGGAGCGGTGGACGGCCCGCGGGCCGTCACGCGCGCCGGAGCGCGGAGCGGCGACTGGATCTACGTCACCGGCGTCCTGGGCGGGAGCATCCGCAGCGGGCATCATCACGACTTCGAGCCGCGGCTGGCGGAGGGCGCCTGGCTGGCGCGGCGGCCGGCGGTCCGCGCCATGATGGACGTGAGCGACGGCCTGGCCAAGGACCTCCGGGCCCTGACCCCGCGCGGGTCGCGGCCCGCCCTGGAGGCGGACCTGGTGCCGCGGCGCCCCGGCGCCTCGCTGGGCTCCGCCCTCGGCGAGGGCGAGGACTATGAGCTCGTGTTTGCCCTGGCGGCGCGGACCAACCGGCCGGCCTTCGAGCGGGCGTGGCGCGGGGCATTTCCGCGCGTCCGGCTGACGCGCATCGGCCAGTTCGTGCCGGCGGGCCGGCTGCCGGCGGGCGCCCTCGATCCCGGCGCCTACACCGGCTACGAGCACTTGCGGAAGCGCTGACCGGCATGGACCTCCTTGACCGCTTGCGCGCCGGGGTGGCGACCGCCACCGCCGAGGAAACCCGGGAGTTGGCCTCGGGACTCGCGGTGCTGCTGCCGCCCGACGCCACGCTGGCCCTCCATGGCGATTTGGGTGTTGGCAAGACCACCTTCGTCCAGGGCCTGGCCCGCGGTCTCGGCATCGCCGAGCCGGTGACGAGCCCAACCTTCAACCTCTGCCGTTTCTACCGCGGGACCGGGCTGGGAGCCCGCAACCTCGGGCACCTCGACGCCTACCGGCTGGACAACCCCGCGCAAGTCGAGGCGCTGCTTCTCGATGATTTCCTGCAGCCGCCCTTCTGCCTGGCCATCGAGTGGCCGGAAAAGATCGCCGGCTGGCTGCCGCCCGGCGCCTGGCACTTCGACCTGGCGATCACCCCCGACCAGCGGCACACGGTGCGGCTGCATTAGGTAGAGCGCCCCTTCCGGGCATCGACAAAGCACCCTCCTTCGCCCCGGGGAGCGGCACCATTGCGCCGAAAATGGGGTATCCGTTTCAGCTCCGGTTTGACCCCGAAGCTCCAGATCACCTGGTCGGAATGGTGAAGAATTTCCGCTCTTCGCCGCGCGGATCGTTGGCAAGTTGTGCCGGAAGGTCGAAGAGCATGGTCGGCCTTTGCTCCAGGTCAAACTGTGGCCAAGGGGGGAGTCCGGGCGCATGGGGATTTCCGCTCCGAGCGAAGCGGGCGAAGGAGTCACTCATCAGGGCGGCGATCTCCTCGGCTCCCGGCCTGTCCTTCGTCCGCCAGTTTCCCGCCGGGTCTGCAGTGATCAGCCATTTGTCGATCGCGTGGACCGACTGGCCTTTCCCCGGCCAGTTCAGGCAATAGACGAACGTGGGCGCGCCCTGCTCCGCCCTCCGCTCCGACTCGATCACCAGATCCCGCCAGATCGTGGTGGCGGTGGTCGCCGCGAACAGAACCTCCCGGGGCGTATACGCGGGATAGAGCTGCCGATATTCGGCCACGATCGCCTCGGGCCGCGGGCCGCCGGCAAAAGGGCGGATCTGCCCCAGCAGCGCGAGGAGGCGGTCCCACGTGAGCCCGGTAAACCTCGGATTCCGGTCCATGAAGCTCGTCATTTCGTCGTGGGTGGTGCCGATCACCATGGGGACATCGGCAGAAACGGGTGAAGCATCGGGGAAGAACGGATCACGGGGCAGGTTGCGGCCGTCGACCACCGGGCCCCAGTCGTCTTTGACGACTCCCAGCGCGGCGATCAGGCGATCCCTGGGGACCTGCTTGATCTCTGAGACGCGGTCAGCCGGGATACGCAGAGCCTCCAGGACGGTCCGGGCGGCGGCGGCGGCGGCGGCCCGGCTGTTGGACTTGATCGCCGCCCCGCTCATGGTCCAGACCCGCTGAAATAATCCGCGGGCGGCCGGCATCGCCATGAGCACCGCGCATTTCCCGGCGCCACCCGATTCGCCGAAGATCGTCACGCATCCCGGGTTTCCCCCAAATTCAGCGATATTGTCGCGCACCCACTTCAGGGCCAGGATCAGGTCGAGCTGACCCGCGTTGCCCGAATCGGCGAACTCGGGATCCCCCAGGTCGCCGAGATAGAGGTAGCCGAAGCCGTTCAGGCGGTGGGTGACCGCTACCACGACGACGTCGCGGCTTCGGCTGAGGAACACACCATCGATCGTGTTGCCGGATAGGGTGCTATAGCTTCCGCCGTGAAGATAGACCACTACGGGCCGTTGGCGACCGTCCCGGAGCGCGGGGGTCCAGACG
>Ga0265320_10002460_pt1 | contig 12886 bp, 10 predicted proteins | sample 4827metaG_FD_202087 | JGI IMG/M metagenome (GOLD analysis project Ga0265320, IMG submission 202087) | Rhizosphere microbial communities from Carex aquatilis grown in University of Washington, Seatle, WA, United States - 4-8-27 metaG | ecosystem: Host-associated > Plants > Roots > Rhizosphere >...
AGCGCTCGAACGCCAACGACGGGGACGTCTACTTCGCGAGGGCCCAGCTGCTCGCGCAGGCCGACCTCGCCATGGCGCAGGCCGGCGCGGAGTTCGACGACGGGGACCGCCACGTGAAGTGGACGGCCGAGATCGACCCGGCGACCACGGCCGACCTCTTCAATGTCACCTTCACGTGCACGGTCTCCGGTTCCTCGGTGGGGCCGTCCAAGGCGGTCTCCGAGACGTTCATGCTCCTGCGCCCGACCTGGTCCGACCCGGCCGCGCGCAGCGAGCTCAGGTCGAAGTCCGCGAGCCGGATCGCGCTCGCGCAGGGAAAACTGCCCAAATGAGGACGCGCGGGTTCTCCCTCATAGAGATCGTGATGGCCATGGCTCTCGTGGGGCTGGTCCTCGTGGGGATGAACACCTTCATCTTCTCGATGAGCGAGCTCTGGGGGAAGAACACCGACGTCAGGCTCTTCGACCAGCACGTGCGCGCCGTGACGCGGTTCCTCCAGCGCGAGATGGTCCGCGCGACGCTCCCACCGGCGGCGTCGGTGAACTCAACGCCGGTGGGCGTCCAGCCGATCAGCCCCTCCGGGGCCGGCCGGGACAACCTGGTCACGTACATGGAGCTCACCGGGAACCGCATCCTCAGCTGGCCCGAGAGCCCGCTGCCCGAGGTCTTCTGCTCGCTCCAGGTGAGGCGGGACAGGGGCCTGGTCATGCTCTGGCACTCCGACCTCGAGAACCACTTCAACGACGACCCCCCGCGCGAGGCGCTGGTCTCGCCCTTCGTGACCAAGCTCGCGTACGACTACTTCGACACGGACTTCGGCAAGTGGACGACGGAGACCGCCGTCCGCACCGACACCTCGGGGAACCCCGTCCCGCCCCAGCGGCTCCGGGTGACGTTCGCCTACGAGAACCTGACGCGCGAGGCCCTGGTCACGGTCCCCGCGGTCGCGCAGGGGCTCCCGAACCCATGGTGACCCCGGCGCCATTCCCGCCCCGCAGGCCGGCCGAGCGCTCCTCGGTCATCGTGCTCGTGCTCGTCTCGATGCTCTTCACGGCGGCGGCGCTGACCGCCTTCATAGAGAAGGCCGGCAACGACCTCCTGGTCGAGGTCCGCCAGGCCGACGCGAAGCGGCTGCGGCAGGAGGCCTTCTCGGTGCTCGAGGTCACGCTGGCCGTGCTCGAGGACTTCCGCCAGGCGGACGGCGGGCTCCACAGCGCCGCGGAGGGATGGAGCGACCCCCTCGGCTGGGCGGGGTGGGCCCCCTCCGAGAACCGGACGGTGGACGTCTCCTTCCAGGACGAGAGCGGCAAGATCCCGCTCAGGCGCGCCGACATGAACACCCTCACGAACCTCTTCGTGTACTGGCAGATGTCCCCCTCCGACGCCGAGAAGCTGGCGGACGCCCTGGAGGGCTGGATGCAGACCGGGCACGTCTACACGTCGGCGCTCGCGCCGGACTACCAGGACGCGACGATCCCGTACGCCGAGCCCGCGCGGCCGATGCGCTCCTTCAGCGAGCTCGCGTCCGTCGCCTACGCGAGGGAGGTGTTCTTCGACGAGAACGGCCTGCCGAACGAGCTCTTCTGGAGGTTCGTGAACGACGTCTCGATCTTCAACTACTCGCAGCCGAACGCGAACGGGGCCAACGGGGACGTGATGGCGGCGCTGGGCCAGTACACGGACGCCCAGCGCCAGCACATAGGCGACTACCTCTCGGGCACGGGCCAGTACGCCCAGCAGGGCCAGAACTACTTCATGAACTCGGGCACTCTCGGCGCGGTGGCGGGCTTGGGCGGGAACGCGAACGTCTTCGGGACCACGATCTCGGCGCTGCGGGTCAACATCACCGTCCACGACGGGCGCTCCCAGTACCGGCTCTCGGCGGTCGTCTCGCCCCAGGGGGGCGCGACGATCAACCAGACCAACGCGACAAACCCGGCGGCGGCGGCCAGCATGTCCACCTCAAGCGCCTCCACCTCCGTCACAAACACGGCCCAGCCCTCGTCCAGGGCCACCGGCGCGAAAGCCGCCGCCGCGGCCTCGCAAAGCATCAATTATCCCTTTACGGTCCTTGAGATTGTCGAAGATGATGAGATCCCACAGGCACCCCCCGCAGCCCCACCCCCGTCCTAAGCATGTGCGCATCGCCCTTTGACGTCTTCCGCGGAGGGCCGCCCCCGCCCAGGGTGGCGGTCCTGCCCGACGCGGTCTTCTTCTCGCGGGCCATGCCCGTGGCGGCCTCGGCCTCGAGGGCGGACGTGGTCGCCCAGGTCGGCCTCGTCCTCGAGTCGCTCTCCCCGTTCCCGCTGGCCCAGCTCTATTTCGGGTACTACTGGCCGCCGGGGGCCGAGCGGGCGCTGGCCTTCGCGTCCTACCGGCGCAGGTTCACGGCCGAGCAGCTCTCGGAATGGGCCGGCGCCGAGCGCGTGATGCCCGCCTTCGCGACCATTTTCGGGTATGAGGCGGGGCCCGCGACGACGGTCGTCCTCTCCTCGACCGAGGGCCTGACGGCGGTCCATTGGGACAGCGGTCAGGTCCCCTCGGCCGTGCTGCACCAGCCGCTGGCCCCGGATGCGCCCGAGGAGGTGCGGGCCGAGGCCAGGGCCCGGCTCATCAAGGCGGCCGGGGAGGCCGTGAAGGTCGTCGACATCCCGTCGCCGCCCGCGGCCGTGGCGGGCGGAAGCGACCGCGAGTTGGTCTTCGAGGCGGGCGGGCTCCGGTCCAGGCTGCCGGCGGACGTGGCGGCCGCGCTCGACGTCCGCGACAAGGGGGACCTCCTGGCGCTGGCCAAGGCGCGGCGGCGCGACATGGTGCTCTGGCGGGCCGCGGTCGCGGCCGTCGCCCTTTGCATCATCCTGACCCTCGCCGAGATCGCCCTCTTCGGCGCCGGGCTGTGGCAGAAGGCCCGGGTGACCAAGGTCGCCGCCCAGAGGATGACGGTATCCCGCATCAGGGACGAGCAGGACCTCGCCGGTCGCATCGACGACCTCTCCACCAAGCGCCTCCTGCCCCTCGAGATGATCTCAGTCGCCTCGCCCGAGGTCGCCATGCCGAAGAGCCCGCCTGCCATCCAGTTCCTGCGGGCGACCACGCCGGCCCTCAACACGATCCAGATCGAGGCGCAGACGAGCAACGCCGGGGCGATCGCCGGCTACAAGACGGCGATCGAGCAGGCGCCGGGCGTCGACCGGGTCGAGATCAGGGACCAGCGCGCCCGCGACAACGTCGTGACCTTCACGCTCATCATAACCTTCAAGCCCGGGGCGCTCCAGCCCGCCGCCTCGTGATGAGAACGCTGCGCGCATTCTTCATGGCCCGCCTCCTCCGGGAGAAGGTCCTCCTGGCCGGCTTCGTGGTGATGGTGGCCGCGGTGTGGCTCTCCAGCATCGCGGGGCGCACGGGCCGCCTCGTCCGCGAGGCCCGCTCGACGACCGGGAGCCTCAACGAGCAGCAGCTCTGGCTCTCGAACAAGGCGGCGATCGAGGCGCAGGCCCAGGCCTCCGCCGCCCGGCTCGACGCCGTGAAGACGCTCGACGCCACGAGGCTCCTCGCCGAGGTCTCGGCCATCGCCTCCGAGGCGGGGCTCAAGAACACGACGAGCGGCGAGCCGAAGGACGCGAGCAGCGGCCAGCTCTCGGTCCACACCCTCACGTTCAACGTGACCAAGGTCGACTGGGCCACGCTCAAGCAGTTCTACCTCGGGCTCAGCAAGCGCTCCCCCTACATCGGGATCGAGCAGTACTCGATGCAGGTCGACCGGGCGAACCCGGCGCTCCTGAACGCGAATTTCCAGATCTCGTCGGTCGAGATCTCCAGGAAATGACGGCGCGCCGCCCCCGCAAGAGGCCCGCTCCCCCGGAGGGCTAGGCCCGGACCCCGGCTTCCCATGGCGATCGTCTCACGGCAGGAACGCGCGCCCGACCCGGTCCCGAGCGGCCGCGGGGCCAGCCTCCCGCTGCGGCGCCTCACGTTCCGCGCGATGGCGACCCAGTGCGAGGTGCAGTACACGGCGCCGGCCGGGGACGCGCAGGCGTCCCGATTCGAGGCCGCGGCGGAGGGCTGGGTGCACGCCTTCGAGGCCAAGTTCTCCCGCTTCCAGCCGGGCAGCATCGTGAGCCGCATCAACGACGCCGCGGGCAGGGAATGGGTCCAGGTCGACCCGGAGACCGAGGGGCTGCTGGCGATGTGCGACACCCTGCACTTCATGACGCGCGGGATCCTCGACCCGTCCGCGCTGCCGCTCATCCGCATCTGGAACTGGAAGGCTGACCCCCCCGCGATCCCGGGCCCGGAGGCGATAGCCGCGGCGCTCAGGCTCGTCGGCTGGGCAAAGGTGAGGAGGGAGAAGGAAAGGGTCTTCCTGCCCGAGAAGGGCATGGCGCTCGACTTCGGGGGCTTCGGCAAGGAGTACGCCGTGGACATCGTCTCCCACATCGCGAGGGACCACGGCGTCCTGGATTCGCTCGTGGACTTCGGGCACGACCTGCGCGCGGCCGGCGCGCCCCCCGGCAAGCCCGCGTGGCACATCGGGCTCGAGGACCCCAAGGTCCCGGGCAAGAGCTGGGGCAGCGTCGGGCTGACCGGCAAGTCGATCGCGTCCTCGGGCGACTACATCCGGTCGTTCACGATAGCGGGGCGGCGCTACGGCCACATCATCGACCCCCGCACGGGCTGGCCGGTGGCCAACGGGTGCACGCAGGCGACCGTGATCGCGGACACCTGCCTGCAGGCGGGCATGCTCTCGACGTCGGCCTTCATAGCCGGCGTCCAGGCCGGCCTCGAGATGATCGGCTCGGTCCCCGGGGCCGAGGGGATCATCCTCACCGGGAGCGAGAGGGCCCAGACGCGGGGCTTCTTCAACTACGTCGCCTCGGCCTGACCAGGCGCCCGGCGCGGTTTCAGCCGACCTTGAAGCTCGAGCTGACCTGGAGGACCGCCATCACCATGGCGATCGCGATGAATCCCACGAAGACGAACACGGCCCCGAGGATGGCGCTCGCGATCACCTTCGTGAACATGTTGAGCTGCCTCGAGATCTTCACCTGGTAGGTGGTCGCGATGTCCCTGAGGCAGGGGACGACGTTGCCGGTGTTCTCGCCCACGGCGAGGCGGTCCAGCACGAGGTCGGGGAAGCATCCCGTCCGCGAAAGCGAGGCCGAGAGCGACTCGCCCTCGAGCACCCGGTCGATCGCCCCGTCGAACGCCCTGCGGTGCACGCGGTTCTTGATCTGGCGCTCGGTCATGCGGAGCGCCTCGGCGGCCGTGATCCCGTTCTGCAGCAGGACCCCCAGCGTCTGGCTGAAGTCGAGGACCGTCTGGGAGATGATGAAGGGGCCGATGACCGGCGTCTTGAGGAGCCAGGCGTCGCTCTTCTCCCGCCCGGCCTCCGTCGAGCGCCACCGCCAGGCCGCGACCAACCCGATCGCCGCCGCGATGGCGACGAAGAGGCCGTAGTGGAGGGTGAAGTTCGCGAGGGCGATCAGGATCCGGGTCGACAGCGGCATCTTGCCCCCGAGCGAATGCAGCAGCGTCTGCAGGCGCGGGAGCAGGAAGAAGAGGAAGAACATGACGACGCCGAACGACGCCACGATGATGACGGCCGGGTAGGCCATCGCGGTCAGGAGCGCCGTCCGCAGCTCCTTCTGCTCGGTCATGAGGCTTATGAGCCTTGAGAGCGTGTCGTTCAGCGAGCCCGTCGCCTCGCCCGCGCGGATGAGGTTGGTCGTCGAGGAGTCGAACACCTCGGGGTAGGCCTCCATCGCGCGCGAGAGCGGCGCCCCCTCGCTGAGGCGCGCCCACAGGCCCTCGCAGAGCGAGCGCAGCCTCGGCTCCTTGATGCGCATGGAGAGGAGCCGCACGGCCTCGCCGCCGGAGAGCCCGCTCGAGGTCAGGTCGTGGAGCGACTCGAGGAAGGGGAGCGTTTCGGCGCGCCTGGGCACCGCTTCGGAGCGGGCCTGCCCGCCCGCCGCCGGCTCCGCGCCGGAATCCTGCGCCCGGGCCGCGCCCTTTCGCGGGGCGGCCGGGGCCGCCCCCGGCGGCGGCGGCGCCTCGGCAACCGCGGCGACGCTCATCCCGCGGGCCGACAGGAGGCGCAGCGCGTCCTTCCTCGTGGGCGCGTCGATCGCGGACTCGACGGGGTTGCCGGCCTGGTCGCGGGCTTTGTAGGCAAAGCGGGGCATCTCTGCTTCCTTGCCGCCCCTACTTGTCCGAGACCGTGATTACGCGCAGGACCTCGTCCAGGGTGGTGTGGCCGGCCTTGACCTTCTCCCATCCGCTCTGGCCGAGGGTGCGCATGCCGTGCTGGCGGGCGCTGTGCGCAAGCGTGCGCGTGCTCTCGCGCCTCAGGATCTCGGCGTGCATCTCCTCGTTCAGGCGGAAGATCTCGAAGAGGCCGATGCGGCCGCGGTAGCCCGTCCCGCGGCAGCGGTCGCACCCGACCGGCGCGCGCAGGGTGGTGACGGTCTCCGCCTCCTTGGGGTCGCAGCCGAGGATCGCCAGGGACTCGAGGACCTTGATCTTCGCCACGGGCTCCATCCGGGCGCACTCGGGGCAGAGCCTGCGGACGAGGCGCTGGGCGATCACGAGCTCGATGGCCGAGGCCACGAGGAAGGGCTCGATCCCCATGTCGACCAGGCGGGTGATGGCGCCCGGAGCGTCGTTCGTGTGGAGGGTCGAGAAGACGAGGTGGCCCGTCAGGGATGCGCGGATCGCGATGTCGGCCGTCTCCCGGTCGCGGATCTCGCCCACCATGATGACGTCGGGGTCCTGGCGCAGGACGTGCCGGAGCGCGGAGGCGAAGGTGAGGCCGATCTCGGAGCGCACCTGCATCTGGTTCACCCCGGGGACCTCGTACTCGATCGGGTCCTCGATCGTGATGATCCGCAGGTCGGTCGAGTTGATGTGCCGCAGGAAGGCGTTCAGCGACGTGCTCTTGCCCGAGCCCGTCGGGCCCGTGACGAGGATGATGCCGTGGGGGTAGTCTAGGACCTCCTTGATCTGGGACTGCTCCTCGGCGCTCATGCCGAGCCTGTCCATCGTGTAGGCCTCCTTCTTCTTGTTGAGGAGGCGCAGCGAGATCGACTCCGCGTAGATCGTGGGGATCGTCGAGACGCGGATGTCGAGCGTCGTGCCCGCGGCCTTGAAGTTGATCCTGCCGTCCTGCGGGAGCCTGCGCTCCGAGATGTTGAGCCTGGCCATGATCTTCACCCGCGAGATGATGGCGTCCTGGAAGCGCAGGAGGTTCTCGGGCACGGAGACGGGGACGAGGAGGCCGTCCACCCGGTAGCGGATCCTGAGCTGGCCCTCCTGGGGCTCGAAGTGGATGTCGGTCGCCTGGTCGTCGACGGCCTGCGTGATCACGTCGGTGACGAACCTCACGACGGCGGCGTCCTCGTCGACGTCCGCCTCGGCGTCCCTCTGCGCCTCGGGCGCCACGTAGCCCTCGTCGCTGTCCTCGAGGGCCCCGGAGCCGACGCCGAAGTTCTCGATGATGAGCTGGTGCACGCGCTCGGGCACGGCCATGTGCCACACGAGCGGCCTCGGGGTGAACGTCCGCAGCCAGTCGGCCATCGAGGGGTCGGGGAGCCACGCTGAGGCGAGGTGAAGCGGGGTCGACGCCGTGGGCTCCGGGTCGCCGTCCGCGGACGGCGACCCGGAGCGGATCGGGATGATCTGGAAGTCGTGGACGAGCCGCGCCGGCAGGAGCCCGCGCGCGCCGGGGTCGGTCTCGAGGTTGGTGGCGATGTCGAGGCCGGCCGCGGCGGCCACCATCGTGAGCGCCGCGTTCTCGTCGACGGCGAGGGCGGCGACGAGCGCCGCCAGCCGGAGGCCGCGCGGCGCCTCGAGGACCGCCTGGCGCTGCACGTCCGACAGGCGCGAGGCTATGGACTCGGGAAGGGTGTCCTGCTGCGTGGCTTGCATGGCTTCGTGCGGAGCCCCGCGCTCACTTCGTGTCCAGCTTCTGGAGGAGCGTCTCCTTCGCGTCCGGCATCTTGTCCGGGTTCGTGAGGAACTGCTGGATCTGGTCCCTGTTGGACATCCCCTGGATCTGGCTCCTCGTGTCGGCCGTCGCCTCATCGGGCCGGATGACGTGCGGGCGTATGAAGAGGAGCAGCTCCGTGCGCGTGAGCTCCCTGTCCCGGGCACCGAGCAGGTTGCTCAGGATCGGGATCTCGAAGAGCAGCCCGAGCTTGCCCTTGTCGACGGACAGGCCCGAGCTCTGGAGGCCGCCGAGGACGGCCATCTCGCCGTCCGTGACGTTGATGAACGCGGTGGCCTCCCGGTGGCCGATGATGGGCTGCTGGTTGCCGTCGATGAGCACGCTCCCCTCATCGTCGTCCACGATCTGGTCGATGTTGAGCTGGATCTTCCCGTCGTCGCCGATCAGAGGCGTCACCTTCAGCGTGATGCCGATGTCCTTGTAGCTCACCTGGGACGAGGTCGCAAAGGAGCCACCGATCGAGGTCGAGGCCAGGGGGACGCCGGTCGTGCCCGTGAGGACGGGCTTCTGCTCGGTGACCGTGAACGTGGCCTGCTTGTTGTGCGTGGTCGTGATCGTGTCCTGCTGGAGAATCCTGACCTTGTGCTTGTCCCCGAGGGTCTGGAGGGTCGCCAGGAAGTTGAGGGGATTGATGCCTCCCGCGGCCGCGGTGGTCCCGCCGGCGGCCGTCACGACGGGCCCGAACGTCCAGCCGGCGACGCTCCCGACGGCTCCCGTGATGGAGGTCCCGCCGTTCGGGGCCGTCCCGACCGTGAGGCCGAGCGCGTTCAGGCCGTCCTGGTCCTTGTCGGTGAGGGTGACCTCGGCGATCACGACCTGGATGGCGACCTGGGCCAGGAGGACGTCGATCTTCTCGACGATCCCCTTGATGAGCCGGATGTCGTCGAAGGTCCCGGAGACCACGACCGAGTTCGTGCGCTCGTCGGGCTGGACCGTTATGAAGCTGCTGAATTCGCTGGAGCCTGAGCCCTCCTCCTTGGCCGCGGCCGCCGGCACGTTCGCGGCGGGGGCCGGGGCGGGCGCGATCTGGCCCGGGCGCACCGACTGGGAGGCGGCCTTCTGCGTCGCGGCGTTCTGGCCGCTGATGAGGGCGGAGAGGAGCGTCGCCACGTCCTTCGCGTCCCCGTGCTTGAGCGGGATCACCTCCATGCGCGTGAAGGGGTCCGACTTGATGTCGAGCTGCTGGATCAGCGCGTCGAAGAGCGGGTATTCCCTCGAGTCGGCGATCAGGATGATCTGGTTCGTCCGGTCGTCCGGGGTGTAGGAGGTCGTGGAGCGCAGCTGGTTCGCCGCGGGCCCGGTCAGCATCGAGTGGATCTTCGAGACGACGTCGCTCGCCTTGGCCCCGTTGCGCAGGGCGTAGAACTTGGGCGTGAGGGTGCTCTGCCTCGGCTGGTCGACCGCCTGCAGGAGCCGCTCGATCTTCTGGATGTTCTCCAGGGAGTCGGTGACCATGACCACGTTGGCCTTCTCGAGCGGCACCAGGCCGCCGCCGATCCCGGGGGTCATGAAGGACTGGATCTGCGGGACGAATTCCGAGGTCCGCAGGAACGTGAGCTCGAAGATCTTGGTGGCGATCTTGCCGCTCGGCGGCAGGTCCAGCGACGAGCCGATGATCATCTCCGGCGCCTCGCTCTTGGCCTGGGAAAGCGCGGTCACCTTGAGGAACCGCTCGCCCATGGGGGACACGGAGACGCCGTTCAGCTCGAGGATCGTCTCCAGGGCGATCACGAGCTCGTCCTTGGGTATCGGGCGGGTGATCTTGAGCGAGTAGCTGGCCGTCGGGAGCTGGCCCGGGCGCACGATCGTCCTCCCCGTCAGGTTCTCCAGCGAGACCAGGACGGAGTCGATGTCCCCTTCGCTCAACTTGAACGAGTCCACCATGTTGTCGTTGGCCTTCGGGGCGGCGGGCGCCGCCGGCTTGGCGGCGCCGGGTGGGGGCGTTTGGGCCAGCAGGCCGGAGACGGCAAAAAGGCTCGATGCGAGCCACAAGCGTGGGAGGCGCAATGTCATGCGGATTTAGGGAGGGGTTATGAAAGGATAAACCGCCCGGATTGTAAATGGTGTTGTGTTGTGACGCCTTTTGACCCCCAAGGTTGCGTTTTGCCTCCAGATTTGCCGCTTGCCCGGCCGGTTTTGCGGTCCAACCCTCCGGAAAGGCGATGCCCAACACCTTCGGAAAACTGTTTACCATCTCCACTTGGGGCGAGAGCCACGGCGCCGCGGTGGGGGTCGTCATCGACGGATGCCCGCCCCGGCTGCCGTTGGCGGAGGCGGACATCCAAACGGACCTCGACCGGCGGAAGCCCGGCCAGAGCGCCATCACGACCCCTCGCAAGGAGCCGGACAGGGTCGAGATCCTCTCGGGAGTGTTCGAGGGGAGGACGACCGGGGCCCCGATCTCGATGCTTGTCCGCAATTCCGACGCCCGGCCGGGCGCCTACGACGAGATGCGCGAGAAGTTCCGGCCCTCGCACGCGGACTTCACCTACCAGGCCAAGTACGGCTTCAGGGACCACCGCGGCGGCGGGCGCAGCTCCGCCCGCGAGACGGTCGGCCGCGTGGCCGCCGGCGCCGTCGCAAGGAAGATCCTTTCCCTGGCCGGTTCCGTCGAGATCCGGGCCTACGTCGCCCGCATCCAGGACATAGGCGTGCCGCCCGGCGCCGCCGGGAGGTTCCCGTCGCTCTCCGAGGTGGATGCGACCCCTGTCCGCTGCCCGGATCCCGCGACCGCCGCGGCCATGATCAAGAGGATCGAGGAGGTGCGCTCGCAGGGGGACTCCGTGGGGGGCGTCATCCACTGCCGGGTCCGCGGCGTGCCCGCCGGGCTTGGCGAGCCCGCCTTCGACCGGCTGGAGGCCGACCTCGCGAAGGCGATGCTTTCCCTCCCCGCGACCAAGGGGTTCGAGATCGGCAGCGGCTTTGCCGGGACCCTCCTGAAGGGCTCGGAGCACAATGATGCCTACGTGCCCAAGGAGGGGCGCGTCGGCACGGCGACCAACCGCTCCGGGGGCATCCAGGGCGGGATCAGCGACGGCGAGGAAATCTACTTCAACGTGGCCTTCAAGCCGACGGCCACGATCATGAAGCCGCAGGCGACGGTCGACGTCTCCGGGAAGGCGACCGAGCTGACCGGCAGCGGGCGGCACGACCCCTGCGTCCTCCCGAGGGCCGTGCCCATAGTGGAGGCGATGACGGCGCTCGTGCTGGTCGATCACTGGATGCGCAACGCGGCGCAGAACAAGGTCTTCAATTTCTGAGCACACCCGATGACAAGCCGTTGGTGTACCTCATCGTCGGGGCGGCGGGCTCCGGACGCCGGGAAGTCTTGGCCGACCTGATCGAGGGCGGGCTGGGCGAGGGGGACCGCGCCGCGGTCCTCCTGTCCGCCACGGAATGGGCGGACCCCGCGGACGCGAGGCTGACGGGGCTCGGCCGCTGGCGCATGGAGCCCGGAAACACGGTCGAGGCCGACCTTCCCGCCGACGCGACGCATGTCTTTATCGTGTTTGACGGGAGGATGAATCCGGTCGACCAGGTCGAGGCGTTCCGGTCATGGGTCGGCGACAGGTCCGCCGAGGTCGCCCGGGTCGTCTGCGTCGTCCACTGCCAGCTCCTCGAGAAGAACCCGAAGCTCTTCGCGTGGTACGAGGCCTGCATCCACTTCTCGGACGCCGTGCTCCTCAACCGGAGGGAGGGCGTGACCAACAAGTGGATCGGCGACTTCAAGGGGAAGTTCGAGCACAAGTTCTACCCCTGCCTGTTCGAGTTCGTCCGGGAGGGCAGGGTGAGGAACCCCGCCCTCGTGCTCGCCCCGGTTGCCCGGAGGATGTCCCACGTGTTCGACGAGCAGGAGTGGGTCGCCCTGGACGAGGAGGACGACGAGGAGGAGCTCGAGGACGGCGAGGAGACCGAGATGAAGCTCGAGGAGGACCCGTATTTCGAGCGCCGCAACGGCGGCCGCCGCGTCCACGAGATCCCGAACATCGCCGACTACCTGCCCAAGGCCCAGGGCTAAGGCCGCCCTAGGGGATGGTGAGCGTGGACCCGATGGACAGGAGGCTCGGGCTTGGCAGCACGTCCCGGTTCGCGTCGTAGATCGCCTGCCACCGGTTTGCGGTCCCGTAGAACTGCAGGGAGATCTTTGTCAGGGTGTCGCCGTCCACGACGACGTGCGTGCGCCGGACGGGCGCCGGTGCCGGCGTCGGGGCGGCCCTTGTGACCGCCTGGGCGGCGGCGACGGCGGACGGCCGCAGCGGCGACGACCTCCTCAGGCGGGCGTTCTCATCCTGGAGGAGGGTGTTCGCGCGAAGCGCCGCGGCCAGCTTCTCCGAAAGTTCGGCGCCCTGCCGGTCCGCGCCGGCCGAGGCGGAGAGCCTCGACCTTGAGGCCTCGGCGTCCCTCTGCGCGTCCAGAAGCTGGCTGCGGGTTGTGGCCAGGTCGGACCTGGCCAGCTCGAGTTCCGCGGCCTGGGCCTGCGCCTTCGCCCCGGAGTCGCCTGCGGCCCTGAGCGCATCCTCACCGGACTTGAGCTTTGCGGAAAGGACCTCGTTGTCGGAGGCGCGGCTCGCGAGCTCCTTCTGGAGCGAGGCGATGCGCGCCGCGGAGTCGGCCTTTGCCTGGTCCGCCGCGCGGTTTGCGGCCTCGACCGACTGGCGGGCGACGGCCTTCTCGGCCTCGGAGGCCTTCACCGCCTCCGCGATCTTTCCGTCGGAACCGCTCTTGGCCACGGCGATCTCGGCGTGCGCCACGTCGAGCGCGCTCTTGGCCTTTTCAAGCTCGGAGGCAAGGGCCCGCGCCGTCTCGCCGGCATCGCCCGTGCCCTTTGCCGCTGCCGCACGCGCGGACTCCTCGGCCTGCTCCGCCTTGGCGAGCCTGTCCGCGAGG
>Ga0265320_10002464_pt1 | contig 12879 bp, 12 predicted proteins | sample 4827metaG_FD_202087 | JGI IMG/M metagenome (GOLD analysis project Ga0265320, IMG submission 202087) | Rhizosphere microbial communities from Carex aquatilis grown in University of Washington, Seatle, WA, United States - 4-8-27 metaG | ecosystem: Host-associated > Plants > Roots > Rhizosphere >...
CGCCGGGCAGAAAGTGCCTCATGCTCCCTCGATGGCCTGCTAGGCCACCTTCGGTCGCCTTCGGCCCTTTCTGCTCCACCGCTTTGTACGATCTTTCTCCCGTGTTCATGAAATATCCGGGCTAGCCCGGCAAATTCCGCCGCCGCCAGGCGAGGACGGTGTTCCGCATCAGCATGGCGACGGTCATCGGACCGACGCCTCCGGGTACGGGCGTTATCTTCGAGGCCAGGGGCGAGACGGAAGGAAAATGGACGTCGCCGACGAGCCGGTATCCAGTCTTTCGAGTCGGATCGGGGACGCGGTTTATCCCGACGTCGATGACGACGGCGCCGGGCCTGATCATGTCCGCGGTCACGAATTCCGGGCGGCCGATGGCGGCGATGAGGACGTCGGCCTGCCGGGTGATGGCCGGGAGGTTCGCGGTCGCGGAATGGCAGACGGTCACCGTCCCGTTCGCGCCGGCCTTCTTCTGGAGGGCGAGAAGGGCGACGGGCTTTCCCACGAGGAGCGAGCGCCCGAGGACGACGACATGGCGCCCGGCGAGGTCCACGCCGCTGCGGGCGAGGAGCTCCATCACGCCCGCGGGGGTGCAGGGGGCGTATCCGCTGGTGTCGTCCTGGGCGACCTTGCCGAGATTGAGGGGGTGCAGGCCGTCGACGTCCTTGGCCGGGCTTATGCGGCGGAAGATCGCCCGCTCGTCGAGGCCGGAGGGAAGGGGCGACTGCACGAGAATCCCGTCCACCCGCTCGTCCGCGTTCAGGCGCTCCACCTCGGCGGCAAGCTCCAGGAAGGAGATTCCGACCGGAGGAAGGATGAGGCGGCCCTCGATGCCTATCTCGGCGGCGGTCTGCTCCTTTTTCCGCACGTAGGACACCGAGGCCGGATCCTCGCCGACGCGAACGAGCGCGAGGCAAGGTTTCCGGCCCGCGATCCCGGCAACCTCCGCCTTCAGCTCCGCGACGATCGCCCGGGCAATCTCGTTGCCGTCGATTAGTTCCATGGCGCGCAACCGAGCCGGCTCGGGGTCACTTCAGCTGCAGGCTTTCGGCGGCGATGACGATGTCCTTGCCGCCGGGGACCGCGCTCACGGATCCGTAGACGACGAGGGCCCGGTCGGCATAGGTGTCGACCTGCTCCGTGAACAGGAGCTTGCTGACATCCACGTAGGCGACGCGCGAGCCGGACTCGTCGGTGAGCTGCCAGTCGTAGGGCGGGTGTTTGGCGAAGAGGTGGTGTGTCGCGGAAAAGCGGCCTTCGAATGAGCGCGGGAGGACGGCGTCGGCCCCTCCGGAAACAGCCGTGCCGGGGCCGGCGGACAGGACGGGGATGGGAGCCGGAGCGGCGGTTGGCTGTGAAGCCTGCGCCGGGGCGGCGGTCTGGATGTAGCCGACCAGATCCCGCGCGAGGCTGATCTGCGTCCATTTCCCGTAGAGGCCCGTGATCTCGGTCTTGTCGCCGGCCGCGGTCACGGCGAGCACGCCGGCGTCGGGCTTGGGGGCGAGATAAACGGACGAGCCCGGCTTCACGGTGAGCCCCTTCGTGAAGTCCTTGTTGAGGACGTAGCCCTGAAACGGCCCGGGAACGGCGACGGCCATCCATCCGGGCGGCGGGGCGACGACCGAGTCGCCCGCGGCCGGCGCGGGATCGGATCCGGCCTTGAGGTACGTGATGATCGGCGCCGAGGGGTCGGGCTGGGTCTGCACCGCCGCGGTCGCCATGAGCGGCGCGGCTTGCCCGGGCGTGCTTCCTGCGAACAGCGTCAGCACGGCGAACAGGGGGCCGGAGGCGGCCGATAGGAGGGCGTGGGTCTTCACGATCCTTTTGGTAGAAGGTTGTTTCGCGCTGCGCAAGCGAATGAAACTTGGGGTGGTGTGCCAGTTTGCCGGCAGCATGCCCCCCCCATCGTCGGGTGCTGCCAATTCCCCAGACCGCCGCCAACACCGGCCGCCAAGATCCGCCGGCCAGTTGCCGGCCGGATGGCGGCCCCGAGGCGTCGGATGCGGCAGCAACTCCTCTGGAGGAGCATTCCGCCGACAAACTGACACACTGCGAAAACTTCTGTTGGCTTGCCCGGCCGCCCGGTATGGCTGTTATTTTGGACCCCCATGTCCGCTCCCGACGCCGCCACGGCCTTCTCGAAAGACAACCCGTTTCCCGCCCGAGTCTCGGAAAACCGGCTCCTGACAAAGCCCGGGTCCGGCAAGGAGACGCGGCATTTCATCGTGGATATCACCGGCAGCGGGCTCCACTACAAGTCGGGGGATTCGCTCGGCGTCTATCCGCTCAACCGGCCGTCCGAGGTCCAGGAGATTCTGGGGCTCCTCGGCGCGACCGGGGATGAGAAGGTGCAGCTTCCGAAGGCCCCGGCCCCCGTGTCCCTGCGGGAGGCCCTGACATCCCGCCTGGCGCTGTCGGGGCCGACGCGCAGGATTGTCGAGACCCTGGCGGCGCGCGCCTCGGATCCCGGCGAGAGGGCGCGGCTCCAGGGCCTGGCCACGCCCGAGTCCAAGGACTTGCTGGCGGGGTTCCTGGACGAGCGCGAATTTGTCGATCTGCTGGCCGAGTTCCCGAGCGCGAGGCTTTCCCCCCAGGAATTCGTCGATCACCTGCGCAGGCTCCAGCCGCGCCTCTATTCGATCGCGTCGTCCCCGCGCGTCCATCCGTCCGAGATTCACCTGACGGTCGCCGTCGTTCGCTACCGGACAAACGGCCGGGACAGGGTCGGGGCCTGCACGACCTACCTCGCGGACCGCGTCCAGGTCGGGACGACGCCCCTGGCGGTGTTCGTCTCGCACTCCCATTTCGGAACTCCCGAGGACGGCTCGCGCGACGCGATCATGGTGGGCCCGGGCACCGGCATCGCCCCGTTCCGGGCCTTCATGCAGGAGCGTGTCGCGGCGGGCGCGGCCGGCCGCAACTGGATCTTCTTCGGCGACCAGAAGCGCGCGACCGACTTCCTCTACGAGGAGGAATGGCGGCCGTATCTGGCGGCCGGTCAGCTGGCGCGCCTCGACACGGCCTTTTCCCGCGACCAGGCCGCCAAGATCTACGTCCAGGACCGCATGCGGGAGAACGCGGCGGAACTGTGGGCCTGGATCGAGGCGGGCGCCTATTTCTATGTATGCGGCGATGCGAAGCGGATGGCCAAGGATGTGGACACCGCCCTCCATGACATCGTCGCGGAGGGCGGGGGAATGGGTCCCGAGCGCGCCTCCGAGTACGTCAAGCAGATGAAGAAGGAAAAGCGCTACCAGCGAGATGTGTATTGAATCCGCGCCGATCCGCCCCTTCGATCCCCACCCCAAAAACCCCATGCTCACCTTCAAAAATCGCACGGCCCTCGTGACCGGCGCCGGCCGCGGCATCGGCAAGGCGATCGCCGAAACCCTGGCGCGCCAGGGGGTGACGGTCATTTGCGTGTCCAAGTCCGCCGACTCGTGCGGCGCGACAGCGGCCGCCATCACGGCTTCGGGAGGCACGGCCCGGGCCCTCGCGGTGGACGTCGCCAACGGCGCCGCCGTGGCCCAGGCCGCGGCGGCGCTCCTGGCCGAGTACCCGGCGATCGACATCCTCGTCAACAACGCCGGGATCACCCGCGACGGGCTCCTCTTCCGCATGAGCGATGCCGACTGGAACGACGTGATCGCCACGAACCTCACGAGCTGCTTCCACTGGACCAAGCCGCTCGCGCGCCCGATGACCCGCGCCCGCTGGGGGCGCATCGTCAACATAACCTCGGTGAGCGGCATCCTGGGGAATGCGGGACAGGCCAACTATGCGGCGGCGAAGGCGGGAATGATCGGCCTCACGAAGACCCTGGCCCGGGAGTTCGCCTCGCGGGGGGTGACCGTCAACGCGGTTGCGCCCGGCTTCATCAAAACCGACATGACGACGGAGTTCGTAAACCAGCCGGAGGCGTCCGCGAAGATCCTCGAGGCGGTTCCGCTGAAGCGTTTTGGGGATCCTGCGGACATCGCGAACATGACCGCGTATCTCTGTTCGGAAGAGGCGGGATACGTTACCGGCCAAGTTTTTACCGTTGACGGCGGCATGGCGATGTGAAGCCTCCGGTCAGCACTTACTTTCCCAAAAAATGGCCGACCAAAAATCCATCGAACAGCGCGTCAAGGAGATCATTGTGAATCAGCTCAACGTGAACGAGGAGCAGATCACCCCCACGGCCTCCTTTCTCGACGACCTTGGCGCCGATTCTCTCGACACCGTGGAGCTCATCATGGCCTTCGAGGAGGAGTTCAAGGACGAGATCAAGGGCGAGATCCCGGAGTCCGATGCGGAGAAGCTCCAGACGGTCGGCCAGGTCATCGATTACATCAAGGCCAAGGCAGGCTCCTCCTGAGGGGAGTCCCGGGGAGCGAGTCCTCCCTCCTTCGGGCGACAGCGTCCTGCCCTCTCCGCAAACGCGGAGGCCCCAGCAGGGCGCCTTTTTGTTTTTGACCGCCTGCTGAGCCCCGGTTCCCCTTCTGCCCATGGCACAGGCCGACCCCTCCCGATGCGCGGTTGTGACCGGCTTGGGCGTGGTCGCTTCCCTGGGTCACGACGTGGGATCCTTCTGGTCTGGCCTGGTCGCCGGCCGCAGCGGGGTGGATCGCGTGAAGCAGTTCGATCCCTCGGACTTCGCCTGCCAGATCGGCGCCGAGGTCCGAAACTGGGACGTGACCCAGCACATGGACCCGAAGGAGGCGCGGCGCAACGACCGCTACACCCATTTCGGCTTTGTCGCCGCGAAGCAGGCCGTGGCGGACTCGGGCCTGGACATGGCCCGCGAGGACGGCGACCGGATCGGTGTCATCATAGGCTCCGGCATCGGCGGCATGCACACCTACGAGTCCCAGCTCAAGATCCTCGCGGAGCGCGGCCCCCGGAAGGTGTCCCCCTTCACGATCCCGTCCCTGATCATCAACATGTGCTCGGGACTGGTCGCGATCGAGTACGGCGCGCGCGGGCCGAATTTCGGCGTGGTCTCGGCCTGCGCGAGCGGCACCCATGCGCTGGGAGAGGCGGCCCGGGCCATCCGCCTCGGGGAGGCCGACGTCATGATTGCGGGCGGGTGCGAGGCGGCGATCACCCCCTTCGCCTACGCGACCTTCTGCGCCATGAAGGCCATGAGCACGCGCAATGACGCGCCCGCGCAGGCGAGCCGGCCCTTCGACCGGAACCGCGACGGCTTCGTCATGGGCGAGGGAGCGGGCATTCTCGTCCTGGAGTCGCTCGCGCATGCCCGGGCGAGGGGCGCCCGGGTCTACTGCGAGGTGGCGGGCTACGCCGCCACGTGCGACGCCTTCCACATCACGCAGCCCGATCCCGACGGCAAGGGGCTCTCCCTGGCCATGCGCAGGGCCCTTGCCGGAGCGGGCTCCGCGCCCGAGGAGGTGGACTATATCAACGCCCACGGGACATCCACGCCCTACAACGACCGCTTCGAAACGCTGGCGATCAAGAAGGTCTTCGGGGAGCACGCGAGAAGGCTCGCGGTGAGCTCGACGAAATCGATGACCGGCCACCTTCTGGGGGCGGCGGGCGGCATCGAGTCGGTCATCAGCGTCAAGGCGATCGAGACCGGCATCGTCCCCCCCACGATCAACCTGGATGAGCCCGATCCCGACTGCGACCTGGACTATGTGCCGAACACCGCGCGAAACCTTCGCGTGCGGACGGTATTGAGCAACAACCTCGGATTCGGCGGCCAGAACGCCGCGGTGGTATTCCGGGCGATCCCTTGAAAAGCGGAAATCGGAAAGCGGAAATCGGAAAACTGAAGGGGCCCTGGCGGACCCGATCGACCCGACCGTTCTGATCAGGCTTTCTGGACCAGGCCGGCCTTGAGGGCCTTGACCGAAACCCAGACCCGCTTCGTGCCGCCGCCAGGGAGCTTGATGTGCACGCGCTGGAGGTTCGGCCGGAACTTGCGGCGGGTGATGCTCGTCACGTGCGTGCCGATGCCGCCGCTCTTCTTGCTCTGACCCTTGCGATTGATGATGTTGCCCTTAACGGGGCGGCGGCCGGTGATGTAGCAGACTTTTGTCATGGTGGAATTTTGAAAATCGGAAATCGGAAAGCGGAAAGCGAGCATGGCGGCCATGCGGCCGATGGTTTGGGGAAAGTGGTGAAAGGCAGAACGTAGCGGGCGGGTGGCGCCCGGCAAGGGAATTTTGGACAGGGGTACGTTTTGGCTATGGGAGGACCCTCCGGGGCTACGCTTCGCAATTCCCAACCAGGTCGCCGCAGCCGGCCTCACCCTCAGGGGGATCGGCCAAGAGGCGACCTATGAAGCTACGCTCATGCCCCTTCCGGGTCTCTCCCATAGCCAAAACGCACCACCATCAAATTTCGGTCAGCCCCGCAATCCGCTCAGGACCTGGAATTTCTGGCCGTAAAGGGACGGGTGGAGGAGCTGCATCAGGGAGGCCTTGCGCCCGCTGAAATTTCCGGCCTCGGCCAGGATGATGTCGGCGACCTGGTCACCCGAGAATTCCATGAAGAATGCCTCCTGGCCGTCCACCCGGATCCCGTCGAATTGGTGGCGGGCGAGCACCTCCTGGAGCCAGTCCCAGCACACATGGCAGGTGAGGTCCTGCTCGCCGGGGAGGGCAAGAAGGTCCGCCTGCTGCTTGTGGCGGTAGTAGGCCCGGCCGGTGCCCTGGGACATCGCCTCCGAGAGTTCGCGCCAGCTCTTTCCGTAGTCGCAGGTGACGAAGAGGCCTTTCCAGGGCTGCGCGGCGATTTCCTCGAGGAGCATCATGGCGCCGACCGGGGCGTCGATGATGTATTCCTCCCGGGTGGGCGGCCATTTGGCGGCGATGTCGGCGAACCGGCCATCCTCGGGGGAGCTCACGGGGAGCTCGATCTCGACGAGCTTTCCGTCGCGGAGCGCGACACCCAGCTCGTGCCAGGCCGCCTTGCGAAAGACGTACCGGCGGAAGGGCTGGGCGTCGAGGAGCTCGTTGGAAAAGACAATGCACGAGCCCGAAAGGCCGGCGGATTCGCCGTGCGCCACGGTCCGCGCGGCGCCGAAGGGATGCGCGAGCCCGGTGAGGACCCCTGCCGGCGCTCCTCCGCCACGCGGCGGCTCCACCCCCATCTCGACGAAGGTGAACTCCTTGGGATCCCGGCCGGCGAGGAGCTTGACGCAGGCGGCGCATATCAGCTCGCCGAAGACGGGACCGGTCGTGCTCGATGTCACGAAGTCGGTGCCGGGGCCCGTGCCGACCCTCTGGCCGGCCCGCTTGTAGTATCCCACGGCAGGATCGTACAGGGCGATGTCCATGAACCGGGCGAAGGACATAGCGCGGCCTTCCCCCGCGCGGGCACAAAACGCGGCGAGGAATTCGGGGGAGGGGGGGTCGGCGGGGGTGTGTCCGAGAGCAGCGGAACCCATTTACAAACTGAATCCGATGGACACAGTTTCGGACATGAGCAAACGGATTTTTACGCTCGCCGGCGGCGTCTTCGTCGGCGCCCTGTTTGCCCCCGCGCTCCTGCAGCTCGGCATGCTCTGGGGCCTTTTCCCCAGCCGGGACCTGAATCACGCGTCCTCCTACGTCCGCGAAGTCCTCGAGCTCGTGAACGAAAACTACGTGGACGCGCAGGCCTCCTCCTACGACGCCCTGGCCCGGTCGGCGATCCACGGGATGGTAGAGTCGCTCGATCCGCACTCGGAATTCATGGAGGCCAGGGACAGCGCGGAGCTCGAGGAGGACCTGAGCGGGGAGTTCGGCGGGATCGGCATCCAGGTGGAGACCCGCGAGGGCCGCGTCGTCATCATCTCCCCGATCGCCGGCACGCCCGGCGAGCGCGCCGGCATCCTCCGCGGCGACGAGATCACGGGCATCGACGGGCACCGCCTCGGAGCCGGCACGACGATGGACGACGTCGTGGACAAGCTTCGCGGCAAGCCGCGGACCCGCGTCGTCCTGAGCCTTTACCGCCCGAGCACGCGGAGGAATTTCGACCTCACGCTCACGCGGGAGATCATCAAGGTCGACAGCGTCGGCGAGCCGCGGGTGATCGACGGGGACATCGGCTATGTCCGGATCAAGGAATTCTCGGATCACACCGGCGAGCAGTTTGTCGACGCGGTGAACCGCCTTCTCAAGCAGAACATCAACAGCCTCGTCATCGACCTGCGCAACAATCCCGGCGGCCTGCTCGACGCCGCGGTCGAGGTGGCCGAGCCCTTCTTCAAGAAGGGCGAGCTCATCGTCTACACGCAGGGGCGCAAGCCCGCGGACCGGGAGGACTTTCGCGCGGAGGCCGAGGGCGACCCGCTGGACCTGCCCGTCGCCGTGCTGATCAACGCGGGCACGGCCAGCGCCGCGGAGATCGTCACGGGAGCCCTCAAGGACACCGGGCGGGCGGTCATCGTCGGCGAACGGTCGTTCGGAAAGGGCTCGGTGCAGGCGATCTTCAAGCTCAAGGACGGCGAGGCGCTGCGCCTGACGACCGCGCACTACTACACGCCGAGCGGCGTCAGCATCCACGAAAAGGGCATAGCGCCGCAGGTGGAGGTGGTGATGACCCCGGAGGAGGACTTCAAGCTGCGCCAGCAGGAGGAGGCCCGCGCCGAGCTCGCCAAGCCCGGCGACTTCAAGGCGCTGTTCGGATTCGAGCCGATCGAGGATCGCCAGCTTCAGGCGGCGACCGACGTCCTCAAGGGCGTGGAGATGCTCGACGGGCAGGCGGAGGCCGCCGCAAGGACGAAATCGGGAAACCAGGCTCACAAGAGCCTGTGAACACGAATTTTATTTCCGCTTTCCGCTTTTCGACCTCCGCTTTTCAGCCGTGATCCTCGCCCTCGAAAGCTCGTGCGACGAAACCGCGGTGGCCCTCTTCGACCCTGCGCGGGGTTTGGCCGGCGAGTGGGTGACGAGCCAGATTGCGCTGCACGAGCGCCATGGCGGGGTGGTCCCGAGCCTGGCGGCCCGCGAGCACCTTCGGAACTTCGCGCCGCTGCTCGCGGCGGCCCGCGGGGCTCCCGGCGGCCCGGCGGTGACGGAGGTCGCAGTCGCGCACGGCCCGGGCCTCGCCGCGTGCCTGGCCATCGGCGTCGCCGCCGCCAAGGCGGTCGCCCTGGCGCGGCGCGTGCCGCTCGCCGGCGTCAACCACCTGCGGGCCCATGCGTGGTCGCCCTTCCTCGCGCTCCACGCCGAGTCGCCGGCCGAGTTCCCGGAGCGGCTTGCCGCGCTCCTGCCGCATCTCGGCCTCATCGCCTCCGGCGGGCACACGCTTCTGTTTGTCCTTCGTCCGGACCGCACGTTCTCGGTCCTGTCGTCGACCCGCGACGACGCGGCCGGCGAGGCGCTCGACAAGGGAGCCAAGCTCCTCGGGCTCGGCTATCCCGGAGGCCCGCTTGTCGAAAAGCGCGCCGCCGGAGGGCGCGACAACGCCTTCGCTTTCCCGCGCGGCCTGGAGGGGAGGGGTGAGCTCGATTTCAGCTTCTCGGGTCTCAAGACGAGCCTCCGCTACCGGCTCGAGAAGATGTCCGCCGAGGACATCCAGGCGCGCATGCCCGACCTGTGCGCGAGCTACCAGCGGGCGGTGATCGACGCCCTGGCCGCCAAGACCGCCGGTGGAATCGGTGCGGGCGGATACCGGAGCGTGGGCCTTTCCGGCGGCGTGGCGAACAACCGCGCGCTCAGGACGGCCTTCGAGGCGCTCGCGCGGCGCTCCCGCATCCCGCTGCTCGCCGCCGACCCGCGGCATTCAGGCGACAATGCGGGCATGATCGCATTCGCAGCCTGGGCAGACAAAATCGGGACCGATAAAAGCGGGATGGGCCTGGCGATTCAGCCGGGATTGGAGTTGGCTCCGTCCCTAAAAGCGGAAAGCGGGGAAGGCAAAGCGGAAGTCGGAAAGCGGAAAACGGGGAAGGCAAAGCGGAAAGCGGAAAGCGGAAAGCGGACGGCGGAAGCTGAAGGCAAATGAAAAGCGGAAAGCGGAAAGCGGACGGCGGAATCTGAGGGCAAAGCGGAAATCGGAAGCTGAAGGCAAATGAAAAGCGGAAAGCGGAAAGCGGAAAACTGAATATCAGTGGTTTCCGATTTCCGCTTTCCGACTTCCGCTTTGCCTTCCCCGCCTTCCGCTTTTTATTTGTAGTCCCTCCGCAGGTTGCTCGGCAGGATGCCGAGCTCCTCGCGGTACTTGGCCACGGTGCGCCGGGCGATCGTGATGCCCTTGTCGAGGAGCCGGGCGACGATGTCCTGGTCGCTGAGGGGCGCGCTCTTGTCCTCGACCGCCACAAGGTCGGCGATCATCTCCTTGACGCTCGTGTTCGACACGGCGGCGCCGCCGTCCGCCTGGTAGCCCGGCGTGAAGAAATACTTGAACTCGAACACGCCGTGGGGGGTCTTGAGGTACTTGTTGGCGATGGCGCGGCTCACGGTCGTCTCGTGCACGCCGACGATGTCGGCAATCCGGGTCATCGTCAGGGGCTGCAGGTGCGAGACGCCGTGCTCGAAGAAAGGCTCCTGGGCCTTCAGGATTTCCCGGGTGATCCGTTCGATCGTCCGCTGGCGCTGCTCGATCGAGTCGATCAGGAACTTGCCGGAGCGCATGCGCTCGCGGAGGTATTCCCGCTCCTGCTTGGAGAGGGTGCCCTTGGCTATGAGTTCCCGGTAGGTGTTCGAGATGCGCAGGCGGGGGATGTAGTCGTTGTTGAGGTGAATCTTCCAGACCGCCCCGTCCTTCTCCACGGTGACGTCCGCGATCACGACGCGGTTGCTGTCCTCCGCGAAGCGCCGGCCCGGTGCCGGGTCGAGCTTTCCGATCTCCTCGATCGCGAGCTGGACGTCGTCGGCGGGCACGGCGAGCTTGCGGGCGAGTTCCGGGATCCGGCGGCGGGTGAGGAGCTCAAAATGGTCGCGCACCATGCGGGCGGGAAGGGACTCGCCGCGGCCCTTGGCCGCGAGCTGCGCGAGCAGGCAGTCGGATAGGGACCGCGCGCCGATGCCGGGGGGGTCGAAGGCCTTCAAGGCCGCCATGGCCTCCTGCACCGCCTCGAGGGGGAGCCCTGTCTGCAGCGCGACGTCCGCGGGGGGCTGGGTGAGAAAGCCGCGGTCATCGAGGCTTCCCACCAAGTGATTCATAGCCTCGAGCGCCTGCGCGGAAATCTCCGCGAGCTCGGCCTGCCGCATCAGGTGCTCCTGCAGGGAGGTTTCGCTCACCAGGGAATCGAAGAGGTGCTGGCGCCGCTCGGCATCCTCCGAGGTGTAGCTCGGGGTGCCCGACGAGTAGTCGCGCCAGTCCTCGTCCATCTTTCCCAGGATCTCGAACTGCTTCGTAAAATCCATCTGCTCCCGCCGCTCTCCGGCGTCGTCCGCCGGGGCGCTCGGGGCCGCGCCGTCGCCCTCGTCGCCCGACCCCTCGGAAGGCTTTGAGTCATCGGACTTTTCGAGGCGGACCCCCTCCATCGGAAGCTCCTCAAGGGTGGGGTTGCTCTGCAGCTCCTCCTGGATGACCGAGCGCAGGTCGAGAGCCGCCACCTGAAGGATCTTCAGGGATTGCCGCAGCTGCGGCGCAAGGACGAGCGATTGCGTCTGCCGCTGGCGGAATTCCTGATTAAAGCCTGGCCCGCTCATGCGCTTGAAGAACTTGATGGTTCATCCTTGATCGGGGCGCGGGGTGGCGGACTGAGGTGGGAGGGATCACTGCGTCCGATTGGAACCGGGCGTTGTCCTCCTGGCAAGAAATCAATCCGGATTCGGCCCGATTTATGCTTACAGACGTTTGACAGCGGCTTTTGAGAGCCTAGATTGGGCTCATGATCGTCCTAACTTTGCGCGCTGCGGCTCAGGTTCGCGCCATGCGGTCCGCCCAGGGCCCGGCCGCCGGCCGGCTGCGGGTCTCCGTGGAAAACGGCGGCTGCTCGGGGATGCAATACGGCATGTCCTTCGACGAGCCGAAGGCGGGCGACGAGGCATTCGAGAGCGAGGGAATCCCGATCGTCATCGATCAGGCCAGCCTGGAGCACCTGAAGGGTGTCAGCATCGATTTCGACGACGGGCTACAGGGAAAGGGCTTCGAGATCCGGAATCCGAACGCGAAGACGACCTGCGGCTGCGGGAAGTCGTTCAACTAGTGTGGCGATTGGTTGGTTCGCAACCTATCGATCCCGGCGACTGAGGTGGAGCGCGTTGTCCCCAACGCGCTGGGTCGAACTGCCGGACCGAGGAAGCGCGTTGGGGACAACGCGCTCCACCAATCCGCAAACGAATTAATCGCTCACAACATGAGGAAGGCCTCACGCAAAGGCTAAGAGTAACAAGTCACGCGACCCCCTCGTGGAGGGCAACGATCCCGAAGGTCAGGGCCTTGGAGCTGACTCCGGTGAAGCCCGCTGCCCGGATTTCCGCCGCGAGCGCCGCCCGCCCAGGGAACTTCTCGATGCTCTCGTTCAGGTAGACATAGGCCGCGCGGTCGCCGGTTACGATCCCGGCCAGCACCGGAAGGACGCGCCGCAGGTAGAAGAGGTAGATTCCGCGGAACCAGGGCTCCGGCTGGGAGAACTCCAGGACATGGAGCCGCCCGCCCGGGCGGAGGACGCGGCGCATTTCGGCGAGCCCGCGCGCCCGGTCTTCCAGATTGCGGAGCCCGAAGGCGATCGTGACCGCATCGAAGCTTGCGGAGGGAAAGGGGAGGGCGAGGGCGTCCGCCGCCTGGAAAGACACATTGGAATGGAGCCCCGGAGCCGAGGCCTTTTTCCGCTCGGCCTCGGCGAGCATGGGCGCGCAAAAGTCGGCGCCGACCACCCGGGCGCCGGGCATGGCCGTGCCCAGTGCAAAGGCCACATCGCCGCTTCCGGTGGCCAGATCGAGCACGTCCCGGGGCCCGCCCCGCAGGACGACGGCGGTCAGCCGCCTGCGC
>Ga0265320_10002466_pt1 | contig 12874 bp, 11 predicted proteins | sample 4827metaG_FD_202087 | JGI IMG/M metagenome (GOLD analysis project Ga0265320, IMG submission 202087) | Rhizosphere microbial communities from Carex aquatilis grown in University of Washington, Seatle, WA, United States - 4-8-27 metaG | ecosystem: Host-associated > Plants > Roots > Rhizosphere >...
GGCGGTGCGCAACCTCTTCGAATGCCTGGAGCTGGGTCAGGAGGGCGCGGACATCTCGCTTCGTGCCGGGGAGAATCCGCGCTCGCTCCAGCGCCCCGTGTGAGGGGTGGGGCGGATCCCCGGGCGCTGGTTTCCCGCAACTTTCGGGGGCGGGGCGTGTTCTTGGGGTATGAACAACAACTCACTCCCGCTCCTCGCATTCCTCGCCGTCCTCACGGCCGCAATATTCCTTCCCGTCGGCGCCAACGCCGCCGCCATCGCCCTCACGCTGACCGGCGTCCTCGCCATGCTCTCGGCGGACTACGGCCGCGAGATGCGCCCGCTGGCCGTCCGCGCTTCGATCGTCCCGTTCGAGGCCTCCCACCGGGCGGCCGAGCTGGGCAGGGCGGCCTGAGGCCCTAGAACATCGAGAGCGCGTGCGCGCTCTCGACGAGGACCCAGGCGCCGCCGCAGACCAGGGCCGCGACGAGCGCGTACCTGAAGACCTTGCGGCCCTGAAGCACCGCGTCCTTGAGGTCGGTGTTGAGCGTCTTGCGGTTGCTCTGTGAAATGAAGCTCACGAACCTCGGGTCCCGGAACTTTCCGCGGCCGCGCGTGGCCAATCCAAAGCGGATCGCCGGGCGGTGAAAGAGGTTCCTGAGGAGGGAAAGCATCGGGCTAGGAGGGAGATATCCCCATTTTGGGGTCGTTTTTTCAAGGTGAAACTCGCTATTCTCGGCCTTTCACGGATTTTTATCAGCCGCCCCCATGCACCACTTCCGCTACGCCGGCCCGAACCTCCACTGCGAGTCCGTCGACCTCGCCGAGGTCGCGCGGCTCTATGGGACCCCGACGTACGTCTACAGCGCGACCACGATCGCCGACAACTACACCCGCCTCGCCGGGGGGCTGAAGGGCGTCGATGTCCGCGTGTGCTATGCGGTGAAGGCCAATTCCAACCTAGCGGTGCTGAGGCACTTGGGCAACCTTGGATCCGCCTTTGACTTTGCGAGCGCCGGCGAGATGCGCCGCGTGATCGCGGCCGGAGTCAGCGTGAAGGAGAGCGTGTTCGCCGGCGTCGGAAAGACCGAGACCGAGATCCGCCTCGCCCTCGAGGCGGGCATCTTCTCCTTCCACGTGGAGAGCGAGCCCGAGCTCGCCCGGATAAACCACGTCGCCGGCAAGCTCGGCGTGAAGGCGCCGATCGCGATACGTATAAATCCCGACGTCGACGCGCACACGCACGCGAAGATCACCACCGGGACGAGCGCGAACAAGTTCGGGATCCCGATCAAGCAGGCCGGGGCCGCCTACGAGGCGGCCTCCAAGTACCCGAACATCGTCATCCGGGGCGTCCAGACCCACATTGGCTCGCAGATCACCGAGGTCGCCCCCTTCGCCGAGACCCTGGAGAAGCTCGCGCCCCTCGCCGCGGAGCTGAAGGAGAGGCACGGCATCAGCTACATCTCGATCGGCGGGGGAATCGGCGTCGTCTACAAGGACGCGCTCGGGAGCGGGCCCGCCTCGTGGTGGGACGCCCAGCCGGAGGGCAAGCGCCCGCTGACCCCCGAGGCCTACGGCGCCGCCCTTGCGCCCGGGCTCAAGAAGCTGGGCCTCAAGGTCTTGCTGGAGCCGGGGCGGTCGATGGTGGCCAACGCCGGGGTGCTCCTCACGCGCGTCGAGTACCTGAAGCGCGGCCAGGGAAAGAATTTCCTTATCGTCGACGCCGGCATGAACGACCTGGTGAGGCCGGCCATGTATGACTCCTACCATGAGATTGTCCCGCTGCGCCGCGACACGACGCGGCGCGCCCTCGTGGCCGACGTGGTCGGGCCGATCTGCGAGACGACGGACTGCTTCGCGAAGGACAGGCAGATCCAGGAGGTCGGCGAGGGCGAGTACCTCGCCCTCATGAGCGCCGGGGCCTACGGCCACGTCATGGCGAGCCGCTACAACACGCGGCCGATCCCCGCGGAGGTGCTCGTGAAGGACAGCGCCTTCGAGCTCGTAAATGCCCGCGAGACGTTCGAGCAGATGATCGGCAACGAGAAGATCCCCGCCTTTTTGAAGTAGCAAGGCGCGCGCGGTACGCGTTAGAAAAGGGCCCATGAAGTTCTGCGTCGTCGGTGCCGGGGCCTGGGGCACGGCGTTCGCGCTGCACCTCGCGAGGGGTGGGCGGGACGTCTCGCTCGTGCCGAGGCGCCCCGAGCAGGCCGCCGCGATCGCCAGCGACCGCGAGAACCGCGAGTACCTTCCCGGCATTCCGCTTCCTCCTGAAGTCTTCGTCGCGCCCGGCCTCGCGCAGGGGCTCTCCGGGGCGGACGTCGTCCTCCTCGCGTGCCCCGCGCAGACCCTGCGCCAGACATCCGTCAACATCCGCGGGGCGCTCGGGGGCGCCTCGCCGCTCATCGTCATCAGCCTCGCCAAGGGCCTCGAGCTTGGCAGCCACATGCGGCCGTCCCAGGCGATCTCCGAGGCGCTGCCGGGGCTCATGGTCGGCGCTCTCTCGGGGCCGACCAACGCGGCCGAGGTCGCGCGCGGCCTTCCCGCCGCGATGGTGCTCGCCGCGAGGGGCGGCGACGCGGTCGTCCAGGACGTGCAGGCCTCGATCAGCGGGCCGACGCTGCGCGTCTACACGACCGACGACCTTCCCGGCGTGGAATTCAGCGGCAGCCTGAAGAACGTGTACGCGATCGCCGCGGGCTGCTGCGAGGGCCTCGGCCTCGGCGACAACGCCAAGGCCGCGCTCATGACGCGCGCCGTCGCCGAGATGGTGCGGGTCGGCTGCGCGCTCGGCGCCCGCCAGGAGACGTTCTACGGCCTGAGCGGGTTCGGCGACCTGGTCGCCACGTGCCACGGCCACTGGAGCCGCAACCGCGAGTTCGGCCAGAGGCTGGGCGAGGGCCACGGCGTCGCCGAGCTGCTCGAGGGCCGCCGCACGGTCGTCGAGGGCTACGAGACCACGCGGTCGTTCGCGGGCCTGTGCGCCGAGAAGGGGATCGACGCGCCGATCCTCGCCGAGACGCACGCCATCCTCTTCAAGGGCCGCAGGCCGGCCGAGGCCATCTCGGCCCTGATGATGCGGGGCCTCAAGCGCGAGACGGTCGCCCCGTTCGTGCCGGCATAGCCGGTTTCCCTTTTCCCGGGCTTGCGTCGGTGGGCCGCGCTTTGTTGCCTCTCTTGCCCTCCAGTCTTGTAACCCCCTCCCCAGCCCCATGGCCGCTCCAGCCGCCCTAGACAGCAAGCACAGGCTCGTCATTTTTGCATCGGCACTCGGAACCGTCTTCGAGTGGTACGACTTCTACATCTACGGGACGCTCGCCGCCTTCTTCGGCAAGCTCTTTTTCCCCGCCGGCAACGAGACCGCGGGTTATCTCTCGAGCCTCGCCCTCTTCGGGGTCGGGTTCTCGGTGCGGCCCTTCGGCGCCCTGGTCTTCGGCCGCCTGGGCGACATCGCCGGCCGCAAGTACACCTTTCTCATCACGATCGTCATCATGGGCATCTCGACGGCGCTGGTCGGCCTGCTCCCCACCTACGCCCAGATCGGCTTCTGGGCGCCGGCGATCCTGGTCTTCCTGCGCCTTGCCCAGGGCCTGGCCCTCGGCGGCGAATACGGCGGCGCCGTGGTCTACGTCGCGGAGCACGCCCCCGACGGCAAGCGCGGCCTCTACACCAGCTGGATCCAGACGACGGCGACGCTTGGCCTCTTCCTCGCCCTCGTCGTTATCGGCACCCTGCGGGGATGCATGAGCCCCGAGAAGTTCGCGGCGTGGGGCTGGCGCATCCCGTTCCTCGTCTCGTTCCTCCTCCTCGCGGTCTCGGTCTACATCCGCCTCAAGCTCGAGGAGTCCCCCATATTCGCGGAGATGAAGGCCCAGGGCAAGGGCTCCAAGGCGCCGCTCACCGACAGCTTCGCGCGCTGGGAGAACGGCAAGGTCGTCCTGAAGGCGCTCTTCGGCGCCACCGCCGGCCAGGGCGTCGTCTGGTACGCGGGGCAGTTCTACGCCCTGTATTTCCTCGGGACGACGCTCAAGGTCGACTACGTGACGACCTACAAGCTGATCGCCGTCTCGCTCGTCATCGGGGCGGCGATGGGGGTCTGCTGCGGGAAGCTTTCCGACGCGATCGGCAGGAAGAAGATCATCATGACCGGCCTCATCCTCGCGGCGCTCACGTACCAGCCGATCTTCAGGGGCCTGACCCGCGCCGCCAACCCCGCGCTCGCCGATGCGATGCTGCGCTCGCCGGTCGTCCTGTCGTCGAGCGAGTACCAGGGCCGGGTGGCGCTGACACTCTCGGCCCTCGGTGACGCCGCGAAGAAGATCGTCCTGCCGACCAAGGCAAAGTCGGACACCGACAAGGCCCGCAATTTCCTTAACGCCCGCGGCATCCCCTTCCAGATCGCCCCGGCGATCCCGGACGCCGCGATCGCTCTCTCCGTGAACGGCACGGTCGTCAAGGGATTCAACGAGAAGGCCTACGAGGCGGCGCTTGCGCCCGCGGGCTACCCGAAGTCCGCCGACCCTGCCGCCATCAACACGCCCGTCGTCCTCGGTCTCCTCACGATCCTCCTCGCCTACGTCGCGATGGTCTACGGGCCGATCGCGGCCTACCTGGTCGAGCTCTTCCCGACCCGGATCCGCTACACGTCCATGTCGCTCCCGTACCACATCGGCAACGGCTGGTTCGGCGGGTTCCTTCCGCTGATCGCGGCGTCGATCGTCGTCTTCACGGGCGACATCTACGCCGGCCTCTGGTTTCCGATCCTCGTCGCCGCCGCGACGTTCGTCATCGGCATGATCGTCCTGCCGGAGACCAAGGGCCGCGACATCCGCGACTAAAGCACGGCTACGCGGGCCGCCCGGAGCGCCGGGCGACCGTGAGGACGAGCAGGCTTCCCAGGTAGGCGACGATCACGAGGATCGAGAGGCGGTGGTTGCCGACCGCCATGCCGAGGTATTCGCAGAAGCCGCCGAGCATGGCGCCGAAGAGGTTGGCCCCGAAGACCGCGGCAGGCGCCGCGGACTCCCTGAAGGTCGTCGAGAATATGATCCCCGCGAAGAAGATCGGAAGCGGGATGACGAGCAGCGTCCAGGCCATCCTGCCCGCGAAGTCGAAGCCGAGGATGCTCTCCCGCGGGACGAGGAGCAGGAGGGCCAGGGTGGCGAAGAGGGGCGCGTACATCCACGGCGAGAACCGCGCGATCCGCCCGGCCGCCAGGTTTGCGGCTATCACCATCAGCAGGACGCCGGCCACGACGACCAGCGTCACGAACCACGTCGCGCCGAAGAACAGCGTGCAGTCGGTGATGTTCTTCGTCTCGAGGAGGAGGAAGCCCATCCCGAGGAGCCCGAAATGCACGTCGCCCCGCCCGAACGCGCCCCGCCGCAGCCACGCGATGACGGCCACGGAGAGCGCCAGGAGGCTCACGATGCCGATCAGGTAGTCCTTGGGGATGGACATCCTCGAGAGGTAGAGGAAGGGCCAGTCGTCGGTGGGCAGGTCGATGTGCGGCAGAATCGGGTAGCTCGACTGGTGCATCCCGCCCGCCTCCCGGGCGAGGGGATGGCCGTCCTTGGCGACGCACAGGATGAGCCTTGCGCCGGAGGCGTCCACGAACATGGCGGGCGTCTGGCCCGTGGCCTCCGCGACGAGCCAGAAGAGCTTCGGCCCCAGCCACTGCCTGCCGAGGTAGAACGACATGCTGAGCATCCCGTGGTCGCCGAGGAGCCGGTACGCCGAGCGGATGCTCTCCACCGTGTAGACGTAGCCGTCCAGCCGCACGTTGTTCATGCTGCTGAAGAGGGCCTGCGAATCGAGGAAGCCGAAGACCACCAGGTCGTAGCCCGGCGACGCCTTCGCGAGGTAGGAGCGCGCGTCGTCGATGTGGACCTCGACCCTGGGGTCGCTGTAGGGCGCCCCCGCGCTGAACTTCCTGGAGATCCCGATGATCGTGCGGTCGATCTCGACGGCGTCGACATGGCGGACCCCCGACATGAGGGCCGCCTGGACGTCGCAGCCCCCGCCGGCGCCCACGACGAGGACGCGGTCGCGCGCGGTCGTGAGGGCGTAGGGAAGGTGGTACTGCAGCCAGAACCCGGAGACGATGTCGGCCGAGCTCGAGCCGGGCGTGAAGCGCGACGCGTCGATCGACGTGTCCATGTGGTACCCGAACTGGTTCACGTTGACGCTGTAGATCGGCGGGTCGCGCATCGTCAGCAGGTCCGCCGGCGGCTCGGAGACCGGGGCCGCGCCCTTGGCGTAGTCGGTGATCGTGATGTAGTAGTAGGGCGACCAGATCGCCCTCGGGTTGCGCTCCCAGAGGATCGCCGCAAGGACCGCCGCGAAGATCGGCACCGCGTACGGCCAGCGGCGCAGCCCGCAGACAGCGAGGTAGACCGCCATGACGACCGCCATCCCGAGGATGGGCGAGAAGAGCGTCAGGGAGAAGAGGCCGAAGACGAGCGTGCCCGAGAGGCTGCCCGAGAGGTCCCAGGCGTAGGCCGACAGCCGCGGCAGGGCGTTGAACAGCACGCCCATCCTCTGGCCGAGCGGCACGAACATCGCGGCGTTGGTCGCGAAGATCCAGACCAGGACGATCCCGTTCAGCGTGGCCGGCGCCAGCTGGTAGAAGCGCGCCTCGCCGGCGGAGCTGCCGAGGACGGCGTTGCGGCACAGCAGCAGCGTCCCGATCTGGCACGCCATCAGGAGCGGGAACCACCCGAACAGGTTCAACTTCCTTCCCGCGGCCATCGCGCCCGCCCCGAGGCCGAGGAAGGAGCTCAGGAGCATCAGGTTGGCGTAGTAGGCGACCAGGTGGACGACGCTGGGGACCCAGCGTATCACCATCATCTCCAGGAAGAGGCCCATGAAGGAGAGGGCGAACATCTCCCATCGCATCGGTTTCCCGCTCTCCGCGGGCGTCAGGGTGTCGGCTGGGGGCACGGGACCTGTCTAGGCCCCCGGCGGACGCAGCGCAATCCGGGGATTGCACAGGCCCCCCCCAGCATCCACATTGCGCGGCGATGAAGATAGCCGTAGGCTGCACGCTGCGCTACCAGGTGGTCGCCCCGAGCGCGGCGTTCACCTTCAACGTCCTCGTGAACACCGATCCCCAGCAGCGGCTGGTCTCGGAGGAGATCCTCTGCACGCCGGGCGTGCCGACCGAGATCGCGACCACCTCGAAGGGCGAGCGGGTCCTGCGCCTCGAGGCGGCGACCGGCCCCTTCGAGCTCAGGTACGCGGCGGTGGTCGAGGTCGATCGCCCCGAGATGCCCGCGGCGGTCCCGGCCGACAAGCCCGGCCGCCTGCCGCTCAACATCCTCACCTACACGCTGCCGAGCCGCTACTGCGAGAGCGACCGCTTCGGGCCCGCCGCCTGGGAGCTCTTCGGGACGACCACGGACCGCGCCGAGCAGGTGCGCCTGATCAGCCGCTGGGTGGACGAGAACGTGGCCTACACGCCCGGCTCCACCGATGGGAGGACCTCGGCGTGGGACGTGTGGCAGAGCCGCAAGGGCGTCTGCCGCGACTACACCCACCTTGCGATCGCGCTCTGCCGCGCGCTCTCCATACCGGCGCGCTACGTCGGCGGCTACGCCGTGGGCCTCGAGCCCATGAACTTCCACGCCTGCTTCGAGGCCTACCTGGGAGGCGGCTGGAGGCTTTTCGACCCGACCGACCAGATAGCCCCGGGGCTGATCGTGGCCGCGACCCGGGGCAGGGATGCCGCATCTGCCGGTCTGACAACGATTTTCGGGAAAGTGGTTTCCGAGCCCGTCCAGGTGCAGTGCACCGTGGCGGAGCCGGCCGCCGCCGTATCCGTCGCCTGAGTATTCCCTTTTCCCCCGGCAAGGGCCCCGGAATCGACTTTTTTTGAGAAATTTCCAAAAAACGCTTGCACTAGACAAACAGTCAACTATTCATTGGACCCATGGGAAGAACCTCTGATGCCGACCAACGCCTGATGGATGCCGCCCTGGCCCTCATGTGGGAGGAAAGCTATGGGTCCGTCACGATCGACGACATCTGCACCCGGGCGGACGTGAAAAAGGGCAGTTTCTACTACTTCTACAAGTCCAAGGCCGAGCTGGCGGTGGCCGCCATCGAGAGGCTCTGGAAGTCGGAGTGGAAGCCGATGCTCGACGCGTGCTTCTCGCCCTCGACCGAGCCCCTGGAGCGCCTGCGCAATTATTTTGACACGATCCACGCGAAGCAGGTGGAGGCGAAGGCCAAGTACGGAAGGGTCCTCGGTTGCGCGATCTTCACGGTGGGCTCCGAGGTCAGCACCCAGGAGGTCGACGTCTGCGCGACGATCCGCGACATCCTCTCGAGGAAGCAGCTCTACTACCAGACGGCGATCCGCGACGCGGTGGCCGCCGGGGTTATGGAGCCCTGCGACCCCATCCAGCAGTCGCTCGCCCTCTTCGCCCTGCTCGAGGGGCTGATCAGCCAGGCACGGATCATGAACGATCCCGACGTTCTCCGTCAGCTCCCCGCGATGGCGCTCGGGATGCTCCGGGTGAAACCGGCGGTCGCCACGCCCGTTGCCGAGGCCGCGGTCCACGCCTAAAACCACTTCTTCAACCGCCCGCGCACGAGAGACGTGCGCATTTTTTAAGCCCAAATTCTAGCTAAACAGTCAACTACTCGCACCATGATCCACGATACGCACCACGATTTTGCCTCACATTCCACCCGGGCGTTCCAGGCCTCTCCCACGCACCGCGGCGCGCACGCGGCGCACGCCTCCGCCCACCGCAACCGGTTCGCCCCGGTCAGCTTTTCCCCGATCAGCTTCGCCGAGCCGGAGATCGGCTCCCTCTGGGACGCCAGCCTGCTCGACCGCCTCTCCCTGCCGCTCACCCGCTACCACGAATAAGCGGCTCATCTGTCCCGTACCACCACTCTCATTCGTTAATAAAAGGAAAGATTATCACATGATCACAGCCACACTCATTCTCGCAGGCATCGTCGTCGTCACGGCATGGGACAGCTCCGAAAAGGGCTGAGTTTCCCGGCCGCGCGACCCGACACCCTCTTTTTTCGTCTCCTCCAAATCACCTAACATGACCACCACGGCAGACACATCCTCGTCCGGGCGCCCGGTGGCCGCCGATTGACGGCCTGCCGGGTCGCGGGACGACTTCCGGCTCAGTTCGCCGGGATGCGCATCGAGTAGAAGCTGCGGTACACGAATACCAGGGCCACGACGAAGATCGCCGCGCCGAGGCCGTGCTTGAGCGCGGGCTCCATCTTGACGGCGATCTCGACCGCGAGGAGGCCGAAGAGGGTCGTGAACTTGATGACGGGGTTCAGCGACACGCTGCAGGTGTCCTTGAAGGGGTCGCCCACCGTGTCGCCGACGACCGTGGCCGCGTGCAGGGGGGTGCCCTTCTGCTTCAGGTCGACCTCGACGATCTTCTTCGCGTTGTCCCAGGCGCCGCCGGCGTTGGCCATGAAGATGGCCTGGAAGAGCCCGAAGAACGCGATGCCGATCAGGTAGCCGATGAAGAAGTAGGGGTCGAAGAACGCGAGCGCCAGGGCGAAGCAGAACACGACGATGAAGATGTTGATCATCCCCTTCTGCGCGTACTGGGTGCAGATGCGCACGACCTCCTTGGAGGCGGCCACGGAGGCCGTCGACGCGTCGAGCTTCATGTTGTCCTTGATGTAGACGACCGCCCGGTAGGCTCCCGTGACGACCGCCTGCATGCTTGCCCCCGTGAACCAGTAGACGACGGCGCCGCCCATCAGGAGGCCCATCATCGACTCGGGATGGACGAGCGAGAGCCGCTCGATCGTGTTCGGGTCCAGGCGCTTCAGGAGCATGATGATCCCGAAGACCATCGTCGTTGCGCCGACGACGGCCGTTCCGATGAGGACCGGCTTCGCCGTCGCCTTGAACGTGTTGCCCGCGCCGTCGCCCTTCTCGAGCTGGTGCTTGGCGTGCGCAAAGTCGGGCTTGAACCCGAAGTCGCGCTCGATCTCGGCGGCCGTCTCCTTCTTCGACTCGATCTGGGAGAGCTCGTAGACGGACTGGGCGTTGTCGGTGACCGGGCCGAAGCTGTCGACGGCGATCGTCACCGGCCCCATCCCGAGGAACCCGAACGCCACGAGGCCGAACGCGAAGATCGGCGTGGCGAACTGGAACTCGAGGGGCATGATCGCCTGGAGCGCCGGGTTGCCCGAGATCAGGTACGCGCCGAACATGAGCGCGAGGATCACGAGGCCGGTCCAGAAGGCCGAGAAGTTGCCGGCCACTAGCCCAGAGAGGATGTTCAGCGAGGCGCCGCCCTGCTTCGAGGAGGTGACGACCTCCTTCACGTGCCGGCTCTCCGTCGACGTGAAGACCTTCGTGAACTCCGGGATCAGCGCGCCGGCGATGGTGCCGAGCGAGATGATGGTCGAGAGCACCCACCAGAGGGCGGGCGGGCAGTCGGGATGGGTCGCCAGGAGGACGTAGGTCGCGAGGTAGGTGACGGCGATCGACACGACCGAGGTGATCCAGACGAGGTTCGTGAGGGGCTGCTCGAGGTTGAAGTCCCTCTTGTCCCCGTAGAGGGCGCCGCTGACGGCCGAGTTGACGAAGTAGCTGGCGAGGGAGGTGATGAGCATCAGGATGCGCATCGCGAAGAGCCAGACGATCAGCGTGCCGCAGAGGCCCGGCTTCGTGGCGAGCGCGAGGGCCAGGAAGGCGATCAGCGCCACGCCCGTGACGCCGTAGGTCTCGAACCCGTCGGCGGTCGGCCCGACGGAGTCGCCGGCGTTGTCGCCCGTGCAGTCCGCGATGACGCCCGGGTTGCGGGGGTCGTCCTCGGGCAGGTTGAAGACGATCTTCATCAGGTCCGCGCCGATGTCCGCGATCTTTGTGAAGATGCCGCCGCAGATGCGAAGCGCCGAGGCGCCGAGCGACTCGCCGATCGCGAAGCCGATGAAGCACGGGCCCGCCAGCTCGGACGGCAGGAACTTCAGGATGCAGATCATGAAGAAGAGCTCGATCGCCACCAGGAGGAGCCCGACGCTCATCCCGGACTTGAGGGGGATGAGCAGCGTCGCGAGCGTGTTGCCCCGCAGCGCGGAGAACGCCGTGCGCGAGTTGGCGACCGTGTTGATCCTGATGCCGAACCAGGCGACGCCGTAGCTGCCGAGGATGCCGAGGATCGACGAGAGGAGGATGACGACGACGTTGCCCGCGGATTCCCCGGAGAGGCTCCCGAAGTAGTAGGTCATGCAGGCCGCGATCAGCAGCCAGAGCACGGCGAGAAACTTGCCCTGCTGGGCGAGGTAGGTCTTGCAGGTCTCCCAGATGATGTTCGAGACGGCCGACATCGAGGAGTGAACGGGGAGGTTTCGCGTCTGGATGTACTGCATCCAGCCGAAGACCATCCCGCCGAGGCACACGACGAGCCCGGTGAGGAGCACGGCCGAGCCGGTGAGGGATCCGCCCATGAACGACACGGCGTTCAGGTCCGGTATCCTGATGTCCGACTCGCTGGCGCGAAGGGACGGAATTGAGGACGCGGCGAATGCAGCAGCCGCGCCCAATTTCCAAGCATTGGGTAACTTCATGTTGAAGGGTAGGGGGTTAGTATGGACAGAGCCTGCAAAGGCCTCCGTGACGGGGCGAGTCTTTTGTAAATTCCGTGCACCGTCATTCAGACCACCTAATCGTGTTTAGGATCTCCGCTAAATGGTAGCCCGCCTTGGCGAGCCTCTCCGCCGCCAGGGGGGTGCAAACGGCGTCGTAATCTGCGGGGAGCGTGATCCTTATGCTCTTAATGTCGCCCTTCTTTCCCGGCTCCTCGGCCCCGAAGGCTATCCCGGCATAGGCTGTGCGGGCGGCGACCAGGCTCTCCGTGGCCCATTCCTCGGGCCAGTGGTGATAGTCCCCGGCGCTTTTCCAGTGCTCTCCATTGCCGTCCGCCAGCGTGTCGAGGACGCTCGCAAGCTGGGCGGCCTCCTTGGTGCCGGCCACCCTCTGCACGAGGTTCGTGTCCCAGTACGCGTGGAGCTCGTCGTACTTGCCCGGTCCGTAGAAATCCGCGTTGCCGCCCTTGTCGTCCGGGAGGTCCCTGGCGGCCTCGGGATCCGTGACAAGCTTCACCGATCCTTCGGCACTGATCGCGAAGAACCCGTTCGCGATGTGCATCGGCTGGTGCTGGTCGCCCACGAAGTGGACGAGCATGCAGAGCGCCTCGCGCGGGGTGATCCTCCGGTCGCCGCCGCCCTCGAGCACGGCGACGGCCGCCTCCACCATGTGGACCACGTCGTCCGGCCTCGAGTAGGGGCCGTCGAGGCGGTAGGCGTCGATCCCGAGCGGCAGGTCGACGTAGTGCCACTCGCCGTTCTTGGGGAATTCCGCGTTGAAGCGCAGGGCCTCGGGATCGGCGCCCAGGGGCCCCTGGTGGAAGTAGGCGGCGCGCACCTGGTCCATCCAGCTGGCGATCGACGCGAGGTCGTCGCTGCCGAGAATCGCGGCCACGTGCCGGCGCGCCTCGGGGCTCAGGTTGCGCGTGGCGACCAGGCCGACCGCCGCATGGCCCTCGGCGTCCCAGGCGTGCAGGGGCGCGCCGAGGGCGAGGACGAGCGCCCCGGCGGATAAGGCGATGCGAAGGCGTCGTGTCATCATGCGCGAAAGATCGCCCCGTCCCGCAGCCGTTGGGAAGCCTATTTTCCCGCGGCCGGCTGCGGGAGGCGTCCCTCGAGGAGCTCCAGGTTGTGCCGAGCCGCCGCAAAATCCGGCCTCAGGCGAAGCGCCTCGCGGTAGGCCGTCACGGCGTCGGCTATGGAGCCTGTCCTTATCCTCGCGTAGGCCAGGTTGTAGTAGAGGTCGGGATCGGGAGGTCCGGCGCTGAGCGCCGCCTCGTAGTGCGGAATCGCCTCGGCGAACCGG
>Ga0265320_10002467_pt1 | contig 12874 bp, 11 predicted proteins | sample 4827metaG_FD_202087 | JGI IMG/M metagenome (GOLD analysis project Ga0265320, IMG submission 202087) | Rhizosphere microbial communities from Carex aquatilis grown in University of Washington, Seatle, WA, United States - 4-8-27 metaG | ecosystem: Host-associated > Plants > Roots > Rhizosphere >...
TCTCCTCGTCGGCGGGAGGGCGAAGTTTCCGACTTCGCGTCGCCGACGGGAGTCCCTTCAGCAACGGCCATGCCGTCGCGCAAACCGGGGTTTTTGCCCTGAAAATCGCAAAAAAAGCGTCGTGGGCCCGGACACGTGCCCGCCCCGTGCCCGGGCCCGGCATGTGAGTACGGCAACGACGCGGACCGCGCGCGCCGCGCCGGACGCGGGCCTCGAGGTAAGTCGACCCGACTACTTCAAGACGCGCTTCGGCGTCTTCGCGGTCGACGCCGGCAAGGTCGGCGCCTTCGCCAACGCGGGAGACACTTCGGCGCTCAGCGTGTCGAGCCAGGTGACGATCGACTTCGCGTCGTCGTCGGAGAGGGTCTTCGCGAGTTGATACGTCGCCATGTCTTTTACGGCTTCGTCGAGGGCCTTCGCGGAAGCGTCGTGGAAGTAAGGCCCCGTGTGCTCGATGTTCCGGAGCGACGGGACCCTGAACATCATGTCGTCGGAGCCGGACTTCGTGACGGTGCTGCGGCCCTTGTCCGTTTGATTGGGCCACGGCTTCTCTTTACCGAGCTTCTGATACATCGTGCCACCGACCAACGGCCCGACGTGGCACGTCGGACAACCGGTATCGACGAACTTAAGAAACCCCTGCTTCTCGGGATCGTTCAGCGCCGTCGCGTCTCCGGCGACGAACTTGTCCCACTTCGAGGGCGTCACGAGCTGCCGCGTGAACACGGCGAGCGCGAGCGTCGTGTTCTTCACGCTCACCGCATCGGCGTCGTCGGGGAACGCCTTCTTGAACGCGTCCACGTACGCCGGCATGGAGGTCAACGTGTCGGTGATGGTCTTGTCGCTCGGTGCGCCCATCACCGGGGGCTTCTTCAGGACGGCCGCGATGGCGTCCTCCGTCGTCTCCGCCGCGCCATCCCAGAACTGCACGAACGCGACCGCCGAGTCGTAGATCGTCGGCGTGTTCCGTCCGAGCTTCGCGCCAGCGAAACCCGTCGAGAAATCCTTCCCATCCATGCCGTTTTGGCCGAGCACGTGGCAGGTGTTGCAAGAGATGTCTTGGCTCTTCGAGAGCCGCGTCTCCGAGAACAACATCTGACCGAGCGCTATTTTCTCGGGACTGCTCGGATTCGTCTTCACGTCGGCCGTCGCGGGAAGAGCCGCGTAGAGGGCGACCTTCGCCGAATCCACCTGCACGCCCGTCGGAGCGGCCGGGGTTTCAGACTCGCGGTGATGATGACGCGGAGGCTCCTCTTTCTCGCAGCTCGCCACGGTCATCGAAAGGACGCTCAGGCCGAGAACCGTTCGCCATTTCATGGGCATTCTCCTCAGTTGTTGTCGCCGAGCGACATACGGGCAGATGCTTTGAACGTCAAGTATCGAGGCCGGCGCGGAGCTCGCGAATGAGTCGTTCGACGGCACGGACTCTCTCGTCCGTGGTTTTTCCACCGGCGATCGCCTTCACGATCGCCGTCCCGACGGCGACGCCGGACACCCCCTGTTCGTGCGCGGCGCGCGCTTTTTCGCGCGAGTCGATGCCGAAGCCGATCACGACGGGGAGCTTTGCCTCGCTCCGCAGCTCGTTGGCTCGTCGAGAGGCGTCGCTCACCGACACGCCGGCAGAACCCGTCACCCCGAGCATCGACACGTAATAGACGAAACCGCTCGCGCCCTCGAACGCCCTGGCCGCGCGCTCCGCGTCGCTCGTCGGCGCGAGGAGCGGAATGAACGCGAGCCCGGCCGCACGTGCGGCGCGCCGCAGCTCGTGCCCTTCTTCGGGGGGCAGATCGACGACGAGCAGCGCGTCGATGCCCGCGTCGAGAGCGCTGGCCGGAAGGCGATCTTCGCCGAACGCGACGATCGGGTTGTAGTAGGTGAACAGCACGAGCGGCGCCTCGGACCGCTGCCGGATCGCGCGCGCCACGTCGAGAGCGGCGCGCAGGGAACCCCCGTTGTGGATCGCACGGTAGCTCGCTGCCGCGATGACCGGACCGTCCGCGGTCGGGTCGCTGAACGGCACCCCGATCTCGACGATGTCCGCGCCTGCGGCGACCGCGGCGATGGCGCACGCCTTCGAGTCTTCGACGGTCGGATCGCCGACGCAGAGATAAGCGACGAGCGCGGTCCGCTTCTCGGAGGCGAGCTTCGCGAAACAAGCGTCGATGCGTTCGACGGTCACGTTCGGCCCGCTTCGTAGGCGGTGAGTGTCGCGAGATCTTTGTCGCCGCGACCCGACAAACACAACGCGAGCCGTGCGGGACGGCCCTTCTTCTTCCGTTCGAGCGCGGCGATATCGGCCACACGCGCGAAGGCGTGCGCGGTCTCGAGCGCGACGATGATTCCTTCGGTGCGCGCCACGGTGTGCACCGCGCGGAGAGCGTCGTCGTCGGTCGCCGTCAGATACGTCGCCCTCCCGCTCTGGCGGAGATAGGCGTGCTCGGGTCCCACGCCGGGATAGTCGAGCCCGGCGCTCACCGAATGCGCTTCGAGGATCTGACCGTCGTCGTCGGAGAGCACCATCGTACGCGCGCCGTGGAGCACGCCGACTCTGCCCGCGGTCAACGTCGCCGCGTGCTTGCCGGTATCGATCCCCTCGCCTGCCGCCTCGATGCCGTAGAGTGCGACGTTCTCGGGAACGAACGCGCGGAACATGCCGATGGCGTTCGAGCCGCCGCCGACGCACGCCACCACGGCATCGGGGAGCGCGCCGGATTGCTTGACGCTCTGCTCCTTCGCTTCGTCGCCGATCACGCGCTGAAGCTCGGACACCAACGTCGGGTAAGGGTGCGGGCCCGCCGCGGAGCCGACGCAGTAGTGCGTGGTGCGCACGCTCGCGACCCAGTCGCGGAGCGCTTCGTTCATGGCGTCCTTCAAGGTGCGCGAGCCGGATTCGACGGGAACGACGCGCGCGCCGAGCAGGTTCATTCGAAGCACGTTCGGTGCTTGCCGTTCGACGTCGATGGCGCCCATGTAGACTTCGCAGGGGAGCCCCATCATCGCCGCGGCCGTCGCGGTCGCGACGCCGTGCTGCCCTGCGCCGGTCTCGGCGATGATCCGGGTCTTGCCGAGCTTCTTCGCGAGCAGGACCTGGCCGAGCGCGTTGTTGATCTTGTGCGCGCCGGTATGGCAGAGGTCTTCTCGCTTCAGCCAGAGCTCGCCGAGCGATTCACCGGAGGGATCGAGTGCTGCCGCGAGACGGTTCGCGCGATAGAGCGGCGTCGGGCGACCGACGTAGTGGTCGAGGAGATCGTGCCACTCCTTCTGAAAGGGCGCGCGGAGGACGATGTCGTGAAGCGCGCGCTCGAGCTCGGCGAGCGCCGGAACCAGCGTTTCAGCGACGAAACGGCCTCCGTACTCGCCGAAGTAACCCGGGCGCCGCGCCTCGGCCACGATGACTTGGGTCATGACGGCGCGCACTATACTTCGTGAACCCCGGCCGCGCCCGTTTCGTGGATCGCCGAGTTCACGCCGTTTTCCGGCGCTCGGCGACCGACTCAACTGGCCGAGGGCTGCACCGAAGATCGCCTGGACCGCGAACCACGGCGCTTCTCGAGGGCGGGTGCCGGAGCAGCCGCCTCGTCGCAGCGGCGTTGTACCTCCGCGAACCGCTTCGTCAGATACGCGACGAGGAGATCGCGAACGAGCCCGACTCGGGCGGGCACGTGCCGCGAGCTCGGCAGAACGACGTTCACCGACGTTCCGGTGTGCTGCCACTCCGGAAGCACGAGCTCGAGCCTCCCGGCGCGCGCCGCGTCTTCCGCGATGTGAATCGGCAAGAGCGCGATCCCGGCTCCGGCCTCGGCGGCGGCGCGACAGAACGTGAGCTCGTCGGCGATCATCGCTCCCTTCGCGTCGACGGAAACCGATTCGCCTTCTCTGGCAAGCTTGATGGTCGCACGACCCGCGTGCGCGCGATAGAGCACCCAGTCGTGCTCGCCGAGGTCGGCGATGGTTTCCGGGCGCCCGCGGCGACGGAGGTACGCGGGAGCGGCGAACAAGTAACCGACGCTCATCCCGATGCGGCGGGCGACGAGCGTCGAGTCCTCGAGCTTGCCCGCGCGGATCGCGAGATCGAACCCCTCGGCGACGAGATCCACGGCTCGCGTGCTGAACGACAGCTCGACACAGATACCGGGATACTTCCGATTGAACTCCGTCAACAAGGCGGCGAGATCCGGTGTTCCCAGGTCGGGTGGGGCAGTAATGCGCACTGGCCCGCGAGGTTCAGCGCCGAGCTCCTTCACGGCGGCGTCCGCTTCGTCGATCCCGAGCACGGCGGGGCGTACTGCATCGTAGTAAGCCTGTCCTGCCTCGGTGAGCCCGATCTTCCGCGTCGTACGTTGAAGAAGACGCACTCCGAGCTCTTTCTCGAGGTGCATTACGCCACGGCTGACCGACGATTTCGGAAGCCCGAGTTCGAGAGCGGCCGCGGTGAAACTGCCGGCCCCGACGACGCGTATGAACAGAGCGACGCGGTTGTAATCCATTGTTGCTACCCTAACAACAATGTGTTTTCCGGTCGACCCCTAGCAACGTCGTTTCGTCGTTCCCACATTTACTGGACCAATGGAGGTTTCGTCATGAGCGAAATAGCGCTGAATTCCCCGAAACATCAATTTGCGAGCACCGACGTATCCCGAGTGACGGCCTACGGAGTGCCGGTCGGTCGCGCACTGTTCTCCGCCATCTTCATCGCGGCGGCGTTCGGTCACTTCTCCCAGCAGACAATCGGGTATGCGGCGAGCGAGGGCGTTCCACTCGCCAGCATCGCGGTGCCGCTCTCCGGCATCATCTCGCTCGTCGGCGGGCTCAGCATTCTCCTGGGCTACCGCACGAAGATCGGTGCGCTGCTCATCGCGCTCTTCCTGATCCCCGTTACCTTGATGATGCACAAATTCTGGGCCGCCACCGACCCGATGATGGCAAAGATGCAGATGGCGATGTTCATGAAGAACCTCGGTCTGCTCGGCGGCGCGCTCCTGATCCTGCACTTCGGTCCGGGGCCTTACAGCCTGGACAACCGACGCCACTGAGAGCCGCTCACTTGCGATCGTCGAACACGCTGCCGGTCGACACCGGCGGCGGCGCGTCCGGCGGTCGCACTGCGGCGGAAGCGTGAGGTCGCGAAGGCCGGGGTCCATGCGGCGCTCCGACGTGGGGTTGGGGCAACTCCCCCTCCGCGCTCGGAGCAGCCGACGGCGCGGCGCTGATCACCGGCTCGACCTCGGTCGTGGCAACCGACGCCGCCGCGGACGCCAGCGCCGGCGGGCTGCTCGACGCCGTCGGTGCCTGATTTTTCTCCACCGACGCGACGCCCGGAGTCGTCTTCTCCGGCACGCGACGTAAGAACATGATGGCGATGACGGCGATGACGACGAAGAGAGCCACTGCCGCGCCGATCCATGTCCGCTTCCCGGATCCTCGCGCACCGGTCCCGCCCCACGAGGCGCCCGTTCCCGCCGGAACCGGAAACCCGCCGGAGAGCGGCGTGACCGCGAGATTGCCGGACGAGGCGCCCGCGCCTCGAAGCACGCCCGAAATCCGTTCGATCGATAACCTGGCGCTCGCGGGCGCGAAATCCGAGAGCGCGATCGCGAGCTCGCCGACGGTCGCGTAGCGGCCGTCGCGCTCCTTGTTCAAGCATCGAAGGACCACGCGCTCGATGCCCACCGAAACGTCGGGGCGCTTGCCCCGGAGCGGTGGCGGCGCTTCCGAGAGGACCTTCATGACGAGCTCCGGAAGGTTCTCGGCGAAGAACGGCGATTCCGCGGTGAGGAGTTCGTAGAGAATGACGCCGAGCGACCAGATGTCGCTCCGCGCGTCGGCGTCCCGCGACGAACGCATCTGTTCCGGCGACATGTAGAGAGGCGAGCCCATCACCGACGACGCGCTCGTCACATCCATGGACGCACCACCGGCCATTTTCGAGATCCCGAAGTCGAGCACTTTCACGGAGAGCGCGCCGTGTGGGTCGCGAATGACGAACAGGTTCGCCGGCTTCAGATCGCGATGAACGATCCCGAGCGAGTGCGCCTCTGCAAGGGCTTCACAGGCCTGGAGCACGAACTCGACGGCTTGCACGACCGAGAGGGTGCCGTGGAGCTTCACCCAGTGCGCGAGATCGACGCCGTCCAGGTACTCCATGACCATGTACGGAGCGCCGGTCTCGAGCGTGCCGACGTCGATGACACGCGCGACGTGCTCGCTCTTGATCTTCACGGCCGCCCGCGCCTCACGCGCGAATCGACTCACGGTCTCGCGATTCGTCAGCGCGGCGGGCAGGAGAAACTTGATCGCGACGCGCTGGTCGAGTTGGAGATGATGCGCGGCGACGACGACGCCCATTCCCCCGGTGCCGAGAATACGGTCGATACGGTACTTTCCGGCGAGTACGTCCCCTTCGTTGACGCCGCTGGCTAGTTGATTTCGCTCCATCCTCGGGACCAGCTGGAGCGACCGCCAGCACGCGGAGCCTCCATCGTCGTGTTTTTCATATGGCCCGCTGGCGCCCGGGGCGTCAAGGAGGGCCGGCTTCGACCGGTTCGCTCACGATCGAACGCGCACGGCGGCAGGCGGTCAGACCAGGGGCGCGACCAGCCGGGCCACTTCGCCGATGGCGGCCCGAGCGGAACTCACGGGAACCGGGCCTTCGGCGGCCAGCGCGAACGTCGCTTGGAACCACTCGGCGAGTCGAGAAACCTCCCCAGCGCCGGAAAATAGAAGCGCGATTTCGTAGTTCAGGAAGAGACTTCGCATGTCGAAGTTGGCCGAACCGATGACGGCGAGGGCGTCGTCGACGAGCACCGCTTTGGCGTGGAGCATGTTCGGGAACACGCGAACGGTGGCGCCTTGTCGCGACAGGTCGCGAAGGTTCGGCTCGCCGATGAGATTCGCGAGCGCGTGGTTCGACTTGACCGGGACGACGACGCGAACGTCCACGCCTCGCCGCACCGCGATCGCCAGGGCGCGCATGAGGGGGTCGTCGGGGACGAAGTACGGCGTCGAGATCCAGACGCGTCGCGACGCTCGAAAGACGGCCGTGAGCAACGTATCGTAAATCGGATCGCTCGCCGCGTCGGGGCCGCTCGGAACGACGGTCACCGGCCTTTCACCCGCGCCTCGCAGAGGTTCGAGTGTCCCGAGACGTTCGCGCGTCGCGAACTCCCAATCGGCTCGAAAAATGGCGTCGAGCGCGCCGACCGCGGCCCCCGACACGAGCACCGAGAGATCACGCCACCGCGTCGCTTCGGGGGCCGGACCCATGTACTCCGTCGCGAGATTCATTCCGCCGACGATCGCCCTCTCGCCGTCGAAGAGAGCTATTTTTCGGTGATTTCTCAGATTGTCCTGCCCCCGAAACGGGAGATGCACGAGCGGCATGAAGCGCCCGAGACGGCCTCCGGCCGCCTTGAGCCGGGCGAGGTTTCGCGCGGGGGCGTGAAAGCGGAGGAGGTCGTCGAGGAGAAGCCGAACCTCGACGCCCGCGGAAGCGCGCTCCACGAGCGCGTCGACGAGGCCGTTTCCCGTCGCATCGTCTCCGATGACGAACGTGACGATGCGGATCGAGCGCGTGGCGTTCCGGATCTCGCGAAGAAACGTCTCGTAGGCGACCACGCCGTCGTCGAGCCACTCGACGGCGTCGAGGGTCGACTCGAGCCCGAGGGCTCGCTTCGCGCCTTCGGGTGCGCGCTCGCCGAGGCGCAAGTGCCCCTTCTCGCTCGCGCGTCGCTTGAATTTGCGGCCGCCGAAGGCCAGGTAGAGCGGGATTCCGGCGTAAGGGACCAGAATGATGGAAAGAAGCCAGGCAAAGGCGCTCCCCGTCGGTTGACGCTGCCGGATCACCAGGGCCACGAACAAGAGGACGAGCGCGTCCATGACGATGGTCGTGACGTGCTGCGTGAAGATCCATCCGACCAGGTTCATGCGATCCTCTCGAGAGCGACTCGACTCGTGTCGGTCGCGCGCCGTCGCTCGGCGCGGACGCACTGTAGCGGAGTCGGGAGCTCGTCTACCCGCTTCGTGTTAGGCTGGCCCGGTGTCGCGCCGCCTCAAATGGCCGTTCCCACGAGGTTCGCGCGAGAATTCGTTTCCGGCGACCGACGTGCCCGAACGCAGCGCCTACGGGTACGCGGCCGCTCTGGCCGTCGTCTCCATTTGCACGGCCGTGTCGCTCGCCGGTGAGGGCGTGCTCGACGTCGCAGACCGGGTTCTGTTGTTCCCGCTCGGCGTCCTCTTGGTGTCGGCCCGTTTCGGGATCGGCCCCGGCATCTTCGCGGCCGTGACCGGCATCGTGGTGTTCGACTACCTCTTCGTCCCGCCCACCCTCACCTTGGCGGTCGGCAGCAAGAAGAGCGCGGTCACCCTGGGCATCACCTGGACCGTGACGATGATCATCGGCGTGCTCACCGATCGACTCCGGCGTCAGGCCGAGCGAGCGCGACGTCACGCGGAGCTCGAGCGCCTTCGGAATGCGCTCCTCAGCTCGATGTCGCACGACCTTCGCGGGCCCCTGACGGCGATCGTCGGCGCGAGTGCCGCGCTGCACGACGACCATCTGGAACCGATCGAACGCCGCGCGCTTTCGCGCATGGTGTTCGAGGAGGCACAACGGCTGAGCGGCCTCGTCGGCAACCTGCTCGAACTGACGCGGCTCGAATCGGGAACGGTGCGCGTGAAGGGGTCGCTGCAAGCCATCGACGAGGTCATCGGCTCCGCGCTTCATCGGCTCGACGCGAAGCTGGTCGGGCGAACCGTGCGCACCGACGTCCCGGAGGAGATCCCCCTGGCGACGTTCGATCCCGTATTGGTCGAGCAAGTGTTGGTGAACCTGATGGACAACGCCTTGCGATACACGCCCCAAGGTTCTCCCATCGACGTCGTGGTCCGCGCGCGCGATCGACGGATCGTCGTCGAGATCGCCGACCGCGGACCGGGGGTGCCCCGCGGCGACGAGGAGAAGGTGTTCGAGCGCCTGCATCGCGGCGAGCGTCGCAGTGACGGCGGAGTCGGGCTCGGCCTGACCATCTGCCGCGCGATCGTCACCGCGCACGAGGGGCGGATCTGGCTCGAAAATCGATCGGAAGGGGGAGCTTCGGTGAAGTTCACCTTGCCAGCCGACGACCGTGCTCACGCGGAGGCCAACGCGCTCGCGCGCGGTGAGCTCGCCGGAGAGGGTCCATTGTCGGAGATCACCCGCCCATGACCGAGTCACCCGCCATTCTCGTCATCGATGACGAACCCCACGCTCGCACGCTCCTTCATGGCGCCCTCGAGCGACAGGGCTACCGGTGCCTCGAGGCCGCGACGGGCGCGGACGGCATTTCCGCCGCTCTCGAGACGTCGCCGAGCACGGTGCTCTTGGACCTCGGCCTTCCCGACATGGACGGGCTCGAGGTCGCTCGAAGGATTCGCGAGCGCAGCTCGGTTCCGATCATCGTCGTCTCGGCGCGAGTCGACGAAGCGGACAAGATCGACGCCCTCGACGGCGGCGCGAACGATTACGTCGTGAAGCCGTTCGGCGAAGGTGAGCTGCTCGCGCGGATCCGCGCCGCCCTCCGCAACGGGGGCGCCGACGCGGAGAGCCTCGACAGCGGCTCGATCACCATCGGCGACCTCACGATGGACTTCGACCTTCGCAAGGTGACCGCGTCGGGGCGCGAAGTCCGCCTCACGCCGACCGAGTATCGGCTCTTGCGCCTGATGGTCCGCTCCGCGGGCCGCGTGCTCACTCACCGTCAGATCTTGAAGGCCGTGTGGGGCCCGAACTTCACGAGCGAGGTCCAGTACCTGCGCGTCTACATGAAAAAACTCAGGTACAAGCTCGAAGCGGAGCCCGCGCGCCCGAAATACCTCATCAACGAGGCCGGCGTCGGCTATCGGCTGCGCGTGCCGTCCTGAAAATTACCAGCGTCGAGCGCGGCCGCTCTTCGACTCGGTGACGACCTGTTGATCCTGCTCTTTTTTGAGCAGAACGCCGGTGAACGGAAGCTCCGCGCGGATGCGGTCCGCGCCGACCCCGGCCGATGCGAGCACCGCGATCCAATCGACCAGCTCGCTGGTCGAAGGGCGCTTTCGCACCCGAGGAATACCGCGAACCTCGTAGAACGCGGCGATCGCCTGCTCGACGATCTGCTCGTCGATCGCGGGGTGATGTACGCGCACGATGCGCTTCATGAGCTCCGGCTCCGGGAAGTCGATGAAGTGGAACACGCAGCGCCGCAGGAACGCGTCCGGGAGCTCCTTCTCGTTGTTGCTCGTGATGATGACGACCGGGCGTTCTTTGGCCACGACCTCGTCACCGGTCTCGCTCACGACGAATCGCATCCGGTCGATCTCGTGCAGGAGGTCGTTCGGAAACTCGAGATCGGCTTTGTCGACCTCGTCGATCAGGAGGACGATGCGCTTTTCCGCCTTCAGCGCGCGACCGAGGGGCCCGAGCTTGATGTAGCGCCGGATGTCTTTGACGCCCTCGGCGCCGACGTCACCGAAGCGTGCGTCGTAGAGGCGCTGCACGGTGTCGTAGACGTAGAGACCGTCCTGCGCGCGAGTCGTCGATTTCACGGGCCAGTGAATCAGCTCGAGGCCGAGCGCCTCGGCGATCGCCGTCGCGAGCAGGGTCTTCCCGGTTCCGGGCTCGCCCTTCACGAGGAGGGGACGCTCGAGGACCAAGGCCGCGTTGACGGCAGCCTCCAGCCCCGGATCGGTCAAGTAGCTTCGAGTTCCCTTGAATGGTGTCGGCGCAGTCATCTCCGGCTCGCCTCGTAGCACGGGTAAAGCCGCCCCGCTGCCCCAACTTGCGCCGGTTTTCGGCCTGGTCCTCGGCGGGCGAGCCACGTAGCGTCAAAATGAAAAGCCGATGACGAGGTACGAAATCCGCGGCGCAACGCCCGAGGACGAAGGGCCGCTGCTCGGGCTCGCGCGGAACCTGAACACGGTGAATTTACCGAACGATCGGGAGCACGTGCGGCGATTGCTCCTGCACTCGGCGAAGAGTTTCGCCGGGGACATGGCCCCGAAACTTCGCAAGTACGTGTTCGTGCTGTGGGACCTGGAAACGAGGACCGCCGCAGGCACCTCGATGATCGTCGCCCAGCTCGGACGACGCGGTGCGCCCTACATCTACTTCGACGTGCTCGGTGAAGAGAAATACGCGGCGAGCGTCGACAAGCATTTTCACCAGCGGCTCCTCCGGATCGGGTTTTCCTACGACGGCCCGACCGAGCTCGGCGGACTCGTCGTCGCCCCCGAGTACCGCAAGGCGCCAGAGCGACTCGGGTTGCTGATCTCGTACGTGCGCTTCTTGTTCATCGCGGCGCACCGCTCGTTCTTTCGCGACCAGCTCCTCGCCGAGTTGCTGCCTCCACTCGAAGCGGACGGGACGAGTCACCTCTGGGAAGCCATCGGACGTCACTTCACCGACATGAGCTATCGCGAGGCGGATCTGCTCTCGAGCGAGAACAAGGACTTCGTGCGCGACCTTTTCCCGCGCGACGCGATCTACGTCACGCTCCTCGCGCGCGACGCGCAGAACGTCATCGGTCAAGTCGGCGCGCAGACCAAAGGCGTCGAGAAGATCCTGCGTCGAATCGGTTTCGAGTACGCGGATCGCGTCGACCCCTTCGACGGCGGCCCACATTTCATCGCGGCGACGGACACGGTCGTACCGGTTATCGGGACTCGGTCGCTCCCGCTCGGTGACCCCTCTCCATCGAGCGAACGCGGGGCACGTTGCCTCGTTGCTCGCGACCTCTCGGGTGCACCATTTTTTCGCGCCGTCGAGAGCCGAGGCGTCGTCGTCGACGGCTCGCTACGACTGCCGGCAGAGATCGCGTCCGAGCTCGGCGTGACCGCCGGAGACGCCGTGTACTTCCTTCCGCTCCCTTGACGCGCGCGGGTATGGCGACGGAAGCGGCAAACGCGGCAACCATGACCACTCCACTTGGCGTGTGAACCTTCAGCGCCGCTGCACCAGGGCCGCGTCGCAGCTGGAAATCGCGTCGAAGCGTCGATTTTTTGTCGACCGCGACGCCTCGAAAGACACACTCACCCAACGGAGCACGCGGAGGCCGAAAAGCGCTAGGGTCCGTGTCTGACATCCGTCCTAAGGATCATGATCTTGCACAAACTTCATCGAAGGTTCGGTCGCTCGGCTCGGGGCGCGGCGTTGGGCGCGGCTCTCGCGGCGTGCGGTTTCGCGGGAAACGCGGGCGCTCACGGCGGCAATCCCCGTGCGTACAACATCTTGTTCGATCCGATGGATCCGAACAACGCGTACCTTCACCTCGATTTTTGGGGCTCCTTCTACTCCACGGACGCCAAGAAAACGTGGTCCTACGGCTGCTCGGAGCTCTGGGGCGTTCACTCCACCGACACGGTGCCGACCAATCAAGTGCTGAACGGAGGCCGCTTGCTCGTGGCCGCCGGGTTCCAAGGCCTCCTCGTCACCGAGGATCACTGCACGTGGACGCGGTTCGCGGCGCTCAAGGGCCAGGTGCCGGACGTCGAGATGACCAAGCAGGGCACTCTGGTGGCGCTCACCGTGTCCAACGAAGACGGCGGCGAGACGACCAACGGCGGAGTGTACCAATCGACGGACAACGGCGACACTTGGAAAGCGCTCGGCAGCAGCCTGCCCCACGATTTCTCCGGCGTGAGCGTCGCGGTCGCACCGTCGGATCCGACGCGGATCTACGTGAGCGGCGCCGTCATCAGCGGTAGCGCGATCGTGTTCGAGCGTTCGTCGGACACTGGCGCCACGTGGACGCGCACCGTGATCGACGTGCCGAACCTCGATCCGAATACCTTCTGGGATCCGCGGATTCGACTCGTTCAGCCGACGAACCCGGACGTCATCTTTCTCTGGATCGACGGCGAA
>Ga0265320_10002468_pt1 | contig 12874 bp, 11 predicted proteins | sample 4827metaG_FD_202087 | JGI IMG/M metagenome (GOLD analysis project Ga0265320, IMG submission 202087) | Rhizosphere microbial communities from Carex aquatilis grown in University of Washington, Seatle, WA, United States - 4-8-27 metaG | ecosystem: Host-associated > Plants > Roots > Rhizosphere >...
GTCTTGAAATTGTCCAGATCGATCATGAAGACCGTGAGGTCCTCTCCTTGGTCGCGGGCCTGCTGAAAGAGCTTGGGCCCCAAGCGTTCCATGCGCCGGCGGGTTGCCAAACCTGTCAACGTATCGGTCTCGCTGGCCTCTTGGGTCGCGCGGTACTGGCGAGCGTTGAACAAACCGATCACGACATTGTCGGCGAAGGCCATCGCGGGCCAAACGTGCTCGCTGCGAAAGAAGCCGGTTTCGTCGTGCCAGAATTCCATCACTCCCCGCGGCTCGCCCTGGTGAACCAAGGGAATCCCCAGCCACGAAGCGCGGTAGGCGCCGCCTCTGGCGCGTTGGCCCGAACCTAACCAGGAGGCAAGATCGTCGATGATGACGGGGGTGCGTTCTCGGGCAACCCTGTGGACGAGGGAGCCGGTGGACGGGCTGAACAGTTCGTCGGTGCCGGGATCCTCCTCGAACCCCAAGAGTTCCAACTTCTCCTCAAGAAAACTCCAGACACGGGCGCCTTTGAAGGGAAACAAGGTTCTGGCCTGTTCAAGAATCACGGGAATCGTGCTGTCGAGGTCGAGCGACGCGGTGACCACCGATCCCGCCAAGCGAAGGCTCTCGGACATAAGGTAGCGTCGCTCGAGATCGAGAAACCTCTCGTGAAGCAGGGCTTCCGATTTTTTCTTCAGGCCGATGTCGCGGTCGAGGCCCAAGTAGCGGGCAATCGTGCCGTCAAGACGGCGCTCCAAAACAAAGCAGAAGGTCTGTACCCAGCGGTAGGCGCCCTTCTTGGTTCGAATGCGGTATTCGGCGTAGAAGTCATCCTCGAGCCCCTGGGACACCCGGTTCCACAACGCCGAAAAGGTGGCGCGATCCGTCGGGTGGATCAGTTCGATGAACTTGTCGGTAAGGAAGTCTGAGGACTGGAAACCAAGGCTGGTCATGAGTCGGCTGGGCGTGGCTTCGCCCAAGATCGTGTCGCCGATGAAAAAGCCGGACTGCAGAAGGCGTTTCCACAGATCGGGAACCCGCCGGAATGGATCGTCGCGCTCCGATGGATCACTCATTGACAGAATCGTAACACCAAAGAGCGGACCTGAGAAGGCCAGGTTCGGTACAGGCCTTGCGCTAGCCTCCCTATTCCGATGAGACTGGAATCACTCGTAGCGGAGGGCCTCAATCGGATCGAGAGCCGCAGCCCGAAGGGCAGGGTAGTACCCAAAGACAACCCCAGTCGCCGCCGACGACGCGAAGCCCAAGATGACGGAAAAGGCCGTGATGACCGTGGGCCACTGGCTGGCCCACGAAACCGTCAACGACACCCCGGCGCCCAAGAGAATGCCGATGACACCCCCGGCGCAGGCCATGGTCAAAGCCTCGATCAGGAACTGAATCTGGATATCCGTTCCCCGTGCGCCGACGGCCATGCGCAAACCGATCTCGCGCGTCCTTTCGGTGACCGAAACCAGCATGATGTTCATGATGCCGATGCCGCCCACGATCAGCGACACGATGGCAATGGCCGCGAGAAGAACGGACTGGGTTTGGACGGTGGCCATGCGAACTTGCTGAACGTCGGCGATATTTCGGACAGTGAAGTCGTCGCGGGCCGTCGCGGTGAGGTGGTGAGTCAGGCGAAGTAGCCGCTCGATAGCTGTGACGTCCTCGGCAACCGAGTCGGGGTCGGACGCCGAAACCTGAAGGCTGTTGACGTAGCTCTGCCCAGTGAGCCGCTGCTGATGGGTTGTAATGGGAACCACGACGAAGTCGTCCTGGTCGCGCCCGATGCCCGACTGTCCCTTGGAAAGCATGACCCCGATCACTTGAAAGGGGACGTTCTTGATGTTGACGGTTGCACCCAGCGCGGACTTTCCTTGAAAAAGATTTGCGGCGACCGTGCTTCCCAGAACCGCCACCTTGCGGACCTCCTTGACCTCTTCGTCGCTAAAGAAGCGCCCCTCGGCCACGCTCCAGTTTCCGACAGAGGGCCACGCCGGGGTGGTTCCTGTGATCGAAGTCTGCCAATTGGAGCCGCCAGCGATGACCTGGGCGTTGGTTTGCGAAACCGGCGCCACCTCGGCCCCTTCGACGTTCGCGAGGATGGCTTGGGCGTCGTCGAGCTTGAGAGTCGTCCGCGAGCCGCTCCCCAAAGAAACACCCCCGCTGACCACGTTGCCCGGCGTGACGATGATCAGGTTGGACCCAAGGCTCTCGATTTGCTTCAGAACGGCCGCCTGGGCACCTTCACCGATGGCCATCGAGGAGATCACGGCCCCGACGCCGATGATGATGCCCAGCATGGTCAAAAGCGAGCGGCTCAGGTTGCGGCGAAGAGCGTTGATCGCCGTGCGGACCAGAATCCAGAGGCTCATGGTGAAACCTCCCTGGCCTGCTGGGGGCGGTCGTCGACGATGAGGCCGTCACGGAAGACCACCACGCGGTCGGTCCAGGCGGCGATCTCGTCGGAATGCGTCACCACGACGACCGTGATGCCGTGGTCTCGGTTTAGGCGCCGAAAGAGGGACATGATTTCGTCGCTGCTAGTGGTGTCGAGGTTACCGGTCGGTTCGTCGGCCATCAACAGCGGCGCGTCCATGGCCAGGGCCCGCGCGATGGCGACCCGCTGCTGTTGCCCGCCCGACAGCTCGTTGGGCTTGTGGGTCACCCTGTTGCCCAAGCCAACCTGTTCCAAGAGCGCCTTGGCCCGAGCCGACCGGAACCCTTGCGGCTTACCGGCATACAAGAGCGGAAGCTCGACGTTCTCCTGGGCGGTGGTGCGGGGGAGGAGGTTGAAGCTCTGAAAGACAAAGCCGATCTGCTGGTTGCGCACCCTTGCCAGTTCGTCGCGGGACAGGCGAGAGACTTCGACTCCTTGAAGGTGGTAAGTGCCAGAGGTCGGTCTATCCAGGCAACCCAGCAGGTGCATGAACGTGGACTTTCCCGAACCCGAGGGCCCCATGACGGACACGAATTCACCCGGAAAAATGTCGAGGTGGACGCCTGCGAGAGCCCGGACAAGGAAGGGTTCCTCCCCGTAGACCTTGACCAGGCTGTCGACGGCAATGATGGGGTCACCGTCCATTGGAGGATTCCCGCTTAATCGTCGGTGCTCCCACTCGCCGCTGACCGACGATGACCAAATCGCCCTCGGCCAGGTCGCCGCCGGAGATTTCAAGGGTTCTCCCGTCGGAGATTCCCAGAACGGCTGAAATAGCGACAGGTTTGTCGTCTTTGAGCACCCAGAGCGTGACCCTCGACCCGGGCGCACCGGCCAGGGCGCCGCCGGGAGCCCCTTGATTCTGGACGACGCCCGCGCTGAATCCTCCAGTTCGGCCTCCGCCACCCAACCCGCCAAACCCGGAACCTCCCCCCACCAGACCCGAAGGTCCCCCGGCTTGATTCGACCTGGCGACCCCCGGAGTGAATAGCAACGCTGGAAGCGGAACGGTCAGAACGTGGGTCTTTTTTCCGGCCTCGAGGGTGATTTGCGCTGTCATTCCCGGAAACAGCCTTCCGGAATTGTCGTGAATCTGCACGACGGCGTCGTAGGTGACCACGTTCTGCACGACAATGGGATTGACTCGAACCTGCGTGACCACACCCGGAAAGCTCACGTTCGGATAAGCCGTGACGGTGATCGACGCCTGTGCTCCGGTGCGGACGTTGCCGGCATCGGCTTCGTCGACCGAAGTGTCGACTTGCATATCGGTCAGATTCGAAGCCAGGGTGAACAGCGTTGGCGTTTGAAGCGAGGCCGCGACCGTCTGTCCGACGCTGATGCTTCGCGCCAGCACAATGCCGTCGATGGGGCTCTTGATTGTGGTCTTGGTCAGGCTGTACAGCGACTGGTCGAGTTGGGCTTGAACCACCTCCATCTGCGCGGTGGAGCTTTCGACAGTGGCTTGGGCCCCCAAGAAGTCCTGTTCGGCGATGATGGCCGCGGTTTGGTCCACATCGACTTGGTTTTGGTTGATTAGGTTCTGCTTGAGCAGGGTTTGGTCGCGCTCAAGGGTCAGCTTGGCCATGTCCCAGTTGGCCTTGGCCTTGTTGACCCCAACCTTGGCGTTGTTCAAATTGGCCTGCGCCAATCGAAGGCTGGCCTGGCTTGAAGTAACCGCCGACTGGTAGTTGGTGGGGTCGATTACGCACAGAACCTGTCCCTTCTTCACGAGCGAATTGTAGTCGACCGAAATGGACTGCACCGTACCAGAAACTTCAGAGCCGACCAAGACCTCGTTCACGGGATTGATAATCCCCGTCTCCTGAACCCGTGCGGCAACGTCGCCCCAGCTGGCCGGCCGCGTGATGTAGCGGGCTTCGGGTCCCTTGACGAAAACGCCGCCGAAAATTATCCAGGCGCCCGCCGCGACAAGGACCGCCGACGCCCCGACCAACAGAACCTTGGTTTTCATTTTCATGCGGAAACTCCTTTCAAAGTCCTAGGTCGTTGTTGAGCTGAAGGATGGCGAGAACCAAGACGCTCTTGGCCTGTTCCAGCCCCAGCCGAGCCGAGACCAAGTTGGTGAAGGCCGTCAAAACATCGGTGGTCAAAGCCAACCCTAAAACCAGCTTGGACTTCTGGAGGTCATATTGCCCTTGAGCGGCTTCCAAACTCGTTTGGGCCAAGTCCAAACGGTCCTTGGCGTCCTGTACCGCGAAAACGTCCTTTTCCACGGCCACGGCGATGGTTTGGCGGGTTTGGGCTTGTTGAAGTTCGATAACCTCGATCTGTCCGTTGGCGCCGCGGACTTGCGCGCTGTTCAGGCCGCCATCGTAGACGGGCGGCAAGGCAATGTCGGCACCCACCGCGAAGTTCTCGGTACCCGTTGAGGTGCTCCAGTCCTGGCCGACACCCAACGAGCCCGTCACGGTGACTACCGGGGAAGAACCGGCCTTCTGCACCAAGAGGCTCGTTTGCGCGGACCTCCAGTTCTCTGCGAGGGTTCTCAGTTCCGGGCGGTGCTCCATCGCGAGTTTCACGCCGCTGGCCGTGTCGGAAGCTAAGGGGGTGGGGAAGCTACCCTCAGACAGCTGGTAGGCTTTGTCCAGGGACCACCCCAAGGCCACCGACAAGCTCTTGCGGTCGCTTGTCAATTGCGCCACGGCCTTGTTCCAATCGAGCTGGGCTTGTCGAAGAGTGACCTTCATTTGGAGAATGTCGAGTTCGGTGGCCCGCCCCGCCTGAAACAGTGACTGCTCTTGGAGAAGGTTGGCCTGCGCCATCGCCTGCGTGGCCAAACGCACGGCCAAGGTTTTCTGGTCGCCGAGCGCCGTGTAGTAAGCTTGTTCCATTTGGAAGACGGCCGTCTTCAGCGCCGCCTCCTCGTTGATGGCGGCTACCCGGTAGGCGGCCTCGGCGAGCTGAAGGTTGGCTCCCGCGACTCCTCCTGGCAACCCATCCCAAACGGTTTGGCTCCCTGTCAATCCAAACGAGGTGACCCTGTCGGTGGCATTCCGGGGAAAACTTTGGACGGTAGAAAGACCGAGGTTCGAATCCGGTCCGGAGAGGAGGAAGGCTCCCTTCAGGTTTTCTCCGAGGACCGCGCCGTTTCCAGCGGCAGCGGCCGCCGAGGCCGACGACTGCGACACGGCGTTTGAAGAACTTGTCCCGGAGTGGCTGTACCCGGCCGATTCTCCGAGAGTGAGGCCTTGTTTGGCGCGAGACTGCGTGAGAATAGCCGAAGCCGCGTCCAGGTTGAGTTTGGCCAGAGCGGCGTCTGGCCCTGATTCGAGCGCCGCCTTCACGCACTCGTCGAGGGTGACCACGGGAAGACCGGCAAGGGGATCCTGATTTGACTCAGGGACTTGGGCGTGCAAAAGAGAAAGTGTGCCTAACAGGAAACAAAATCCAGGGACTCGTGCCACCCGATCGATCAAAGTCTTCATGGTCGCCTCGTCTGCGTATTCTCCATATATGGTCTCGGAAGACCTTCAAGGATACGCCGAAGAGCGGGACTTCAGAAAAGCTTAAGAATCGGGGCAACGGTGCTGCGCAGCTTGTGCCCGAAGTTTTGCGCAGCAAAACTCCAAGACAACTAGTACCGCATTCTGCCGCCCACGCCGCCGGCCCCTGCGTTGGGGCTGATCTGCGGACCGTTCCGAGCCGGGGCCTCCGGCGCCGTCATGGTGGGAATCAGGTTGATCCTTTGTCCGTCGACCTCCGCATAAAAGGGAACAAAAAAAATCTGCGGAATCTCGTCTGGATCTTGGCCTTTGCCCTCGACGCCAACCAGGTCGAAGGGCTTTTTGGAACCGGCGGCCAGCGCCAAGGCCGAAGCCTGGTTCAAGGTCAACGGCACGGGGTCGCGTCCCTGGGCAACGAAAACGGGAGCGCGGGAATCGTCCATGTTGAGCACCCCCGCGTATCGTCGGAACTCCCCTTGAACCGAAGCTCCTTCGACCCAAGTGAAACCAGGAATCTTCAGAAGGTAGAACCCAAAGTAGTCGGGAACTCTCTGAGCTGTTTGGGCCTGGAGTCCCCCCGCCAGGAACAGACTGGTGAGAACGAACAACACCTTTTTCATGAAATAACCACCTGAACGGGGAACCCGCGGCTTCCGCCGTGGTAACACCCAGACCTAAGAAAAACCCAAGGGGGAGCGAAGGTCAAGGAGTCCGAGCCGTCCGGTAACCTTGCGGAGCGCCGGCAGTCTACAATTTGACCAGACGCCCGAAAAAGGCAATGTTAGGCGCAGGAGAAATCGATGAAGCATACTTGGGGGACCTTTGCGGTCCTGGGACTGTTGTTGACCGGAAGCCTGTGGGCCCAAACACCCACGCTACCTCCCGACGTCTTGACCGGCGTGCTCCCTGATGGGATCACCTATTTTATCCAGTCCAATCCTCGGCCGCAACATCGGGTTCAGCTCAGTCTGCTGGTTCACGCGGGCAGTGTTCAGGAGACCGAAGAGCAGCGGGGAATTGCCCACCTGCTCGAACATATGGAATTTCAGGGTACCGAGCACTTTGCGCCCCAGGCCATCGTCAATTTCCTTGAGACCAACGGCATGAAGTTCGGCGCCGACCTCAACGCCAGCACCGGCTTCACCAGCACCGAGTACTTTCTTGTCTTGCCGACCGACAAACCCGAGGCCTTCCTGACCGGACTGCAGATTCTCGACGACTGGTCGCATGGGCCCAGGATCACGCCCTCGGTCCTGGAGAATGAAAAGAAAGTCGTGCTGGAGGAAGGGCGCCTGAGGATGGAAAATGTCCGCGGGCGTATCACTGATTTTGTAGTTCCCGTGCTCTACGACGGTTCGCCGTACGCCCAGCGCCTCCCGATTGGCAGCCTCGACGTGATCCGCAACGCTTCGTCCGAGACGGTCTTGGGTTACAGCGGGACGTGGTATCGACCTGAAAACATGGCCATCACCATCGTCGGAGACGTGGATCCGGCAACGGTCCGCAAGCAGCTCTTGGCTCAGTTTACCGATAAGGCCGTTGCCCCTGGCCAACCTGTCGGTACCGACGCCCCGGTGCCCGCAGCCCGTGGCCGTCAGTTCAAGACCTTCCAAGACAAAGACATGGCGTACCCTCAGGTCGAATGGACAACCACGGGGACCTTTCCAAGGGACACCTACGAGAGTCTCAGGCATTTTCAGCTTCTCAACGCGATCATGAACCGTGTACTCAACGCTCGCCTGTCAGAGCTCTCGCGTTCGGCCGACCCTCCTTTTCAGGACGCCGGCGTCTATAGCCGCGTTGCCTTCGGGGCTTCGTGGGAGAGAACCTTTACTGTGGAACCCTACGATGGAAAAGAGAAGACCGCGGTGGAAGCGTTTGCCACCGAGCTTGAGCGGGCGCGGGCGCACGGCTTCACGGCCACGGATTTTCGGCTTGCCGTTTCTGAGATGCAGTCGGAAATCGAAACCGCCTACGCCCAACGCAACGGCGTCACCGATGAAGACCGCTCCCAAGCCCTTGCCGCCTTTTTCCTGCAGCGACTTCCCTTCGCCAGCGACGAGACCGCCCACTCCGTGGGTCTGGCTCAGCTGGCGTCCATCACACTTGGTGAGTTGAATCAGTTTGCCCGTGAAGCCCTCGCGTTTCCCGATTTCCGCATGGTGATCTTGACCCCGTCGAAATCCGGCGTCCCTCCCGTTTCCGGGACAGACATTCTCGACACAATCTCACGCGTGCAGGCCTCGCAGGTGGCCGCCGGGAAGGAACGCCAGGTCGTCCCGCTCCTTGAATCTTCGCCTGCCGCTGGGAAAATCCTCAAGGAGGCTTCTCTGTCCGATTTGGGGGTCACGGTCTATACCCTCGCCAACGGTGCCACGGTCATGACAAAAAAGACCGAGTTCACTCCCAACGAGGTCTTGGTAAGGGGACAGCGTCTGGGGGGCCTGAGCACGGTCGACGATCCCGACGTTCTGAACGTCAGTCAAGCCTCGGCTGTCTTCTCGCAGACAGGGCTTGGAAGACTCAGCCAAACCCAGTTGTCGGACTTTCTGTCGGGAAAACAGGCCCAGGTAGAGGCCGGTGTTGGAGCAAACTCGGTCTCCGTGTCGGGTTCCTCGACCACTACCGACCTGGAAACCCTGTTCCAGATGCTCCACGAACAGCTGGGACCCGTGCACCGCGACGCGAACGCCGAGGTGGCCTGGCGCAATCAGACCCGCAACACTCTTTCCAATACTCAAAACCTTCCCGCTACCCTGGCCGAGAACGAAAAGAACCGGCTGCTGACCGGGAACAGTTCCCGCGAGCTTCCCTTGACCACCGACCGGCTTGCGTCGGTTGATTTGGACCGGGCTGCCAATGTATACAGTCAACTCCTCGCTGATCCCTCGGGTCTCGTGCTTTCCGTCGTTGGCGACTTCGACCAAGACCAAGTCAAACGCCTGATCGCGGTCTACTTGGCCAGCCTGCCGGCGGGAACTCCCACGACCGTTCAAGACCGCGGTGTTCGGCCCATGGCTGGGCCCGTCCGCTCGGTCATCGCCCAAGGGACCGACAACAAGGCTGAGAACACGGTGTTCCTGGTCAACCAGAGGCCCTTCCAACCCGATGATCGGTTCGCGTCGAACACCTTGCGCGAGATTCTCGATATTCGTCTCAGGGAGGTGCTGAGAAACCAGAGCGGCGGAACCTACGATGTCGGCTCGGAAGTGGCGTTGTCTCCGTTTCCCTACCCTCAGGCGCTCGTTGCGGTCGAATTTACCAGTGAGCCCAGCCGTCAGGCGGAACTCACCGACAAGGCTCTGGCCGTATTGGCCGCTGTGGGAGCGGGAGACTACGACGATTCGACGCTGACCAAGGCCAAGGAGATCCAGATACGAAGTGTGGAATCGTACCTGACCCAGAATGCTTTCTGGGCGTCCATCCTCCCCGAGTACACATTGAAAGGCTACGACCTGCACGAATTGGCCAAGCTAAAGGAGCTTTATCAGGCCGTTACGCGCGATCAGGTGTCCGCGCTGGCCAAGGAAGTCCTCACGACCAAGACGGCGCTTCAGGTGATTCTGGTGCCCAAACCGTAGATTGATCAGCCGAACAGAGACATGGGGTTGAGCAGCCGGTTCCAGCGGTAGGCCGAGAAGTGCAGGTGAGGACCGGTGGAGTAGCCGGTGCTGCCGACTTTTCCTATCAGCTGTCCACCGCGGACCCGTTTTCCGGGTTTGGTGAGGATCGCGCTCAGGTGGCCGTAGACGGAAAGAAACCCCTGTCCTTGGTCGACGGTGATGAAGTTGCCCAAGACCGAATCGTAGCCCGTGGAAGCTACCACGCCGTCACCAGCTGCCAGGACCGGCGCCCCGTAGTAGATCGCGATGTCGACGCCCGAGTGAAGGGTCTTCTGCCCCGTGAACGGGTCGTTTCGGCGGCCAAAGTACGAGCTGATGCGTCCACCTGTGGTCGGCCAAAGAAAGAACTCGCCAAGGAGTTTTCGAAGTTCGAGCGGATCGAGGCGGGCATCGGGAACAAAGATTTGGCCCGTGACGGTAGAGGCGGTTTCGGGCAACTGGTTCGCCAGAAGAATAAGATCGGGGAAGACCTGGTAGTTGGCGGCCAGCGTGGCAATCGGGGTTGGCTTGTCGAGCGAAATGAGGATCCCGTCTCGGCTGGGTAGCCTGAGGGTTTGACCGACCCTCAGAGTTCGCGGCGACTTGATCTGGTTGAACGAAAGCAGGGTTTCGACGGTGACCCCCGCGACCTTCGCGACACTGGTTACGGTGTCGCCGTCTTTCAAGGTGTACTTCGTGACGCGGACAAACGGCGAGTCGCAACCGTCGAGACTCGGCGGGATCAGCAGCGTCAACGAACGGTTTTGCTGCGCGGGGACACTGGCACCTTCGGGAAATCCCCAGAGAGCAAGCGAAGGAAGAACAAGACACGAGGCGATCAACAAGGGGATTCGGATCGGTGGCCTCCAACTTCTCTTTCGGTAGTTATGCCCCGTTTGCGAAGAAAAAACAAAGGCTGGCGCCAGATTACGCCGTGGGCCACAAGAATCGCGCGCCAACGATCAGCAGCAGACCGGCCAGGATTCTGAGAACGACGGTTGGGCTCCATTTTCCTGCGAGCGTGGTCCCCCAGGGAGATCCGACAAGAACGCCGGCGACCAGCCCTGCAAGAAGCATAGGATTCAAGGGGAGGGGGTGTGAAAGAGCCACGGTTGCCAGCGCCCACGCGGCGCCTAATCCCACGATGAGCTGACTCGTCGCAGTGGCTTCGACAACGGGAAATCTCAAAAAGAACGCAAGCAACGGAACGAAGAGAAATCCTCCTCCCACCCCAAAGAAGCCGGAGACAAGTCCAATCGCCAAACTGATTCCGGCGCCCGCTATCCAGGTCCAGCGGCTCGCTGTCTTTGCTACACCCCTCAATGGTGGCCGAAAGAACAGGAGCACCGCTCCCGTAACCAAAAAAAGGCCAAAGGCGGTCGAAAACGCGCCTCGGTCAACCATGGCCTGCCAATGGGTTCCCAGCCAAACTAAGGGGAGGGAAACGAGGCCGTAGGTCAGACCGGTGCGGAACCTGACGCGTTCCCGCCTAGCCGACAAAATCGTACCCGAAAGTGCGTTGAAGAAGACCACGGTGAGGGTGACTACCGACAAGGCTCCCGCAGGCTGGTTGGGCATCAAAAGGAGGAGGACGGGCATGAGGAGAAATCCTCCGCCGATGCCCGTCAAGCTGCCTAGGCCGCCGAGAACCGCACCAAGTGGAAGGCCGAGCAACAGCAGAAGCAGCGACGACAAGGAGCCCATAGACTGGTTATCCCTGAGGCGAGAGTGAGGGTCAAGGCAAAGGCAGCCTAGGCGGTGGGGAAACGAAGGATGGAGGAGAAATCACCGTGGCATATCAGAGAACTCGCCGGCGTTCGTGACGTCGGTGAATCCGTTGGCCTTCAGAATTTTCTCAGCCAAAGAGCTGCGACCGCCCGAGGCGCAGTACACGACGACGGGCTTGTCCTTGGGACCGACCTCGGCAAGGCGGTTGACCAGCGCATTGACGGGAATATTTCGAGCGCCTGGATAGAAGCCGTCACCGAACTCATCGGAAGACCTTACATCAATGATGTTGGCCCCGGCGTGGATTTTGGAAAGGACGCTATTGATGGACACGAGTTTTCCTCCCTCAGCGACACCGACAACGAAATGTTATGCCGGTCAGCCATTAACGAAGTTAACTTTTAACGTGGCTAGAATTTAACTATGTTAAGAAATTCAGCTGTTGCCCGCAAGCTCACGAGTGTCGGTCGCCATGGGAAACACCCTGCTTTCGTAGCCGACGAGGCGAAGCGCCATTTTCTGACCCTCCTCGGTCAAGGAGAGGACCTTCTGGCGGCTGTCGCCCCAACTTAGGTCTCGATAGATAAATCCCTTCAGGTAGAGCATCTTGATGATACGGGACAGACTGGCTCCGTGGATTCTTAGTTCCTCTGCCAGTGCTCCGGCACTCAGTGGGCCCTTCGCCAGGCAGCACAGCGCGAACGACTGGTTCAAGTTGAGGCCGGTTTCTTTCTTGAGGCCGGCCTCCAACTGAACAACGGTGGCCACGAGATCTTTGACATGACAGAGGTCCTTCAGTTCCTGCATTTGCCCAGCCTAGCACCTTTGGCCCTCGCGGCCAAGTGAGATCTTCTTCGATCCTAGAGTTTCTTCAAGGACCGGTTACCAATCGATTCCAGGCTTAGCTTTTGGTAGAACAGGCTGGAGGCACCGATTCTGACTTTCCGCAAGAATTCCTTCTCGAAGGTGGCCTTGCCCACCTACAACAACCACCCTTCTTTTGCCACAGTCAGGTTTCTTGGAGGAATCTGGGGAGTGGCAATGACGCCGAAGCCGCTGTCACCCGTGTCGGCGACGCGCAGGGCGTTCCACTCTGGCACCTTTTCGAGGACCTTTCCATCCTCCCCTTTTTGGATTTTGGCCTTACAGATTCAGCGGATGGTCTTCTCACGAAAGGTGGCTTCCAAGAGTCCTCTAGAGTCTCCAACTCCTTCTAGACCCAGACGATCGTTGCAGGGTTCGCTGGTAAGTTAGGTCATCGGAACTTCGTCGAGAATTCGGCTTTTGCCGCAGAACGTCTTCCAGTCCTCAACCGTTTCGGCGGCATGGTCTATGTGAAAGACAGACTTCGTGAGACCGCCATGCGGCCCCATTCCTGAGCTCAAGGCGGTTCTCCCTCCGGTGTACTTTGACGACAGATTGCTACACAAAAGTGATCTTCTTCTTTTGAGCACTGGCGCCAGGGGAACTATGATTTGTCCTGGCGTGCGCCAACCGAAACCAACCCAGCGGTTCGACGATGTGATGTAGAACGTCGGAGAATCCGAGACCATCACCACTTCGTCATCCTTCTTGGCGTGATGTTTCATCTCCAAGGCTCCATTTCTCGTATTCTTAACGCCGTCAATAGTTACCATTGTTAAATATTA
>Ga0265320_10002471_pt1 | contig 12862 bp, 10 predicted proteins | sample 4827metaG_FD_202087 | JGI IMG/M metagenome (GOLD analysis project Ga0265320, IMG submission 202087) | Rhizosphere microbial communities from Carex aquatilis grown in University of Washington, Seatle, WA, United States - 4-8-27 metaG | ecosystem: Host-associated > Plants > Roots > Rhizosphere >...
GGCGTCACTTCATCAGCCAGTACTACCCGGAGCTCTTGCTCTCGAGAGACGCCGACAGGGAAGAGAAAGGCTCAGGTGTTTCCGGGTGGGGAATCAGTTTCCATGGTCGACCTCCGGTCACCTTCCCCCTGAGCACCGCCGAGATCGACACCAATTCTCACGGGGAGGTGGATCATGACCTATGACCTCGTGTCTGAAAGACACTCTTCCGTCGATGTTCACATTGGTCAGCCCAACGACATCTTCCCATTTCTCAAAAGATACGCTTCCAAGAAGCAAGAGCATTTTGTGGTCGTCACGCTTGACGCCGCCAATCGCGTGATCAAGGTCCACCTCGTCTCCATCGGGTTGCTGAATCGAACTCTCATACACCCAAGAGAGGTGTTCGTGAGAGCGATCAAGGACTGCGCCGCCACGGTGATCCTCGCCCACAACCACCCGTCAGGCTCCTTGGAACCTTCGAGGGAAGACAGGGAAGCGACCCAACGGTTGGGGAAGGCTGGTGAGATCGTCGGAATACATGTCTTGGATCACATCATCATCGGGAAGTCCGGTTTCTTTAGCTTCAGGGAATCTGGGGAGGCCCTGACATGACATGAAGGACACAGAAATTGGACCCGCCTTCTCTTCCCAAAAGCGATTGAGGATTGCAGTCGTTGGCTCGAGAGGGTTCACCGACTGGGAGCTCTTCTGCACCGAGCTCGACCGCATCCTAAGCACCAGGAACGTCGAGTGCCTAGTCAGCGGCGGGGCCGTCGGAGCTGATCAGTTTGCGGAGCGGTACGGAGCCCTTAGGGGTATCCCTGTCACCGTGTTTCCCGCGGACTGGAATCGCTTCGGTTCAAAAGCCGGCCCAAAACGCAACAAGCAGATCGTAACCCCACTCGGACCTTGTGGTTGCTTTCTGGGACGGCGTCAGCACCGGCACCACGATGACTGTTGCTTGGGCTCAACAGCAGGGTCTGGAAGTCATCGTAATCCCGGTCCAGGCCTAGTCTGAGATAATCCAGCGGAATGTTGGGTCTCAAGATCCGCAGAAAGCTCTTCGCCCTTCCGCCAGAAGGCCTGAAGTGACACCCTCGTCAATTACTGCGTGACGCAGCGATAGTCGAACCTGGAAATCGGTCAATAGTCTTTGCCGGAGACTCTCCCGAAAGCTAGGACTTTCCGTCAAGATCGAAGTCGTTCGCTACAGATGCCAGCGAGGACTCGATTCGGTGCCAAAGACTCAGAAGGGCAATCTTGTTCTGGTCATTGTCTGCTTTGCCTGCGACAAGCAATCGGTCTGGAGTGGTTCCCAAGGCCTTTGCCAGCGAGGATTCTCTAAGAGGTAAGCGTTTCCGAACCCGCCAGGCGGATTTGCGAAAGCCACCTTTATGAGGAGAAGTGATGGCCGATCTGGGTCTTCATCATTTCTGGTGGACGACCAGATGACCCTCTTCGTCAATTTCTTCCTGCCGAGGCAAGAGCGCGACCAAGAGACTGGCAGCCGAGAAACCTGCCAATACCCAGAAGCTGAACTGGAAGCCGGAGATGAACTGTGCTAGGGCCTTGTCGGGCAGTCCTGTGCTGATACCGGCAAAGATCGAGAAGAGGTCTTTGGAGTCGATGTGACTGCTGACCAGAGCCAAAACCAGAGCGATGCTGACCACACCACCAGAATTCGCGAGCATGGATCGTGTTCCGGCGGCAATACCCCGTCGATGGGGAGGGACGCTGGTCATGATCATCCGCGTGTTGGGCGAATTGAAGAGCCCGCCTCCAAAGCCCATGATGATCATTGCCGTCAAGATGAACGGGAATGTCGTGTTCACGTCCAAGAGTGCCATCATCACAAGGCCCGCCGTGTTCAGGGCGAGTCCGATGATGCTCAGCAGCCGTGAACCGTAGCGGTCGGCCAGAAGCCCCGAGAACGGTGAGGCCACCAGCATACTGGCGGCGATGGGCACCAAGAAAAGACCGGCTGTGAGGGCGTCCAGTCCCTTCAGTCCTTGATAGTAGAAAACGAAGAGGATGGTGACCCCGCTTCTAGCAATTGAGTTGAGAAAAACGGCAAGGTTGCCTAGTGAAAACGGAGGGCGTTTGAAAAGCGTGACATCGATCATCGGGGCGGAACTGCGACTCTCGATCCAGGCGAAGAGAGGAAAGCCAAGGAGGGCCAACAAGATGCCCGGCAGGACGAGTGGAGTTGACCAGCCCTCGATGCCTCCGGCAGTCAACGCGACCAGCAGTCCCGTCATGGCCAGCATGTAGACGAGAATTCCCGGAACATCGTGTTCCCGGCTGTGGTCAAGCTGGGAGAGTTCTTTCAGGTTAATGACGGCCCAAAGCGTGCCAAGCAACGCAAAAGGAACATTGAACCAGAAGACCCACTGCCACCCCAGCGTCGTCAGCCAGCCTCCCAGGATGGTTCCTATGATGCTTCCTACGGAGAAGACGATCATGTTGGTTCCAAGAGCTAAGCCTAGTTGCGTCTTGGGAAAGGCGTCCGTGACGATTGCCGAGGCATTGGCGATCATGAAGGCACCCGCAGCACCCTGGAAACCCCGGATGACAACCAGTTGCCAAGCCTCCGTACAAAATCCCGCCGCGATACTGGTGATGCCAAAGAGGGCGAAACCAACAACGTACATAAACTTTCGGCCGAACATGTCGGCAAGTCGTCCAGCGGTGAGGACCAAAATGGTTTGGACCAGCATGTAAACGATCAAAATCCACACGGCTGAAAAGAGATCAGCCTTGAGCGACCTCATCAGGTCAGGAAGGGCGATGATGAGGGTCCCACCGTTCATGCTAGCCATCAGGGTCCCTAGGCTTGTGCAAGAAAGGGCTGTCCACTTGTAAGTGGGTGTTACCCTATTGTTCATGAAGTGACCGGATGGTGGAGGTTTCTCCTCGGATGGAGGGGGAGGTAGTGACTCGTACAAGAAGACTGGGGTTCATTGCGTCAAAGGTACCAATAATCTGTTGGAGTACCTATTAATATTTACTGACACTCAGCAAATTAATTAATGTGTTGCTTTCAAAAAGATGGATGTCTACCTTGTGGGTGAAAGGCTACTCAAGATTTGAGGCAAGGTTTCCTTCTAGGTCGGCCTGGCAATCGGCCCGATCCATGTTTTGACAGTGGGGGTCCACAATATGACGTTCTTCCTGTGCTTCATTCCCATCTTGGTCGCCGTGGACCCCATTGGTAACATCCCCTACTTCATGGCTCTCACCGACGGGCTTGACCAAAAACAGATGCGGAAGGTTCTGACCCAGGGTCTGATCACCGCTTTTGTCGTATCGATGGCTTTCATGCTGCTGGGTCATTCGATTCTGCGATACCTCGGAATCACCTTGGCCGATTTCATGATCGCCGGAGGGGCTCTTCTGTTTGTTTTCTCTCTCAAGGATCTGACAGGCTCCGAGAGCGAGGCCCATGCACCTATCGACGACGGCGTCGGGGCCGTTCCTATCGGGGTGCCGTTGATCGCAGGCCCAGGTCTGCTCACCACTCTTTTGGTTCTGATCGGCGAGCACGGCTGGCCGATGGTCAGCGAGGCCCTGACTGTCAATCTCGTCCTGGCAGGACTATGCTTGGCCTTCAGCCAGGACTTGAGCCGCATCTTGGGTAAGACGGGTTGCAAGACCGTGGGGAAAATTGCCAACCTGCTACTGGCCGCGATTGCCGTTATGTTCATGCGCAAGGGGTTGGTGGAGATTCTGTCGCTTGTGAAGGCCACCAAAAGCTGAGCGCACAGGTCAAGAGAACTCTTGCGACCCGAACCGACTTGTTGCCCATTCTCCTTTGATTAAATTAATACATTCAATAATAGTTAATGAATGTTATTGCCTTTGTTAAAGTATGATTCTATATTTGTTTCAAACCCAAAGGGGGGAACAATGTCGATACACACTCACCATCAAGATGCCGCCAAGCACCACGAAGCTGCGGCGCATCATTTCCAAAAGGCCCATCTGGCTCACCTGGCCGGTAACCACCAGGAGTCAGCGCACCAGGCTCAGATGGGACAAGGTCACGCCGTCCTCGCGCAGCTCCACCAAGAGAATGCCGCGATGGAGTATGCAAAAGTTCATTCGGACCAGCACCCTGTGAAGTTAGTTCGCGATTTGAAGTAGATGGTCCGGGATCTCCAGAGTCGTATCTCTGGAGGTCTGCCGTCACGTTCGATTCTGTAATTCGGTGATCCATCCCGCAAGGTCTTCACCCATATCTACCAGATGCTGAAAAACAATGACAGGCACCGCTACGTTGCTGCAGAAACCGTAACCGTCAGTTCTTGGCACCGGGCGCGATGTTCCAGGTGGCGTCCCGTCAAGTGGTGTAAGAGCGGTGGTCAGCGTAAACCTGCAATAGGTGCCCCTCTCAGGGTCCACATCCATACCGAAGTACAGTTGGTAGGCAGGCGCAGGCTCCTCGGTAGCCTTCAAATTGCTCAAGAAAGACCAAGCGAAGGCACTCAGGAAGCCTATACGACACTCAGGAATTCGATATCACGGAAGGTTGGCGTTGGGCCCATTGAATGATGAGGACCTGCCGGAATCGGCTTTGAGTGTTTCGAAAACGTCGTCGAAATCGGTAGCGAGTTCACGGAAGGCATTCAGAATTCGCGGGTCGAAGTGCGCGGGCTGGCTCCGGCCGTCCCCCTTGGTTAGGATGTCGTAGGTAGTCGTCGCGTCGAAGGGCTCCTTGTATGGCCTTCGGTTACGTAGAGCGTCATACTGGTCAGCCAGAAATAGAATCCGTGCCGACAAGGGAATGACTTCCCCGACCAGGCCTTCAGGGTATCCGCTTCCGTCCCAGCGTTCATGGTGAGATCGGGCTAGTTCCGTTCCCATCCGAATGAATCGATTTTGGGGATATGTATCCAAGATGGACTCCAGGGTTTGGGCACCCAACCTAGCGTGAGTCTTCATGATGTCGAACTCTGAATTAGTCAGGGGGCCTGCCTTGAGGAGTATCTTGTCTGGAATAGCCACCTTGCCTATGTCGTGAAGAGCACTGGCCTGATAGAGAGTCGCGATGAAGTCTTCGTCGATCAGGTTGCCGAAGGTCCCTTTATTGGCAAAGTATTGGGCCAATGCACGGCAGTATTGTTGAACCCGGAGGATGTGGTTCCCTGTGTCCTCGTCACGAGATTCTGAGAGTTTTGCTAAAGCCAAAATTGTCGCAATCTGAGACTCAGAGATTTCCTTAATCTTCTCCTGAACCATTTGCTCAAGACTATGGCTGTAGCGGTCCACTTCAACCTGTAGTCGCCTGTTCCTGAGGTGGGTTTCCACCCTCGCAATCACCTCCCCCGGATGAAAGGGCTTGGTAATGTAGTCGAGGCCCCCCGCGGCAAAACCACGAAGCTTATCTTCGGAATCACTATTGGCGCTCAGGAAAAGAATTGGAATCTTGGCAAGCTTTGGGTCCCGCTTGAAAGCCGCGCAAACCTCGTACCCGTCCATCTCGGGCATGTTGACGTCGAGCAGCACAAGGCCAGGGGGCTCCCGTCGCGCCACCTCGAGGGCCAGTCGGCCGTCTCTGACCGGCCGAGTCCTGTGTCCATGAAGTGCCAAGGTTTCGACAAGCACGTCTAGATTTTCGGGGATGTCATCGACCACGAGTATGTAGTCCGAACCAACAGCTTCGGTCATGGTGTCTTCTCCGTTTGACTTTCGAGTAGAGCGATTATCCTCGGGTAGTCGTATTGAGCGGCCAACGTGCGGATTTGCTGGGCCCGACGGCTGTCAAGGGACTCCACTTCGTCCGTTAGTTGTAGAATCAGGTCGCGATCAGCACCCCGCGCAGCTTGGATGAGCCGAACAGCCAGCTCGGAACCGAGGTTCTGAGAAGCGCCGGCTATTTGCGCGTGGTGGCCGACAGCCGCCTCGGCCCTCACGTACTCGACGCCCAACAGTGCGGCAATCATCACAAACAATACCTCGGGCCGAAAGGGTTTTGCCAAGTAGTCATCTGCCCCGACCTCCAAGGCTACAATCCTATCATTTTCGAAGGCGTTGGAGGTCACCGCGATAATCTTGACCACCGCACCACCGACAGAGGCCCGGACTGCCTGAATGACCTCGGGGCCGGAACCCACCACAGGCATGTGAAGCTCGCAAAGCACCAGACTAGGTCTCCAGTCCTTGAAGATTTCCAGGGCCCGAGGGCCGTCCGCAGCCAGCTTCACCTCAAAGCCAACCCCGACAAGCAGATCGCGTAAGAAATATCGGCTATCTTTGTCATCGTCAGCGATCAAGAGGCGGTAGCTAGGATGCCCGAGAACAAGGGCGGTGACGGTACCCACGCACGGTACGCTCATTTTCCCTTGACCGGGATCTTGGGGCAAAGGAAGCTCCAATCGGAAAACGCTTCCCATGTGCTCGGTGCTAGTCGCCGTCAAGTTTCCCCCCAGGAGTTCGGCGTAGCTCCGGCTAATGGACAGGCCTAGGCCAGTGCCCGACATCTTCTTTCTTCCACTTTCGGTCTGCTCGAAGGGCAGAAAAAGCTGACCCATTTCCTCTGGGGCGACCCCGACCCCGGTGTCCTCGACCTCCAGCAACAGCCGCGCGGAGTCCACCTTGGCCCTTAGCGCGACCTGGCCCACCTGAGTAAACTTGAGTGCGTTCGACAGCAGATTCAAAAGTATTTGCCGAATCTTGATTTCATCACTGACGATGAAACAAGGCCCAGACGGCCACAACTCGGTCAGGAGTCGAAGTCCCTTTTCGTGGGACTGCAATTGAAACATCGAATGGAGGTCCTCGATCACTTCCCGGAGGTCGAATACAGCTTCTTCCTTCACGACCCGTCCCGCCTCGATTTTCGAGATGGCGAGGATATCGGAAATTAAGTTCAGCAGGTGTTCGCCGCTGCGGACAATGGTCGAAACATATCGGTTCTGTTTCTCGGTTAGGCTCAAGTCGCGGTGGAGGAGCTGGGCAAAGCCCATAATGGCATTCAACGGAGTTCGGATCTCGTGTGACATACTTGAAAGGAACGTACTCTTTGCCTTGTTGGCCACCCTGGCGGCCAATTCGGCCTGCTCGAGTTGCTTCAGCACCATCTTCTCTGAAGTGATATCCCAATTGGTTCCAAACATGCTTGTCGGTTGTCCCCTGGAATCTCTGTTGACCTTGGCGAGGGCGTGAAGATAGCGAATGACTCCATTGGGCCAAACCACTCGGAACACTGAGTCAAATTCCTTCTCACCGCTCAACGCTGCCTGAAAATCACTATTGCTGCGTTCCCTGTCCTCCGGATGCACGGACTGTTGCCAGGCATCGTAAGCGTTATCAAATTTACTTGCCGTAATTCCATAGAGGCTATACATCTGTTGATCCCAGAAAAGCTGTTTTTCGACGACTTCGTAGTCCCAGAGTCCCACACCTCCTGCAAGTACGGCCAAGGATAGGCGTTCCTTGAGTCCCGTCAGGGCTTCGGTGGCGAGTTTCAATTTCGCTGTACGGTCAAGAACCCTCTGCTCAAGGGATTCGTTGAGGTCTCGAAGGTTCTTTTCTGCCAACCGGCGAGCCGAAACGTCGATAATGATTCCGTCGTAGCCTTGGACCTTGCCCTGGTCGTCAAACCGGACAAAGGCTGTGTCGCTTACCCAACGGGTCACCCCATCCTTTCGCACGATTTGATGCTCTATCGGTTGCGCCAGTTGCCCTGAAAGCACTTCCAAACCATGGCTAATCACTGCCTGCCGGTCTTCGGGTGGCACCATGTTGATCCAAAGCGAGGTGTCGTTCTCAAGTTCAGCGGGACTATAACCAGTTATTTTCTCACTGCCGGGGTGATGGACCGTCCCAACCACCGATCCATCGTGCACCGACACGCTGTAGACGTAGTCACTTATGCCTTCTACGATCTGCTTGTAGCGGTTCTCGCTTCTTGTTAAAGCCCGCAACAGTCTAGCGTGCTCGCTGAAGTCTGCGAAAATGGAGACTATGGTGGGTCGGCCGTTGTCGTCGCTTAGCTGGGCAGTGTCGATTTTGCACAGCACGGTGGTCCCCTTTTTGGTTAGGGCGTCAACTTCAATCGTCTTAAGCACCATACCTGAGGCGATCTCAGCGATGCGTTTTTGGAACCGAACCCGATCCTGTAACTGGACAGTAGGCAGAAACTGACCAACGGCCTCCGTATCCGACCAGCCGAAGAGCTTCTGGGCAGTCTGAGACCAGAAGGAGACCGTCCCTAACGCGTCGTAGACAACGACCGCGAGCGGGCAAGCATCAAGTATCAATTGAAGAAACATCCTTGTGCGTTTCAGTTCGCTGGTTCGCCCAAGAACATCCTTGTGGGCCTCGTTCAGTTCGCTTGTTCGACGGTCGACATCAGTCTCGAGCTGCAAGTGGGACTCCCTCAGGAGGTCGTTGTATTTTTTTACGTCGATCAATGACCTCACTCGCGCCAATAGCTCTGGTTTGTGGTAGGGCTTGGAAATGAAGTCATCACAACCAGCTTCAATCCCAAGGACCCGGTCCTGATTGCTCTTGAGTGAGGTGACAAGCACTATAGGCAACAGACGAAATTTCGGGTTCGCGCGGATCTCCTTGGTGACCTCGAACCCGTTCATCCCGGGCATCATCACATCGAGGAGGATGAGGTCGACGTTGTTTGAGGCCAAGAGGGTCAAAGCCTCCTCTCCGGTGGAAGCCGTCAAGATAAGGTAGCCTTGGGCGGCCAATTGGGCTTCAAGCAGTTCACAGTTCAGGGGATTGTCGTCGGCGACCATGATGACGGGGACTTTATTCATACAAAGTCAATCTACGAATTAAAATATCAATAGTATATTAATATTATGACCTCATCGGAAATGAATGCTAAATTCTTGCAAGACGACCGACTCGACCAAAGGACCCTTCTACGAACCTGTAGAGGACACGAGGGAAGCTTGATCCGGCAGGGCAGTCCTCGGCCTCAATGGCCAACGACCGCTATCCGCAGCCAATCAAAAGTCCTTGCCGGTTGTCCCTAAAAGGCGAACTACCGATTGAGTTCCAGCTGAAGGAGTTTGAAGTAGGAAGTCTTCTTTAGCCCAAGAAGTCTCATTGCTTCAACATGCTTCACCTTGCCGGCTGAGACCTCTGCATAGACTTGAGGCCATTTGGGCGGTACAACAAGCTTGGGTCGTCCAAGGTGTTTCCCCCGAGACTTCGCGGAAACAATGCCTTCCCGCTGTCTTTCGAGGATGGTCTCCCGTTCAAGGGTCGCCAGAGCACCGAAAATGGTTAGGACGAACCGACCCTGGGGGCTCCGGGTATCGAGAGCCTCTTTCTTTGAAACGAAGACGACGCCCTTTTTATCAAGTTGATCCACGATGTCCAGAAGATCTCTTGTGGATCTGGCCAGGCGTGAGATTGACTCAACATGGACCTCGTCGTCTTTACGGACAAAGGCTAGGAGTTCCTTCAGGCCAGGGCGAGAAGTGTCCTTTCCTGAGGCCCTGTCCTGGTAGACCTTTTCGACTCCTAGCTCCGTCATCAGGTCAGTTTGGCGGTCAAGGTTCTGTTCTTCAGTCGAGACGCGAACATAGCCGACTTTCATATCGTTCTCCGTAAAGGTGTCAGTTTATTTCCGAACGTTCATAAAGTGAAAATATGACCTTTACGGAGTCTTGTCAAGATGGTTCATAAAGGTAGGCCTTTATGAACATGACGTAGTTGGGAATCGAACCAGCATCTAGTCCTGACAAAGGAGCAGGTTTCCAGCTCCCCAGACCCGCGACGATCCTCCTCGAGAACGTTGTTGTATAATCACCTTGAGAAAACATCGGCTGAAGAAAGCCAACAAAAGGAGAATGTATATGAACAACCAACGGAGACGGGAAATTGAGAAGATCGTGGTCGGGGTCGAATTGACCGGCGAAGACCTTCGCCGCCATCAGTCAGACTACCCCTCGTTGGAGCGTTTGTTTGCGCCTCTGACGGAGCAGTTGGCGACCGTCCGCAACGAAGAAGCGGAGAGCCTCCAGTCGATGCCGATCGGGTTGCGCAACGGTTTTCGTGGCCAGGTTGCCAAAGAGCGGCTTGGGTATCTCAATGAAGCCGTGAGTATCGCCGAGGCACTCGAGGAACAGACGATCGACGACTTGGAGATTCCCTACCACCTGGGCAACATCTCGAAGGCACTTGAGAACGCGATGGCGTAGTCAAAGGGCCGTTGACTGCGCTCAGACCTGGTCAACTTCACGGAGAATGACCCGTGGCCAATCTGGCTTTTTCTGTGTGTGAGACAGGCCTGCGATGAGACGAGGTCCCGCCGGGAGGACCAGTCTGGCCGCAAGAAACGGTCTCCCTCCCGGTTTTCGAAGCTTCGGAATGCTCGTGGCTGCCCCTTCGTGGACACAGTCACGAGCGGTTCCTAAAGCCGACCGCTGCTGACCCCCTCGTCGCCAAAAGTACGTCGACGCTCAGTCGGCTGTGCGTTCCCGGTAATATAGGATTATCGGGAAATTGTCGAGAGATGGGTGTCTCGCTCTCGAGGCTTAGCAGAACTAGATGGGAGTGTCGGGTACCGCTTGATCCGGCGATGCGTTCGATAGGCAGGCCTAGGGAAAGCGATGCTTGGCAACACACTTGTCTGAAATCTGCCATGTTCCTGCAACGATGGTGCAGTATTGACCCTAGTAGTTGCGAAAATGATTGTTCATCGAGCAGGCAGTCCGCGGCTGAAGCTGGTTCACTGGTCTTGAGGTTCCGTAGGCGCTGGATTTTGGCAATCGAACGGAGAGGTCGGTGCCCAACAAGTAGTCGATAGTTGGCTATTCTTTTCGCTTGACCCCACGCTTTGGATGTAGCAGGATGATCGATGTCGTAGCGAACGGAATCAATGGGGGCAATTTGTGCACCTGAACTCGATCCTCAGCCACAACCGTCTCGAGAGACCTGATGGCCGACCTTTGTTTCGCTATCGGGTTCCGCAGGAGCTATTGCTACCCCTTGAAGAGGAAGTGCGATCAGAGTTTCGTAACACGTCCACACGCGAGGGTGCTCCGCTATTCTGCCTCTGGGCCAGCAGGAAGCTCCGCTCTCTCAACGACGAGATCCCTGGTCATCTGAGCTGGAATCTTCTAGGGCTTGGGCCGAAGATCGGCCGCAACCTAATGGTAGCGTGGACTGATTTGGGTTTCAGCTATTTGAGGCGTCCGATCCACCGCAGCGAGGACGAATCGCAGCTCCGGTTGTACTCCCTCTACCTCGAGGGAGGAATTCCTCTGCGCCAACTTCAAAAGGAACTGTGGTCCGAAGTCAAGGAACTTTTTGGCTCTCTTCGCCATCTGGGAAATACCATCGAACTGGCGATGATCTACGCTAGAGTAACTGAGACCTTGCCCGACCTCCCGGGGCTGAAGTCCCAAGCTCTGACGATCCTTCTCCGCGGTCTACTTCTGCTCGATCGGGACCTACAGTTTCAATCGACTTTTCCCTCTGCTTGGTCGGAATCGACCCGTACTAGCGCCTCCACACTGCTAAACGTCGAGCTGGTAGGGGACTTGTCCTGGCTCGACAGTTTGCTGAAGGAGACGCCGAGGGTGGTCCGCCGACGAACTTGTGAGGGAGAATGGCTTGTGGCGCGGGTGAGCGACGGGGGCCATGGTCTGACTTTCAACTATCGTCCGGACCTGCCCAAGAAACTGCTTCCCGGGGAGCTACTCCGAGATACTTGGATATACATTAACGTCGACCAGCGTCGCCACTTTGTGGGTCGGTATGAGCGGACAGCCCTCGGTCCCATCCTTCAGGACCAGAGGTCGGTAGTCTATGACCCAGCGGACTCCTGGAACTCGGTTCGCCTTGAGGCAGAGGACGAGGACGAAGAACCATCGAAGTGTCCCGTGAGTCTCAAGAAGTTCGAGCGACCCGGATTTCCATGTCTCGTAAGAAGAGAAGGAGGAGCCGGCGAAAAATGGCTGCTGGTTCCGAATGATTGGACCCTGGAGCGGACTTCCGGTGCGGTGGAAACCCTGGCCGACTGGAAACTCTGTCCGTTTGAAGCCTCTTTGCGGGTACTTGACCCCCAAGGGTTCGAGTATCAGGAGGAGCAGGCCTCCCAGAACCCAGTTCCGCCCCTCGACGGGTGGCAATCGCTCGAGGGGGTCCTTTTCGGAGGAAAGCCAGTCCGGACATCCCTTCCGGGAACCTTGAAGGCCTGGTCCCGAGACCGAGATAACGGCCTAGTTCGGTTCCGTTACCGGACCGAGGCTGGCAAGATCCGAAAGAGGGTCGACGAAGTAATCCTTCCTGGCTTGTCAGTGGAAGGAAGAATCTTCCCGCCGTCGTCTGCCCAAGTCATGCCGAAGGTCTCATGGACAGTGAGGGTTCCCGCTGGCTGGGCCTGGACAGAGGATGGCATCGTCAGGAACCAGGACGGCGATCTATGGAAGTTCCAAACCAATTTCCGACTCGACCGAGGAGAGGAGGCGGGGGAGCCGTTCACATTCACCGACACGACCCAGACCCTCACGCTGACATGTTTTGCTTCTCCGCAGATATTCCTAAGTGAGACTGAATACTCTCCGTTTCTCGCTGACAAGACAAGCACACTTTGGGAGAAAGACGTGGGCGAAAAGTGGTGGGTCTTCAAGACAAAACGAGTCAAGAAACTGGTGGTCAACGATGTCGCTTTCGACCAGGACATCCCGGAGGATGTCTCGGCTCGGCCTGGACAGATTCTGCTTCGGTCCTTAGTCGAGGGTCTAGTCCCCGAGTTCGACGAAGGAGACCCTCTACGGAGATTTCGGGCCTTCCGTCTCAGAGTCCACCACGATGAGGCCGTCCACACTTCCGGCTATCATGACGAATTGAATCTTTCCTTAGAGAACTGCGGAGTCTACTTGGCCAGCGAGTCGCTCAATCGCCT
>Ga0265320_10002477_pt1 | contig 12854 bp, 15 predicted proteins | sample 4827metaG_FD_202087 | JGI IMG/M metagenome (GOLD analysis project Ga0265320, IMG submission 202087) | Rhizosphere microbial communities from Carex aquatilis grown in University of Washington, Seatle, WA, United States - 4-8-27 metaG | ecosystem: Host-associated > Plants > Roots > Rhizosphere >...
CGGTGGGCTGCGATCATCACCACGGCGCCGGCCAGGGCCACCCCGGCGCCCTGGCGCGCGACCTGCTGCTCGGCCTGCTGGGCGAGGCGACGCACCTGGGGGCGGAGCTCGCCGGCGATGTCGCGGACCCGCGCCAGGTTGGCCTCGGCCTCGACCAGGCGGGCCTCCGCCTGGCGTCGCCGTCGCTCGTGGCGGCGCACGCCTGCGGCTTCTTCGAAGAGCGGCCGCCGCTCCTCCGGCCGCAGCGAGAGGGCCTGATCGACCATGCCCTGGCCGATGAAGAGGAAGGCGTTGTCGGCGAGGTTCGCGCCGTCCAGCAGGTCGAGCAGGTCCCGCAGGCGCACCCGCTGGCCGTTCATGAGGTACTCGTTCTCCCCCGAGCGGTAGAGCCGCCGCGCCAGGGCCACCTCGCCGTAGGCCACCGGCAGCAGGCCGTCCCCGTTCTCAAGGGTCAGGGTGACCTCGGCCAGGCCGATCGCCCGGCGGGTCGCCGACCCGGCGAAGATGACGTCCTCCGACTTGTGCGTCCGCAACGTGCGGCCCTGCTCGCCCAGGGCCCACCGCAACGCGTCGGCGAGGTTGCTCTTGCCGCTGCCGTTGGGACCCACGATGGCCGAGATGCCCGGCCCGAACTCCAGGGTGGTCCGCTCGGCGAAGGACTTGAAGCCGACGACGCGCAGGCTGCGCAGGCGTGCCTCGCCGCTCACGAGGCGGCCTGCGGCGAAGCGGGGATGGCCCCCAACCGCTCCAGCGCCTCGTGCGCCGCCCGGGTCTCCGCGGCGCGGCGGCTGCTGCCCTCGCCACGGCCCAGCACCTGGCCGCCGACGAGCACCTCGATGACGAAGTGGCGGGCATGGTCCGGGCCCTCGAGCGCTACCACGCGATACTCCGGCGGCTGCCCATGCCCGGCCTGGGCGAGCATCTGGAGGCGCCCTTTGGGGGCCAGGTAGACAGCCGCATCGGCCGGATCGGCGATCTCCGGCCCGGCCACTGACAGGAGCCAGTCGTGGGCCACGGCGAGGCCCAGGTCCAGGTAGATGGCGGCCACGAGGGCCTCGAACGCCGACGCGAGGACGCTCCGCCGCTCTCGCGCGCCGGCCCGGTCGGCACCTTCGCCGAGCAAGAGGTGCGGTCCCAGGCCGATGCGTCGGGCGAACCGCGCCAGCGCGTCGGTCGACACGAGGGCGGCCCGACGGGCGGTGAGCTGGCCCTCGTCGTCCCGGGGGTGGCGCCGATGCAGCTCGTCGCTGATGACGACCGCGATCACGGCGTCGCCAAGGAACTCCAGCCGCTCGTTGGACGGCAGGCCGGCGTCGGGGTGCTCGTTAGGGTAGCTCGAGTGGACGAGCGCCTCACGCAGGCGCCCGGGGTCGGGGAAAGCGAGGCCGAGTGATGCTGCCAGCGCGGCCACCGGATGGGCGTCCGGTGGCGCGGGGTCAGGAGTTGGTGTGCTCGTCGATGTAGTCGACAGCGTCCTGGACGGTGCGGATCTTCTCGGCATCCTCGTCGGAGATCTCGGTGCCGAACTCTTCCTCGAGGCTCATGATCAGCTCGACCAGGTCGAGCGAGTCGGCGTTCAGGTCATCGACGAAGGAGGACTCCGGCTTGACCTCGTCCTCGCTGACGCCGAGCTGCTCGACGACGATCTTCTTCAGCCGGTCGTAGGTCGAATCGGTCACGTGCTCCCTCCTTGGGCGGCGCTGACGGTCAAGTGGCTCGATGGTTGTCTGTCGCGCTGTCGGTCCCGACCACCTCCGACGCGACCCTCCCGAGCACGCCGTTGACGAGGCGCCGCGCGGGTTCGCCGCTGAATGTGCGGGCCAACCCCACCCACTCGGCGATGGCGACCCGCATCGGGGTCGCGGGCGAGTGTAGCACCTCACCAAGGGCGCAACGCAACAGCGCGCGGTCCATCCGGGCGAGGCTCACGACGGGGTGCGCCGGGGCCAGCCGGGCCAGCATCGCATCCAGGTCCTCGCGGTCGCGGGCAACGATGTCGACGAGGTGGCGAGCCAGGGCGGCGCCCGCCTCGGGGACCGATCCATCGGCCAACGTGCGCTCCAGGACGGCCTGCGCCGTGCGCTGGCCGAACTCGGCCTCGAACACCGCTGCCAGCGCCAGCCGGCGCCCCTCCTGTTCGGCCGCGTGGCGGCCGGCAGCGCCGCGGGGGGTGGGCACTCAGGCCGGCGGCAGGGCTGGCTCGACCGGCGGCACGGTGGCGTCGGCGGCGAGGGCGGCCGCGATACGGTCGGGGATGCGCGCCCGCGCGGCCGTGGCGCCGATGGCCACGGCGAAGCCGATCATCCGCCGGCGGGCCCGGCCGTGCGTCACGAGCACGGTGCCCTTGACGCCCAGCAGCGGCGCGCCGCCCAGCTGCTCGTAGTCGAACAGGCGGCGGATGCGGGCGATCCCGGGCCGCATGAAGGCATAGCCGATGGGCCCCCAGGGCGGCCGTTTGAACTCGGTCGTGAGCTGGTCGAAGATGAAGCGGCTGAGGCCCTCGAAGAACTTGATGGTCACGTTGCCCACGCTGGCGTCGCACACGACCACGTCGGCCAGGTGGGTCGTGAGGTCCTTGCCTTCGGCGTTGCCCACGAAGTTGAGGTCGCTCGCGCGCAACCGCTCGGTCGCCTCCTGGACGCGCGCCTCGCCCTTGCCCGCCTCCTCACCGATCGAGAGCAGGGCCACGGACGGCCGGTCCACCCCTAGCACCTGCTCGGCGAAGATGGCCCCCATGCGGGCGTACTGGTACAGGTTGTGGCCCGTCGAATCGGTCGTCGCGCCGATGTCGAGGAGGACGAAGGGGCCGTGCTCGGAGACCACCTGCACGGCCAGCGCCGGGCGATCGACGCCGGGCAGGCGGCCCAGGTGCAGGATGGCGGACGCCACCGCGGCGCCGGTATGGCCCGCCGTCACGACCGCGTCGGCCCGGCCCTCGCGCACGAGGCGCATGCACACGTTGATGCTCGCGTCGCGCTTCCGCCGCACCGCCTGCGCGGCGTGCTCGTCCATGCCCACCCACTCGGTGGCCTGCACGAGCGAGATGTGGGCCGGCAGGGCGCCTTCGAGGTAGGGCGAGATCTGCGCCTCGTCGCCGACGAGGATGAGGTCCGTCTCGGGATGATCCCTGGCCCAGCCCATGGCGCCGCGCACGGCCTCCTCCGGGCCGTGGTCGCCGCCCATGGCGTCGACGGCCACGCGGACGCGGCCGGACGCCTCAGGGTCGAGGCGGCGGGAGACGGTGGCCAGGTCCACGACGTGCCGCGGCCCGAGCGATCCGCGCTGCGCCTAGGGGTTGCGCTGTTCGGGCTTGGTCTGCTCCCGGATGCGCACGGTCTCGCGGCCCCCATACCAGCCGCAGTTGGGGCACGCGAAGTGCACCTTCTTGGGCTCGTGACAATGCGGGCACGGCTCGAGGTCCGGGACGGTCAGGGCGTGGTGCGCGCGCCGGTCGCCCTGGCGGGCGTGTGACACACGGCGTTTCTGGACTCCCATGGGGCGTGATCCTTCCTGCTGGTCGGCTGCTCAGGTGGTGGGGTCGGCCGGGGGACGCCAGGTGGCGAGGGCGGCCAGACGGGGGTCGAGCTGGGGATCGTCGTGATGGTGGGCGGGGTCGCTGTTGAGGTCGGCGCCGCAGGTCGCGCACAGGCCGCGGCAGTCGGGGCGGCAGAGCGGCCGGATGGGCTCGGCAAGGGAGATCGCCTCGCGCACGGGCTCGCTCAGGTCGAGCTCATGATGCTCATCCAGCCGCAGGGCCTCCGGCTCGGCCGAGACGTCGAGCGGGGCGCCCGTGATCAGGTCGACCGACGGCAGCGCCTCCTCGTCCACGTCGACCGCGACCGCGGCCGAGATCGGCGTGAGGCAGCGGCTGCAGGTCTCCTCGAGGGCTGTCACCAGATGCGCCCGCGCCAGGATGCTGCGGCCGGTCCGGGAGAGGCGCACCTCACCCTCGACCGGGGCGGTCAGGCGAAGGTCCGGGGCGATCTCCAGCGAGGGCAGGCGGACGGGGTACGTGCGGACCGTGCCGGGCGACGAGCGCAGCAGGCCCGCGACGTTATAGCTGAGCACCCGAGGCCGCCACGTCGGCTTCCTCCGCCTCGTCGGCCGTCATCGTCGGCACGGGGGCGCGATCATCGAGCAGGGCCAGGCCGTGCTTGATGCTCTGGAGGACCTTGACGACCTCGCCCTCCAGGCGGATCAGGACGCCCGCGGCGTACTCGTCGGCGCCGCGCCGGATCTCGTCGGCCTGGGCGTGACCGTCGGCCACGATCTGCGCGCTGCGCTGCTCGGCGGCACGCGTCAGCTCGCGCTCCTCGATGAGGAAGGCCGCCTGTTCCTGGGCCCGGGCGACGACGCGGTCGGCCTCCTCCTGGGCGCGCTCGAGGATGCGGTCCGACTCCTCGGTGATGCGCCGCGCCTGCTTGATCTCCTCGGGCACGGCCAGGCGCAGCTGCTCCACCAGGTCGAGGGCGGCCGCCTGGTCGACCACGACGTTGTTGGACAGCGGCAGCTTGCGGCCGTTCTCGAGGAGCGCATTGAGGCGCTCGACGAGGAACATGATGTCGATGGGTGGGGCCTCCGTCGGCAGGACCTGACGCGCCATTCTAGCCGACGCCCGGCCCCCCGCCCAGACGTCGCAGCACGGCCGGCGGCACCATGCCGCTCACGTCGCCGCCAAAACCCGCGATCTCCTTGACCAGCGTCGAGCTGAGGTAGGCGTGCTCCAGGGCGGTCATGAAGAACACCGTGTCCACGTCGGGCGCGAGCTTGCGATTGGTGAGGGCCAGCTGGAGCTCGAATTCGAAGTCGCTGATGGCGCGCAGGCCGCGGACGACGAAGGCCGCCCCGACGTGCTGGGCGAAGCCCACGGTCAGCCCGTCGAACGTGGCCACCTCGACACGGGTCGCCGCCGCGGCCGGCAGGGCCGCGTCGATGGCCTCGCGCAGGGCCGCCACGCGCGTGGCCTCGTCGAGGAAGGGCGTCTTGCGGGGATTACGCAGGACGCCCACCACGACCCGCTCGAAGATGTGGGCGGCCCGGGCGATGACGTCCAGGTGGCCGTTCGTGACGGGGTCGAAACTGCCCGGGTAGAGCGCGGTGGCCATCAGGCCTCCCTCGTGTAGAAGCTGAGCTGCGTTTCCCCGAAGCGGCGCTCGCGTCGGCGGACCAGGCGCCCCGACCGCTCGGCCGGGACGTCGCGCCAGAAGTGCTTGGCCACGACCACGGCTTCCTCGCGCAACCAGCCCCGGTCGGGATCGCCCAGGCGTTCCAGCGCGGCGTCGAGTGTAGCGTCGCCATAGGGCGGATCCAGCAGCGCGGCGCCGAACGGGCCGCCCAGCTCCAGCGGCGTCCCCGTCTCCAGCAGGCGCAGGACGTCGGCGCTCGCGACATGGGCCAGCTCGCCCGCCCTCACGCGCTCCAGGTTGGCCTGGATGACGCGGCACGCGCCGCGGTCACGTTCCACGAACAGGGCGCGCGGCGCTCCCCGGCTGAGAGCCTCGATACCCGCCGCGCCGCTGCCGGCAAAGGCGTCGAGGAACGGCACGGGCCACGGCGCGAGGGTGGCCGCCTCGAGGATGCCGAACAGCGCTTCCTTGACCCGGTCGGTCAGCGCCCGGGTCCCCGGCCCGGGGGCCAGGAGGCGCGTGCCGCGCGCGCTGCCACCGATGACGCGACCGGCGTCAGCCATCGGCCGACCCCTCATCGCCGGGCCGGTCATCACCGGTCGCTAGGGCCTCACCCGCGCCGACGGCCGCCAGCCACCCGACGGACAGCTCGTGGGCCAGCGCATCGTGGCCCGGAGCGAGGCTGCCCTCGGGGGTCACCAGGCGTTCCGCGATGACCCGGGCACGTTGCGAGCGGGCGCGATCCTCAGGGGCCTGGAGGCGGGCCACCCGGAGCGGCGGCAGGCCGCTCTGGACGAGACCCAGCAGGTCGCCCTCCGCCCGCAACTCGAGGTCGCGCTCGGCGAGGACGAAGCCGTCGGTGGTGTCGACCAGCGCCTGGAGGCGGGCGCGGGCGACGGGATCGTCGCTGTCGCTGACGAGGATGCAGTAGGCCCGGTCGGTGCCGCGTCCGACGCGCCCGCGGAGCTGGTGGAGCTGGGCCAGGCCGAAGCGATCGGCCTCCAGGATGACCATCACGGTCGCCTCGGGCACATCGACGCCGACCTCCAGGACCGTCGTCCCCACCATGACCTCGACGTCGCCGCGGCGGAAGGCATCCATGGACGCGGCGCGCGTCGCTGACGCCAGCTGGCCGTGGATGCGGCCGATCCGGGGTGGCGCCTCGGTGGCGCGGCCCACCGCCCGGGCCGCGTCGGCCAGCCACCGCTCCAGGTCGTCGGCCACCTGGTCGACCGATCGGCCGGCGTCCCCTTCCCCCTCCTCGACGAGCGGCACGATGACGAAGGCGCGGTGGCCGGCGGCGACCTCGGTCACCACCAGCGGCCAGGTGCCGACCGTCGGGTCGGGGCCCATCTGCGCCAGCTCGTGGAAACGGCGCGTCCCGGTCAGGACGCGGTGCCGGCCGGCCGGCGCACTGCGCAGGTCAGAGACGTCCAGATCGGCGTGGAAGACCTGGCCCAACGTGCGCGGGATCGGCGTGGCGGTCATCAGCAGGACGTGGGGCGTGCGCCCCTTGCCGGCCAGCGCCTCCCGCTGCGCGACACCGAAACGGTGCTGCTCGTCGATGACCGCGAGGGCGAGGTCGTGGAAGACCGTGCCGGCCGACAGCAGGGCGTGCGTCCCCACGACGATGCGGCCGGTCGTCAGACCGTCGGCTCCGCGGCCGGCGGGCGGCGAGGCGAGGACCTCCAGGGCCGCCTGCCGCTCGGGCGCCGAAAGCGAGGCGGTGAGGAGCTCGACGCGATGGCCCAGCGGCTCGAGGAGCCCGCGCAGCGTGGCAGCGTGCTGGCGCGCCAGCAGGTCGGTCGGCGCCAGGAGCGCCCCCTGGGCGCCGCTGTCGGCCACGAAGGCGAGGGCCAGGGCCGCCACGGCGGTCTTGCCCGATCCCACGTCGCCCTGCAGCAGCCGCAGCATCGGCCGCGGACCGGCCAGGTCGCCTCGGATGGCTTCCACCGCCGCCCGCTGGTCGTCGGTCAGGCGGGCCGGCTCCGTCTCGCCACGCTGGACGAGGGCGGCCGTGATGGCCTCTTCCACGATCGCCTCGGCCACCGCCAGACGGTCCTCCCCCACGACCACGCGGGGCCCGGCCTGGCCGCGCCGCTGCCGATCGCGCGCCACCATGCCGATCTGGAGGGCCAGCAGTTCATCGAACCCGAGACGGTGCATGGCCGCCGCATGGGCGCCGAAGTCGTCGGGGTAATGCGCCTGCTCGAGCGCCTCGGGGAGCGGCGGCAGCGTGGCCCCCTCCCCCTTTGACGCCTCGGCCAGCAGCGACGCATCAAGGTAGTCGGGGTAGTGGCGCCCCACGACGTCGAGCGCCCGGCGCATGGCCGACCGCAGCCCGGCCGTCGTGACCCCTTCCGTCAGGCGATACACGGGCACGATGCGTCCCGCGTGCAGCGTTGCCCCACCGGCCGGGCCGAAGTCGGGCCCCTGGTACTGGGGCAACCAGCCGCGGACGATGACCCGCCCCGAGACGGCGATCTCGTCGCCCACCTTCAGCCTGCGCTCGATGAACCGGCGGCCGAACCAGACCGCCTCGCCCTCACCACTGGCGTCGCGGAGGCGGGCGGTCGTCTTCTCGACCCGCCGCCGGAACGTCTTCTCCGTGTGCAGCTCGACGACCGTGACGGTCGAGCTCACGGGCTGGGCCGGGGGGTCCTCGCGCAGGGAGCGCAGCGAGCGCGGATGGGTGAAGTCGTCGTAGCGGCGCGGCAGGTGGAAGAGCAGGTCGCGGACCTGGTGCAGGCCCAGGCGCGACAGCCTCCGCGCCTGGGCGGGGGCGACGAGGCCGCTGCGGGACAGCGGCGTGTCCGGTCCGGGTGGCGCGAGCGGGGTGGCGCCCGCGCGGGCCACCGCGCTACTCGGCCGCGAGGAGGACGTCGTAGAACGGTTGGCCGCCGGACACGACCTGGACCTCCACCCCGGGGTGAGCGGCTCGCATGGCCTCGGCCAGCTCCTGCGCCCCGGCCTCGTCGGCGTCGGCGCCGAAGTAGATGGTCACCAGTTCGAACCCCGGCCGCAGGGCCGTCACCGCTTCGAGGACGACCGTCGTCCGATCGTCGCCCGCCGCCAGGATGCCGTCGTCCGGCCCGAGGGCGATGACCTGGCCGGTGCGGACCCGGCGCCGGCCCAGGTGGGCGTCGCGGACGGCTCGCGTCACCTGGAGCGTCTGGACCGCGCGGGCGGCATCCAGCATCGGCCCGGCATTGGCCTGTGCGTCGCGGCCGGCGTCCACGGCCATCAGGGCAGCGATGCCTTCCGCCGCGTTCCGCGTGGGCACGACGATGACGTGGCGATCGGGCGAGAGGGCGGCCGCCTGCTCCGCGGCGAGGCGCGTGTTGGGGTTGTTGGGCAGGACGACGACCTCGTACGAGGGGACGCTGCGGATGGCCCGCACCAGCTCGGCCGTGGACGGATTGGCCGTCTGGCCGCCGGGCACGATGGCCTGTGCGCCAAGGCTCCGGAACGCCTCGGCCAGGCCGTCGCCGGTCGCCACGACGACCACCGCCACTGGCGCGTCGGGCGCGATGGTGGGCGCGGCGGGCGTCCCGGCGAAGGCCTCGGCGTGGATCTCCCGCCGGTCGTCGAAGTCGCGGGCCTGGTCGTCGAGGTTCTCCACCGTGATGCGGCTCAGGTGGCCCCACTTCAGCCCCTGGGCGATGACCTGGTCGGGCTGATCGTTGTGGACGTGGACCTTGACCGCCTGCTCGTCTCCCGCCACGAGGACCGAGCCGCCGATCTCCTCCAGCAGGCGCCGCATGAGCCCCAGGTCGAGGGGGACGTCGTCGCGCGCCTCGACGAGGAACATCGTCTCGTAGCCGAACTCGTCGAGGTCCGCCTCGCCGAGCGGCCGGGCGACCCGCGGCGTGGCCATCGAGACGGGCTCAGGCTGGGCCTGATGCCCGCGCCGGCCCCGCCGCCGGTGGCGCCGATGGGTCGCCGTGAGGGCGCCCTCCAGCAGGCGGTAGAGGCCCTGTCCGCCGGCGTCGACGACGCCCGCCTGCTTGAGGATGGGGAGCAGGTCCGGCGTACCGGCCACGGCACTCTCGGCGGACGAGGTGGCGGCCCGCAGGATCCGCTCCGTGTCCGGGCCGTGCGTCGCGGCCTCGCCGGCGCCCACGGCCGCCTCGCGCACGACGGTCAGGATGGTGCCCTCGACCGGCCGGACGACCGCCGCATAGGCCGTCTCGGTGCCGTTGGCCAGGGCGCGGGCGAAGTCGCTGCCGTCGAAGCGCGGTCGGCCAGCGACCGTGGCGGTCATGCCGCGGAAGATCTGGCTGAGGATGACCCCGGAATTGCCGCGCGCGCCCATCAGCGCGCCGAAGCTGAGTGCCTCCGCCACGGCCGGCAGGGTCCGGCCGGCCACGGGCAGGCGGTGGGCCTCGTCCAGCGCGGCGCGCACCGTGGCCGCCATGTTGGAGCCCGTGTCGCCGTCGGGGACGGGGAAGACGTTGAGGGCGTTGATCTCCTCGACGTGGGCCAGGAGGTGCCCGGCGGCCTCCTCGAAGGCGGCCAGCAGACCCTCCCCGTCGCAGGCTCGTGCGGGCGGCATCGGGTGCTATAGTACGCAGCCGACCGGCGGTCTCGCGCCGGTATCGTGCGTCCCCCTTCCCGAGAGGATCCTGTGGCTCGTTCCTGCGCCATCTGCGGCAAGGTCTCGATGGGCGGTTTCAACCCCCAGTCGAGCGGCATGAACCGCGTCCGCGCCCATCGTCGCTACCAGCCCAACCTGCAGCTCCTGCAGTTCGAGCGCGACGGTCGGATGGTCACGGCGCTGACGTGCACCCGCTGCCGTCGCACGCTGCGCAAGACCGCCTGACCCCCTAGCCCAGGCGATCCGCCTCACGGGCCTGGCTGTCGAGCCAGATGGTCATGGGTCCGTCGTTGACCAGCTCGACCTCCATCTCCGCCCCGAAGACGCCGCGTCCGACCGTCACGCCGCACGCCTCGAGCTCCGCCGTGAAGCGTTCGTAGATGGGGATGGCTATGTCCGGCGGCGCGGCGTCCAGGAACGACGGGCGGCGCCCTTTCCGGGTGTCCGCATACAGGGTGAACTGGCTGACCACGAGGGCCTGACCGCCGACGTCCAGGAGGCTGCGGTTGGTGCGACCTTCCTCGTCGCGGAAGATCCGCAGCTCGGCGACCCGCCCGGCGACAGCGGCGGCGAGGGCAGCATCGTCGTCGCGGCCGACCCCCAGCAGGATCAGCAGCCCGGCCCCACACGAGCCCACCACGGCCCCGTCGACCGTGACGGTGGCCCGTGTCACCCGCTGCAGCAACACGCGCATCTCAGGCCCCCAGGGCGGCCGCGCTCTCGCGCGCAAGTCGTTCTCGCCGCAGGGCCACCGCGGCCGGGGACGGCTGGCCGGCCGATTCCGCCGCGAGCTGCCCGCACGCGGCGCCGATCTCCAAGCCGCGATTGCGCCGGATCGTCGTGGGCAGGCCCGCTCCTCGCAGCGCGGCGGCGAACGCGGCGAGGCGCGGCGGCTGGCTCGGCTGCCACGGCGTATGAGCCACGGGGTTCATGGGGATGAGGTTGACGTGCGCCAGGCGGCCACGCAGGAGGGCGGCCATGGCCGCCGCGTCGGCCGGGGTGTCGTTGATGCCCTCGATCATCACGACCTCGTAGCTCACGCGCCGGCCGGTGGCGTTGGCGTACGCGGTCGCCAGGCGGACGACCTCCTCGACGGGGTAGCGCCGGTTCAGCGGCACCAGGACGTCGCGCAGGGCCGGACGCGCGGCGTGCAGCGAGACGGCCAGGGTGTAGCGCGGGGCGGCGGCCACGAGGCGCTCGAGCCCGGGCACGACGCCGCTCGTGCTGATCGTCAGGTGGCGGGCCCCCATGCCGAAGCGCCGCGGGTCGGTCAGGGCGTCGGCGGCGGCCAGGACGCGTTCCGTGTTGAGCAGCGGCTCGCCCATGCCCATGAACACGACGTTGGTCAGGCGCCGCCCCTCGAGGGCCAGGCGACGCTGCCAGAAGCGCACCTGGTCCACGATCTCGGCCGTCTCCAGGTCGCGCGCGAAGCCCAGCTCGCCGGTGGCGCAGAAGGGGCAGCCGACGGCGCAGCCGGCCTGGCTGGAGATGCACACGGTGGCCCGCTCGCGACGGGCTCCCCGGGACGGGTAGCGCATGAGCACCGACTCCACGAGCCGGCCATCATCAAGGTGGTGGAGCGCCTTCTCGGTCAACCCGCCATCGGTCGGCTGGACGGTCGTGTCGCCCAAGGTATCCGGACGGAAGTCGGTCACAAGGGCCTCGCGCACGCCGCCCGGCAGGGTGTGAAGCGCCGTGGCCGAGGTCGCATGCTGGCCCCACAGCGCGTCCGCCACCTGGCGCGCGCGGTAGGCTCGCTCGCCGCGGTCGCCCATCCACGCCACGAGCTCCTCGGGCGTCAGCCCGCTGAGGCCCGGCCTGGTCACCGACTCCCCTCCCCGACAGGTCCCACGACCGTCCCGACGAGGCCCGGGTGGCCTCGCCGCAGTTCGGCGCCCGTCATCCGCCGCCCGCCTGCCAGTTGCACCCCCTCCAGCAGCAGCTGACCGTCGCCGACGACCAGGGCGAGCCCGGACCCGGATGCGACGAGCGCGCCCGGCCGCACGCCTCCGGTCGCGGCCGCAGGTCCAGGACGGGCCTGCCAGAGCACAAGACGGCCGACGGACGTGTCCACGAACGAGCCCGGCCACGGCTGGAACGCCCGTACCTGCCGTGCCAGCTCGGCCGCGGGGCGATCGACGTCGACGCGCCCGTCCAGCCGGCGGAACTGACGAGCCACCGACACCCCCTCGGGCGGCTGTGGTCGGGCCTGGGCCTCGCCGCGCAGCCACGGCCCCAGCCGGTCCAGCAGCAGCGCCGCCGCCATGGTCGCCAGCCGGGCCTCGAGCTCCGGGGTCGTCTCGTCAGCCGCGATGGCCGTCTCGCGCTGAGCCACGAGCGGGCCGGTGTCCAGGCCCGCGTCCATGCGCATCAGGCTGACCCCCGTCACCGGGTCGCCCGCGGCGATGGCCCGTGCGACCGGCGTCGCGCCACGCCAGCGCGGCAGCAGGGATGGGTGCAGGTTGAGGGCGCCGTGGCGCGGTGCGTCCACGACCGCCGCGGGCAGCAAGCGGCCGTAGTCGGCCAGGACGATGAGCTCGGCCGTCGCGGCCACGGCCGCGTCGCCGTGGATGGGCAGGCCGCGCGCGCCGGCCCGCTGGGCGACGGGCGTCTCCATCGGGAGCTGCTGCCGCCCGGCGGGCCGCGGCGGGGCGGTCACGACGGCCAGCAGCGTCGTCTCCGGGGCGTCCGCCAGCGCCTCCAGGATGGGCACGGCGAACGCGCCGCTGCCGAAGAAGACGGCCGGGACCGGCCGCCTCATTCGACCGCCGCGAGGGCCTCGGGATCGCCGGTCGCGGCGCCCGCCGCCGCCGCCGCCTCCTCCTCGGCCTCATCGGCCTCGCGCAGCCTGGCCGCCGGGATGAGGTCGGCCTCCGGCCCCAGGGCGTCCAGGTACAGCTCACCCTGGAGGTGGTCGAACTCGTGCTGCATGGCCCGGGCCAGGAGGCCCGTGCCGACGAGGCGCACCTTGCGGCCGTGGCGGTCCTGCGCCTCGATCACGGCGCGCTCCGCGCGCGTGCGATAGGCGTAGAAGCCGGGCACCGAGAGGCAGCCCTCGAGGTCGTGGTCCTCACCGCTACGGCTCACGAGCCGGGGGTTGACCAGTTCGTGCAGGTGACCTTCCACCTCGA
>Ga0265320_10002479_pt1 | contig 12851 bp, 13 predicted proteins | sample 4827metaG_FD_202087 | JGI IMG/M metagenome (GOLD analysis project Ga0265320, IMG submission 202087) | Rhizosphere microbial communities from Carex aquatilis grown in University of Washington, Seatle, WA, United States - 4-8-27 metaG | ecosystem: Host-associated > Plants > Roots > Rhizosphere >...
GTCTCGCGCGACAGCGCCCAGGCCGGCGCCGGGAGCTCGATGTCGAGCTCGCGAGATCGGAGAAACGCCTCCGTCGCGCCAGGCGTGTCGCCGCGGTCGTCGCGAACGAGGCCGAGGTAGTAGTACGCCTCGGTGTTCCGGGGATTGCTCTTGGCGGCGTCCTCGATGAGGGGCGCGGCCTCTTCGATGCTCCCGACTTCGTAGAGAGCGCGTCCGACCAAAAATGAATGATTGGGGTTCTCGAACGGACCCTTGGGGAACCGCGAGCAGAGCACCCGCGCTTCGTCGAGCTCGTTCTTCCCGAGGAGCGCGTCGAACTTGAGGAGCAGCGCGTCGACGACCTCATCGTCGGTCTCGGCGAGCTCGAGCGACAGGTCGCACATCCGGATCGCCTCGTCGAATTCGCCGAGTGGATGGATGTAAACCTCGGCGGCGTTCAGCATCGCTTCGAGGTACGTGTCGTCGAGAGCGATTGCCTGCCGATAGTGCTCGATCGCCTCTTCGAATTCTCCCTGGAGCGCCGCGACGTAGCCGAGCAGGTTGTAGGCTTCCGGCGACTGGCTATCGATTTCGAGCGCGCGCCGCGCCGACACTTCGGCGCCCCGCGAGTCGCCTCGCTGGACGAGGTCCCAACCCCGGTCGAGATGAGCCGAAAACTGGTCCATGGCGTAGAGGCCTCTTGGTCCTTTTCCCTGGATGCGTCAAGACGTCACGAGTCGTCCTGCGGCAGCGCCGGGGAAAAGAACCTAACGACGCTCGGAGCGCCGCGCTGCACCCGACGCGCTACCGCGCGTCGTTTTCTGCCGACACGGCCGTCGCGCGCGCGCTGCTTCGCGCATCGTGCACGACCACGCGGCTTCCCGGATGCGCGGTCGTCGCCCAAACGCCGTGCCAGCCCTCGGGCAGGTGAGGTTCGGTGAACATGAACATCCACTTCGCGTCGAGTGGCGAGAGGTTCACGCAGCCGTGGCTCATCTCCGAGCCGTAGTTCGCGTGCCAGAACGCGCCGTGAACGGCGTACGAACGATAGAAATACTGCACGTAAGGGACGTCCTCGATGCTGTACGGCAGATCGCCCGCCGCCGAGCCGTCACCGTCCATCGTCGTCGTGACGTGCTTTTCGCGGATGCGCCACTCGCCGGTCGGCGTGCGGTGATCCTTGTCCTTGTCGTCGTTCTCTTTGCCGGACGAAATCAGGGTCGCGTACACGGCGCGCGTTCCTTCGAACGCGACCGCGGTTTGCGTCGCCAGGTTCACGTCGAGCCATCGCTCGTTCGGTCCGAGCTCGACCGGAGGCGGCCCCGGCTCGGTGACGCGCAGGTGGTTCGCCTGGATGTAGAAGCCGTCTTTCGTCTCCAGGTACTTCTTGCCGGCGAACGTCTTGTCTTTGCCCGTGAGTGCGATCGCCACGTGCCGATCGACCGTCCCCGCTGGCTTCAAGTTGCCCGACGCGTCGAGCTGGTACTTCGGTCGCGTCTTTTGCCAGCCGTAGGTGAACCCCATCGGCAGCGCGAGCTTGTCCCCGTCGAGTTCGACGCCGTGAAAATCGGAGCCGTTGGTCACCCAAAAACGATCCGCGGGCGCGACCAGTCCCTTGGTCGTTTTGTACCAGGGCCGGCCGTTCCAGTTGAACTCGCGATCGACCGCCACGTAGAAGCCGCGCACCATTCGCTTCGCGAGCACCGCGTCGGCGTCCGCCGAGAGCTCGTCGAGCTTCACCTCGTGAAGTCGCTTGTCGGCGTCTTCGCGCTGCCACCATGGCCGATCGTCGGCGCCGCCGTCGGGCGCTTCCGCGTGTTCCGTCGCGGCCGCGACCGGGCGCGGCGGCTCCACGTCCGGATGCGGCGGCTCACCGCCTTGGTGCGGCGCGGCGGCGATCGCCTCTTTGCTGAAGGGGAGCGGCGCTTCGTCGGTCTTCGCGAGGGGCGTGCCGGCGGGGGCGGTGCCGTCGACCGACGACTTTTTCCCGTCGGGGTTCGGCGTCTCGTCGGTCTTCTTGACGAGGTACGGCTCGTAGGTCCGCATCTGCTCGGCGGTCGGCACGGACTTGTAGAGCGGCGTCCCGTTCTTGGCGTTCCGCGCGTACCGGTACGGCAAGATCGCCGTCAAATCCGGTTGTCGCATGGCGAACTTCGCCTCCGGCGAGTTCAGGTTCGTCGTGCCGGCCTCGCCGCAGACGAATCCGCCGTCGCGGAGTCGGTACCAACCCCGGGCGCAGTTGTCCTTCTGGACCGTGCCCGGCTCGACGGGGACTCGGCCGCCACTCCGCAGATAGCCGATCTTCTGTTTGCGCTCGAACGACGTGTCCGCGAACACGCCCGCCGACACGTCCGTGACGACGAAGACCGGTCCGGTCCAGGGGGGCGCAGCGGCGACGCCACCGTCCGGAGCCGCCGCCGCCGCCGCGGTCGGCTGGGGCTCGCGGGCCCCCAGCTCCGCCGGCAAGGTCGGCGTTCCGACGACTCGCGGTGGGGCGACAGCGGGCAACGCCTCGGTCCGTTCCGCGCCCGGTGGCGGGGCCCTGTTGCACCCGGACGCCAACGCGCCGCCCATGAACGTCAGCGCCACGAGGGCGCGCCGCGAACGGGTCGAGACGAGGGCGGGAAGACCGAGGACGGGCATGAAGAGGCGTCGGTGATGGGGTACTACTCGCAGGGGCGTGGCAGGATCCACTTCTCGGGTCTTCGCCGGAAAAAGCCGTGATATTTCGCGCCCAACCCCGAGTGGGGAGGGGGCGGCAAAAGGAAGCAGCTCCGACGTTTCTGCCAGGAGCATGCCACGTGCGTTCCACGCCGAGACCGCGGTAAGAGAACCATTGGATGACGGAGCGCGTGGCACCGGGGACGCGACCCCGTGGGCGGAGGGACACGCGCCGGCTCCGTCTGGGCTGGTTCGTCGTCCTGTCGCTCCTGCTCCACGTGCCGCTCACGCCGCTCGCCGGGCTCTTTGGGCTGCTCGCCTTGCTCCACCGGGAGTCGAAGCCCGCGCCGGAAGAACAGCTCCACGCCATTCCGGTGTCGCTCCTGTCGCCCGAAGAAATGGCGGCGCTCGGGCTCGGCCCTGAGCAGCCGAAACCGCCGAGTACGACGCCGGCGGAGCCGCCAAAGGACGACTCGGTCCCGCAAGACCTGACCGCGGACGCGCCGCCGAAACCCAAGCCCAAGCCGAAATCGAAGCCGAAGCCCGAAGCGGCCGACGGCGGGGTGCGGGTCGAGCAGGATGGGGGTCCGCGGCCGCCCGAGCACGACGCGGGTCCGAAGCTCGCCGAACACGCGGCGCCCCGGGGGGCCGACGCGGGCGCTCCGCCGAGTGCGCGCGTCGCCGAGAGCCACGACCCGCTCGACGTCGTCGGCAAAGCGACGTCGGTCGCCGATCCGAACGCCAACGTGAAGCTCCTGCTCCTCAATGACCGCATCCGCGGGCTCGCGATCGCGCCGCGCATCGGTGCGCTCGTGGCTCGGCTCCCTCAGTGGCAGAGCTTCTTCGGTCCGACGACGCTCGACCCGATTCGCGACATCGAGCGGATCTACGTGGCAGGCCCGCAATTCCGAGTGTCGGCCGACGTCGTCGCCATCGTCGAATACGGGGTCCCGCGTGCCACCATAAAAAACGCAATCGATCGAATCGTCGCGCGCGAGCCGCGTGGGCAATGGTTCGACGGTCCCACGCCGGCCGCACTGGCCCACGCCGATCGCGCCGACCGCGTGTTCGTGCTCCCCAAGAAAAAGATCGTGTTGATGGTGCCGCCACACCTGAAGGACGACGCGATCGAAAAAGCGCCGTCGATGAGCTTCCCTTCCATCGGCGGCAAGGCCGCGGCGGTCGCCTTCATCAAGAACCCCTCGCACGCCCTTCGCGGACTCGGGCTCGGCGTCGATTTGCCCCACGGTATCGACTCCGCGTCGGTGTCGGTGACTCCCGCCGACGATGGCGGCGCCACCTTGGACATCATCGCGATCGACGCGTCTCCGGAAGCCGCCAGCGACGACGCGGCGCTCCTCACGCAAGCGATCAACGCCTTGACTCAGCGCGATGTCGGCGCGCTCGGCGCACTTCTTTTTGGTGGTCAGACCTTGAGTCTGATCGAGCGCGTCTCGCTCGTCGCCGACGGCAAGAAGATCGAGGGCACCGCGCGCATCACCCCCCGGCAGCTCGATCGCATCCTCGGGTTCGCGGAAGCGTGGGTCGATTCCATTTCAGGGCCGGCGCCGCATCCGAGCGCCGTCCCGTCGTCGCGACCGCGCGCTCACTCGCCGAGCGGAACGCCTTGAGCGCTGCCCGCATTTCGCGCGAGCGCCAGTAAGAGCCGATCAGCGCCCGCCGGATCGAGGCCGCCGATGCAGAGACGCGCGCCTCGTCGCGGCGTGATGACGATGCGCACCGTATGGCGGGCGGCGTCGAACGCGACGCTGAGCCCGAAGTCGAGCACGATGCCGACTCCGACCGCGGCGATCCCCATGCCGAAGAGCGACGGTGAGCCGCCGGGCACCCGCGCGCCGTCGACCAAGAGCCCCACGCCGACGTACGTCCCGACGACGAGCGCGACGAGCCCCACGTAGAGCCCGAGCCGCGCGTAGCGCACCTCGCGGGCCACCGCGGCGAGGTTCGCGAACGGAACGACGACGGTGCGACGGCCGAGCACGCGGCCGAGGAGCTCGGTCCGATGCTCGACCTCGAGGCCGCGGGCGCCGAGCGAGAGCGACGCCGGGCGTCGATAGGCGAACGCGAGCCGTCCGACGAGTCGCGTCGCCGCGCGCACCAACGCGAAACCGGAAAGCGTCGACACCACGGTTCCCGCGACGCCGAATGGCGCCGCGACGAGCTCACCGGCGAGCGCGGGCGCAGGCGAGGGGCTCGACGCCGCTCGTCGAAGCGCCGAATCCGGAAGGCGTTCCGCGAGCTCACGACCGAGTGATTGCGCCGCGCCCGACGTGCTCGCCTGGAGCGCGCTCACCGCGACGAGCCGCTCGCCCTTGTCGAGGCCGCCCGGTTGCGAGACCAGGTCCGCGACGTCGCGCCAGACGACGTCGGCGGCGTCGCCGAACGCCGCGTCGAGGAACGGAAGCGCGTCGACTCGCGTGCGCGCGGCGAGCCAGACCAACGACGTCGCGAGTTCTCGTCGCGGGGCAGGCTCGGCGAGCACGGCGCGGTCGAGCGACAGCGCGAGGAGCGCCCCGACGAGGGCGGCTTCGCCCGGTGACGTGGGCCCGCGCGACAGCGCATCGCCGAGGTTCCCGAATGACGTCGACGACGTCTGGGGATCGAGCTCCCCGACGGGGAACGCGACGTCGGTGCGCCGCTCGCGCGCTGCGTTCAGCGACGCGATCCGCAAAGCGACGCCCGCCGAATCTTGACCCGGCACTTGGCGCACCGCTTCGAGTACCTCGGACGGCACCAGCGACATTGCGCCCCTCGTAGATGACCGTTCGCGATTCGGCAACAGGCTCGCGGGCGATCCTCGATGGACCGCCCGTTACACCCGCTGACCGCGCGTCAGGACGCGAACTGCTCGAGCGAATTCAGCACGGGGCCGGGCCGCTCCAGGCTCCGGTCGCTGGTCGCACGATTGCGCGCGTCGACGCGAACCACGGTCGGACAGTGCTGGCGCGCCTCTTCCGGCGTCATGTCCGCGAACGTCGCGAGAATGACGAGGTCGCCGGGCTTGTTCAAGTGCGCCGCCGCGCCGTTCACGGCGATGGCGCCAGAGCCGCGAGGCCCTTCCAGAGCGTACGTCACGAGGCGCGTGCCTCGGGTCACGTTCCAGATGTGGACTGCTTCGTGGGGCAGGATGTTCGCCGCATCGAGAAGGTCTGCATCGATGGTGACGCTGCCTTCGTACTCGAGATCGGCGTGGGTGACGGTCGCGCGATGGATCTTGGACTTGAATACGTTGAGTCGCATTTCAGGGCCTGATGCGTCGCGTCATGACGGCTCGGGGATCGAGTCCAGCTGACGGACAGTAGGAAGGATAGCTCACGGGTCGCGTACAGCCAATGGGATCGAGGACGGTCCGACTCGAGCATTCGTCGCACTTCGATACGACGCGTCACGGCGCGAGTTTGGCGCGGTTTCTTGGCCCCAATCGCCTCTGACCGATACCAATGCCGAACCGCTCGCTTCGCTTTTCGAACCGAGCCAGAGGAGCCGTTGCGATGCCGGACCGGGACTCGTCCAAGACCGAATTGCTCGAAAACCTGAGAATCATGCTCAGGGACGTCTTCAAGCTCCGCCGCGAAGGGTCGGCGTACGCCAAGCTCTCCCGCGCGCACGGATATGCGGACGGCTACATGCGTGTCTTGCTCGACACCCACGTAGTGACGAAAAAAGAGCTCCTCGAGCTGGTCGCCGCCGAGCGCGTCCGCGCGGACGGCCCGGCTACCGCCGTCGTCGAAGTCGAGTCGGCTTCCGAAGCCGCCGCTTGAGTCACTACCGCGATCGACGCAGCTGAGCGCTGGATCTAGGCGCGGTCGACGTCGAGCAACGCGTAGAGGTCGCGCAATCGCCCGGAGAGGTGGTCGCGCGACACGCGCACGAGCTCCGTCGTTCCGACGCCCTCGACGCAATACGAGGCTGCCGCCGCGCCGATCATGAGCGCCTGCCGGAACGTGTTCGCGTCGATCCGCTCGGCCCGCGCGAGATAGCCCGCGATTGCACCGGCGAACGTGTCGCCCGCGCCGGTCGGGTCGACCTCGTTTTCGAGCGGATAGGCGGGCGAAAAGAAGATGCCGTGCTCGTCGAAGAGCATCGCGCCGGCGTCGCCGCGCTTCACGACGAGCCGCTTCGGTCCCATCTTCATGACGGCCGCTGCGGCGCGCCGCAAATTGTGATCGCCCGAGAGCTGACGGATCTCCTCGTCGTTCACGACGAGCACGTCGACCTTGGCGAGCACGTCGAGGAGCGCCGGGCGCTCGCCGGAGATCCAGAAATTCATGGTGTCGGCGATGGTCAGCTTCGGCGACTTGGTCTTCTCGAGCACTTCGAGCTGAAGCGCGGGGTGGATGTTGCCGAGCAGCACGATGCGCGAGTCGCCGTAGTGCGACGGGAGCTTCGGGCGAAAATCCGCAAACACGTTGAGCTGCGTGTCGAGCGTTTCGCGGCTCGCCAGGTTCTGCGCGTAACGGCCGGCCCACCGAAACGTCTTGCCCTTCGCGCGCTCGACGCCAGCGCAGTCGACGTCGCGCGCGCCGAGGAGCTCCAGGGTTTCGTTCGGAAAGTCGTCGCCGACGACCGCGACGATGCGAACCGGCGCGTAGAAACTCGCCGCGATCGAGGCGTAGGTCGCCGAACCGCCGACGACGTTTCGCGCCGGACCGGTCGGCAGATCCAGATCGTCGAAGGCCATCGAACCGACGATGAGGACCGAGCTGCCAGAAGACGAAGATGGGGGCGACATCGCTTACTCCTTCAGGTACGCGCCGATGAGCCAGCCGAGGCGGGCGCGGGCCGCGGCGTCGATGTGATCTTTTGCGGTGATCACGGCGTGAGCGAGGGCGCCGGTAGCCGGACTCTCGTCGGTGTTCGGGAGCGAGCGCGCGAGCTCGACGACGATGCGCTTCGCGAGGTCGGCGTTTTGCCGGAGCACGGCGACGACGGCTTCGACGGAGACCGCAGCTTCCGTCTCGTGCCACGAGTCGTAGTCGGTCGAGAACGCGATCGTCGAATACGGGAGCTCCGCTTCACGAGCGAGACGCGCTTCGGGCATCGCGGTCATCCCGATGACGGCCACGCCGAAGCTTCGAAAGAGAAAGCTCTCGGCGCGCGTCGAAAACTGCGGGCCCTCGATGCAGACGTAGCTGCCTCCTTCGTGGACCTTCGCGCCGGCGCGCCGGGCCGCCCCCGCGGCGGCCCGGGCGAGCAAGGGACACACTGGATCGGCGAGCGAGACGTGAGCCACGACGCCCTGGTCGAAGAAGGTGCCCTCGCGGCGGCGCGTGAAGTCGATGTATTGATCGACGATGACCACGTCCCCCGGCGCGATGTCTTCGCGCATCGATCCGACCGCGGAGAGGCTCACCAGGTGCGTCGCCCCGGCGAGCTTCATCGCGCAGACGTTCGCGCGGTAGTTGATGAGATGCGGCGCGATGCGGTGGCCGCGTCCGTGGCGCGGCAAGAACAGGAGCTCGGTGCCGCCGAGCCGCCCGCGCACGAGCTCGTCACTCGGCGCGCCGAACGGCGTATCGATCGCGATCTGGCGCGGATTTTCGAGGCCGGCGATGTCGTAGACGCCGCTCCCGCCGATGACGCCGAGAACCGGGATCGCCATTAGCCCCGCCCCTTAGCACGCGAGCTCGGGCGCAATCAACGGGGTGGCCTCGTTCCACCGTAGCCGCGGCCTTCGGCGATGAGGCGCTCGGCGGTGCGTGCGGCGCGCATACGCCGGCATTCTTCCGCGCGAAAAATGCTGGTCAGCTTTTCGATCGCCTCTTCGAGCTCGTCGTTCACGAGGACGTAGTCGAAGAGCCCGTAGTGCTGAATCTCCTCGACCGCCACGCGGAACCGCTTCGTCACGGTGGCCTCGTCGTCGCTCGCGCGGCCGCGGAGTCGTTCGTGCAGCGTGTGCATGTTGGGCGGCAACACGAAGATCGCGACCGCGTCGGGGCAGGTGCTTTTGATTTGGCGGGCACCCTGATGATCGATGTCGAAGATGAGACCGCGCTGGCCGTTCGCGCGCTCGATTTCCGAGCGGCTCGTGCCGTACAGGTTGTCGTGCACCTCGGCCCACTCGAGGAACGTATCTTCGCCGATCAAGCGCTCGAACTCCGGCCGCTCGACGAAGTAGTACTCGCGCCCGTGGACCTCGCCGTGCCGCGGCTTTCTCGTCGTGTGCGACACCGAGAAGAGGAGCCCCGGGATGCGCTGCCGGAGCGCGTTGGTCAGCGTGGTTTTCCCCGCTCCCGACGGCGACGACAGGATGAGCAGCAACGGACCGTCATTCGACATTCTGAACCTGCTCGCGCATGCGTTCGATCTCGCTCTTGAGCTCGACCACCCGGTGTCCGAGCTCCGCTTCCTGACTTTTAGCACCGACCGTGTTCGCCTCGCGCGCCATCTCCTGCAGAAGAAAATCGAGGCGCCTGCCGGACGGCTCCTCCATCGCGAGGAGGCTCTCCAACTGGGCGAAATGGCTGTCGAGGCGGACGAGCTCCTCCGTCACGTCGCCACGTTCGGCAAGGAGCGCGATTTCCGCCTCGATCCGGGACGGGTCGAGGGTGGCAGAGACGTCCGCGAGGAGGCGTTCGACCCGGGCGCGGACCCGGGCCGCCAAGGTCCGCGAGGCTTCCGGAAGCCGCTCGGTGATTTGGTCGTGGAGCGCGCGGCAGGCGGCGATCCGTCCGGCGAGCTCGCGAGCCAGCGCTTCGCCTTCCTGGGCCCGCATCCGTTCGAGCCCGCGGACGGCGACGTCGAACGCCGCCCCGAGCGCGCGCTGCACCCCTGCGGGTTCGAGCGTCGAAGGCGCCGAATAGATGTTCGGGAGCGCGAAGAGCGCCGCGATCGGTACGGTCTCGCCGGGCGAAAGCTGATCGCGGAGGCGCTCGAGCTCGCGATAAGTGTTGATGGCGCGCTCCACGTCGAGCCGCGCCGCGGGGAGCGGGCCTTCGTAGCGAACCCCGATGTCGAAGCGACCCCGGGTGAGTCGCTCACGAGCTCGCTGCTCGAGGAACATCGATTGGTCGACGAACTCCTGCGGCAGTCGCACCCGCACGTCGAGATACCGGTGGTTCACCGAACGTACCTCGACGGTGAGTTTTCCAGGGTCGAGCGGCGCGTCGCCCGTTCCGAATCCCGTCATGCTCTTCATGGCGGAAATGCCCGAGCAGCGACGACGACGTTCAGCCCTTCCGGCGTTTGATGTCGTCCATCAGGCGCCGGTACTCGACCTCCCACACCGCGGTGCCTTCCTGGAGGTTCTTCAGGCGGCCGCGGACCTCTTGTTCGAGAGTTTCCTCTGCCGCAAATTGCTTTCTGAGGGGCTCGCGCATGCGAACGCGGAGCACGTGGTCCTCGGCGAAGACCTCGTCGACGTTGTTCGAGTGCATGAGAATCTCGATGAGCTGATCGAGCAGGTAGTCGATGGCATCGTCACCGATTTTCACGTGCTTCTGCTCGGCGACGAGCTTCTTCATCCGCGTGAGCTCGCTGTTCGGGAGACCGCGCGCCGCGACGAGATCTCTCGCGCGATCGTTGATTTCCTGATCGTCGCTCACGTACTGCGAAAGAACCGCTTCGAGATCGCCCTGCACCTCGCGCGGCGACTCACATTCGATGTCTCCGCTATCCTTCAAGGCGCGGACCATCTCCGCGGCAATCTGAGGAATTTTCGCCCGGTGGAGCCACATGCGCCATCCCTAGCTGCCGGACGGCCCAGGGTAAATAGAACTCGCACCAGAACGAGCGCTTTTTCAGCCGTTTTTCGGTTACCCGGTTTTTCGGGACCGATCAGCTCTTCAGTTTCTTCGGGTCCTTCGGCTCCCGGGAACCGAGGCGCAGGCGACGGAAAACGGCGTCCCGCTGCCGCTGCTTGTAGGCGCTGTGACTCGCGTCGCCGGCCTCGTTCGCGGCTTCCGTCTCGGCGTCGAGTAGCTGAAATTCGCAGAGAAGATAGACGACGGGGCCGAGCGGCTCCGACCCGGGCGGCGCGAGCTGCATGAACGACGTCGGAACGCGTACCGGCACGTCGGAAACGAAATGGATCACGCGGTAGGTCGGCGCACTGAACCGGTTGTCCCCGAGGGTGAGGTCGTCGTCGACGTCGCCCTGAAACTTGTCGACCATGCGCTTCAGATACGGGTGGCCGTCGCAATAGCTCCGGAAATGGAAAATCGTGTTCGTGCTCTCCTTCGGCACCACGTAGTTGTACGGAAAGAGCCGTTCGGAGAGAAAGAGGAGCACCGGAAGCAGGTCCTCACGCGTGCGAGTCACGATGCGAAAGCGGAGCTTGTCGTAGACCGCGGACGCCGTGGATTCGGCTTTGGAAAGGAGCTTCGTGTACGTCGAGTCGAGGTTTTTCCGGCCGCCGACGAACTCGGTGATCGGAAACCCTTCGCTCAGCATCGTTCCCACGATGCGATAAACCTTCTCCTCGACGAGGTGAAAGAGGTCGCGATCGCTCACCGGCAACCGGAAGAGGAGCTCCCTTCCCGCCAGGTGATTGATGATGTGCATGACCTTCAAGATCGTGCACGCGCACTGCTGACGATGGCCGCGACCCGACGCCAGGACGAGCAGCTCTTCGAGCGACGCGGACTCGACGGGCTTCGGGATCGCGAAGACGAAATTCCGGCGCAGGTACGCGATCGCCTGGCTCTTGATGCCCTCGGTGTAAGTGCGATCCCTGGGATCGTCTGGGTCGAACTCGTGATTGCGGATGAAGCTCCGCACCTGCTCGGGCCCGTCGAAGTTGAGGCGATGCCAGTCGATGACCGAGCCGCCGCGGAGGATCAGCCGCAGCGATTCGACGTCGTGGAGCGTGAACTCGTAGCTCGACTTCAGGCGGACGGCGCTCGAGTTCGAGCCGCGTTCACTCGGTGCCTGACCGTCGTTGTCGGCGCTGTGGGACATCGCGAAAGCGCCGGGACCGTATCAGTACTCGAGCCCAAGAGCCCGCACCGATCCGGAGGCGCTCAGCCGTGGCCGGTGCTCGTCGCGTCTCCCGAAGGCCGACGCAACGACAACGTACCGAAGAAGATACCGAGTGTGAGTCCGAGCACGCCGAGCTGCGCCGCGTAGTGCCCTTGCCACGCAACCACGAGGACCAGGAGGGCAACTGCTATCACGGACCACGCATTCGGCTTCATTCAGTACTCCGGCGCTCGGGGATCAGGTCAGGTGACTGACGATGACCCGTTGGCTCCGACACGGTATGTCAGAGTAGGTCGATGTAGGATAAGGTCGCATGGGCGAGAGCAAGGGGCCAACTGTTAACCGTCTCCATCGCGTCGTTCAAGTACGGAAGCTCTCGAGGAAAAAAAAGGTACGAGCCGGAGCGGCGACCACACACCTATCAATTTGATGCGTAGTTCCCGAACGTTCCCTGGAATTTTCTTATGTTATCCCTTCGAGAGTGGGGTCGATAAGGAAACGCGCGGGTCGACCGATTGCGTCCGCGGCCCATCGTCGGCGCGACCGACGCGAGAGCACGGCTCAGCCCGCGAGTCGATTCGCTCAGCGCGAGCGGAGCGCGCGGGCCGATCGGCGTGTCGGGACATGTCGCCGAAAGGGCGAGGCCCTTCGAGCGCCGATTCCGCGTCGCAAGCAATCGCGAAAATCCTCCCAACGATGTTAGCGTGAGTGGGTGTCTCCGCGATCCGGCGCGGTCGTCGCCACGCTTGGCTGTGTGCTGTTCCTCGCGTGCGGAACGGTCGACGTCGGGCAGAACTTCCAGTTTGCGGAGGTCATCTACGACCAGAACTATTTCTACTGCAAGGTCGAGCCGATGCTCATGCAGGAGCAGTGCGGTCCCGGCGGCAGCAGCGATCCGCCGAACGGCTGCCACTACAACGTGACGCCCTTTCGGCTCCAGCAGCACGACCCGGTGCCCTGCACGGGCGTCGTCCCGAAGAGCGGCGCCATCCCGGCGGAGGCGCAAAACAACTACCAGGCCGCAGAGCGAGAAATGTCGCCGGATCCCGACCGCGCCGCGCTCTTGAATCGACCGACGCAGCGCGCCGCACACCCCCGCCAGATCTTCCTCGTGGCGAGCCCGCAGGCGGATCTGATCCGTAGCTGGGCCACCCAGTTTTCGAGCCAATGAAGCTTCTCGCCTTACTCGGCGTCCTCTGCGCGCTCGCCCTTCCCGCGACGGCCAAGGCCGACCCGGCAGACGAGCCCAACGCGTACGCGCGCGTGGTCGT
>Ga0265320_10002480_pt1 | contig 12829 bp, 5 predicted proteins | sample 4827metaG_FD_202087 | JGI IMG/M metagenome (GOLD analysis project Ga0265320, IMG submission 202087) | Rhizosphere microbial communities from Carex aquatilis grown in University of Washington, Seatle, WA, United States - 4-8-27 metaG | ecosystem: Host-associated > Plants > Roots > Rhizosphere >...
TGCCAACGTAAAGCACCAGCCCAGCGGCATCCTGCATCAGGTAAACGCCGGGGCGATCCGTCAATTGCCGGAAAAAATCATTGCCCAGCCGCTCGACCAAGGGTCGCGGATCGGGGAACAGCAATGTCTGTGACGCTGGCACGGAACCATTAAACGCCAGTGACTGGGACAACGGAAGTCCAACCGCCCGAAAATTGTTCCGCAGTCGGGTAACACCCCATGGCGAGCATCCAGACAGCCGGCTAGGGTGATCATTCTGACACAACAAAATTGCTCACATAAAACAAACAAATACAAACATGAAAACACTCAAAGATTTATTCCTGGATGAAGTCGCGGATATGTATGACGCTGAGCGTCGGATTGTCAAAGCGTTGCCGAAGCTGGTCAAAGCCGCCACGTGCAAGAAGTTAAAGGCCGCGTTGCAGGCCCACTTGAAGGAAACCGAGGGTCATGTGGCGAAGCTCGAACAGGTTTTCCAATCGCTTGATCAAAAGACCAAAGGAAAAACCTGCAAAACCACCGTGGCGCTTCTTGAAGAAGGCGGCGACATCGTGATGGAATTCAAAGGGTCACCGGCCATCAATGCGGCGTTGATTTCAGCCGCACAGAAAGTTGAACATCACGAAATCGCTTCCTACGGTGCCCTGCACGAATGGGCTAAACTTTTGGGCAACAGCAAGGCTGCCGACCTCCTGGAAGAAATTCTCGGCGAGGAGAAAGCCGCCAACGCAACACTCACCGAGCTGGCGCTTGATGGCAGCGACAAAGAAGCTTTGGGTGAATGTGGGTGCCATAATGATTCAGAAAAAGAGTGCTCGGACAAGCAGCCAACGATTGTGCATCGTGGTATCAAACCCGCTGGTATGAACCGCAGGCGCGCTGGAGCTTTGGTGTAATCAACGTCACCGCCCGGCACTATTTGCGAGATGTGTGCCGGGCGACCTATCTTTGATTCATTTATAACTATGTTGGCACTTTGGATAACGCCGATGTTCGCGGCGGCCGGTTATTCCTTGATTTATCTCCTATTCGGAGGCGGGTTGGGTGGAGCCGTGCTCATTTTCATCGTGGCAAAAACGGTCGGCAAATGAATGCGGTCATTCGAGGATGCCTATATTCACCGGCATGATCAGATACCAAAAAATGGATTCCAAGGAATTCAAAGCCGAATCGGCCGAAACGAAAGACGCGGATATCAAAAGCTTCGTGGATAAATCCTGCGGCGAAATCAAACTGATGTAGCACTGGCAAGAACCGGTGAGAATAGAAGATGTATGGCGTGTCTTTCGTTTTGTATGGCTGTTCACCATCATGTTTCGAAGTACGCAACGCAATGAGCCGAGACTTTACTATAGGGTGTAAACCTACTGCGGATTATGGGAACCACACAACCTGTTGAAAATGAATTCAGCGAAAGAGGTGTTGCTTTCGTAAACGGAGTCTGTTTGACATATTCGTTTCGAAAGTCATGGGGATTTCACCCCATTGTCCATCTCATCTGTCACGACTAATATTTTCTTGAAGTCCTAAATGTGGCTGCAACACCAGCTTCAATGGCAGGAATAGCGCGCAGCCTATGAGGATTCCGGAACAAATTTTTATTCAGCATCGAAATGGGCAAAACGAAGCGCCGGATGTTTCGACTGAGGAACAGCCGCTGCATGGTGAATTGTTGAGCATTGATTTGCTCAAACAATGCGCGCGCAACCTGGCACAGAATCGCCGGGTTAAAAATGACAGCGGACCGAATCTGCTTCTCCCGCGGTTGGCCTCCAATGAAAAAATTCTGCGGGATTACAACGAGCAGACCTTACGCGTGGAGAAAACGCAGCATATCACCCCGGCTGCGGAATGGTTGCTGGACAATTTTCATCTGATCGAGGAGCAAATCCGCACAGCGCAGCGCCACCTGCCGCGCGGGTTCAACCGGCAATTGCCGCAATTGCTCAATGGGCCATGGATGAATTTCCCGCGCGTTTATGAGATCGCCTTGGAAATGGTTTCGCATTCGGACGGGCGGATCGACGCTTCGCATCTGACCAGTTTCGTGGCGGGTTATCAGGAGGTGGTTCCGTTGAAGTTGGGTGAATTGTGGGCGATTCCCATCATGCTCCGGCTGGCCTTGATTGAAAATTTGCGACGGGTAGCGGCCCAGTTAAACGCGGTGCGAAAAGATCGTGATCAGGCGGGAAGCTGGGCGGACCAAATTTTGCAGGTGGCGGAAACAAACTCTTCTGATTTAATTGTGGTGGTGGGTAAGATGGCACAATCCCAGCCATCCTTGAACCGGGGATTCGTGACGGAGTTTTTACGGCGGATTCAGGAAAAATCGTCGTCGGTAAAACTGGCCTTGGGCTGGATTGAATCACGCCTGGCCGAGGACGGCTTGACCGTTGGACAGTTGGTACAAAGCGAAAGCCAGTACCAGGCAGAAACCCAGGTTTCAGTGGGCAATTGCATCGGCAGTCTGCGTTTTCTCGACACGATGGACTGGCAGGAGTTTGTGGAAGCTCAAAGTGTGGTGGAACAGACTTTGCGCACCGATCCAGCCGCAGTTTATGGACAAATGGATTTCGCCACGCGAGACCTCTACCGGCATACCGTGGAGCGCATTGCCCGCTACAGCGGCAAAACCGAACTTGAAGTGGCGGTTCTTTCTATTGGCCTGGCTCATAAAAACACAAGCCATCCGGATGACCGTCTGGCACACGTCGGATTTTTTCTTTCCGGCAAAGGAGTGAAAATTTTGGAACGCGCCGCGGAAATGAGAATTCCTCTCCGAAGCGTCCTCCCGCGCATCGCCCGCCACTACCCCCTGCTGTTTTATCTGGGAAGCATACTCAGCGTGACCCTGGCAGTGACCATTCCACTATTGCATCAGGTGGTGGCGATGGGAATCCTGGTATGGATGCTGGGTCTGATGGCACCGCTGGCATTGATCTGCACGAGCCAATTGGGGGTATCATTGGTGAACTGGTTCATCACCATTTTCGTCAAACCAACTCCCTTGCCGCGTCTGGATTTCTCCAAAGGCATTCCGCCCGCGCACGCGACACTGGTGGTTGTGCCCACGATGCTTGCCAGCCTGCGCGGCCTTGAGACCCTGCTGGAAGCGCTCGAAGTCCGGTATCTGGCCAATTGTGACGACCAGGTTTATTTCGCGCTGCTGACCGACTTTTGCGACGCGCCGGAAGAGCACAAGGCCGGCGATGATGAATTGCTGCGGCATGCCGCCGAAGGCATTCAGGTCCTGAACCAAAAATATAAAAGTGACCGGCCTTGCGTTTTTTACTTTTTCCAACGTCCGCGCCGCTGGAATGAACAGGAAAAAATCTGGATGGGTTACGAGCGCAAACGCGGCAAGCTGGCTGATTTGAACCACTGTCTGCGCGGTGGTGGCAGGGAATGTTTCTCCAAGATTGTGGGCGACCTCTCGGCGTTGCCCCATATCCAATATGTCATCACGCTCGATACCGATACGCAACTTCCGCGCGATGCCGCCCGGCAACTGGCGGCGACGATGGCGCACCCGCTGAACCGCCCAATTTACGACACGGAAAAAGGATTGATCGTCGAAGGCTATACCATTTTGCAACCCCGCGTCGGCGTCAGCCTGCCGAGCGCCGGGCGATCGCGTTTTGTGAAATTGTTCTCCGGCGATGCGGGGATTGATCCCTACACGCGAGCGGTCTCCGATGTTTATCAGGATGTTTTCCACGAAGGGTCGTTTATCGGCAAAGGTATTTACGACGTGGATGCCTTTGAACGCGCGATTGGCGGAAAATTTCCGGAAAACCGGATTTTAAGCCATGACCTGCTTGAGGGCAGTTACGCGCGCTCGGCGCTGGTCAGCGATGTGCAATTGTTTGAGGAATTTCCCTCGCGCTACAGTGCTGACACGCGTCGGCGGCATCGCTGGATGCGCGGCGACTGGCAGATCGCAGCTTGGCTGCTGCCACGCCTGCCCGGACTGGATGTGCGGCAGGTGCAAAATCCGCTGACCGGATTGTCGCGCTGGAAAATCTTCGACAATTTGCGACGCAGCCTGATTCCGTTTGCGCTGGTATTTCTGCTCATCCTGGGCTGGATTCTTTTTCCCAAAGATGCCGGTGTCTGGGGTTTGTTAATTTTGTGCATAATTGTGCTGCCTTCGCTTATGGCGGTGTTCACGGAACTTTTGCGCAAGCCGAAAGACTTGCCGCTTTACCCGCATCTGAAAAATGTCGGCCAGACCCTGACGCGGCAAGCCGGACAGGCGATTTTGACCGTGGCCTTTCTTCCCTATGATAGCGGCATCAGTCTGGATGCCGTGACGCGCACGTTGTGGCGGTTGATTTTCACGCGCCGTCATTTGCTGGAATGGCAGACGTCCGACGACAATGAATGTGATGACAAAGACAATTTGCAAAGCTTTTATGTGGCGATGAGCTGTGCGCCTTTGCTGGCCGTGGGTACATCCGCCCTGTTTTTTTTCCTGGGCAATCCGCCTTCGTGGATCATCTTCGGCTTTCTTGCCTTGTGGCTGGTTTCACCGGCGATTGCTTGGTGGATCAGCCTGCCCATCGAGGAAAAGCGCGTGGAATTTTCCACGGATCAGACCCGCCAGCTCCGCAAACTGGCACGCCGGACGTGGAATTTCTTCGAAACGTTTGTCAATGCCGAAGAGCGGTGGCTGCCGCCGGATAATTTCCAGGAATATCCGCGCGCCGTCATTGCGGCGCGCACCTCGCCCACCAACATCGGCCTCGCGTTGTTGAGCACCCTGGCCGCGCATGATTTCGGCTATGTTTCGCTGAGCGGCTTGCTGGAACGCCTCGCCCGCACGCTGGATACTGTGGAAAAACTGGAGCGCTATCGTGGCCATTTGTTCAACTGGTATGACACCCATTCACTCAAGCCGCTGACGCCACTTTATATTTCCACGGTGGACAATGGCAACTTCGCGGGCCTGCTGCTGACCCTGCATTCGGGATTGCTCGAACTCACGGATCAGAATTGGAGCAGCGTCAGAATCGTTGCTGGACTGCGCGATACCCTGAACGTCCTAAAGGAGAATTCGCGCAGTGCCGAAACCACGGCGGATTTGGAAACGCTGGAAAAATCACTGGTTGATATGCCCATGACGCCGGCGGAAACCGCTCAAATGCTCGGACAACTGGTTGAGGCGGCATTGAAGCTAGCTGATGCAAAAAATGAACCGAACAGCGAATTTGAAACCTGGCGCCGCATTTTTGAAAAAAGCTGCCGGGAACACCACGAGGAAATTCTCGCCAGTTTTCCCTGGGTTAACTTGCAGGAACCGCTCCCGGTCCATTTGAAGCCGGACACGGAGCAGGAATGGAAACAATTTTGGGAACAGCTGAACGCGCCAATGAGCGTGCGCCGTTTTGCCGGCGAAGCCGAAAACTGGCTGTTGAAACTGGATGATCTCCGAGAGGCTACATGCGATTCGCCTGAAGGCAAGGAACTGGCAGGCTGGTTGTCGGGTTTGCGTTCCAAACTGGATGCGGCAGGACTACGGGCGCAGGTGCGGATGAGCGAACTGGAAAATCTCGCGCTTCGCTGTGATGAACTGGCACGGATGGATTTCACGATTTTGTATGACCCGGCGCGTGAACTTTTTTCCATCGGTTACAACGTCAGCCAGCATCGGCTCGACACGAGTTGCTACGATTTGCTGGCTTCCGAGGCGCGGCTGGCGAGCTATGTGGCCATTTCCTTGGGACAGGTGGAGCAAAACCATTGGTTCAGACTGGGACGTTCGCTGACATCGTCCGGTGGCAAGCCGACGCTGATTTCCTGGAGCGGTTCGATGTTCGAATACCTCATGCCGATGCTGGTCATGCCCAGCTATGAAAACACCCTGCTTGATCTTTCCTGCAAGTCCGCCGTGGCGCGCCAGATTCAATACGGCAAACAGATCAAGGTTCCCTGGGGCATGTCGGAGTCGGGATACAATTTGCGGGACACGGATGCCAATTATCAGTATCGCGCTTTTGGCGTGCCGGGCCTGGGCTTCAAACGCGGTCTGGCCCATGACGTGGTCATTGCTCCCTATGCAACCGTTATGGCGTTGATGGTCGCGCCGGAAGAATCCTGCAAAAACCTCAACTCTCTTCGCCTTGAAAATGCCGGGGGCAGGTACGGTCTTTATGAAGCGTTGGATTACACCATTTCACGCGTGCCGAACGGCCAGACCCATGCCATCGTCCGTTCCTTCATGGCGCATCATCAAGGCATGAGTTTGCTTTCGCTCGCCTGTACCCTGCTGGACCGGCCCATGCAAAGGCGTTTCAATGCCAATCCCCTGTTCAAGTCCGCCGAACTATTGCTGCACGAGCGCGTGCCGAAGGACACCGCGGTGCTTTATCCGCACGAACTTGAAGCCAGCCTGGAACGTGAATCAGCGGTGGTGGTCGAGGCAACGATGCGGGTGTTCACCGACCCGAACGTCGGGCCGCCCGAAGTTCACCTGCTTTCCAACGGCCGTTATCACGTGATGGTCACGAATACCGGTGGCGGCTACAGCCGCTGGAACGACACCGCAATGACGCGCTGGCGCGAAGATCCAACGCGCGATTGCTGGGGGACATTTTTTTATCTGCGCGATGTGGACAGCGGCGAATTCTGGTCGCCGACGCACCAGCCGACTTTGGAAACCAAGTCCGGCTACGAAGCGATTTTCAGCCAGGGCCGCGCGGAATTTCGTTCGCGCCTGCACGCAATTGACACCCACACCGAAATCGCGGTTTCGCCGGAGATCGACGTGGAAGTCCGGCGCATCACGTTCACCAATCATTCCGATGAAACACGCACCATCGAAGTCACCAGCTACGCGGAAATTGTTTTGAACAGCGCAGCGGCGGATCTGGCGCATCCGGCCTTCAGCAATCTGTTTATCCAGACGCAGATTATTTCGCAGCAAAATGCCATCCTCTGTTCGCGCCGTCCGCGAACAACGCAAGAAAAACCGCCATGGATCGGCCATGTGCTGCTCGTCCACGGCAACGAAATCGGAACCGTTTCGTTTGAAACCGACCGCGCGCAATTTATTGGTCGCGGCGGAAACCTGACCGCGCCCGCCGCGTTAAAAAATTCCTCACCACTGTCGAACAGTGAAGGTTCGGTGCTTGATCCGATTGCGTCCATCCGCCGTACTCTCCGGCTCGAACCGAAGGAAAGCGCCACGGTCACCCTGGTTTCCGGCATTGCTCCTGCGCGTGAGGAAATTCTGGGTCTGATCGAAAAATATCAGGATCAAAGCATCGCCGACCGTTGCTTTGAACTTGCCTGGACGCATGGCTTGATCATGTTGCGCCACCTGAATACAACCGAGGTTGAAGCGCAACTTTATGGCCGGCTCGCCGGTGCGTTGCTTTACCCTCAAGCGGCGCGCCGCGCTATTCCAAGTGTTCTGGCGCGCAATCAGCGCAGCCAGCGTCATCTCTGGAGCTTCGGCATTTCCGGTGATTTGCCGATCGTGTTGTTGTATGCCACGAACGTGGACCGGGTTAACCTGGTGCGGCAAATCATGCAGGCGCATGCTTACTGGCGCTTGAAAGGTTTGCCCGTGGACCTCGTGATTTTGAACGTGGACGATTCGGTTTACCGCCAGGCGTTGCATGACCAAATTTTGAATCTCGTCGCCGCGAACAATGCCACCCAGTTGATTGACAAGCCCGGCGGAATCTTTTTGCGCCGCATGGATCAATTTTCACCGGAGGACAAAATTCTTTTGGAAACGGTGGCGCGGATTGTTTTGCATGATGACAAAGGAACACTGCCAGAACAATTGTCCCGCCGTGTGCGGCCTGCACCAATGCCGCCTCAATTGCGCATCCGCTCACGGCCTGAAATCGAAACCGCGATCAAATTGCCGGCGCGCGATCTGGTCTTCTTCAACGGCTTGGGCGGTTTCACGCCCGATGGACGCGAATATGTGGTGACCCTTCTACCCGGCGCAACCACTCCTGCGCCGTGGGTCAACGTGCTGGGCAATCCGAATTTCGGCACGCTCATTTCCGAAAGTGGCGGCGGTTACACTTGGAGTGAGAATTGTCATGAGTTCCGGTTGACGCCCTGGAGCAACGATGCCGTGACGGACGTCAGCGGCGAGGCGTTTTACATCCGTGATGAACAGACCGGACGATTCTGGTCGCCGACTCCACTGCCTGCGCGCGGAGAGTCGCCATATGTCGTGCGACACGGTTTTGGATACAGCGTGTTTGAACATACCCAGGACGGTATTTCATCCGAGCTGTCGATATATGTCTCGATCAGTGAACCGGTGAAGTTTGCCGTTTTAAAACTTCAAAATCATTCGAATCGCCGGCGGCACCTGTCCTTGACCGGCTATTGGGAATGGGTTTTGGGCGAACTGCGGCAGAAAAACGCAATGCACGTGGCAACGGAAATTGATTCGCAAACCAGCGCGTTGTTTGCGCGAAATCCATACAACACAGACTTTGAAGGCCATGTGGCATTCGTGGCCAGCAGCGAACTGGCGCGTTCTTACACGGCGGATCGCACGGAGTTTTTGGGACGCAACGGAACGCTGGCACAGCCGGCCGCGCTCCGACGCGCGCGCCTTTCAGGAAAAACCGGCGTCGGCCTTGATCCTTGCGCCGCCTTGAATGTGCAAATGGAACTTGAGCCGGGCCAGGAACGTGAAATCGCCTTCATTCTGGGCGCGGGACAAAATCTGAAAGCCGCGCGGGACCTGGCACGGAGATTTCAAAATCTCCCGGCCTGTCGCAAAGAACTGCAAAAGGTCTGGGATTTCTGGGGACACGCATTGAGCGCCGTCCGTGTGGAAACGCCCGAACCGGCGTTGAATCTTCTCGCCAATGGCTGGCTGCTCTATCAGACGATTTCCTGCCGGTTATGGGCGCGCACGGGGTTTTATCAATCCGGCGGTGCGTTCGGATTTCGCGACCAGCTTCAGGACTCGATGGCGCTGGTTCATGCTCGTCCGGAATTGCTGCGTGAACAATTGCTCCGCGCCGCCGCGCATCAGTTTCGCGAAGGGGACGTGCAACATTGGTGGCATCCTCCCCTCGGTCGCGGGGTGCGCACCCATTTTTCCGATGATTATCTCTGGCTGCCTTGCGCGACCTGCCGTTACGTTGAAACCACAGGCGACACCGGCGTTTTGGATGAAAATGTTTTTTTTCTGGAAAGCCGAGCGCTCAAGCCAGAAGAGGAAGCGTATTACGATCTGCCGAATCGCTCCGCCGAATCCGGCACGCTTTACGAACATTGCGTGCGCGCCATAAAAAATGGGCTGAAATTTGGCCAACACGGTTTGCCGCTGATGGGCTGCGGCGATTGGAACGACGGCATGAACCTTGTCGGCGAAAAAGGAAAAGGCGAAAGTGTCTGGCTGGCATTTTTTCTTTACGACGTGCTGCAACATTTTTCCATCCTGGCTGGAAAGCGCGGCGACCAGGCTTTTGCGCAACACTGCGAAGCGCAGGCCAACACCTTGCGGGAAAACATCGAAAAAAGCGCCTGGGATGGACAGTGGTATCGCCGCGCTTATTTCGACAACGGCGAACCGCTCGGTTCCGCTTCCAATCCTGAATGTCAGATTGATTCCCTGCCGCAAAGCTGGGCGGTCATCTCCGGCGCGGGCAGCCAGGAGCGTGTCCGCACCGCGTTGGATGCCGTGGCGCACCGGCTGGTGCGGCGGGAGGCCGGATTGATTCAATTATTCGATCCACCCTTCGACAAATCGCCAATGGAACCGGGCTACATCAAAGGTTATGCTCCCGGTGTCCGCGAAAACGGCGGCCAATACACGCACGCGGCCATCTGGACAATCATGGCCTTTGCCATGGCCGGCGAAACCGCACGCGCATGGGAATTATTCAAGCTGATCAATCCCATATCGCACGCGCAGGAGCCAAAGGACGTGGCGCGTTACAAGGCCGAGCCCTACGTTATCGCAGCAGATGTTTACAGCATGGCGCCGCACACCGGCCGGGGCGGTTGGACTTGGTACACCGGTTCTGCCGGATGGATGTATCGTTTGATTTTGGAAACGCTTTTGGGAGTGGAACTGGCGGTGGACGAATTACGATTTACACCCAAAGCTCCGCTGAGCTGGAAATCTTTCAAGCTCGACTATCGCTATCGCGAAACCGTCTATCATATTACCTGCATCAATGTGTCAGGTGCATGGAAAGTTCCGCCAAAAATCTTTCTGGATGGAGTTGAATATCCGGATGCCGTGCTGAAGCTGCTGGATGATCGCCAGGAACACTTCGTGGAAGTGAAATTTCAGCTGTGAGGTGCAAGCGAGTTCATGGAATAAGTGACTTTCGAACCAAAAAAGCAAACTTATGCCGATCAAATTAAACCACCGACAAAACTGTGAGTGAAACGGTCGTGGCCTTGCAGCCTGCCGTCGAGACTAATCACTTTGGCGTCATGCACCTTCACACCTAAGGAGGGCGCGAGAAAATTTTGCTTTCCCGTTGCTGACGAATCAAAATACAAAATAAAAAATTAAAAACTATTATGACTACGGAGAACAACCCCATTCACCACACGCAAAAACTCAAAACACAGATGCGTCAGCTCATTGATCATCTACGCGAAGACGTGGGAAAAGTCACTGAGCCGAAGGCCCAGGCGCTATTCGAGACGTCGGCAGAAGTTCTCACCGGCCTGGTCAAAGCCTTTGATGATTATGAGAAAAAACTGAAGCGGCGTGGCGAACTTGAACCTATAACGGCATTTCCAAAAGAACGAAGCCTTCATGCCTGAAGACGATAAATCGAGTTATGGCCCAGGGTAGCATCTTGCCGCCATTCGCCCACCTGCCGGGCCTTGCGTCGCATTTTTGCGGTTCCCGACCCGCAAGCACCCAGAAACAACTAATCTGACTTCTTTGAATCTGCCTGGTGATCAGAGATGATGTTTCGTTCAGATAGGGTTACACCCCATGGCAAAGCTTCGGCGCAGCGCGTAGCGTAAATACAGAAATGGATGGCAAATGATTTTCCATCCGAAACAAAACCCAAATTATATGACTTTATTGTTTTCCCCGATGATTGGCAGCGCTATCTGGATTGGGGGCGGCGGGGTCGGCCTTTTGTTAGTCATCGTCGTCGTCGTCCTATTGTTACGACGCTGAACTTTTGGAAGTTCTGGCGGAATCTTGCTGAAAACGTTTTGCCATGCCATTGCTGCGGCAAGGCTTTCAGGTGATTATGGCAAAACCTGTGAAAATGATCAGCCATGATATTTCTCTAGCTTCCGTCTTGGCGGTCAATGCAAGTGGCTGGCCTCCATTGTCATGAATATAAAACTGAGGGAATCCTACGGGCTGATTAAAGATGCATTCATGAAATGGAACGAAAAGGATCCGTTTCGTGAAAGCGCCGTGATTGCCTACTACGCCATATTTGCGCTGCCCGGCCTGCTAGTTCTGGTCATTGCGCTGGGCGGCTATATATTTGGAACCGATGCGGTGACCGGTCAACTGCACAGTCAGATTGGCGGAGCGATGGGAAATGACACCGCCGACCAGGTGCAGGACATGATGACAAAAGCCGGCGGCAGCGCACATTCCATCTGGGCCAAGATCATCGGACTTATCACCATTCTGGTGGGCGCTACCGGGGTGTTTGTACAGTTGCAAAAGTCATTTAACATCATCTGGGAAGTGAAGGCCACACGTTCCAAATCCGGCATCTGGACCCTGCTTAAAGCCCGCCTCTTTTCCTTCGGGCTCATTCTGACCATTGCCTTTCTGCTGCTGGTGTCCCTGGTGATTACCTCTATCCTCGCCGCCATGGGCAAGTGGATGGAGCCTTTCTGGCCCGCCTATATCATGTCCCTTTTCCAGATCGCCAACGGCTTGATCTCCCTCTGCATTATTTCTGTTTTGTTCGCGCTGATGTTTAAAATTTTGCCCGATGCCAGAATAAAATGGCGGTTTGTGTGGGTGGGGGCGTTTCTCACCGGTTTATTGTTTGAGATCGGCAAGTTTGGGCTGGGTTTGTATTTCGGAAAAGCGGAACCTGGGTCACGCTATGGGACCGCCGGATCGGTGGTCCTCGTCCTGCTTTGGGTGTCTTACACCTCGATGATCGTTTTCTATGGGGCCGAATTCACCAAGGCCTATGCCGATCATTATCACGGCACGGTGGCTGCGGGAAAAAACGCGGTAAAAAACCCCGGCCGTGAAAACTGATGAGGTTCAACCCGCGAACGATGAAGCCTAAAAGTCAACTCCCCAATACCTATCCACCACACATGAGATGAAAAGCGCCCCTGACACAGCAGGTTCGGCCGGCAAGGCCGGTTCCAGGCCCCGCCCGAACCCCGGCGCTCCCAAGCGCAGACGGCACCGGGTCTGGCGCGGAGTGGGAATTTTCCTGCTCGTGGTCGCCTTGCTTCTCGGGGTGGGACGAGCCATCCTCCCGTGGGCGGTGCGGAACTATGTCAACCGGACGCTCGACCGCAATCCGCTCTATCAGGGCACTATCGGCAAGGTGCAGATCCATCTCTGGCGCGGCGCCTACTCCATCGAAGACGTGCGCATCACCAAGACTACCGGCGATGTGCCGGTCCCGTTTTTCGCGGCCCAGCGGGTTGATTTTGCCCTGGAATGGAAAGCCCTTCGCCAGCGCAAGGTGGTCGGACGGGTGCTGATGGACCAGGCCGAGATCAACATCGTGGACGCCCCGAATGAGGGCGAAGCGCAGACGGGTGGCGGCGGCCTCTGGCTTCAGATGCTCGCAGACCTCTTTCCCTTCAAAATCAACAGCGCCGTCATCAAAGACAGTTCCATTCATTTCCGCGCCTTCCAGACCGT
>Ga0265320_10002483_pt1 | contig 12827 bp, 12 predicted proteins | sample 4827metaG_FD_202087 | JGI IMG/M metagenome (GOLD analysis project Ga0265320, IMG submission 202087) | Rhizosphere microbial communities from Carex aquatilis grown in University of Washington, Seatle, WA, United States - 4-8-27 metaG | ecosystem: Host-associated > Plants > Roots > Rhizosphere >...
GGTACGTGCCGTTGGAGCTGCCCAGGTCCTCGACGTGGGGGCGACCCGCCTCGAACGTGACGAGCGCATGGCGGCGGGAAACCAGGTTCTCGTTCACGACGATCTGGCACTCGTCGCTCCGCCCGATCACGGTGTCGCCGGGGCCGAGCAAGAACTCCCGCTTGCCCATGCGGATCCAGTAGCGACCCGCGGGGTCGCCCATAAGCTCGGCTGTCTCCAAAGAAAATCGGCCACTCGGCATGAACGCTCGAGGATACCACTCCTTTCGGAGTGAGCCCGGAACGCACCCATAACGTTCAATTATTTCCGTAATTTGCAATAGAATCGATGGCCGCTATCGAAGGAAACTGGCAGGCGGGTTAAAACAATCAGTTGCGATGGCGTCTCGTTCCCAGTCACCGGTCGTCGCCCGAGACAACGGGCGCCTCGCCGAACAGCCCACCGCCCTGAGCGGCAAAGGGTGGAACGCGACCCCCGAACCGAGCGGCCAGGCACCACGCCTCGGGAAGGTCTGCCCGGCATGCCTCGAGCACTACCCGGTCGACTTCCGCGTTTGCCCGCGCGACGCGACCGAGCTCCAGGACGCGCCGGAAGAAGAAGAGCGCGACGCCCTCCTCGGCACGACGATGGGCGACACGTTTTCGATCATCCGCATGATCGGCGAAGGCGGCATGGCGCGCGTCTACGAAGCGCGACACGTGCGCCTGCCGAACAAGCGGTTCGCGGTGAAGGTGCTTCACACGATGTACGCGCAGCAGCCCATGGTGGTGCTCCGCTTTCAGCGCGAGGCCGAAGCCGTGAGCGGCATCGGTCACCCGAACGTCGTCGACGTCTACGACGTCGGGCGCGCTCCCGACGGCCGCCCGTATCTCGTGAGCGAGTACCTCGAAGGCAAAGACTTCGCGACGCTCCTCGACGAACAAGAGCGCATCGACACGCCCGCCGCCGTGCACGTCGTCCGGCAAGTGTGCCGCGCGCTCGCGGCCGCACACGCGCTCGGCGTGGTTCACCGCGACGTGAAGCCGGAGAACGTCTTTCTCGTCGGCGACATGGACGCGCCGGTCGTGAAGGTCCTCGATTTCGGCATCTCGAAGATCGACGGCGCGGGCGGCGCGACGCTCACGCACACCGGCATGATCATGGGGACGCCGGGTTACATGCCGCCCGAGCAAGCGCGCGGCGCGAAGACCGATCATCGCGTCGACATCTACGGCGTCGGCGCCATGCTCTACCGCGCCGTCACCGGGCAGCTTCCGTTCGACTCCGACGACGCGAGCGAAGCCCTCAGCATGGTGCTCACCGAGGAACCGCCGCGCCCTCGGTCCATCGAGCCCAGCATTCCGGAAGCGCTCGAGCTCGTCATCCAGAAGGCGATGGCGAAGGATCCCGAAGATCGCCATGGCTCCATGGCCGAGCTCGACGCCGAGCTCGCGATGTTCGTTCCCGAGACGGGCACGTCGCTCTCGCTCTTGCCGCCGCCCGGCTCCGCCGTCGCGAAGAAGACGCACAAGGCGACCGTCGCCGCCTCGACCGAACGCTCCCCGACGATGAGCGACGTCGTTCGCACGACGCGCCGCGCGCGCCTCGCCCGGCCCACGTTGGTGTTCCTCACCTTCGTCCTCTATTTTTGGCTCGTCGCGTGCCTCATCGACTTCGGCACCGCCGCCCTCGCCGTCCTGCGCGGCGAAAACTCGACGAACGTCACGAAGCTCATCGTCTCGATCACCGTCGGAACCATCTCACTCACGCCTCTTATTTTTTGGCTGAGGCACCTGGGAACGATGTGGGGCAACAGCGTGCGCTCCATCGAGCTCGCGCAAAAACTCCGTCGCGTCGTACTCTGGGCGACGATCCCCTACGCGTTCCTCGCGCTCGCACTCCACGTGCTCACCCCCTTCACCGACCCGCGCTGGGCGCCGCTCCTGCCCGCGGTTAGCCTCGGATTGAGTCTGTTCGCGTCGGCGCTCTCGAAGCTCGATCGACGGCGGTGAGGATCGCGACGAACCGGGGCCTGCGGTCGCACTCTGCGGTTCAAATCCCCTGAAATGTCCGGGTCGTCGCCGGCCCATCCAGAGCTCGCGTTGCGATACTTCGATGCATCGAAGTATCTACGATCGTCTGCCAGCCCCCCCGGAAATCTAGGGCGAAAATCCGAGCCGCGGAAAGCGAGCCCTCTCGCGCCCGGCGACCGATTCGCGACGCCAACGCGCACGAGGTCCGCGGCCTCTTCTGCGCCAGCGTAACCCGAGAGACGCCGCGCGCCGCGCAAGGCGCCCATGAAGCTGCCTCAGGAGTCGCGTTCCACCGTCAGCGCCCCGGCGTTGCCGGCGTCGAGCCGTCCGACCACCGCCCTGGCCGGAGTATTGTGGTGTTCGAGGGCGCGGAGGAGCGCGTCCACGTCGCGCTCGGCGACGGCGATGAGGAGACCGCCGGACGTCTGCGCGTCGGCGAGGAGGAGCTGGTCTTCGCGTTCCACGCCGGACGCGTAGTGGACGAACGCGTCGAGGTAGCGGTGGTTCGCGTGCGTTCCGCCGGGAGCGACGCCGGCGCGGACGTAGCGGCGGGCCGCGTCGAGGACGGGCACGCGATCGAAGAAGACCGTTGCGGAGAGCCCGCTCGCAAGCGCGAGATTCCGGAGATGGCCGAGCAAGCCGAAACCGGTGACGTCGGTCGCGGCGTGCACCGACGATTCGAGCATCGCGTCGCACGCGCCGCGATTGAGCGTCGTCATGAGACGGATTGCTTCGGCGATCGCGCCCTCGGCGTCGGCGTCGTTCTTCGCGGCGGTCGTGATGATGCCGAGCCCGACGGGTTTCGTGAGGACGAGCACGTCGCCCGCGCGCGCGCCGGCGTTGGTGACGACGCGATCGGGGTGCACCATGCCGGTCACCGCGAGGCCGTAGATCGGTTCGTCGGACTTGATCGTGTGTCCACCGACGATGTCGATGCCGGCGTCCCTGGCCTTTTCCGCGCCGCCCCGCAAAATCTCCCCGAGCACCGCGGGCTCGAGCAGCGTATCGGGGAACCCGACGATGTTCAGCGCCGAGATCGGCCGGCCGCCCATGGCGTACACGTCGGACAGCGCGTTGGCCGCGGCGATCGCGCCGAAGTCGTACGGATCGTCGACGATGGGCGTGAAAAAATCGGTGGTGAGGACCAGCGCGCGCTCGGCGTCGAGGCGATAGACGGCCGCGTCGTCGCGCGTCCGCGATCCGACGAGCACGTTCGGATCGACGAGCGGCGGCAGCCGGTCGAGGAGCGGGAACAAGTACCCGGGCGGTTGCTTCGCGGCGCACCCCGCGCGCTTCGCGAGCTGAGTGAGCCGGACCGCCATGGGAATGACTAGCCCTTCAAGGCTTCGGCGCCACCGATGATCTCCATGATCTCGGTGGTGATCGCCGCCTGGCGGGCGCGGTTGTACTTGAGGGTGAGCTTCTCGATGAGTTCCGAGGCGTTCTTCGTCGCGGAGTCCATCGCCGTCATGCGCGCGCCGAGCTCCGACGCCGTCGATTCGTAGAGGGCTCGGAGAATGCTGATCTCGATGTACATCGGGACGAGCCGGTCGAGGAGCGCGCCCTTGTTGGGCTCGAACGAGAACGTCGCGAGCCGCTGCTGCTCGTCGGGATCGAGCTTCGCGACGCCGACCGACTTCTGGAGCGGCAAGAGCGGCTCGAAGACCACGCGCTGGGTCATCGCGCTCTTGAACTCGTTGTACACGAGGTAGATCGCGTCGACGCGCCCCGCCCGGAACGGCGCGAGGATCGTGCGACCGATCTTGCGGGCCTGTTCGGGGCCGAGGTTATCCCAGACGTGTTCGAACGCGTGGGTCACCGGCGCCTTCCGGCGTTTGAAGTACTCGGTGCCCTTGCGCCCGATGACGGCGATCTCGAGCTTCTGACCCTTGCCGTCGCGTTCGTGCCACGCGCGCTCGGCGGCCTTGTTGATGCTCGAATTGAACGAGCCACAGAGGCCGCGATCGCTCGTCACGACCAGAAAGAGCGCGCTCTTCTCGGGGCGCCGTGCGAGCAGCGGGTGGTCGGCATCGCCGCCCGTTTCTTCACCGCCGCCCTCGATGGCCGCGCCCGACGCGACGACCTCGGAGAGCATCGCCGAAGTCGAGACCGCGTAAGGTCGCATGGCGACGATGCGGGCCTGCGCGCGCGCGAGACGAGCACCCGCGACCATCTTCATGGCGCGGGTGATCTTCTGCGTGTTCTTGACGCTACCGATCCGCTTTCGGAGGCTCTTGAGATCCGCCACCCTGCGTCAGCCCTTCGACGTGACGAAATTCTCCACGAACGTCTTCAAGAGTTCGTCGAGCTTCGGTTTGAGATCGTCGGTGATCGCCTTCTTCTCGCGGATCGTCGTGAACACGTCGGGGTGCTTCTCTTCGATGTGCCGATAGAGCTCGATCTCGAACGCACCCAGCGCCTCGACCGGTAGCTTGTCGGTGAACCCCTTGGTTCCCGCGTACAGAATGACGACCTGTCGCTCGACGGCGAGCGGCTGATATTGGCCCTGTTTCAGGAGCTCGACGAGGCGAGCGCCGCGTTCGAGCTGCGCGCGCGTCGCCGCGTCGAGATCGCTCGCGAACTGCGCGAAGGCCGCCATGGCGCGGTACTGCGCGAGATCGAGGCGGAGCGTTCCGGCGACGCCTTTCATGGCCTTGATCTGCGCGTTGCCGCCGACGCGGCTCACCGAGATGCCGACGTTGATGGCCGGGCGGATGCCCGAATAAAAGAGATCCGTCTCGAGGAAGATCTGGCCGTCGGTGATCGAAATCACGTTGGTCGGGATGTACGCGGAGACGTCGCCGGCCTGCGTTTCGATGACCGGGAGCGCCGTCAGCGAGCCGCCCGAGTACGGATCGCGCGCGATCTCGAGGTCGGCACCGTTCGGTTGAGCGGCGAGCGCCTTCTCGGCCTCGTGCTTGCCGTCTTGACCGACGTGCACGTGGCCGTCGACGCCGACGAACCGGACGTCGCCCGGCGGCACCTTGGTGCCCTTGCGCACGACGTAGAAGCGATCGGCCATCTTCGCCGCGCGCTCGAGGAGGCGCGAGTGGACGTAGAACACGTCGCCCGGGTACGCCTCGCGGCCCGGCGGACGGCGGAGGAGAAGCGACATCTGACGGTACGCGACGGCTTGCTTCGACAGGTCGTCGTAGATGCAGAGGCAGTGTTGTCCGGTGTCGCGGAAGTACTCGCCGATGGTGACGCCGGTGTACGGCGCGAGGAACTGGAGCGGCGCGGGCTCGGTCGCCGTGGCGCAGACGACCGTCGTGTATTCCATCGCGCCGTGACGCGACAGCTTGTCGACCACGCCGGCGACCGTCGAGGCCTTCTGACCGATCGCGACGTAGATGCACTTCACGCCGGTGTGCTTCTGATTGATGATCGCGTCGAGCGCGATCGCCGTCTTGCCGGTCTGGCGGTCGCCGATGATGAGCTCGCGCTGTCCGCGGCCGATCGGGATCATCGAGTCGATGGCCTTGATCCCGGTCTGGAGCGGCTCCTTCACCGGCTGGCGCGCGATGATGCCCGGCGCCTTCACTTCGATCCGGCGGCGGAGCTTCGACTCGATCGGCCCTTTGCCGTCGATCGGCTCGCCGAGCGCATTCACCACGCGACCGAGCACTTGCTCGCCGACCGCGACGTCCGCGATGCGGCCTGTGCGCTTGACGACGTCGCCTTCCTTGATGTTCGTCGGGTCGCCGAGGATGGCGACGCCCACGTTGTCCTGCTCCAAGTTGAGGACGAGCGCGCTGATACCGCCGGCAAACTCGACGAGCTCACCGGCCAGGGCGCCTTCCAAACCATAGACGCGCGCAATGCCGTCTCCGCAGCTCAGCACCGTGCCGGTCTCGGTCACCAGCGACGCACGGTCGAAGTTCTGGATCTGTTTCTTGATGAGCTGGGAGATCTCGTCGGCTCGGAGCTGCATTTCGTTCCTCGTGGATCAGGTGGAAGAGAGAAGCGAGCGCTCGAGGGCAAGGAGCCGCCCTCGCACGCTGCCGTCGTAGGTGTGGTCGCCGATGCGCGTGACGACGCCGCCGAGGAGCGACGGATCTTCGCGGCGCTCGATCAGGATGCGGCGACGCGTGCTCTTCTCGAGCTCGGCGGCGAGGCGCTGATAATACTCCTCGGGGAGCGGCTTCGCCGTCGTCACGGTCGCGCGGAGAATGCCGGCCTGTTCGTCGGCGAGGCGCTGGAGACCCGTCGCGATCTCGGGCAGCGCGCGGAGGCGCTTTCGGTGCGCGAGCAAGCGCGCCGCGTTCAAGGCGAGCGTCGAGAGCCCGAGACGCGCGCTCAACTCTTTGAGCAGGGCGTCGCGACTCTCGTCATCGACGAGGGGGTTCTCCACGACGCTCTCGAGCTCGGGGCTCGACTCGTACGTCGTGGCGAGGCGCTGGATCTGATCGGTGACGGCGGGGAGCTGGCCGGCTTCGACGGCGAGCTCGAAGATGGCACGGGCGTAGCGTTCGGCGATCGCGGCGAAGCTCATGAGCCGCCTCCGGGTGCGATCGACGTCGAGGGCGAACGCACGAACGATTTCAGGTGCTCCTGCGCGATGCGGTCGTGGTCGCCCGCCGAGAGCTGCGTCGCGAGCAGCTCCTGGGCGGAGCGAATCGCGCCGATGACGGTCTCCTTCAACAGGGCTTCGCGCGCGGCCTTCAGCTCTTGCTCGACGAGCAAGCGCGCGTCGCGCTCCATCCGCTCTCGACGCTCTTTCGCCTCGGTGAGGATCCGGCGCCGTTCGATGTCGGCGCTCTCGCGCATGTCGCGGCGGATTCGCTCGATCTCCGTGTCGATGTTCGCGAGCTTCGCCTCGTACTCGGCGAGCTGCTTCTCGGCCTCGGCCTTCATCCGGGCCGCCTCTTCCATGCCGGCGACGATGCGCGTTTTTCGCTTCTTCAGCGCCTCGGCCACCGGTTTTTTGCCGGCCCCGACGAGGATCGCGAAGAGGATCGCGCTGTTGATGATGTTCGCGAGGAACGGCGGCGGCGTCCCCTTCGGGCGATAGAGAAGACCCGGTTCGACGCCGTCTTTCTCGCCCAAAAAGCCCGTCGCCCAGTTGATCTCGCCGGACGGCTCGGCCTCGCCCGCTTCTTCGCTCTTCGCGGCGGTCGCCGGCGCGGCGCCCGCGCCGCTCGGCTCGTCGGCGCGCGCGTGACCCGCGAACAGCGCGAACAGGACGGACCCGAGCGCGACGGCAGCGAGCCCTCGTTGGACGGCGTTCATCAGCTCACCTCCCGGCCGAGGATCCGCGCGGCGATTTCGTGCGCCAGGCGCTCGGCGTTGCGACCGAGGTCGAACTGGATCGCGTGGACCTCTTCCGCCATCCGTGCACGGCCCTCGTCGACGATCTTCGCGGCGGTGGCGCGCGCCTCGTGCATTTGCTCGGCTTCTACCTTGGCGGTCTCGGCGCGAATGCGGTCGCGCTCTTCTCCCGCCACGCGGTGCACCTTCTCGAGCTCGAGCTCGTACTTACGGAGCAGCTCGCCCGCGCGCTCTTGCAAGTGGCGCGCGTCCGCCTTGGCCCCGTCGGTCCGCTTTTCGCGCTCCTTGAAGAGCTCGAGAACGGGGTCGAACAGGAGCGGCTTGAGGACGAGGACGAGCGCCGCGAAGACGACCATCTGCGCGAGGAACGTCAGGTCGAAGTCGATGTTGACGGCACCCCCGGAAGCCCGTGAAAAAGCCTCCAGATGCGCGTCAGCGGCGAGTGCGAGCGTGAGTGACGACATGGCCGACAAGGTCGGCGCGCTCGTAGCATCTCGGAGCGATTGCGTCTACACGGCGTGCGCGCACGAAAGACGGCCCCCGAGCCGCGGTTCATCGAAACGTTTCGGACTCGAACCATTCGGGGCCGGCCAGCCACCGAATGCCGCCTTCGGCGAGCCCGTCGAGGGCGCGGGCGATGGGTGTTCCCGTGCGTGGATCGACGGCATCCGGCGCAACGTCGAGCAGTGGGGAGAGAGCGAATCGGCGTTCGTGCAGTCGTGGATGCGGAACGACCAGGCGAGCAGTGGCAACCTCGACCCCATCGAGCCAGAGCAAATCCAGGTCGAGTGTACGCGGCCCCCAGCGTTCGGTTCTCGTCCGCCCCGACCGCAGCTCGATGGCCTGCAGCACGTCGAGGAGGGCCTCGGGAGTGCCGTCGAGCTCGAGCCGCACGGCCGCGTTCAGGTAGTCGGGCTGAGGGGGCCCCACGGGATCCGTCTCGTAGAGCGCCGAAACGGCCCGCCCGCGGATTCCGGGCTCGGCGAACAGCGCAGCCACCGCCCGCCCGAGGAGGGTCCGGCGGTCGCCCAGATTGGCCCCCAGCCCGACCACCGCATCCAACCGCCGGTCGGATGCGCTACCCTTCCCTTCGATGTTCGGGCTGACGGGCGGCGAGATTTTCGTGGTCGGTTTCATCGTGTGCGCGGTCGTTTCAGCTCCTTATTGGCCGAGGGTCGGCGAGATGATTGCGCTCGCCGTCGCCCGCAAGAAAGAGCCGAGTCGGGGTCGCGAGCCGTAGAGCCGCGCCGCGCGCGTCGCCGAGCCATTTTGGCGCCGGCAAAGCCAGAATATACTCCAAGCCGTGGAGTCAGAGCCCGCGGGCCGTTCCGGCGAGCCGACCCTGGACCTGCCGATCCTATTCGTCAGTGACGCCTCGGCGGAGACCGAGCGACTGACGTCCGCGCTCCGTGCGCGGCGCTACGTCACCATCGACGTTCCCACGGCGCTCCTCGCCGGCCGCGTCGCGGTCCAGCGTCCGGATCTCATCCTGTGCGACGCGGACGAGGACGGCGCCATCGAGGCGCTCGACAAGGTTCGCAAGCTGTCCGCGGATCGACCCATTCCCGTCATTCTGATCGGCGAGGGGGATCGCGCCCTCGCCACGATGAACCTCGACGTGGCGCACGCCGTCTTCACGCGTCCACTCGACGCAGAAGCGTTACTGGCGACCGTCGCGCGACTCGTGGGGACGCCCCGTGATCCGTTGATGTCATTTCCGCCGCAAGCACGCGGCGCGAAACCGCTGAACTCGAGCCGCCCTCCTCTCGGGCGACATCCGTCGACCGCATCGTCGAGCCCCGGTGAAAATCCGAAGCAGCGCTCCGATCGCGACGGAGGCTCCGTCATGCCTGGAATCACCGGCGATTCTTCAGGAGATGCGTCGGTTCCGCGCATCGGAGAGACGCCGACGGTGGAACTCGCCGAAGAAATTCGGCGTCTCCTCGCGGACGCCGAAGATCGACTCGGCGAACGGCGACCGGATCTCGGCATCGATGCACCGGGCCCCGAGGAAGACGTGGACGGAACGTTGCCGCCCGAGGTGCTCGCCGCGCTCGACGAGCCGCTCGACGACGAAGACGGCAGCGACGAAGGGGGCACCGGTGAGTCCGCGGCGGAGAACACCGGTGCCCTGGCCGCGGCGCGCGGGGGCAAGCGCGGCATTACGCAGATGGGTGGAACCGGAACGGGACTCGGCACGGATGTGCCCGCGAGCAGCGCCGGACGAGACGATGTCGGTACCGGTTCCGACATCGGGAATCCCACTACGTCACTGCTCACGCGCCCGGGCGATCAACGACCGACGGAGCCGCCGCCTGGAACCGACGACGCGCGCCGCGCGCGGCAGCAGGCATCCACGCCGAAGCCGCCGAGGCCGGATCACGACGACGACGCACGGGCGAGCTCGCGCGCGCCGTCGGCGCGACACTCCGCAGCGCCCGAGACCAGCGCCGAACCCCACATGGTCGAGGACGTGCAACGTCGAGCACCGACCCCCTCGCGCGACTCTCAGAGTCCACACGGGACCACCGGTCTCACCGGGCTCGACGAAGCCCAGGCCGCCGAGCTCCGCGAAGGCGCGGCCGCGTCCACGGCGCCGCCCCTTCGGCGCCGGAGCGATCGCGCGTTCGACGAGGAAGTGGTCGAACGCATTCCCGATGCGCGGCTTCCGCGAACCGCGACCGCGCAGAAGCCGGCGCGCGCCGCGGAAGGATTCGACGTTCCGGCGGTGCTCCGGGCGGGCGACGCGGTGCTCTTGCTCGCGAAGGTGATCCGGACGCGCTTCACCGGCTCGCTCGCCTTCGAAGTGGACGAAGGGATTCGCCGCGTGGTGTTTCGCGAGGGCGATTTCGTCACCGCCGCGTCGGGCGTTCACGCCGAGTCGCTCGTCGCGTTTCTCGCCGGTCGCGGGGATCTGCCGGCCGAGGTGGCCCGGCAGGCGCACAAGCTTCCACCCCATGGCCGCCGCGCGGGCGCCGCGCTGATCGCACATGGTCACCTCGCCCAGGACCAGCTCTGGTCGGTGCTGCGCGCGCACGCGGAGTGGCTCATCGGGCGCGTGGTGCGGATCGAGCGGGGCAACGCGAGCGTCGAAGACGAAGCGCTCGGGCGTCTGCAGGACGAACCCGCCGTCTTCGGCGGGGCAACGGGCGCAGAGGTGCTCGTCGAAGTGGTGCGGCGCGCGGTGCCACCGAACGAAGCCACGGCGCGGATCGGAGGGCCCGAGTCGACGCTCACGCTCGGCCCCGCGAAATCGCTTCTCGGAGAATGCGCCCTCACCACGACCGAGACGGAGCGGGTCCAGCACGTCGGCGGCGGGTCGATCGGCGAGATCGTCGAAGGCGTGGACGATCCGTCGTTCGCGTCGGTGCTCTACGCGCTCGTCGCGCTCGACATCTTGGTCACCGAAGCCGCGCGGGCGCGCCCGAAAGGCGAGCCGGACTCGCGGGCGTTTCGGGACGAGCTCGACGACGACGCGCTCAGGCTGCGCATCCTCGCGCGAAAAGCGCTCATCGACGACGGCGACTATTTCTCGGTTCTCGGCGTTCCCCGCGACGCGACCGGCTACGACATCCGCCGTGCCTACACCACGCTCCGTCGTGAGTTCGAGCCCAGCCGGGTGCTCACCGGCACCACCGCAGATCTCGGCGACGTCCTCGACGAAATCGTCGACGTGCTCGAAGAAGCGTACGAAATCCTGAGCGATCAGAGGCGGCGTGATCGGTACCGGCGCGCCATCGAAGCGACCCCGTGAGCGGCGACTCGCCACGTCGGCGAGTCGCTGGCGGACATTGGCCGACATGCGGCGCGGCCCCCCGCGAGCGAGCATGGCCGCGAGCCAAAACCGGATGCGGCGCAAGCGAGTTCATGAGCGCGTGCTAGGTTTTTTGATTCATGCAGGCGGCTTCCGCAGTGTCACGACGGCCCCCGCAGGTGCGCGTCCACCACATGAAGGTGTTCGTGGAGCACCTGACCCGGCTGCCCGCGGAAGACCGACGCTCCATTCGAAACCGCGTGCCGGAATCGACCTGGCACCTGGTCGAAGCCGCGGGCGCCCTCGGGTGGCTGCCGATGGATGTGAATCTCGCGTGTACGCGCGCCGTGGCCATGCACCTCGGGCCCGAGCGCTCTCACGAATTTTTCCGCTCGCTCTTGCTCGGCAGCATGGAGGGTTCGCTCCTCCGCGGCCTCGTCAACGGCGTGCTGCGCGTCGCGGTTCCCGATCCCGGCCTCTACCTGCCGTGGGTCACGAAGGGGTTCGAGCTCTTGTTCAGGAACGTCGCGGTGATGCGCGTCGTCGACCGATCGCCGGGCAGCGCGCTCACGGAGATGCGTGAACTGCCGCGGGAGTGCACGTCGGACGACGTCTGGCTCACGTCGGCGGCAAGCTCGTTTTCGGCGCTGCTCGAGCTCGTGAATCTCGAGGGCTCGGTCGTCCTCGAGGACATGGACGCGAACGCCGGGGTCGCGAGGCTCCGCAGCCGTTGGAACATCGGTCGGCCGCACCCGCGCTGAGTCACGCGCTCGCCGCCGGAAGGCGTCGTCGCGACCGACCCGCGTTCACCACTTGCCGACGTTCGGCATCGAGATCCACGGCTCGCGGGGCGGAAGCGCCGCGCCGCGCTGCAGGAGCTCGACGGAAATCTCGTCGGGAGAGCGGACGAATGCCATGCGGCCGTCGCGCGGCGGACGATTGATGACGACGCCTTTTTTCTGCAGCCGCTCGCAGGTTTCGTAAATGTCGTCGACCGCGTACGCGAGGTGGCCGAAGTTCCGGCCGCCGCCGTACTCGTGCTCGTCCCAGTTGTAGGTGAGCTCGATTTGCGCCGCTTCGTCGCCGGGGGCCGCGAGAAAGACGAGCGTGTAGCGACCCGCCTCGTGCTCGGTGCGCCGGAGCTCGGCGAGCCCGAGCGCACCGCAGTAAAACGCGAGCGACCGCTCGAGGTCGGCGACACGCACCATCGTGTGCAGGTACTTCACGTCAAAACCCCCGAAGGTCCGCGAAGCGCCGGCGATGGTATGCCGCGTCGCCGAGCGTGATTTCGAGAGCCTTCGCGCGCTTCATGAAAAAGCCGATGTCGTGCTCGTCGGTCATGCCGATGCCGCCGAACATCTGGACCGCTTCGTTCGCGACGAGTGAAAACCCGTCGGAGGCGCGCGCCTTGGCGATGGAAACCAGTTCCTTCGCGTTGGGCGCGTGCTCGTCGAGCGCCCGGGCAGCGGCCATCACCGCGGACCGCGCGAGCTCGACCTCGATGAAGAGCCGTGCGGCGCGATGCTGCAGAGCCTGGAACGTGCCGATCTTCACGCCGAACTGCTCGCGTTCCTTCAAATATTGAAGCGTGCGCTCGAGGGCCTCGGCCATACCGCCGAGCATTTCGCCGGCGAGCGCGACGGTCGCCCCGTCGATCACCGTCTCGAGAACGCCGAACGCCTTGCCGGCCTCGCCGAGCACCGCGGCGTCGTTCACGTCGACGTTTCGGAGGGTGAGCGTCGCGGCGTTCGCGCCGTCGACGCGCCGGAGCGGCTGGACGACGACGCCCGGCG
>Ga0265320_10002484_pt1 | contig 12823 bp, 9 predicted proteins | sample 4827metaG_FD_202087 | JGI IMG/M metagenome (GOLD analysis project Ga0265320, IMG submission 202087) | Rhizosphere microbial communities from Carex aquatilis grown in University of Washington, Seatle, WA, United States - 4-8-27 metaG | ecosystem: Host-associated > Plants > Roots > Rhizosphere >...
GTCGCCGATGATCACGCCGAGCGCGACCAGCACTCCGAACATGTAGATCGGCTGGCCGGCGATGGTGAAAAGATGGCCGTCGAAGTAGGGGATCATCGCTTCAAGGACGGGCACGCTCGCGCAGCGCGAGCACGATGTCGCGCTGGCCGTCGGCGTGGTAGCTCGAGCGCACCATCGGGCCCGACTCGACGTGGGGGAATCCCATGGCCAGCGCCTCGGTCTTGAGCTGCGCGAACTCGTCGGGCGGCACGAAGCGGGCGACCGGCAAGTGCGCCGCCGACGGTCGCAGGTACTGGCCCAGGGTCAGGATGTCGGCGCCGATCGCGCGCAGCTCGCCGAGCACCGCGCGCACCTCGTCGAGCTCCTCGCCCAGACCGAGCATGAGCCCGGTCTTGGTGATGGCGCCGCGCTTCTTCGCGTGCTCGAGGATCGCGTACGAACGCGGGTAGCTCGCCTGCACGCGCACCTGGCGCGAGAGGCGCGGAACGGTTTCCAGGTTGTGCGCGAAAACGTCGGGCCCCGCGGCGAGCACGGTGTCGACCGCGGCGGTGTCGCCTTTGAAGTCGCCGGTCAGCACCTCGAGCACCATCTCGGGCAGGCGCGCCTTGACCGCGCGGATCGTCGCCGCCCAGTGCGCGGCGCCGCCGTCGCGCAGGTCGTCGCGGTCGACGCAGGTGATCACGGTGTGGCGCAGGCCGAGCTCGCCCAGCATCGTCGCGACATGCTCGGGCTCATCGGGGTCCGGCGGCAGGGGGCGTCCGGTGGGCACGTCGCAGAACTGGCACGACCGGGTGCAGATGCCGCCCAGGATCATGATGGTCAGCGACTGGCGGTTCCAGCACTCGCCGATGTTGGGACAGGACGCGCTCTCACAGACCGTGTGCAGCCCAAGCTCCTGCACCCGCTTCTTGAGGTCGAAAAAGACCTCGCCGGACGGCAGCTTCATGCGGATCCAGGGTGGCTTGGGCGCGGCGCGCGAAGCCTCGGCCGCGGCGGAGCCCCCGCCGAGGACGCGGAGCTTCGACGATCTGCTTTCTACGATGCGCGCGGACGACATGGTGCTTGGCTAAGTATGCACGGCTTGGCGGAGGGGAGTGGAGTGTAGGCGACCGGCGCCTTTGTCGGCCCGGCGCCGATACGAGGTATACCCGGACGGGCCGGCGCCCGGCAACAAGATGGCCGAGATCGTGACCGTTTCGGCCCTCCATCTTCGACGAACGGAGGCAAGGAGGGAGAATGTGGTCATCGGCTCAATGTCCTTCAAATTCTGACGATAGGGTCAGAGGATGTTAGGAATGACTTTGACCAAGCTGGAGGGGGTCGGGGACGGTAGCGAGGCTCCAGTAACCGACGGCAGTCGGGGATTGGTGCTGCTCGTCGACGACGAGCCGACCATCGTCCGCGGCTTCGCGCGCATTCTGACGTCGGCCGGCTTCTCGGTTCAGATCGCGCACGACGGGCGCGAGGCCGCCGAGCTGGCCCGGGGCATGTCCTTCGACGCGATCGTCAGCGACATAGCCATGCCCGAGATGACCGGGCTGCAGCTGCTGCGCTCGGTGCGCGAGCACGACCTGGACGTGCCAGTGATCCTGATGACCGGCGGTCCCGCCGTCGAGAGCGCGGTCCAGGCCGTGGAATACGGCGCGCTCCGCTACCTCATCAAGCCGGTCGATTCGAAGCAGCTGGAAGAGGTGGTCGCGCGCGCTACGCGCCTGCACCAGATGGCGAAGATCAAGCGCGAGGCGCTGGAACTGTTCCGCCTCGAAGGCAAGCACCTCGGCGATCGCGCCGGGCTCGAGGCGCGCTTCGCCAACGCGATCAACACGCTGTGGCTGGCGTTCCAGCCGATTGTTTCGTGGGCCGGCAAGTCGGTCATCGCCTACGAGGCGCTGGTCCGCAACGAGGAGCCGACGCTGCGGGCTCCGCCGGATCTCTTCGAGGCGGCCGAGCGGCTCGGCCGCCTGCGCGAGCTCGGGCGCATCATCCGCGACCGAGTCGCCAAGACGCTCGTCGACAACCCGGACGTCGACACCGAGGTGTTCGTCAACGTGCACGCGCTCGAGCTCGACGACGACTCGTTGCTGGCGCCGATGTCGCCGCTGTCCGCGTTCGCCAAGCGGGTGGTGCTGGAGATCACTGAGCGCGCGCCGCTGGAGAAGATCAAGGACGCCAACGCGCGCGTCGCGCAGCTGCGCAACATGGGGTACCGCATCGCCGTCGACGATCTCGGGGCCGGCTACGCGGGGCTCACCAGCTTCGCGCACCTCGAGCCCGAGGTGGTCAAGGTCGACATGTCCCTGATCCGCGGGCTCGACCAGTCGCCGACCAAGCAGAAGCTGCTGCGCTCGATCGTGGGCCTGTGCCGCGACCTCGAGATCAAGATGATCGCCGAGGGCATCGAGACCATCGAGGAGCGCGACACGCTGGTGCGCCTGGGCGGCGACCTGTGCCAGGGTTACCTGTTCGCCCGGCCGGGCCGGGCGTTCCCGCCGATCAAGATCTGACGCGAGGCGCGCGGAGAGGCCCGCCTCGCCCGTGTTAATCTGACCGTTGAATGACGGTCGAGCTCACCAAGGAGTATCGATTCGAGGCGGCTCACCGGCTGCCGCGCGTGCCCGAGGGGCACAAGTGCGCCCGGCTGCACGGGCACAGCTACAAGATCGAGCTCGAGGCGCGCGGTCCGGTCGACCCGGAGGCGGGCTGGCTGTTCGATTTCGCGCGGCTCGACGAGGCGTGGGAGCCGATGCATGCGCGCTTCGATCACCGCAACCTGAACGACGTGCCCGGACTCGAGAATCCGACGTCGGAGAACCTGGCCATCTATATCTGGAACGCGCTGCGCCCCGAGATCCCCCAGCTGTCGGCGGTGACGGTCTGGGAGACCACGGACGGCAAGTGCACTTACCGGGGAGCATGAGGCGGGGATGAAGCAACGCTATCTACGGTGCATGACGCTGAACCTGTGGGGCGAGAACGGCCCCTGGGAGGAGCGCCTGGCGCTGGTCGGTGAGAAGCTGACCAGCTTGCAGCCGGATGTCGTCGCGCTGCAGGAGGTGCGCGAGGTGCCGGACCGCATCGTCAACCAGGCCGAGGTCCTGGGCGCGCAGCGCGGCTACCGGCACGTCTTCGCGCCGTCGACGGAGTGGGGGGGCGGGCAGGAGGGGCTGGCGATCCTCTCGCGCTTCCCGATCGGCGCGCACGAGGTGCGGGCGCTGCCGCACACCTCCGAGAAAGAGGGGCGGATCGTGTTGTCGGCGCGCATCGACAGCACCTTTGGCGAGATCTGGGCGCACACGACCCACCTCAGCTACCGTGAGAACGAAGGCCGGCAGCGCGAGGACCAGGTGCTGGTCGTCGACGAGGCGATCGCGGCGCACAGCAGCGACAACCCGCAGATCCTGATGGGCGACTTCAACGCCGTCCCGCACTCCGACGAGATCCGCTGGTTGTGCGGGCTGACCACGCTGGGCGGGCGGCGCGTCTTTTACCAGGATACCTGGGACGTGCTGCACGCGAACGTCCCCGGGTACACCTGGGCGCGCTCGAATTCATTCACGTCGCGCATGGGCTGGCTGCGCGGCGATCGCCGGCTCGACTACATCTTCACGACGCCGCCGCGGCGCGACGGCCGTGGCACCGTGCACTCGTCACGGCTGCTGCTCGACGAGCCGACCGTGCTGCCCGACGGTGAGCGCTTGTTCGCGTCGGACCACTTCGCCGTCGTCGCGGAGATCCAGCTCGTCCCGAACGAAGCGTCGGGGAGCGTCAACCTCTAGTCATGTTCCGGCTCGCGCACGTCACCGATCCCCACTTTCGCGGGTTCGACGGAGCCACGCTGGGCACGTTCGCCGGCAAGCGCGCGATCGGGCTCCTCAATCTTGCGGTGAACCGAGGGCGCAAGCACAAGATCGAGCTGCTGGCGGCGCTGGGTGACGACCTGCGCGCGGAGGCGCCGGATCACCTGGCGCTGACCGGTGATCTGTCGAACCTGTCGCTCGACGGCGAGTGGCGCGCGGCCCTGCGCTGGCTCGAGCACCAGGGCGCGGCTTCGCAGACGGTCACGGTGATTCCGGGCAACCATGATGCCTACGTCGCCGACGTCGTGCGCGCAGGCGCGTTCGAAAAGCTGTTCGGGCAGTTCCAGACCGCCGACGTCGCGGGCTCCGCCGCTGCAAGCGCCGGCGCGAACGGTGACGGGCGGGCGCGCTATCCGTTCGTGCGGTTGCGCGGGCCCCTCGCGCTCGTCGGAGTCAACAGCTGCGTCGCCACCGGAGATCTCGGCGCGTGGGGCGAGGTCGGCGCGGCTCAGCTCGCGCGACTCGAGGCGCTGCTCGGTCATGCCGAGGTCGCGCGGCGGATCCGTGTGGTGCTGATTCACCATCCGCCGGTGATGCACAAGGGCGGCGAGGTGCGCAACCTCAAGGACCGCGACGCGCTGGCTGCGGTGCTTGCGCGCGCCGGCGCCGACATCGTGCTGCACGGCCACGACCACCGCGACGAGCGCGCGGATCTGCCGGGGCCGGGCGGGCGCAACATCCCGATCATCGGCGCCGGTTCGGCGTCGTACGCCGGCGGCCCGGAGCGGCGCGCCCGGTACAACATCTACGAGGTGGACGACGGCGGGATCACGGTGGTCACGCGCGCGCACGATGAGGCAGCCGATCGCTTCAAGGAAGTACGCCGCGAGCGTCTGATCTGACCACCGCAGAGTCTCGCCTCGCATTTTTGAGACGGCCTCCGACTATCTGAGGAGCGCATCTTCGCTCGCCGCATCTTTTCGCGGGTTTTTGCGTCCCGCGCCTCGCCGCGTTGGGCACGAGGCTTGCTGTTGCCGACACTAGCTTGGCTTCTCGATATCAGGACTAATTTCAGTGGAGGTCGACCATGCTTCGCATCGAGGCGCGTAATAGATCGTTCGGCATCTTTATGGTGGGGCTGTCGTTGGCGGCGACGTGGGGTGCTGCGGGATGCACCCCGCAGGACCTCGAGCAGTTCTTTGGCGACGTCAAGGACGCGCCGGTGCAGCCGCCGGGTACGGCCGTGCCGTTCGAGGTCTTCAACGACGACGTGAGCGCAATCTCCGCGAAGGAGACGCGCGCGTTGATCCGTACGTCGCAGGGGTACGTCAGCTTCTTTGGACACGCGGCGCCGGCCGGCGTCGACTTCTCGACCGACTGGGTGATCTTCTACTCGGCCGGCACCAGGCCGACCGGAGGATTCGCCGCCAGCATCGCATCGCTCACGCGCGCCGGTAGTGAGCTCGTCGCGGTGACGTCGCTCGCTTCCCCGGGACCCAACTGCATCGAGCCGCAGATCGTCACCACGCCGAACGTGCTCATCAAGTTCGCAGCGCAGACAGGCGCGTCGATTCAGTTCTTCAAGAACGACAGCGTCAACGACTGCGGTACGGACAACCCCTGCGCCGCGGTGACCTGTCAGGTCGGCTCGACCTGCGTCGTCGTGGCGCCTCCCTGTGCCGCTGGCGCGCTTTGTCCCCTGCAGGGCATCTGCGTGCCGCAGAAGGTTCAGCGGTGCGGCGGCATCGCCGGCATCGCGTGCCCGGGAAGCGGCACGTGCGTCGACGATCCGAGCGACAGCTGCGACCCGAACAACGGTGGCGCCGACTGCGGCGGGATCTGCCAGTGCCTGCCAGTCCCGATCTTCTGCAACAATGGTGGCCACTTCGACACCTCGCCGTCGGTTTGCGACTGCGTGCCGAACACGCCGCCTCCGCCTCCGCCTGTTCGCTGCGGCGGCTTCCCGGGGCTCCAGTGCCCGGGCGGTGGCAAGTGCGTGGATGATCCCAGCGACAGCTGCGACCCGAACAAGGGCGACGCGGACTGCAACGGCATCTGCCAGTGCATCGACAACGTACTTTGCGTCGTAGGCGACGTGTTCGATAGCTCGCCGACCGTGTGCGCGTGCGTACCGACGACGCCGCCGCCTCCGCCCGTGGTTCGCTGCGGCGGCATCGCGGGAATCCAGTGCCCGGGCGGCGGCAAGTGCGTGGATGATCCGAACGACAGCTGCGACCCGAACAAGGGCGGCGCCGACTGCGGCGGCATCTGCCAGTGCATCGAGACCGTCTCGTGCATCATCGGCGACGTGTTCGACAGCTCGCCCGGCGTTTGCACCTGCGTGCCTGCGACGAAGACTTGAGCGCAGGTCGCCGCCCGCAAGGCCTGCCCTCTCCCCGGCCCTCCCCCGCAGACGGGGGAGGGTGACTCGCTGAAGAAAGGTTTCCGGTCCCCTCCCCCGTCTGCCGCAGACGGGGGAGGGTGACTCGCTGAAGAAAGGTTTCCGGTCCCCTCCCCGTCTGCCGCAGACGGGGGAGGGTGACTCGCTGAAGAAAGGTTTCCGGTCCCCTCCCCCGTCTGCGGGGGAGGGTTAGGGAGAGGGCGAGCCTTGCGAGAGCGAGTTCTTTTCAGGCGCCGCCGCGGTGCCCGTCGTGCAACAGGCCGAGCACGGTGTCGAGCAGGTTCTCGACCCGCAGCGGCTTGGCCAGCACCGCGTCGATCCCGCGCGCGGCCAGATCCTTGGTCAGGTCGCCCGTGGAGTCCCCCGACGGCTCACCCGCGACCACCACGACCCATCGCGCGCGGTGCAGCTCGCGCGCCTCGTTCGCCAACCCCACGCCGTCACCGTCGGGCAGCGCGCGCGCCGTCAGCAGGAGATCGACGCTGCCGTCCGCGAGCGCTGCGCGCGCCCCCTTGAGGTCGGTGGCGTCGACGACCTCGATCCCCTCGCTCGACAGCACGCGCGTGACGAAGTAGCGCGTCGATTCGTCGCTCTCGACGACCAGGATGCGCGGGGGCTCGACCTCGGGGATGGGTGTCTTCTCCAGATCGCTGCTGAGCGCAGGCGGGGCCGCCGCCGTGCCGTCGCCGCGCGTGCGCGCGATCGGCAGGTGCACCCGCAGTGTCGCCCCGCGGTCGGGCAGGCTCTCGATCGAGATGAAGCCGCCCGCGCGGCGCACGATCGACGTGCACATCGCCAGGCCGAGGCCGGTGCCCTCACCGTTGGTCTTGGTGGTGAAGAAGGGGTCGAACGCGCGCTCCTGAAGATCGCGGCTCATGCCGCGTCCATCGTCGGAGACGGTGAGCACCAGGAACGTTCCCTCGGAGAATAGGCCGCGGTTGCGCGCCTGGTCGGCCTCCATCACCACCAGGCCCGTGGACACGCGCACGCAGTGCCCGAAGCCACGCGTGGCGTCGATCGCGTTGCCGACCAGGTTCAGGATCACCTGGCGTAGCTGCGTGCCGTCGATGACCACGCGTTCCGCGGCGGTGTCGAGCGAGACTTTGAGCTCGATTTCGTTGCCGACGATCTGGCGAAGCAGCGGTAGCGCCGACGTCACCAGCTCGTCGACCGACAGCAGCGTCGGCGCGATGGTCTCGCGCCGCGCGTAGGCCAGCAGCGAGCGCGTGAGGCCGGTCGCCTGCCGCACGGCCGCCTCGATGTCGTCGACCGCGGCCGTCTCGTCGGGATCGGACCGCTTGTCCAGCGACGCAGTCGCCGTGCTGATCACCGTGAGCAAGTTGTTGAAGTCGTGAGCGACCGTCGCCGCCAGGCGGCCCAGACTCTCGATCTTCTGCTGCTGCAGCTGCAGCGCCTCGGCCTCGACCCGCTCGGTGATGTCGAGGCCCAGGCTGGCGCTGCCGACCACGGTGCCCGCCGACGATCGGATCAAGGTGTTGGTCCACAGGATCCGGCGCAACGAGCCGCCGCGTGTGCGCAGCCCGGTCTCGAAGCGCGGCACGAGATCGCCGTTGCGCACGCTGGTCAGGTACCGCTCGCGCACCTCGTCGCGTTCCCTCTCCGGCAGGATGAGCGCGAAGCCATCGGCGCCCATCGCCTCCTCGCGCGAGAAGCCGGTGAGGCGAACGAAACAGTCGTTGACCATCTCGACGTGGCCGGTGGCGCTGAGGATCACCGCGAGCAGGTCGGCGTTCTCGAGCAGGCGGCGATAGCGGCGATCGATCTCCGCGCGCTCGAGCTCGGCCTCCTTGAGTGCGGTGATGTCGGCCAGCGTGCCCTGCACCGCGATCGGCTTGCCGGTGAGATCGCGCACGACGGCGCAGGTGTCGCGCACCCAGCGGCGCGTGCCGTCGGGCAGGCGGATGCGATAGATGAGCTCGCGCTCGAACCCGTCGGCGATGTGGCCCGACAGCCGCCGCCGCACCGGCTCGCGGTCCTCGGGCTCGATCGCCTGCACCCAGTTCTCGATGCCGCCGGCAACCAGGTACCGCTCGGCGGCGAGCCCGCCCAGGTCCTGGACGCGCGGGCTCAGGTACTCGAGCTGCCCGGTGTGCGCCTGAAATGAATAAACCGTCACCGGCAGCGACTCGACCAGGTTCTGGTACTTCGCCTCCGAGCCGCGCGCCACGTGCTCGGCGCCGATGCGCCGCTCCGCCTCCAGCACCAGCGCCACCATCGCGCCCACGTCGGTGGCGAAGTCGATCTCCTCCTCCTGCCAGTGGCGCGGCCCGCCCTCGTGCTCGTGGCAGACCACGCCGTGCAGTTGGCCCGGACCCAGGATCGGGATGTCGAGCAGCGCGCCGACGTTGTACGTGCGCAGGTACTCGCGCAGGTCGGCGGTGCGCGCGTCGGACCAGGCGTCGTCGACGGCCACCGCGCCCAGCTCGGTGGTGCTGAGCGCCCGGATGTAGCCCGGACAGCTTGCGACTGGCAGGATCATGCCCTCGGTCGACGAGCCGGCCGGCAGCTGGAAGCGGCACACCAGATTGGTGCGACTCTCGTCGAAGAGCCAGATGCTGGTACGCGGGATCTCGAGCGCCTGGCTCGACAGCCGCGCGACGTCGGCGAGCAGCCGCGACAGCATGTTCCAGCCGTCGAGCGAGGCGCGGAGCGCGTCGCGCAGCAGCGCCGCATGCGCGCGCAGGCGCAGCGACAGGCTGCGGTGGTGCGCCAGGCGCGTGCGATAGTCGCTCTCGCGCTCGCGCGCTGCCTTCAGCTCCCGCTCGACCAGTACGTCGTTCGACGGCATCTCCCCTCCCCAGACGAAGCGAAACGAAAACGAAACCGAACCAGCACCGGCGCCGGTGGCCCTCCCCACTGGGGCCGTCGCAGAGCTTGTAGCGGGATCCGACTCGGCCGTGATTTTAGTGCGCCGGCTCGACAAACACCAGCGCTCGGCGGTTCGTCGTTGTCGGCTGGTCGACGGGAGATCCGGTGGTCCAGCTACGGTTTACCGACGACGATCAGGGTCATCGAATGCGCGGGCAGGTTGAGCGCCGTCGGTGCGCCCGCGGCGAGGGGCAGGTCGGTGCCCTTCGCGAGCTGGGCTCCGCTCTGCGCGACGTAACGGTAGGTCTGCGCGCTGGCGGCGACGGTGAAGCCCGCGATCGACATCGACGTGCTCGCGGCGGCGGTGTTCTTGTTGATGAGCACGATCGTGAGCTTGCCGCCCGCGTCGTCGACGGCGGCAAAGGCGGCTACACCGGCGAGCGTGCTCGCCGCGCCCACCGAGATCGTGCCGAACGTCGAGCCCGCACCGTCGTAGTTGCGGTACATGCGGAATGCCTGCGCCGGCGGCAGGAGCTTGCCCTGGCTGTCGGCCGGCGTCGTCCAGTAGGCGGCGAGGCGCACGCCGTACTTGCCGAAGATGCCCAGCACGTCGGCCTCGACCAGCGCCGCCAGCGGATCGGTCTCGCCGTTCAGATTGAAATTGTATTCACTCACGCAGATGCCGGTGCCGGGCCGCGCGGCGGCGATCCACTCACCGAGGCGCGGGAACAGCCGCACCGGTTCGCCGAGCCAGCCGTCGATCCACGACGGGTCGTGATAGGTCGGATCCCACAGCGACGCCGTGTTTTGCAGTGGGTCGCCGCCCTGCGGATAGTAGTGCAGGTCGAGGCAGTCGACGAGGTGCTGGCCGGACGACGTTTCGTACGAAGCCAGTTGCTGCAGATACCATAGGGCGAGCGGCGTCCCACCGTGCGCCTTCTGATCGTTCGAGTTGTTGTTGGCGCTGTCGAGCCCCGAGTTGAACAGGTCGAGAACCCCCCAGCTCGTATAGCCGAGGATCGTCGCCGCCGGGTCGGCCTGCCGGATCACCGGCGCGTACGAGAGTGTCGCGTTCCAGACGTCGGCGTAGCTGACCGGGGTCGCGCGCACATCGCGGTGGGTCGAGTCCCAGAGCATCATCTCGTTGTCGAGCTGATAGAAGCGCACGCCGTTCCCCGTGGCGGTCCCAAATTTGCCGGTCAGGTGCGTGAGCCAGCCGGCCTCGAAGCTGGGCGGCGCGGCGACGCCCACGTTGGTCGGGTCGGGCGTGAGCTTCGCGCCCGAGGACGTCATGCCGTTGCCGCAGTTCTTGTCGAAGGAGTCGACGCTCTGCTCGGCGCCGTACTTCGACACCGGGAAGCCGCAAGTAAAAGGGTGATTGGGGACGCGATCCTTCGGCGCCCAGCCGATCGTCGGCACGGTCATCAGCGTCGCCGCGTGCGCGCCATTGTTGGCGGCGACGAAGCTGTCGGCGCTGGACACGTAGCTCGCGGTGCCGTAGGTCGCGTCGTTGGGGTTGTTAGCGACATTCTCGAAGAAGTAGTCGCTGCCCAGGTTGTGCGTGTCGAGCTGCCAGTTGTACATCGTGACAGCGTTGCCGCCCCAGCGGTTGAGCGGCACGTTGAGCGCGGTCAGCGTCGCCGGCGTTGCGAAGGCGAGGCCGTAGATCTCAGGGTGGATCGCCGCGCCGCGCGCGCCGACGTCGATCTGGATCGCCGCGCCGCTGCGCGTGCCGGCGTCGTCGCTGCCGCCGCGGCCGCCATTGCCCGTGGTGGCGCCGCCCGCACCACCGCCGCCGCCGCCCGTGACCGTTCCGCCGGGCCCGCCATCGCTGCGCGGCGTGCCGCCGCCGCCGTCGCCGCTGTCGTGAGAGGTGGCGCCGCAACCGGCGCAGGCGCAGACGAACCACAAGAACCACCGGCGCATCTGGTCTTAGTTTACTGGTCTTCTGGTCCCTTTCGTCGGCCCACTGCGTCGATATCGAGCACTTTTGCCGGAATTGCGGCCGGCACGGCGTCGTCGTCCTCACCTCGCGGGTAGATGTCGGCGATGGTGAGTCCCTTGATGCGGTTGCGTCGATTCTCGTCGAGATCCGCGACCAGCGCGCGCAGCGCGGGCGCGGTGGCGCCGTGCGCGATCTCGAGGTCGGTCGAGCGGAAGACCGCGAGCACGTCCTCGAGCGTGATGGAATCGGCGGCCCGGCCAGGGATGTAGCCGTTGATGTCGCCGTGCACCTCGGCGATGAGGCCGCGCGCTTTGAGTCGGTTGACGATGCGCTCGATGATGTCGGGCGTGAGGCCGAAGTCCTTGGCCAGCTTCTCCTTGGGCAGGCCCGCGCCGCCGGTCTCGTGGGTGCCGGCGACCGCGGCCAGGAGCTGCGCCGCGAGCAGGCCGTTGATCGGCTCCTCGTCGCGCTTCCGACGCTCTTCCGCCTCGAGCAACTGCAGATTCTGCAGGGAGTGCGCGATCTCGGCGCCGAGCAGCACCAGCAGCCACGAGGTGTAGATCCAGACCAGCACCAGCGGGATCAGGCCGACGGGGCCGTAGACGCCGCTGTAGCTCTCGAACATGATCTTCTGGGCGTAGGTGACGAACAGCAGCTTCACCGCCTCGAGCAGGAAGCCGGTCACCGCGGCGCCCACGATCGCCACGCCCCAGTTGACGTTGGTGCGCGGCAACAGCTTGTTCATCAGCACCAGCGCCACGAACTGCACCAGCAACGGCGCAAAGAAGCGCGACGCCGCGCCCGCCGTGACCAGCCGCCCCGACCAGTAGAGCGAGAAGCCGGCCAGCGTCGGCAGCAGCGTGACCATCGCGTAGAAGGTCAGGAACTTTCCGATGATCGTGCGCCGCTGCCCGACCCGCCAGATGTCGTTGTAGATCTTCTCGATGTAAGCGTAGAGCGAGTAGCAGGTGACGAGCGTGAAGATCAGGCCGCCGCCGCCGAGCGCACCGATGCTGATCTTGCGCGAGAACTCCTCCATCTTCAGCGTCACGTCGGACATGTGCGGGAAGATCCGCTCGGCGATGAACGCGGTCAGCTGCGACTGCGCGTCGAGCGAGCCGACCGCGCGCAGGATCGTGAAGGCGATCGCGGTCACCGGCACCAGCGACAACGCGGTTTGGAACGCGAGCGCCGCCGCTTGCTGCGGGCACTTGTCGCGTGCCCACTGCGCGAGGATGCGGAGCGAGAGCCGGTACAGGAAGACCGCGGCGCGGGCGCGGCGGGACAGCCGCGCGGTCGCGAGCGCCGTCAGCCGGTGATCGGAAAGGAAGATCCGGATCTGTCCCAACGTTCGGCGCATGATGGCGGCGCATGAACCGCCAGAGTCATTGAAACCCGCCGGAACCGGGCTTGCAACGATCGTGTGGAAACCCGGCGGGCTTGCCCCGCGGGTTTCCATCGCGGGAGGTCTGGAACCCTCCGAGGGTTCCAGGTACGACATCACTGGAAACCCGGCGGGCTTGCCCCGCGGGTTTCCATCGCGGGAGGTCTGGAACCCTCCGAGGGTTCCAGGTACGACATCACTCGTTTTTTTGACCAGCCTACCGGACGGGGTGACTCTGTAGGCCATGCTCGCATCCAGCGAAGAGGCCCGTACCTTCGACTCGCTCAAGTCCGAGCTGCTCCGCTCGTCGCCCGGCAAGTTCGCGGCGGTGTGCGGGAAGAAGCTACTCGGGGTGTTCACCTCCGTCGACGAGGCGCTGCAGGCGGCATCCGACGCCTTCGACGCCGACACGCTGCCGGCGGGCGCGCCGATCCTGATCACCGAGATCGCCGAGAAGGTGAACCTGC
>Ga0265320_10002486_pt1 | contig 12815 bp, 10 predicted proteins | sample 4827metaG_FD_202087 | JGI IMG/M metagenome (GOLD analysis project Ga0265320, IMG submission 202087) | Rhizosphere microbial communities from Carex aquatilis grown in University of Washington, Seatle, WA, United States - 4-8-27 metaG | ecosystem: Host-associated > Plants > Roots > Rhizosphere >...
TCACCGGTGCCCGCCACTGGCCATCGATCAGGACCTCGGGCCGGGTCATCGGCGCAGCCGATCGAGCGAGACGGCCAGGATCAGGATCCCGCCCTCGACCACGCTCTGGGCGCTGGGGTCGACGCCCAGCAGGATCAGCCCGTTGACGATGCTGGCCAGGAAGACTGAGGCCAGGAGCGTGTTCTGGATCCGGCCCCGGCCACCCTGCAACCCGGTCCCGCCCAGGATCACCGCGGTCAGCACCGGGAACAGGGCGTCGGTGCCCAGGACCGCATCGGACTGGCCGACCCGGCCGACGAGGATCAGCGAGCCGACCGCGGTCAGGGCGCCGGCCAGGGCGAACACGACCAGGCGCAGCCGGTCGACGTTGATCCCCGTCCGATAGGCGGCCTCGGCGTTGTCGCCGATCAGGTAGACGTGCATCCCGAATGGCGTCCGGGTCAGCACGAACCAGGCCACGAGATAGGCGATCGCGCTGAGCAGGACCGGGATCGGCACCGGTCCGACGTAGCCCTGGGCGAGGTAGATCAGGGGCTGGATCTGGGGCCCGAAGATGCTCGAACCGTGGGTCACGACCAGGCCCACGCCCTGCAGGATCGTGAGCATCCCCAGGGTCGCCACGACCGACGGGATCTTGGTCACCGTCACGAGCAGGCCGTTGGCCACCCCGACCAGCAGCCCGACGCCCAGCGCGGCGGCGATGCCCAGGATCGGCGGGAAGCCGGCGACCATCGTCGCCGCGCCGGCCACGCCGCTCAGCCCGAGCAGCGCCCCGAATGAGATGTCGAGCTCGCCGGCGATCAGGACGAACGTCGCGCCGATGGCGGGGATGCCGAAGATCGAGGCCTGGCGCAGGACCAGGACGATGTTGTCGCCGGTCAGGAAGAGCGGCGTCGTCGCGGCCAGGATCGCGACCCAGATCGCGAAGAAGACCAGGAAGCCGTACTCGGACAGGAACTCCCGGGCGCGGACCTGCCAGGTCGTCGGCGCCGTCCCGGTCTCGACGGAGGGCGCGAGCGACGGGGCTGCCGGAACCGTCACGCCTGACCGCCGGCACGGTGCTCGAGGCGGAGCACCCGGAACCACTCGGGATCGACGCTGATCGTGAAGCGCAGCTCGTCGGCAGGCGAGCCGGGGTCTGGGGCGACCAACGCGCCGTCGTTCACGCCGGCGTTCACGCCGCGCAGGACGTAGGCGGTGTCCGCATCGAGCCCGCAGCGCTCGCGGGGCAGGATCACCGTGACCCGCCGGACGAACCGGGCGTCGCCCATCCAGCCCGACTCGAGGTTGCCCAGCAGGACGTACAGGGCGCCGCCGCTGCGCCAGGCGTGGACCGCGACCGGTTCGTGGCTGGCCACGGGCTCGGTCCGGAAGCCGCCCGAGCGGCCTGCGCCGGCGGCCATGAACCGGCCGGCCTCGATATACGGCGAGACGCTCCCGATCTGGGAGTGCGGGATCAGGGCATTGCCGGGATCGGCGAGATCCGGCGGCTGCCACCAGCCGAGCTGGTCGTGGCTGACGAGGAGGGGCATCCCGCGCGAGTCGTAGCCGACCGTGGCGCCGTCGGCCGCCATGACGGCTCGCCGATCGGGCAAGTGGAGGCGATCCTCGCGACGCAGGTCGGGGCTGGCCGGATAGCCGAGACGGTAGCCGGCGGAGAGCTGCTCGCCGACCTCGGCGACACCGGATCCCGCGAGCAGGCCCGGCTCGATCAGGTCGGCCCGGCCGACCGACAGCAGCGGGCCGCCGAAGGCCGCCGTGCCACCCGTTTCGCCGCCGTTGGGGCTCGAGGCCGGCAGCTGCAGGAAGGCACCATCCGGCCAGCTCGCCGGGAGCCATTCCGAGCGGGTCGCGGCCAGGACCGGGGTCGCCCACTTCATCGCCATCCCGACGTAGTCCTCGATCCACTCGCTGGCGTTCGCCTCGGGCTCGGCCTCGTACTTGGCGAGCAGGGCGGGCCGGTCGTGGACGAGCAGCGGGCCGTAGACCGTCTCGATCGAGTTGGCGCTCGCTTCGGCGGCATCGAGGTTATCGACCAGGAAGGCCACGTCGGCCGGCTCGATCAGGCGGTCGTTCCAGTCGTTCAGCCACGAGATGTAGGTGCCCTCGGGCACGACCGGCCGGCCGTCCTCGGCCAGGACCGCGGCGTGGGAGAAGGCCCACATCGCCCAGCCGAGCTTGCCCGGCGTGTCGTGGAGGGTGTCCCACGGCTCCCAGCCGTCCCAGGTCTCGATCAGCTTGTACTGCTTGCAGGGCACCGACCGCTGGGCGTTGCCACCCCGGATCTGGGCACCGTGGCCGAGCAGGTAGGCCAGCTGGAACGTCCAGCCTTTCCAGGTGTCGTCCCACCAGTCCTGCCAGGCGCCGCCCCAGGTCTGGTCGATGAAGATGTCCAGGGCGCCGTCGGCGACGATCGCCTCGAGGTCGACGCAGCCGGCCAGCCACTCCGCAGTACCGCTCAGGCCGCTCGAGTAGGCCATCACCAGGCCGCTCGGATGGGCCTCCTTGCAGGCCCGGAACAGGCGCCGGACGGCATCGGTCCAGGTCCGGTTCTCGTCGGGATCGGCCGAGGCGGTCGTGCCGTAGGGACCGACCCGGGTGTAGAGCAGCGGTCCGAGCATGCCGTCGCGGAGATGGATCAGGTCCAGGCCCAGGAATGTCGCCACGCTCCCCCACTGGGCCCCGAAGAACTCCGGGAACGGGTCGCCGGCGACGATGCCGGCCGGCCGGGTCGCGTAGGGATACGTGTCGGCAACCATCGCTACCCGCGGGTCAAGATCGGGCCCGGGCAGCGGCGAGATGTCGAGCGGATAGAGCTCGGGATGGCGGTCGTGCCAGTTCGAGAACAGGTCGTACATCGCCCCGGTGACCGGCGGCGCGACGACCTGGCCCAGGCCGGCGATCAGGACCCCGAGCTTGATGTCGGCGATGCCCGCCCCGGCCTCGGCCGCTCGGAGCTCGGCCAGGAAGCGACGCAGGTCGTCATAGCTGAGCGCCGCCCACGTCGCGAAGCGGCGTGAGCGGAGGGGCAACGGCTGGCTGGACGTCCCGGTCCACTCGGTCACGAGATCGGCCAGCCAGCCGATGTTGAAGCAGATTCCTCGGAGCCCGTCGGCACCCTGGAAGAGGGGCCGGGTGCGCTCCACGAACGTTGCCAGCTTGTCGGTCCACGGCGGCGCGCCGAACCAATCGATGTCGATCTCGACCCAGCGGTCCATTGGTCCGGCGCCCGTGGCTTCTGGCTAGGACTTGTTGTGGATGCTGACCGGAACCTCGATCGAGGCCGGAACGTCCGAACCCGCGACGAGGCGGGCGAAGGCGTCGACGGCGATCGTGCCGGTGCCTGTCGGGTTCGTGTCGACGCAGCCCTTGTACATCGTGCCCTGGTCGATCAGGGTCACGGCCTGCGGGTCGCAGTCGATGCCGAACACGAAGTTCTTGTCGGCGGTCTTGCCCGCCGTGACGAAGGCCTGGTAGCCGCCCAGGTCACCGCCGTCGTTGATCCCGACGAGGCCCTGGAGGTTGGGGAACTTCTGCAGCGCGGTCTCGACCGAGGTCACCGCGTTGTTGGGCAGGCCGCCGAGGAAGCGGCCGTCAACCTTGATCTTGGGATCGGCGGCGAGCATGCCCGCCTGGATCGCGTCGGCCCGGGCCACGAGGTCGGGGATCGAGGGGTAGTCGAGGATGCCGACCTCGACCGTGGCGCCCGGGAAGGTCGTGGCCGCGTACTGGCCGGCGGCCGTGCCTTCGGCGGTACCGATCGTGATGTTGTTGACCGAGACGGCGATCGCGCCGAAGTCGGTCATGTCGGTGCCGGTCACCTGGATGACGGTGATGCCCTTGCTGATCGCCGTCTGGACTTCCGGCCCGACCGTCGCCGCGGCGCTGGTCGTGACGATCGCCACGGCGCCCTTGGAGATGAAGCCCTCGAGGCAGGAGACCTCCTGGGCCGGGTCCGTGTTCGCGTTGCAGATCTCGGCGTTGTAGCCCAGGCGCTTGGCCTCAGCCATCGCCGCGTTGTTGAGGTTCTGGTGGTACTGGGTGTCCATCGTCAGGGCGACGATGCCGATCAGCTTGCCCGACGACTGGCCAGTGACGGTCGCTTCCTGGGTGGGGCTCAGGGCCAGGTCGGTCGCGGTGACGCTGCCGCTCTTGAGGACCTTGCCCATCGCCGGCGGCGAAGCGGTCGGGGCGGCCGTGGGCGGGGCCGTCGGCGTGGCGGCCGGCGCCGACGGAGGCGCCGCGGTCGCCGCGGAGCTACAGGCCGATGCCACCAGGGCGATCACGGCCCAGACGACGTAGATGCGCTTTCGCACGCTGACTCCTCCTCGTGGGTCTCTCACCGGGGCGAACCTATGACTGCGCCGCGATCAGTTCGCGGCGCTTCGGTCCCATCGTGTCGAGCATGCCTCGGGCGGTCTGCTCATCGGTTACCAGCACGTTGATCAGGCGGCCGGCCAACGCTCCGGCCAGGGCGGGCACCTTCTCCGGTCCCGCGGCGCAGGCGATGACGGTCGGAGCGCGGCGCAGGTCCTGGAGCCGGATGCCGACCAGGCGGTCCTGGAACGGCCCCGGGCAGGCCTTGCCCCGGCCATCGAAGAAGTTGCCGCAGATATCCCCCACCGCCCCGGCCGCTTTGAGCGAGGCCAGGTCTTCGAACGTGAGCAAGCCGGTCTGGACATAGATCACGTCGCCGACGATCGAGCCGATGCCGAGCACGTACAGGTCGGCCGTCCGGGCCAGCCGGAGCGACTCACGGATCTGGGGGTTGGACGCCTCCAGCTCGCCGGCGCGCATCCCCGGACCGAGGATTGCCGGGGCGTTGATCTGGTAGGCCCGGCCGCCGAAGGCCGAGGCGGCAACCGAGGCGATCGCGTTGTAGTCGATCGACAGCCCTTCATGGCCGGCGTTGCCCATCGCCTGGGCCACGGTCACGTTGCTGACCCGGTCGGGCGACAGCAGCTCGACCGTGTTGGCCAGGGTTCTTCCGGCCCCGAAACAGACCGTCATCCCGGTCGTCACCGTGCGGTCGAGGAGCCGGGCCGCGGCGCGAGCCACGGTCCAGCGGACCGTCTCGGGCCCATCGCCGAAGACCCGCGCAACGACCACCTCGATCAGGTGCGGGAAGGCGTCCTTGAGCGCCTCTTCGGCAGCCGCATCGCGGGCGCCGGCCGGCACGATCCGGATCTGGACGATGTCCCGGGCGTGGGCCTCCTGGAGGTAGCGCGACACCTGCGAGCGGGAGACACCGAACTGGACCGCCACTTCTTCCTGGGTCAGGTGGCGTTCGTAGTACGCCCGGGCAACGTCGGCCAGGAAGTCATCGCTCTGGGTGGCATGCACATTTGTGCGCGCACGTTTGCGTGGCATTGCCGCGATTGAAACAGGTCTGGTACCGGGATGCAACCCCCAATTCCGGTCTGCGCCGTCGACAGCGCGGTTGGAAATGACCCTAGCGAGCGGGGCGGCCGACCATTTCGATCAGCTGCGCCGCCTGGGCCTGGACGACGGTTCGTGCGGCGCTCAGCGCCGGCCGGGGGTCCACGGCCCGTTCATCCCGGGCGAACTCGGCCCGGAGGGTGGTGCTGAAGGCAACGTTCAGGCGGGTGCCGATGTTGATCTTGGCGATTCCCGCGCGGGCGGCCGCGGCCAGCTCCGCATCGGGAACACCGGACGAGCCGTGGAGGACGAGCGGAATCTCGACCGCCGCGCGCAGCTCGCTGATCCGGGCCAGGTCGAGGACCGCGGACTGGGTGGTCATCGCGTGGGAGGTGCCGACCTGGACAGCGAGGGCATCGACGGCAGTCGCCGCGGCGAATTGGCGGGCCTCGTCGGGCGTGGTCGGCGCGAGGGCCTCGTGCCGGCCGTCCTTGCCGCCGACGATGCCGATCTCAGCCTCGACGGCGAGGCCGGCGCCGTGGGCCCACTTCACGACCGCTGCGGTCCGCGCGATGTTCTCGTCGTCGGGCAGGACCGAGCCGTCGAACATCACCGAGCCGAAGCCGATCGCCGCGGCTCGTTGGCAGATCTCCAGGCTCGTCGCGTGGTCCAGGTGGACGGCCACGCTGGCCCGCGCGTTCCGCGCCAGGGCCACGCAGCCAAGCCCGAGCGGCTCGAGCGAGCCGTGGTAGCGGACCGCGTTCTGGCTGACCTGGAGGATCACCGGCAGGCCGGTCTCGTCGGCCGCGGCCACGATCGCCTCGGCGTACTCGAGGAGGATCACGTTGAAGGCCACGATCGCGTGGCGGCCTTCGCGCGCATCGGCCAGGAGCGGCGCGAGATTGGTCAGCGGCATGACCGCAGGATAGGGCGCGGCCCGGGTGGCGGCCGACCCTGGTGCGACGAATGCCACACGGGCCGAGAGCCGGCACCGAACCAGGCCGGTGTGCCACCCTGCCACAACTCGCCCGGCAGCTCCCGCCCAGAACGACACGTTCACTGCGGTATATCCATCGGATATACACGGCGGCATGTGCCATCGCCAGCGCTCGCGGCGCCTTTCGGCGCGCGCTACGTATGGTCTTTCCCACGCAACAAATCGCTCGTTCTCGCCCCTGGCCTAGCGCCGCGCCGGTCCGTGCCAGGGGATCTGTCCCGTCCCACGCTCGTCGCGGGACGAATCCATCGCTCGACGCGACGCCGGAATCGCCGCGGGCGCCGAATCCGGCCCACTGTCGGCCAAATCGACTGTGTTTTGGCCCATTTGTTGCGTGAGGAAGACCAACCTGTGGGGGTCCAAGAGCCGGCACCGAACCGGGGCAGTGCGCCACCCGGCTACCACTCAGCCGGCAGCTCCAATCTCGCCAGGCGGTCAGGGTCGAGGAGGATGTCAATCTCGGTGATCCCGCCAGGGCCGAAGGCCAGCTCGATGACCGCGTACGGCTTGCCGCCGGTGGTCACGAAGAAGCCGGGCGCGCCGTTCACCAGGACCAGCCGGGCACCGGGCGCGAGATTGCGGAACGACATCGCCTGCTGGCCCACCTCGCGGACGCCGTGCGACACCTGGCTCCGGCCGGCGGGTGCCCGCCCCGGGCCGAAATCCGCCCGGGCGACCACGTTCGGATCCAGGACCCGGACGAGCGCCTCGAGATCGCCCTCCCGGGCAGCGGCCAGGAACGCATCGACCAGCTCCCACTGCCGCGCGAGCGGCACGTCGATCGATGCCCGGGCGCCGCGGATTCGCCGCCGCGCCCGGCTCGCGAGCTGCCGTGTCGCCTCGACGTTGCGCTGGACGATCGGGGCGATCTGCTCGAACGGCAGCCCAAGCGTGTCGTGGAGCACGAACGCCAGTCGCTCGGCGGGAGTCAGCGCCTCGAGCACGATCAGCATCGCCAGTCCGACGCTGTCGGCCAGGAGCGCCTCCTGTTCCGGGCTCGATCCGGCCGGGTCCGAGATGACCGGATCGGGGGCGACAACGTCGAGCGAATCCTCGCGACGGGAGGTCCGGGTCCGCAGCCGATCCAGGCACAGCCGGGCGACGATCGTCGTCAGCCACGCGCCGAAGTTGTCGACTGCAGTCGTGTCCGCCCGGCTCGCCCGAAGCCAGGCATCCTGGACCACGTCGTCGGCCTCGGTTAGCGAGCCGAGCAAGCGGTAGGCCGTGCTGCGCAGGTGCCCGCGATGGGTCTCGAAGCGGCCGGCCAGGGCGTCGGCGCCATCAGCGGTGGTGGGGTTGGGCGGTGTGGCGGTCACTGGTCGGTCACGTTGCCTTGATGGGGTCCGTCACTCATACGACGTACCCACGGCACCACACGTGACCGAGCGACGCCTGACCGAGGTTCCCACCATGACCCCAACCGTCCCACATGCCGATCATCATGGCGCCGAACGCGACGCAGCCCATGCCGGCGTCCGCGCCCCCCTGTTCGTGCGCGGCTCGAATCCGCTCACCCGGCGCCTGCTGCGCGCCGGGATGCCGATGGGTCCCAACACCCTGCTCACGGTCCGTGGCCGGACGAGCGGCGAGCCACGTTCTGCGCCGGTCGCGATCGTCCAGGCCGACGGGCGCCGCTACGTGATCGGTGCCTACGGCGACGTGCAGTGGGTGCGCAACCTGCGAGCCGCCGGGGAGGGCACGATCCGCGAGCACGGCCAGACCGTGACCGTGGCGGCGCGCGAGCTCGAAGGCGCCGAGGCGGTCGAGTTCTTCGCCGTCACCCTGCGCGGCTACGTGGCCCATTTCCCGTGGTTCGGGCGGGCGTTCGCCCGGTTCCTCTTCGGCCTCGTCGGCAAGGAGGTCCTCGACGACCCGCGGCTCGCTGCTACGACGCGACCAGTCTTCGAGCTGACGCCGGCTGGTCAACCGAACGACTAACCGGGGCGATCGGCGGGCGACCGGGACGCCTGACCGAGGCGACCCACGTCGCGACCTCCGCCCGGCGGCGCATGTCGAGCTTCGCCAGGACGTGCTCGACATGGGCCGACACGGTCTTTGGTGCGATCGTCAGCTCGGCCGCGATCTCGGCGTTGGTCCGCCCGGCGCCGATCAGCCGAGCCACCTCGAACTCACGGATGGTCAGGGGCCGCCATGGCTCGTCGGCGCTGGCGTGACCCAGCGCCTGCCGTTCGAGCCCGGCGACGCGCTCGAGGAGCGGGCGGCTGAGCAGGTCCTGGGCCCGGCGGCGGGCATCGGCCAGCACGCCGGCCGCATCGCTGTGGCGATTGGAGCGGAGCAGCGCGCCAGCCAGGTCGAGCCGGACCCAGGCACCCTCCCAGGCGCGATCCCGGGCGTCCCAGCCGCGCATCGCGCGTTCGAAGCTCGCCCGGGCCGAGGTCAGCGAACCGGCGGCGAGGGCCAGCAGCCCATTGGCGTGCTCGATGGTCGGCGCGGCGAGGGCCCCCGTCCCGGCCAGGTGCTCCGTGGCGTCGTGGGCAAAGTGGACGGCGTCGTCCGGCAAGCCCGACTCGAGTCGAGCGCGGACGCCCGTCACCACGAACGGGACGAAGCGGGCACGCTCGCCACGGGCGACGGCAAGGTCGAGCCCGCGCTGAGTGGACCCGACCGCGTCATCGGATCGGTCGGCGACCAGTCCCAGCTCCGCCAGGCCCCACAGGGCAGCCAGCTCGAAATCGGCGACCCCACTGCGCGAGCCGAAGTCCAGGGCCTTCCCGAGGTGCTCACGGGCTTCGTCGAAGTCGCCCCGGCCGAGAGCCACGTAGCCGATCGGCCAATGGCCCATCCCGGTGCCCTGCGCACAGCCGCGCTCGACCACCGACTGCTGGCCCAGCCGGAGGGCGTCCTCCCAGCGACCTTCGGCCCAGGCAACGAGGCCGCCTGTCGAACGCATCACGTGGGCGCAATGGGACTGCTCGATCCCGTCGGCATAGCGCAATCCCTCGTCGATCCAGGCCTTGGCCCGGCGCTGCTCCATCAGCCGGCCCGCCATCACCGACGCGTTGCGGTAAGCCGTCACGCCGGCGTCCTCGAACCCGTGCGTACGAGCCTCGAGTGCCGCGGCGCCCATCCGATCCAGGCCCGACTCGACCCCCCCCGAAATCGCTTCGAACATGCCCGCCACCGACGCCACGTCGAGGCGCAGCGCCGCATCCCCGGCGAGCTCCACCGCCCGCTGCGCGAGGGTCAGCGCGAAATCAGCCCGAACGAGATCGAGGCCGTCGAGGGCCGCCTGGGCGAGCTCGGCAAGGATCGCGCCGCGAACCTGCTCGGTTGGGCGTCCTTCGGGCAGGCTCTCCACCTCGGCGAGGGCCACCTCGATCGCGGCGAGCCGTTCATCGAGCGGCCGCGCCTCGCGCCGGTCGATCCCGATCAGGACGTGCAGGATCCGGGCCGCGCCAAGGGAATCACCGGCCTCCAGGTATCCGGCGCGAGCCGCGTTGGCCGCCGCGACCGCCAGCTCGTTCTCCTCGATCGCTGCGGCCTCGACCGCGTATTCCGCGCGGATCGCTGCCTGTTTCGCGATGGGCAGGTCAGCGGGCATGTTGTCGACCGAGCGCCGAAAAAGCTCCACGGCCTCCCGATGGGACGAGAGTCCAGCTGCTTCTCGGGCGCCCTGCAGCGCCGATTGAAACGCCTCACCGCGCATGCCGGCACGCTCAAAATGGAGCGACGCGTGGATGGACGAGGCGCCTTCGAGCTTGCGCCCGAATTCCGCGGCCCGGGCATGCAGCCGCCGCCGTTCCCGCATCGTCAGGCTCGAATAGAGGGCGTCCCGCAGCACTTGGTGGCGATAGTCGAAGAGTCCCCGAAGTCCCGGGGGACTGAGGACGTCGCACTCGATCAGCTCCTGGAGCGGCCCATCCAGGGTTTCGGGCTCAATGTCCATGATCGCGGCCAGGACCTCGGGCACGAAGCAGCGTCCGATGACCGAGCCGGCTCGGGCCACGGCCTGGGCGTCGCGCGAGAGCTGAGCCACTCGCTGCAGGATCGCATCCTCGAGCGTGTCGGGGACGGCGACATCGAGGATCGCCCGGCTGTCGGCACGCTGCTCGAGCGGGAGCGCACCGAGCAGCTCCTCGATATGGAGCGGGACGCCGTCGGTGCGCTCGTGGAGCGCCCGGACGACCGCCAGCGGCGCTGGCTGGCCGGACGCGAGGATCAGGTCCGCGATCCGCCCGGTTTCTTCGAGATTCAGCGGCTCGAGCCGGGCTTCCTCGCCGAGGCGCTGGGTTAACAACCGTGATCGCCACTCACGCAGGAGCGAACCGGCCCGCAGGGCGTCGTTGCGGTACGCGGCGACGATCAGCAGCCGACGATCGCGGGCCACCCGAGCGAGCTCGGTCAGGATCTCCAGGCTCAGGTCGTCGGTCCACTGGAGATCATCGAACGACAACAGCGTCGGCTCGCCGCTCGCGGTCGCAATCCGGTCGGCGACGCTGCGAACCAGCAGCCGGCGGCTGGTGTTCGGAGCGTTGATCGCGGCCTCGGCAATCGCGAGCAGCTCGCTGCCGAGCGCGCCAAACGCCGGCATCCGGGTCAGCGAACGGGCCAGGTCGAGGAGCGATGCGGCCGGGACATCGTGGTCCTGCGGAGCGACGAACCCACCGGCCGTCTTGAACCCGGCTGCCTTGGCCCGCAACGCGATGGCGTCCATCAGGCGCGACTTGCCGATTCCGGCCTCGCCCGCCAGGAGCAGGAGTGTGCCCCGGCCCGCCGCCGCCTCCGCAATGTGCTGGTCGGCCCGCTCGATCAGCTCCTCGCGCCCGACGAGGACCGGTGATACGACCTGCCCGAAGTGCGACATGAGAAAAATCTACATCGCTCCGGTCGGGCCGCATCGGTCGAATGACCGATATCCGGACGCCAAGGGACCCGAATCCCTCTGAGCCGGGCGACCGGGAACGAGGGCCGATGGGCCGGTCGCCCGATGTGGATCCCGGGATCTGCCGTCAGCTTGGACCCGTCGGAGAAGCCGGCGCGGACAGGAGAGCGACGATGCACCCAGACACCCTCGCGGCGCTCGGAGCGCTGCACCGGAACGATCTCGACGCCGAGGCGAACCGCCACTCGGTCGCCCAGTCTGCATCCGGCCGGCGGGCGGAGGCCGGCGTCGGTCCGAGCATCGCCGCGAGCTGGAGTCGGATCCTGGGCCAGCTGACGGCCCGCCTCGGCCGGTCGCCAGGGCCCGTCGATGCTGCCCGCGCGACAAATGCGCTCGCCGGGCAGGGCACGATCGGGCCGGCCGCCTGGGTCGAGCCGACGGACCGAAGCTCGGTGATCGTGGACCGGCAACGCCTGGCCGGCCGGATCGGCGAGGTTCGCGGCGGCGACTGGTAACGCCCAGTCCTCCTGATCGGCAGTCATTAGGCTTGACCCTGGAAGGAGGCCGCCATGGCCAGCTGGGCTGAATTCGCCGACAGTGCTCCACGCCTTGAGGCCGCCGGCCGACGCCTGATCGGCCGAGCCGAGGGCGGCACCGCGTTCCTGGCCACCGTCCGGGGCGACGGCCTGCCCCGGATCAACCCGGTCACGGTCGAGATCGTCGAGGGCCGGCTGGTCTCGTTCGTGATCGTCGATTCGGCGAAGTTCGGCGACCTGACCGCCGATGGGCGCTATGCCCTCCACGCCTACCAGGATCCCGCGGAGCCAAACGAGTTCCAGGTCCGCGGCCGGGCCCACGAGGTGACCGACAGGGCGCTCCGGGCGGCGGCCGTCGCGAGCTGGCGCTTCGAGGCCGACGACTCGTACCGGTTGTTCGAGTTCTCGATCGAGCAGGCAGTCCTCGGCGAGCGCGCGACGGCCGACGATTGGCCGCCGGTCTACTCGTCCTGGCGAACGAGAGCGGCTAGCTGAAGGCCCGCTCGTTGCGGGCGGCCGCCTCGGCAACCTTGGCGATCCGCTCGGCCCGCGTCTCGGGTCGAAGGGCCAGGGCGATCCGGGTCAGGAGCAGCTTGCGAGCCGAGGCCGGGAACGCGGCGAAATTGGCCGCGGCCGGCGGCTGGCGATCGAGCGCGGCGGCCAGGTCAGTTGGAATCTCGAGCCGCTCGGCCGAGTCGAGGACTTCCCAGGAGCCGTTCGCCTTGGCTCGTTCGATCGCCGCGAGGCCGGCCGGCGCCATCCGCCCCGCGGCGATCAGGCGCTCGACCCGGGCCTTGTTGGTCGCGGCCCAGGCGCTGCGGACCTTGCGCGGGGCGAAATACAGCTTGCCCCGTTCGTCGTCGACCCGGCCGCCGGTGCTGTCGACCCAGCCGAAGCACAGCGCCTCCTCGACGGCCGCCTCGTAGTCGAGTCCGGCCCGGCCCGAGCTCTGGCGCCAGGTGACCAGCCAGGCGCCGGACGCGCTGGCGTGGTTCGCCTCGAGCCAGGCGCGCCAGGTGACGCGATCGTCGGCGTGGACCTGGGGCGCATCGTCGAGGGC
>Ga0265320_10002487_pt1 | contig 12813 bp, 8 predicted proteins | sample 4827metaG_FD_202087 | JGI IMG/M metagenome (GOLD analysis project Ga0265320, IMG submission 202087) | Rhizosphere microbial communities from Carex aquatilis grown in University of Washington, Seatle, WA, United States - 4-8-27 metaG | ecosystem: Host-associated > Plants > Roots > Rhizosphere >...
CGCCGTGCTCGGCATGACGACAAACGAGGGGATTCCCCTGAGCCCGGCCGCCCACGCGAGCGCGGCCGCATGGTTGCCGGACGAATGGGTCGCGACCCCGCGCGCCGCCTCGGCGTCGGTGAGCGAGAGGACCGCGTTCACGGCTCCCCGGGCCTTGAAGGACCCTGTCTCCTGGAAATTCTCGCACTTGAAGAAGAGGCGGGTGCCCGTGAGCTCGTCGAGGCGCGCGCTCGTCAGCACGGGCGTCCAGCACACCCGTTCGCGAATCCGCGCGTGCGCCTCGCGGATGGTGCTGAGATCGACCTCGCTCATGGGCCTCCGGGGCGCTCAGGGAACCTCGTAGACTTCCGCCAGCGCCACACCCGTGGTGCTGGCCACCCCGGCGATCTGCATCGTGTATGCGCCCGGCGGCAGGTTGACAACAAGGGCGCTGTCGGCGCTGCCCGCCGCGAGGGGAAAGGCGCCGACCGACGCCCCGACGCTCGTTATCTGGGCGGGATTGGAATTCGTGCCCCAGACCGTGTTGGAGCCGATCGTGTGCCCGTCCGACTGGGCGGTCACGGTGAGGCTCGGCCGGGCAAGCGCGCCGCCCACGCCGAATCCCGTGAGGCTCGGGCCGTCGGCCCGGACGAGCAGCTGCTCGACGCCCGTTCCGCCGATCACGAAGCCCGGGATGAGGATGTTCCCGCCGGTCCCCACCTGGGCGCGGGTCGCGATGTTGACAAGCCGGGCGGTGCCGGTTGCGGACACCTCGTAGATCTCGGCCAGCGCGACGCCGGTCGTTCCTCCGACGCCGGAGACCTGCACCGTGTAGGCGCCCGGCTGCAGGTTGACCAGCACGGCGCAGTCCGCGCTTCCGGAGGCAAAGGCAAAGGCTCCCACCTGGGCCGCGATGCTCGCGATCTGGGCCGGGTTTGAATTCGTGCCCCAGCCGGTGTTCGTGGCCAGGGTGGCGCCCGTCGACTGCGCGGTCAGGGTGAGGCTCGGCTGGGCAAGGGCGCCGGAGACGCCGAACGCCGTGAGGCTGGGGCCGTCGGCGCGTATCAGGAGCGTCTCCGTGCCGCTGCCGCCGATCACGAAGCCGGGGATGACAATGTTCCCGCCGGTTCCAACCAGGGCGCGGGTCGAGATGTTGATCAGCCGCGCCGCCGACGAGCCCGTGTTGACGAACAGGTTCCCCGCGCTGCTCGTGACCGAGCCGTTGGTGTTGGTTATCTTCACCGTGTAGGCGCCCGAATTGGACGCCTGGGCATTCGTGACCGTGTACGACGGGCCGGTCGCCCCGGTGATTGCCGAGCCGTTGAAGTACCACTGGTAGGTGAGCGAGCCGGAGCCCGAGGCCGTGACCGTGAAGGTCGCGCTTCCCCCGACGGACGCGTACTCGTCCGTGGGCTGCTGGGTGAAGAACGGAATGGAGCCCGCGCCCGGAATGATCCGGCGGATGGTCTGGTTCCCCGCATCCGCGACGTAGATGACGCCCGTGGGATCGATGGTGACGTCTCCCGGCGTATTGAACCGCGCGTTGCCCGGCAGGCCGTCGACGCCGCCCGCATCGCCTGCAAGGCCTGCCACGGTGGTCACAAAGCCCGACGGGTCTATCTTGCGGATCGTGTCATTGCTCGCGTCGGCGACATAGACGTTGCCCGCATTGTCCACGCCGACCCCCGCGGGGCCGTCGAAGCTCGCCGCGCTCCCGGTCCCGTCGGCATGGCCCGCGGTCCCCGGCGCCCCGGCAACGGTCGTCACGACGCCTCCGGGAGTGATCTTGCGCACGGTGTCGTTGCCGAGGTCGGCGACGTAGACGTTGCCCGACGCGTCCACGGCAATTCCGGTCGGATCATTGAACAGCGCGGCGGAACCCGTGCCGTCGGCGCTGCCCGAAGTCGTGGCGGTGCCGGCCAGCGTGGTTACCACGCCGGCGGGAGTGATCTTGCGCACGGCGTCCCCTTGTCCGTCGGCCACGTAGATGTTGCCCGCGCTGTCCACGGCAAGGTTCTGAGGGTCATAGAACCGGGCCTGCGAGCCGCTGCCGTCGCTCTCCGCGCGCATGCCCGCCACGCCGGCCAGGGTCGACACCACCCCGGCCGTGGAGATCTTGCGTATCGTGTAATTGCCGGAATCCGCAACGTAGAGGTTCCCCGCGGAATCGAAGGCAACACCCCCCACTCCGGAAAAAAGGGCGGTGGCCACGGGGCCGTCCGTGCTGCCGCTTGTCCCGGGCGTGCCGGCAACCGTCGTCACCACGCCCGACGCGGTCACCTTGCGGACTGTGTAGTTGGCTGAATCCGAGACGTAGATGTTCCCGCTTCCGTCGGCGCGCAGGCCGCCCGGGTACGCGAACCGCGCGGCCGAGCCGGTGCCGTTGGCGCTTCCCGCCGACCCGGACCATCCAGCCAGGGTCGTCACGCCGACCGCGCTCACGGTCAGGGTGGCGGGGCCGCTTGTGGCGCTGCCCGATCCGTTGCTCACGACGCACCGGAACTGGTCGCCGCTCATCGCGGACGTCGTCCCGCCGACAACAAGGGTCGACGTGGCGGAGCCGCTGTAGGTCCCGTCGTCCGCCAGGTTGGCCCAGACCGTGGATCCGTCCGGCAGCCGCTGCCACTGGTAGGTGAAGGGAGGGGCGCCCTCGGCGACGACAAAGAACGTCGCCGCCTGCCCGAGGGTAACGAACCTGTCGCCCAGCTGGGCGGGAATATTGGCGGCCGGACTCGAGCCCTGGATGGCGGCGAGCAGCGCCGACACATTGGGCACCCCGACGCCCGTCAGAAGGTCATAGCCCGTCCCCGCGCTGTAGGTGCTGTTGCCCCCCGAGGTTATGTCGCGCAGCGCCGAGGTGCCCATCAGGGGGTAGATCTTCGGGTTGAGCAACCCGAGCGGCGCGCCCCGTTTCTGGTTCATGAGCGCGCAAAAGGCGGACCACATGGGCGCGGACCAGCTGGTTCCGCCAATCACCAACGGCTTATTGTTGTAGACCACCATCGCCCCCTCGCCCGGGTCGGCGGGCCCGGCGACGTCGGGCACGAGCCTCATGTTCCCCGCCGTGCTGCCGGTGCCGATGCCCGTGCCCGCCTGCCACGGCGGGCGGCTGAAGACGACGCTGATGCCCCCTCCGCTGCCCGACCACGCGGTCTCGCTGCCTATGGTGTTGTCCGAGTTGAGCACGAGCGATGTTCCGCCGACTCCGGTCACGTCGGGGTCCGACGTCGGATAGGTGGTCTGGACAACGCCCCCTGAGACGGCGCCGTTGTCCCCCGAGGCGCAGAGCACCGTCACTCCCGCGCTGGCAAGATTGGCCATGTACTGCGCCTCGATGACCAGGTAGTCCTTCGGGACGTCCAGCTCGTTGCCGCCGATGCTGATGCTGAGCACGCGCATGTTTGGCTGGCTCGGAATGTCCGCGTACACCTGCTGGAGTATCTCGTCGTTCTCCGCGGGATCGGTCTCGCTGGCGCCATAGACCCGTATCGTCGCCCCCGGCGCCAGCGCGCTTGCCCATTCGACGTCCAGCGCCGCCTCCTCGGCCGAGTTGTCGCTTGGCGCGCTGTCGGGCCCTCCCGCGACGCTGACATGCTGGATGTTGCCTGCCGACTGGGTCGTCACCCCCGCCGCGGACCAGAATGTCGTCAGGTCGGCTTGGCTGGGGAATGCAAACGCATAGATTGCGATGGTCTGCCCCGCCCCGGTCGCGTTCAGGCCGGTGGCATTGTATGCGGCCGCGATCTGCTGGGGAAGATAGCCGTTGAGGTTGATGTCCGGGTGAAGCGCCCGGGGCGTCGAAAGCACCCGGCGCCTGATGTGGGGCTGGAGCCCGTGGATGCCCAGCACTATCGGGGAGACGTCCGCCGGAAGGCTCGGCGCCGTCACGGCCGAAGTGTATTCACGGTCCCCCTCGACGGCGACGCGGGCGAAGGTCACCTGAAACGCCCTGGCGACCGTGTCGACCGTGCCACGCCCAAAGACCGCAAGGCGGTTGCCGTCGGTTCGCGTGACCTCAAGCCCCTGCTCCGTGAGCCACCCGACAAGCTTCTCGTGGTCCGCAGCCAGCGGAAAATACCTCGCCGCCTTCTCCGAGTCGGAGATCAGTTCGCCGCGTGCGATCCGCGCCTGCATCTCGTCGAAGTTGCGCATGCGCAGCGCCACCTCGAAGGTCATGCTCGCGGAACTCTCCGCGGTGCTAAGAGCCGCCCTGGCAACCGTCGCGTGCAGGGCGCCCGCCGGTGCCGCAGCGATCGCCTTGATGCTGTCGGGAAACTCCGTCCGATCAGGCGCCTGGGTTGCGGCGCGGCCGGCCGGGCAGAACAGCGCGATGAACAACAGGATAAACAGCCGGGACTTGGTTTCGCTCACGAGAGACATAAAGGGTATGCGACCGGGTTAACGGGGGGAGGTTTCCAAGGGAAATGAATTTGGGTAACAGTTCGTGCATAGTCCCGACGCCCGGGTGCGCACAGAAGAGTACGTACGAGTTCATTCCCGGCGCTTGGGACATGCTACTCCAGCCAAATCCGCTTGATCACCGACCCGGTGGCCAACGCTGGCATCGCCATCGGGGGAGCGGGCCACATTGATCGGGGCAAGCATCGGCGATCCGAATCTTCTGCAATCTGTTGGTGGGGGAATATCATGAGGTGAGTCCGGACGGATCGACGCGGTTTTGGAGATCGCCGTTGAACCGGAAGAGGCTGATGGCGGCATCTTCCATGACAATCCGGCCATGGGTTTCATCTACCGCGTTCGTTCTGGCACCGAGGCGCGTCTTCCCTGCCGGCATCCGAATCAGGCGGTCTGTTCCTCCTTGGCGCCGGACCACGGGGTCCCTGCCCGCCCGTCCATGAAACGCGCTCATTCGAAGCATTGAGAGAATGCGCCGCAATACCCGCCAGCCCCCTGCCCCTTGGCCAGCGCAGGCCGCGTCGCCAGTGGAGCGTTGCCTGCCGGAAGGGCCGGCGCCTTGCGCTGGCCGAGGAGATCTTCGTGGGGTTGTGCGAGACCGCGGCGAAGAACCTCGGGGTCTCCGAGAAGCGGGCTGCGGGTTCAAGCGGATCGGCCTGCCGGACGGCCCAAGAGCATGAACCGTGAAGGGGGTTCATCGCGCGAGGTGTTATGCGGGTTATGGCAGGCCAAGAGCCCTCCCCACCCACCCGCGTGCGCCCCAGTCCGCCATTCCTCCCACACAGCCGAACGCCCCGCGGCTGTCGGGTCGTGGCTGTCGGCGCACTGACGATTCTCGCATTCCTGTCCGGCCCCGCCGCCACGCGGGCGGCAAGCCCGTTCGTGCTCGGCAATACCGAGGTCCAGACGCTCCCGAGGTCGGCCAACGGGCGCAACTACCTCCTGTACGTCTCCCTGCCCTCGTCCTACTCGACGTATCCGACAAGGCATTATCCGGTGGTGTACGCGACGGACGGCTATTGGGATTTTCCACTGCTCGCCATGAACGTGGGCAACGAGCAGGTCGACGGCTCAATGCCCGAGTTCATCGTTGTCGGGATAGCGTATGGCGGGACAAATCCCGACGTCAGCACGCTGCGCGCCTGGGACCTCACGCCGGGGATTGACAGCTCCTACGACCCGCTCGGCCTGAACTCCGGCCATGCGGAGGATTTCATCGGGGTCATGACTAACCAGTTCATCCCCTTCATAGAGGGGAACTACCGCGTGGATCCGAGCTTCCGGATCCTGACGGGCAATTCCTTCGGCGGCCTCTTCGCCCTCTACACCGTGTTCCAGCACCCGGGGCTGTTCCAGGCCGTCGTGGCGTCAAGCCCGGCAATCTGGTGGCGCAACCAATATGTCCTCGGCCTGGCGCGGGCCTACGCGGCGTCCGGGGCAAGCCTCAACGCACGCGTGTGGGTCAGCTTCGCGACCGAGGATGCGCAGGGGATCATGGCTCCCACCCTGAATTTCGCGCAGACTGTGCCCCGACTGGGCATTCCGGGCCTCGTCCTTGCCGCGCGCCAGGTGGAGGGAGAACGCCACTCGAGCACGAAGCCCGAGTCCTTCAACCGCGGGCTGCGCTTCGCCTGCGCGAACATTGCTCCGATCCCACCCTCCCCAACGCTCCCAGGCTTCGGGTCGCGGGCCACGATGGTCAACCTTTCCACGCGCGGACGGGTAGGCGGCGGGCAGGACGTGCTCATTGCCGGCTTGGTTGTTTCCGGCATCCAGCCCAAGCGCCTGCTCGTCCGCGCGGCGGGCCCTTCGCTGTCCGCCTTCGGCGTCTCGAGCCCCGTCTCCGACCCGAAGCTCACCGTGTATGACGCGAATCAGAACATTGTCGGCTCTAATGACAACTGGGGCAGCGCCGCCAATCTTCCGGACCTGGTCGCCGCGACCGCGCAGTGCGGGGCCTTCCCGTTCGGCGCTAACAGCAGGGATGCCGCGGCGCTTATAACGCTGGACCCAGGTTCTTATACCGTGGTCGTGGACGGCGTGGGTGGAAGTTCGGGCGTGGCGCTCGTGGAGGCCTATGAGATCCTGCCGTAGGCCCGCGACCCGTTGAGTCAGCACGCTCGATCGCGCCGCAGGACCGTCGGTGAACATCCCAACCTCCATGTACCCACGCACCTGTCTCTGCCTCATAACACTTGCCATCTCCTGCGGGAGCCTTCGGGCCGAGGAGCGCTCCATGTTCCGCGGCGATCCCGCGCACGCGGGCGTGTACCCTCCCCCCTCCCCGCAGAGCCTGTCCGTCAAATGGACGTTCACGACGGCGGAGGCCATCGTGTCGTCCCCGGTCGTCGCCAACGGCGTGGTCTACGTGGGCAGCTCGGACAACTTCCTCTATGCCGTCGACGCCGGCACCGGGAAGCTGAGGTGGAAGTTCGACGCCCATGGGAATGTCGGCTCCTCTCCGGCGGTTGGCGGAGGGAGCGTCTACGCGGTCAGCCTTGACGGGAAGCTCTATGCGGTGGACGCGGCCACCGGCACCCAGAAATGGGCGTTTGCCACGCTGGGGGAGAGGCGGCACACCTCCGAAGGCATAGACTACATGGCGCCCTCCACCGAGGCGATGCCTGATCCCTGGGATTTCTTCCTGTCGTCGCCGGTCCTGGAGGGCGGCACCGTCTATTTCGGGAGCGGGGACGGCTTCGTCTATGCCGTCGACGCCGCGACCGGCGCCCTGCGCTGGAAGTTCAAGACGGACAATGTTGTTCATGCATCGCCCGCCGTCGCAGGCGGCATCGTGTACATCGGCAGCTTTGACTCGTACTTCTATGCCCTCGATTCCGCCACGGGGGAGCTCAGATGGAAGTTCAAGACGGGCGACGACCCGAAGACCCGCCTGATGACGGGCATCCCCGGGTCCGCAACCGTGGCCGAGGGGCTGGTCGTCTTCGGCTGCCGCGACGCCAATGTCTACGCGCTCGATGCCAAGACCGGCGACCGGCGGTGGGTGTTCTCGAACAACGGCTCCTGGGTCATCGCAACCCCCGTCGTACTCGGCGGGGTGGTCTATTTCACGACGTCGGACAGCCTGAAATTCGAGGCGCTCGACGCCAAGAGCGGCGCGGAGCTGTATTCGCTGCCGTACGGCACCTTTTCGTTCTCCTCGCCCGCGATCGTCGGCAACCGCGCATTCTTTGGAACCTTCGACGGGAAGCTTCATGAGGTGGACCTGGATGCCCGGAAATACGCGGGCGAATACCGCGTTCCCGGATCCATTGCCAGCGGCCCCCGGTACCTGGACGCCGGCGGAAAGTTCAACGCCGCGGTGGTCTGGACCGGCGACACCCTCGACGACGTGATTGTGGACATAAAGACGAAGGCGTTTGCCCTCGGATCCATTCTGTCCTCGCCATCGGTCAAGGACGGGGTGCTCTATTTTGGCAGCGCTGACGGCACGTTGTATGCCCTGGGCCAATAGGTTATAAACATTGCGCACGTTCTGGGTGTTTCCTCTTTTCCAGGCGTCCGCGGAAGGCGGCCCGTATCCCAGATCAGCGGCCTATTCCGGTTTCGTTTCAAGAAGGTGCGGATTGCCCTGCAGGGGGATATCAGCCAGCCGCTTTCGCTAGTCCACCAGTCCTGAATCATGGCTCAGCTCGGACATTATCCACCAATATGGAATCAAGACCCCAGTCAAAGGATCTTGGCCATTCCTGCCTCTAATCAGTTAAACCGAATGGTCACCGATGACGAAGTGATCCTAGTCGCTCGTAGCAGGGAAGGCGATTGGGACGCCTTCGCGGCGCTCATCCGGATGCATCAACGCATGATTCATTCTCTTACCTACCGCATGAGCGGCTCTGTCAGCGACTCGGAGGATCTGGCTCAGGAAACGTTCATCCGCGCGTATCGAAGCCTGGCCACGTATCGGGGAACTGCCAAATTTTCAACTTGGCTCTATCGTATAGCCCTCAATTTGTGCCTGCGTTGGAGAAAGCAGGAGAACCGCCGCAGTTCGACTGACCGCGAATGGGCTGCAGCCGATCCTCAGGGAACCCAGTCCGATGCGCGCAGCGAAACAATCCAGGAGGCGCTTGACCAATTGCCTCCTAAGCAGCGGGCAGCCGTGATCTTGACAGCATTTGACGGTCTTACGCATTCGGAGGCCGCCGCGCTGATTGGATGCCCAGAGAAAACCCTGTCATGGCGCCTTTTTGCTGCGCGCCGCAGGCTGGCTCATCTGCTGAGCGAGACCGATACGACGCCGTGAAGCAATTCGACCTTAGACAACTTAGTCAGGTGGCAAAGCTGCCCAACCACTCGGAAGGCTACTGGGACCGGTTTCCAGACCGAGTCATCAAACGCCTACAAACAGAGAGAGCGCCCGCGGTCCAACACCAATCCTGGCGTCTGGGCGGCTTGGCCGCCGCAGCAGCCTGTGGATTGATCCTGGGGTTTATTCTCTGGCATCACGCTCCGCCCGCCAACGACACCTTTGTCACGCTCAGGGACGGCCCGGTCCTGCGTGAACTGCTGCGCCGATACGCAGGTCGGCTACACGCGATCGTCCAGGACGCGAGCGGTCTGCACACTCAGTTGTCGAAAGACGCAGATGTTTCCGCGTCCAACCCAATTTGGCTTGAGATTCGGGATGGCGATGCCCATCGCGTCGTCGTCACATTCAGTGGGCAGCAGATCCGCTGCGGGGGCACGGACGTCATAGTTCTCTCCGATGTTGAGGGGCAAATCATCCTCGTTGGTGACGGCTTCTTCTGGTCGCACCAGATTTCGGCGGGTCGGGCGTCGAAGGTCGAAATCCGAGCCGAACAAATCCCGGGAAACCGGGTGACTTCGAAGCCTTCTTTCCCATTATGAAGACGGTCATTTGCATGCTTTTGGCTCTGCCGGCCGCCGTCCTTTCTGCCCCGGTCGATTCTACTTCGAACCCGCACGTGGCGGTGTTCGACCTGCACACTGACGTCAATATCGACAATCAGCTCGGAGTCACAAATGCAGGCCGATTGATCGCGAACATGCTGGCCAATGACATCTCTGTTCTCGCCCCGCTGACCGCAATCAATCGAGAGGCGATCCAGCGACAGCTCGACGGCCGAAGGGTTGATCTCCTCAATCCAATCCCACCGGCTGACGCGAAGCGTCTCGGTCAGTCTCTAAACGCCACGACGCTCGTAACTGGAAGCATTTTCATCGCGGGCGATGGCATCATAATAGCGGCAAAGGTTGTCTCAACCGAGACCGGGCAGACATTCGGAACAATGGTGAAGAGTGACGGAACGACACCAATTGTTGATCTGCTTTCGAAACTAAGCATGGAAATCGGGAGGGCTGCACTTGTCCAACAAGGGTTGGAACCGCCCCATTGGAGCCCGGCGACGATTGTTGGAAGTTGTAAGCAAGGGTCGCTCATTTCCCACGACGAAATCGCCTGCGTTATGGCCGTCGACGGTCGAGCTGTTCCGGACGAGGTCAATCAATGGAGCCGTAAACAGCCGGTCCTTCCGGGCCTGCATGAAATCTTTGTCCGCTACTATGACGGCACGACGACTGCCGGGCATAATTTCATCTTCGGTGCAAAACCTGGCACCCTGTATGAGGTCAGGTATGAACGGCAGCCGCCGCTGAACCCAGAGCTTTGGATTGAAGACCAGGCCTCGCATCAGCCGGTTACAAGCAAGGTCGCAGTCGGCATAGATAAGCCACGCCCAACACTGCCCTTGATAGCCAATGGGCCGTTTGGGCATACGCTGCGAAAATACAACTCGGAATACGTTACGCCGCCTCCTACGCGACCGAAGTGATGGCCAATTGACCTGACCCTGCGCGAAACGGGTGGGTGCCGGACGAGTTCCGGCGCACCGTTCAATTCTGCCGATTCCTCCGCGTTCCAGAGAGGCAAAGGGTTGCTTCAATGTGAGTTTGGCCGTAGTAACCGATTTGGCGCATTACCCCCGATGGCCCACTCGCTCAATTTCGTCGCCGGCTGGTGGCTTATCCTCGCGGCGTTCCTGACGGGCGCGGCGCTGGGCCTCGGGTTCCACCGGGAGGACTTCCTGGACGGATACGGCTCGTTCCGCCGCCGGCTGGCCCGGCTGGGGCACATCGCCCTTGCCGCGCTTGGCGGCCTCAACGTCCTCTATGGCGTCTCGCCCGTCCCGACGGGTCCGAACGTGTTCGGGCCGGCGCCCGGACCCCTGCTGCTCGCAGGGGCGATCGCCATGCCCGCGGTCTGCTTCCTGTCCGCCTGGCGCAAACCCTTCCGCCACCTCTTCTTTGTGCCCGTCGTCCTCCTGGTCGCCGCGGTCGGGCTGATCCTCCTGGCCGTTTCATGATGAAGATCGGACTTCTTGCGATGAGCGGCGTGCGGGCGCACGATAAGAAGCTGCTGGAGCTGGGCCTGACGCTGCCTGGCTTCGTCGAGCGCAGCCGCATAATAGCGTCCCTTCCGAGCCTGGGGCTGCTGTACCTGGCAGCCGTGACGCCCCCGGACCACGACCTGCGCTATTTCGAGGCCGAGTCGGACGGTGCGGAGCCCAAGGACATCTACACCTGCGACCTTGTGGCGATCAGCACGTTCACGGCGCAGATCTTTGAGGCCTATGCCATCGCCGACAGGCTTCGAAAGGCGGGGGTCAAGGTGGCGATGGGGGGCCTCCACGTCTCGGTGCTCCCGGAGGAGGCCGCGGAACACGCGGACTACGTCGTGGTCGGGGAGGGCGAGAATACTTGGCCGGCCGTCGTCGAGGCGGCCGCCCAAGGCGCGCAGCCTCGCGTCTTCCGCGCGTCCGATTTTGGCGCCGTGGACATCGCGCGCCTTCCTGTTCCCCGCTTCGACCTGCTCGGCGACCGGCCGTACAACCGGTACACCATCCAGACGACCCGGGGCTGCCCCTGGAGATGCGATTTCTGCGCCTCGACCGTCATGCTGCAGGTGCCTTATCGCAAGCGCCCCGTGGACCAGGTTGCGCGCGACATAGAGAGCCTGCAGCGGCTGCACCCCGGCGCGTTCGTCGAGTTCGCCGACGACAACACGTTCGTGGACAAGGCCTGGGGCAAGGATCTCTGCCGGGCGCTCATGCCGCTCAAGGTGAAGTGGTTCACCGAGACGGACATCAGCGTGGCCGAGGACCCCGAGCTTCTGGCTCTCATGTGCAAGGCGGGATGCAGGCAGGTCCTCGTGGGACTGGAAAGCCCGAGCGCCGGCGCGCTCGAGGGCATCGAGCAGCGGGCCAACCGCAAGGCCCGATGGGTGTCCCGGTATGCGCGGGCGATAAGCACCATTCAGTCCCACGGGATCACCGTGAACGCCTGCTTCATCCTCGGCCTGGATGGCCAGACAAAGGAGGCGTTCCGCGAGATCCTCCAATTCGTCGCGCAGGCGGAGCCCTTCGACGTCCAGGTGACCATCCTCACGCCGTTCCCCGGGACCCCCCTCTATGAGCGCCTGCTGCGGGAGAACCGCATACTGGAACCGCGCGCGTGGCACCTCTGCACCCTCTTCGACGTGAACTACCGGCCCACCCAGATGACGCCGCAGGACCTGCGCGAGGGCATCTATGAGCTTGGCGGCCAGCTCTATAGCGACGAGGCGACCCGGCGCCGACGGAAGGGATTCTTCAGGCAGCACAACGAGTATCAACAAACGGAGTACGCGAGCACGGACACCGGGAACTAGGCGGCGCCGGTAGCGGCTCACAAAGACCAGGGGGATCACCCATGAAATCGCAGACATCCATCCGAATCCTCTATTCGACCGCCGCGGCCTACGACGGCCTCCTCGGCCTTGTGTTTCTCGCCGCTGGTCCGAGGCTCTACGCCCACTTCCAGATCACGCCGCCCAACCACTGGGGCTATGTCCATTTTGGGGCCGGGATACTCGTGATCTTCGGCTGGATGTTCCTTGAGATCGCGCGCAGGCCGATGGAGAGCCGAAACCTTGTTCCCTACGGCATCCTGCTGAAGGTGTGTTACGTGGCGACCGTCGCGTGGTACTGGACGCACGGCGACATTCCCGCGATGTGGAAGGGCTTCGCCGTCGCCGACACGGTATTCGCCCTCCTCTTTGTCTGGAGCCTCCAGGCGTTCAAGGCCTCGGCGCTCGAGACACGGGCACTGGGGGCTGCCGGCTGACCGCGTCTCTGGCCGCGTTCAGGCCCGTCGTCCCGGCGCCGCCTACCCCTTGAGCGCGCCCGCCGCGATGCCTCGCACGATCTGGCGCTGGAGCGCCAGGTACACGGCCAGGATGGGCAGCGTCACAAGGATGATCCCCGCGAAGAGCATGCCGTATTCGGTCCGGTACTCGGCGGCGATCGACAGGTTGGCGAGCCCCAGCGGCAGCGTTCGCGCCGCATGCGCCGTGTCTCCGTTCACCAGCATGAACGCATAGAAGTACTCCCTCCAGAC
>Ga0265320_10002490_pt1 | contig 12805 bp, 13 predicted proteins | sample 4827metaG_FD_202087 | JGI IMG/M metagenome (GOLD analysis project Ga0265320, IMG submission 202087) | Rhizosphere microbial communities from Carex aquatilis grown in University of Washington, Seatle, WA, United States - 4-8-27 metaG | ecosystem: Host-associated > Plants > Roots > Rhizosphere >...
ATTGCGGTGGCCGATGCATGGCCCGATGGCGGCGACGATCTTGGGCTTCTTGGCGCCGATGGCGATCATGGCCTTGACGGTGTTCTCCAGCACGTCGCCCAGGGCTCCCCGCCAGCCGGCATGGGCGGCGCCGATGATTCCCGACTTGCCGTCGGCGAACAGCACCGGGGCGCAATCGGCGGTAAGGATGCCCAGGCCGATGCCGGGACGGTCGGTGACCATGGCGTCGGCCTTGGGGGCGTTGCCCGGCTCCCACGGCTCGGTGACCGTCACCACGTCGCTGGAATGGGTCTGGTACAAGGTGACCAGCGCCTCTTCCGGCAGGTCGAGCAGGGCCATGACGCGGCGGCGGTTTTCCTTCACCGCTTCGGGCTTGTCGGAGGAACCGGGGCCGCAATTGAGCGAGGCGTACAGGCCTTCCGATACGCCGCCTTCCCGGGTGAAGAAGCCGTGGCGGATGCGGACGAACTCGTTGAGGGCCGACAAGGTGATCATTCAGCGGGTTCCAGGCCGGGAGGGACGGGCAGCAGAGGGTTGGCGAGGGCCATGACCTTGAACAGGGTGCCCATTTCGCCGGGATCGATCAAGCGCCGTGCGCCGCTGGCCAGATGAGCCGCCTGCTCGGGGGTGGCGTTGCCCATCAGCATGCGGGCCCGTTCCTCCAGCCCCAGGCGGGCGAGGAAGCGACCCTGCGACACCGGGCCATGGATGGCGGCGATACCCGCCGCCGCCTCGGCCAGGGCCTGGAAATCCACGTGGGCGGTGATATCGGCATGGCCCGGCTCGGACAGCACCGGGTGGTGCTTGTGGCCCTTCAGTGCCTGCAGGCTGTCGCCGGCGGCGCTTGTTCCATAGCCGTAATCGATGATCAGGGCGGCGCCGCCCTGGGTGACCACGCGCCGGGCGATGGCCTGGGCCAGTTCCCGCCCCTGGGGACAAATCTCGGCCAGGGCGCCGTCGGGGGCATTCAGCACGGCGGGGGCCAGGGGCGGTTCGTCCACCACCGGGCCGGCGGCGAAGACGAGCGCACCGCCGTCGTCCAGGGCGACCACCCGTTCGCGCCAGACGCCGCCGTTCTTTTCCAACTGGCGGATGGGCAGGGCGTCGAACAGCTCGTTGGCGACCAGCAGCAGCGGTCCGTCGGGCAGGTCCTCGAACCGCTGGTGCCAGGTGACCCGGCTGTCGGCCAGACTCTGTTGCTGGCGGTTGCGGAGCGCCGGGCTGGTCTCGATCAGGTGGACGTCCAGGGCCTTGGCGAAGGGGGGCAAGGCGGCGGCGGCGCGCAGCAGGTCGGCCATCAGGGTGCCGCGTCCCGGTCCGATCTCGGCCAGCACCACGCGGCCGGGCGAGCCCATGCTCTGCCAGACCAGGGCGCACCACAGGCCGAGCAGTTCGCCGAACATCTGGCTGATCTCGGGCGCCGTGGTGAAGTCGCCGGCCATGCCGAACGGATCGCGGCCCATGTAGTAGCCGTGCTCGGGATGCCCCAGCGCCTCGGCCATGAAGTCGGACACCGGGATGGGGCCGGTGGTCCTGATCCTCTCGGCGAGAATGTCGGCCAGACTCATCCGGCGGCCTTGGCCCGGGGTCCGCGCCGCCACGCCCACACCAGCATGGCGAGGCCGACCAGGACCTGGGGAATGGACAGCAACTGCCCCATGGTGGCGCCACCCCACAGGAAGCCCAGATGGGCGTCGGGCTGGCGGAAGAACTCGGCGGTGATGCGCGCCAGACCATAGCCGGCCAGGAACACCCCGGACAGGGCGCCGGCCCGATAGCGGATATCGGTCAGCTTCCACAGGCCGAACATGATCAGGAACAGGATCACGCCCTCCAGACCGGCTTCGTAGAGCTGGCTGGGATGGCGGGGTATGGGACCGCCGCCGGGGAACACCATGGCCCATTCCACGTCGGGGGCGACGCGGCCGAACAGCTCGCCGTTGACGAAATTGGCGAGGCGGCCGAAGAACAGGCCGATGGGCACGGCGCAGCAGATCACGTCGCCCACCAGGAACAGGTTGCGGCCCCTGAAGCGCGAGAAGGCGATGATGCCGAGGATGACGCCCAGCGCTCCGCCGTGGAACGACATGCCGCCCTGCCAGACCATGGGGATTTCCAGCGGATTGGCGAGGTAGTGCAGCGGCTTGTAGAACAGCACGTAGCCCAGCCGGCCGCCCAGCACCACGCCGAGCGTCGCCCACACCAGGAAATCGTCGACCTCGATCTCGGTCATGGCGTTGGGTGGGCGGGCCACCAGGAACTTGACGTAGCGCCAGCCGGTCATCAGCCCGGCGATATAGGCCAGAGCGTACCAGCGGATGGCGAACGGCCCCAGTTGCAGGGCGATGGGGTCGAGGTGGGGATAGGCCAGGGCGAAGGTCATCAGCGGTAGGCATCCCCAGAGGCCAGGAAGCGTTTCACGTACTGCTCGACGCCGTCTTCCAGCGAGGTGAAGGGCTTGGTATAGCCGGCGCGGTGCAGGCGCTCCATCTTGGCCTGGGTGAAATACTGGTACTTGTCGCGGATCTCGATGGGGGTGTCGCGGAACTTGATCTGCGGCTCGCGGCCCACGGCGTGATAGACGGCGTTGGCCAGATCGAGGAACGAGCGGGCCTTGCCGGTGCCGACGTTGAACAGGCCGCTGACCCTGGGGTTCTCGATCAGCCACATCACCACGTCGACCACGTCGCCGACCCAGATGAAGTCGCGCAGCTGGCCGCCATCCGGGTATTTGGGATTGTGCGACTTGAACAGCTGGTAGGCGGCGTTCTTCTCGGCGTGGGGATAGACCTGGGCCACCACGCTCTGCTGGTTGCCCTTGTGGTACTCGTTGGGGCCGTAGACGTTGAAGAACTTGAGGCCCGCCCATTGCGGCGGCTTGCGCGATCCTGCCGACACCTTGCGCGCCACCCGGCGGTCGAACAGGTGCTTGGACCAGCCATAGGCGTTGAGCGGCCGCAGCTTGGCCAGATGCTCCATGGAGCCGTCGTCGTCGAAGCCCTGGGTCCCGTCGCCGTAGGTGGCGGCCGACGAGGCGTAGATGAACCGCACGTTGTGCACGGCGCACCACTTCCACAGCGCCAGGGACAGCGAGAAATTGTTGGCGAGGATCTTGTCGGCGTCGGTCTCGGTGGTGGCCGAGATGGCGCCCATGTGGACGATGACTTCCATGTGCTTGGCGTTGGCTTCCAGGAAGTCGAACAACTGCTCGGGATGGACGATGTCGGCCAGCTCGCGCTTGGCGATGTTGTGCCACTTGGTGCCCGAGCGCAGGCGGTCGCAGACCACCAGCTTGCCCGCCCCCTTCTCCTCGAGGGCCGCCAGGATGTTGGAACCGATGAAGCCGGCTCCGCCGGTGACGAGGATCATGGGGCGCTCCGCGCGTGGGATTGGTCCGCGACTCTTATAGGCCGGGATGTCCAACCCCGCAAGTTACCGTCTGATCCTCATCTTCATGCGCTCGGCCGCGTCGACCAGTCCGGCGCGGATGCCGGGCTCCATGGCCGAGTGGCCGGCGTCGGGGATGACGCGCAGGTCGCAGCCTTCCCAGGCGCGGGCCAGGTCGTCGGCCGAATTGGGCGGACAGACCATGTCGTAGCGTCCCTGGATGATCATGGCGGGCAGGTGGCGGATGCGGTCCAGCTCGTCCAGGAGCTGGTTGGGGCGCATGAAGCCGTCATGGGCCATGTAATGGGCCTCGATGCGGGCGAGCGCCAGGGTGGACGGGCCGTCGGCCTCGCCGCTCTCCTCGCGGGGCAGCAGGCGGGCGCAGGCCTCCTCGTAGCCGCACCAGATGCGGGCGGCCGGCATGTGGATGGCCGGGTCGGCATGGTTGAGCCGCCGGACATAGGCATCCAGCGGCCGCTGGCGCTCGGCCTCGGGCAGGTGGGAGATGAAGCGGCGATGGGCCTCGGGGAAGAAGCGGCCCATGCCGGCCATGAACCACTCCACCTCGATGGGACGGAACAGGAAGATGCCGCGCATGATGAAGCCGGTGCAGCGCTCGGGGTATGCCTGGCCATAGGCCAGCGCCAGGGTGCTGCCCCACGAGCCGCCGAACAGCAGCCAGCGGTCGACGCCCAGGTGATGGCGCAGCTTCTCGAGATCGGCCACCAGATGGCCGGTGGTATTGGCATGCACCGAGGCGCAGGGCCGCGAGCGGCCCGAGCCGCGCTGGTCGAACAGCACGACGCGCCAGAATTTGGGGTCGAAGAAGCGGCGATAGGCGGGCGCGGTGCCGGCCCCCGGCCCGCCATGGACGAAGACCACCGCCGGGCCGTCGGGATTGCCCGAGACCTCCCAGTAGAGGTCGTGGCCGTCTCCCACGGCCAGCATACCCGAGGCATGGGGCTCGAACGGCGGAAACAACTCCATGGTTTCTCCTCTTGCGCTTATTTCCAATATGGCACGCGCCCGCCTCGCCTGCGAGTGCTTGACGGTGGGTATTCGCACGGCCTAAACCCGCCCACATGAAAGTGGATGATTTCGACTTCGACCTGCCGCGCGACCTGATCGCCGAACGTCCCGCCAGTCCGCGGGATTCGGCGCGGCTGCTGCATGTCCCGACGGCGGGCGGGCTGGCCGATCTCGGGGTGCGCGACCTTCCCGACCTGCTGCTGCCCGGCGATATCCTGGTGTTCAACGATACGCGGGTGATTCCCGCCCGGCTGTTCGGGCGCCGGGGGCTGGCGGGGGTGGAGGTGACGCTGCACCAGCGTACGGGGCTGGCCCAGTGGAAGGCCTTCGCCCGCCCGGCCAAGAAGCTCCGGCCCGGCGACCGGGTGGACTTCGCCGAGGGCTTCTCGGCCACCGTGGCGGAGAAGGGCGAGATGGGCGAGGTGACCCTGGATTTCGACCGCTCGGGCGAGGACCTGATGGTGGCGCTCGAGACCTTCGGCCACCTGCCGCTGCCGCCCTATATCCGCCAGGGCGAGGCCGACGAGCGGGATCGCGACGACTACCAGACGGTCTTCGCCCGCGAGAAGGGGGCGGTGGCGGCGCCTACCGCCGGGCTGCACTTCACCCCGGACCTGCTGGCCGCCCTGGAGGCGCGGGGCGTCAAACGCGCCACGGTGACCCTGCACGTGGGGGCGGGAACCTTCCTGCCGGTCAAGGTGGACGACACCGACGACCACCGCATGCACCAGGAGATCGGCGTGGTGACGCCCGAAACCGCCGCCGCCATCAATGCGGCGCGGGCGGCGGGCGGCCGGGTGGTGGCGGTGGGAACCACCTCGGCCCGCCTTTTGGAAAGCGCCGCCGATCCCCTGGGCACGCTGGCGCCCTTCGACGGCGCCACCGACATCTTCATCACGCCGGGTCACGCCTTCCGGCTGGTGGACGTGCTGCTGACCAATTTTCATCTGCCGCGCTCGACCCTGTTCATGCTGGTCTCGGCCTTTTCCGGCCTGGAACGCATGAAGGCGGTCTACGAGCACGCCAAGGCGGCGGGCTACCGCTTCTACTCCTACGGCGATTGCTGCCTGCTGGAACGGACACCGACATGACCCAGTTCTCCTTCGAGCTTCTCGCCACCGATGGCGCCGCCCGGCGCGGGCGGGTCAATACCGCCCATGGCGCCATCGACACCCCGGCCTTCATGCCGGTGGGCACGGCCGGCACGGTCAAGGCCATGCTGCCGGCCTCGGTGGCCGCCACCGGCGCCCAGATCGTGCTGGGCAACACCTATCACCTGATGCTGCGCCCCGGCGCCGAGCGGGTGGCGCGCCTGGGCGGCCTGCACAAATTCATGAACTGGCCGGGGCCGATCCTCACCGATTCCGGCGGCTTCCAGGTGATGAGCCTGGCCAAGCTTCGGAAGATGGATGCCGACGGTGTCACCTTCCAGTCGCACCACGACGGGTCCAGGCATCGCCTGACCCCGGAAAGCTCCATGGAGATCCAGCGTCTGCTGGATGCCGACATCACCATGGCCTTCGACGAGTGCACGCCCTTTCCCGCCACCCATGAGCAGGCGGCGGAAAGCATGCGTCTGTCCATGCGTTGGGCGCGGCGCTCCAAGGAGGCTTTCGTCCAGCGCCCCGGCTACGGCCTGTTCGGCATCGTCCAGGGCGGCGTTTATCCCGAACTGCGGGCGGAATCGGCCCGGGCGCTGCTGGAGATCGGCTTCGAGGGCTATGCCGTGGGCGGTCTGGCGGTGGGCGAGGGCCAGGAGGCCATGTTCGCCACCCTGGACGTCACCACGCCGCTGTTGCCCGCCGACAAGCCCCGCTACCTGATGGGGGTGGGGCGCCCGTCCGACATCATCGGCGCGGTGGGGCGCGGCATCGACATGTTCGACTGCGTCATGCCGACCCGCTCGGGCCGCACCGCCCAGGCCTTCACCCGGCGGGGCACCGTCAACCTGCGCAATGCCCGCCACCAGGACGATCCCCGGCCGCTGGAGGAGGGCTGCCCCTGTCCGGCCTGCCGCGACCATTCGCGGGCCTATCTCCACCACCTGACCCGCTCGGAAGAGATTCTGGGGCCGATGCTGCTGACCTGGCACAACATCCAGGCCTATCAGACCCTGACCGCCGGTCTGCGCGCCGCCATCGCCGAGGGGCGTTTCGCCCAATTCGCGGCGGAAGCCGCCGCGCTGGAGGAGATGGGGGATATTCCGCCGCTATGAGCGGTCACCTCGCCTACGCCCTGGCCTGGATCGCCTTCGGCCTGTCCCACAGCGGACTGGCCGGGCGGAACCTCGCCGGGCGGCGCTGGTCGCGTATCGTATACAATGCCATCGCCCTTGCCGCCTTCCTGGCGGTGGGAGGAGTGGGCGGCTGGGCCCTGGGCGCCGAACCGGCCTTCGACCTGCCCCCCTGGGCGCGTTGGGCCTTGGGCGGCGTGCATCTGGCCGGCTGGGCGGTGATGCTGCTGTCGGCGCGTTATTACGATCTGGGACGGCTGGGCGGCCTCAGCCAGCTACGCCATCCGGACCAGCCGGAGGACGAGGGGCTGCGCCTCGACGGTCCCCATGCCCGGGTGCGCCATCCCCTCTATGCCGGGGCTTTCCTGATCCTGTGGGGAGCGGCCCTGTCGCCGCTGGGCCTCGCCACCGCCCTGTGGGGCAGCCTCTATCTGCTGGCCGGGACCTATTGCGAGGAGCGCAGGCTCCTGGCCCGATACGGCGCCGACTATGCCGCCTATCGGGCCAGGGTGCCGGCCTTCGTACCGTGGCGCAGGCCCGGCGGGGCGCCTACCGCTTGATATTGCACGCCTTGTCGGCGGCGGACAGCGCATCGGAAAAGCCCGACAGCGGGAAGGCGGCGGCGATGTCGGCGCCCTTGGCCGGGCTGGCGTGCAGGGTGGCTTCCTTACCCTTCTGCAGGCTGGTGATGATGGCCTTGTCGGCCTTGGCGTCATCGGCCCAGGCGCGGTCGCCCTTGGTGAACAGCGAGTGCTTCATGGCGCCCACCTGCAACTCGACCTTGGAGTCCTTCTTGAAGCCGTAGGTGCCGTTGATGCTGACCTCGTCCACGCCCTTGGCGCCGGGGCGGTGGGTGACGATCAGATAGGTGGTGGTGGGCTTGCCCTTCTCGCCGCCGGTGACCTTGCCGGCGGTGGCGGCCAGATAGCAGACCTTGGCGCTGCCTTCGGTGTAGGCGAAGCTTTCCCATTCGCCGAACTTGCCCAGGCGCTTGGTGGTGTCGGCGGCGAAAGCCGTGCCGGTCGAGGCGAGCAGGGTGACGGCGATGACGAGCGGGCGGGCGATCATGGGCTGAGTTCCTCGTATGTCCTCTGGAATCTTAATAGCCGCCAAAGGCGGGGATGGGAATCGAAAAGGGCCCGGCCTTGCGGCCGAGCCCCTCCCGGTCTGTTGCGTCGCCGCCGATTAGGGCAGGACGATCTCGACGCGGCGGTTCTGCGGCTCGCGCACACCGTCGGGGGTCGGGACCATGGGCGACGACTTGCCCTTGGCGACCACGATGATCTGGTCGGCGGGGATGCCCATCTGCACCAGCTGCGCCTTGACGGCGGCACCGCGCTTCTCGGACAGGACCTGGTTGTACTTGGCGCTGCCCGACAGGTCGGTGTGGGCCGACAGGTCGATGCGGGCCGAGCCGGCCGACTTGGCGGCGCCGGCGGCCTGCTGCAGGACGCGGGCGGCCTCCGGGGTGATCTGCGCCTTGTCGAAGTCGAAGAACACGATGTAGTTCTTCTGCACCTGGGCGACGGGCTTGGGCGCCGGCATCGGAGCCGGGGCGGCGACGGGAACCGGAGCCGGGGCCGGAGCGGCCTTGGGCGCGTTGAACTTGTAGACGAAGCCCAGCATCACGCCGTGGTCGCGGTATTCCGAGTCCAGCTTGGTGCCGGCGGCCGACTTGGTCTCGTAGTCCAGGGTCGAGAAGTAGCGGTACTGGGCCTTCAGCTCGACATTCTCGTTGAGGTCGTAGCCCACACCGGCGAAGCCCTGATAGGCAAACTGCCAGTCGCTGCCGTTATAGGCGTCGACGCCGTTCTTCTTGGCCTTGCCGGCATCCACATAGGCGGTACCGATACCCAGGCCGACGAAGGGGTGCCAGCTGGACTGGGGCAGGAACTCGTAGACGCCGTTGATCATCGGGGCCAGGGCGGTGGTTTCGCCCTTGCCGCTGGCGCCGCCGACCTTGTCCAGATCGCTGGAGCGGTAGGACAGCTCACCCTCGACGCGCCACTGGCCGAAGCCGTAGCCAACCACGCCCTGGGTCAGCCAGCCCGCGTCGGATTCCGACTTGAGACCCGAAACGCCGTTCCCGCTGTTCTTGGAATCCTGCAGGAACTGGGCGCCGGCATCGAGGCCGACATACCACTGGGCCTGGGCGGCCACCGGGGCCAGGGCGCCGGCGACGACGGCCGCGGCGAGGAGGGACTTGATGCTGCGCATGGTTTTTTACCTTCCCATAAGGGTGCGAGGCGTTGAAAATCTGCCCCCATATGTACAGTCGCAGCCAGGTTCCGGCAAGGTTGCAGCGCCGCAGCGCAGCACGATCCTGGATGTCTGTTGCGGAAAAGCCACAGTGTTACGCAGACGGTATAGCCGGTTCGTCAGGGGTCGCCGCCTCGGCCTGGGCCTTGAGGCGGCGGAACGAGCGCAGGCTGAGCGGAATCAGGCCCAGATACAGGGAGCCGAGCGCCGAGAGGGTCAGCCACGGCTCGGTGACCAGGAAGGCCGCGGCCAGGCCGACGATCAGCAGGATGGGCAGCACCCAGCGATGGGGAATGCGCACCTTCTTGAACGAGAAGGTGGGAATCTTGCTGACCATCAGGAACGACACGCCCAGCAGGAATACCGAGACCACCGCCGGCTGGTCGAAGAAGCCGTTGCCGAACTGGATGGTGAAGACCAGCGGCATCAGCACCAGCCCGGCCGCCGCCGGGGCGGGGACGCCGGTGAAGAAGTTGTAGGCGTAGGACGGCAGATCGGGCTCGCCGATCATGGTGTTGAAGCGGGCGAGGCGCAGGGCGCAGCACACCGAGAACAGCAGCACCATGGCCCAGCCATAGGCACCGGCTCCCTGCATGGTCCAGAAATACAGCACCATGGCCGGGGCCACGCCGAAACTGACGAAATCGGACAGGGAATCCAGCTCGGCGCCGAACTTGGAGGTCCCCTGCAACAGGCGGGCGACCCGTCCGTCCAGCCCGTCCAGGATGGCGGCCAGCACGGTGGACATCACCGCTTCCTTCCACATGCCGTGGACGGCGAAGCGGATGGCGGTCAGCCCGGCGCACAGAGCCAGCAGCGTCAGGATGTTGGGGATCAGTTTGTTGATCGACAACCCCCGGATGCGGGGTGGGCGCTTGGGGCGGAACATCAGCGGATTTCCCCCTGGCGCCCCGCTTCGGTGGAGTCGAGGTCGGCCAGCACCGTCTCGCCGGCGATGATGCTCTGGCCCAGGCTGACCAGCGGCGACACGCCCTCGGGCAGATAGACGTCGACGCGCGAACCGAAGCGAATCAGGCCGAAGCGCTGGCCGGCGCGCACCTGCTGGCCGTCCTTGAGGTCGCACTTGATGCGGCGGGCCACCAGCCCGGCGATCTGCACGAAGGCGATCTCGCGGCCGTCGGCGCGGCTCATGCGCACGCTCATGCGCTCGTTGTCGGCGCTGGCCTTGTCCAGCGAGGCGTCGAGGAACTTGCCGGGGCGGTACGAGCACTTGACGATGGTGCCGTCCACCGGGCAGCGGTTGATGTGCACCGAGAACACGCTCATGAACACCGAGATGCGCATGCGCGGCTCATCCCCCATGTCCAGCTCGGGGGGCGGGGCGACCATGCCGACCATCTGCACCACGCCGTCGGCCGGGCTGATCACCAGGCCGTCACGGGTGGGAGTGACCCGGTCGGGATCGCGGAAGAACCAGGCGCACCAGCAGGTGAGCAGCGCTCCGGCCCAGCCCAGCGGGCCCCAGATCTGCCCCAGCAGCAGGGCTCCCAGCGCGAACAATCCGACGAACGGCCAGCCTTCGCGGTTGATGGGGAACCAAAGATACTTGGTCAGGGAAATCTGCTGAGCCTGCACGCGCCACCTCCGAATGACCGCCCCCTACGATGGTGCGGGCGGTGTCCTTCCTATGGCCGGCCTTTTGGATTTTCATCCCGGTCGGCGGCATGATACTAGTGTGGTGGAATTGAAGTTCCTACCATGAATTTCGTCGAGGATCGGGCGGCGTCAGCATGTCCAAATCGAATGTGTTTTCTTTGGGCGGCATGAGCTTGCCGTTGGATATCGACGCGGTTCTCGAAGAGGCGGAGGCGCAGCCTCTGTCCACGGGCGATGGTCCGGTGGCTTTCGACTTCGGCTTTCGCTTCGTCCGCTTCGCCGCCCGGCTGGAACAGACGGGTGCCGTGGCCCAGCTCAAGCTGGTGGGCGACATGGGGCCAATGCCGTTCTCGGCGGAATCCCCGGCCGCCCGCTCCGGGCTGGCCGCCATCGTTGAATCCGGCAATTCGGTGCTGGGCGGCGGAACCTTTCGCATCGCCCAGGGACGCATCCTGCTGGGGGGCGAGACGAACGTGGCCATGCCGGTCTCGGCGGTGGGGCTGGTCTCGGCGGTGACGCGCTTTCTGGCGCCGGCCATTCCCTACATGGAACTGATCGCCATGTATATCCGCCCGCCCCTGGTTCCCGGCCGTCCGGGCGAAAGCGCCGTGCGGCCGGAATGGCGCAAGTCCAAGGCTTGCGGCCGCTGAACCCTTACTTCGCCGGAACGCCGAACACCTGACCGGGATAGATGCGGTCGGGGTCCTTGATGCTGTCGCGGTTGGCCTCGAAGATCACCGTGTAGGCGATGCCCTGGCCGTAGAGGCGGCGGGCGATGCGCCACAGGGAATTGCCCCGCAACACCGTCACCGTCGTTCCGCCCTTGAGGCCGGCATCGTCGCTCCGGGTCCAGGCCGCCTCGACCCGGGCTTGGACCTTGCCCTTGTCGTCCACCTGATCGGCGCGCAGCATGTGGCTGCCCTTGCCCGGCGGCAGGGCCGCGGCCACCCGCCAGTTGCCCTCGGCATCGGCGGTGGCGCGGCCCAGCAGGCGGTTGTCCAGGTAGAGGTTGATCTTGGCCCCGGCGGGGGCGCGGCCGCTGACCGACATGCGGCCCTTGTCGTCGTTGTCGACGATGTCCAGGGACAGCCCGCCCTGGGTGGCGGCGCCCGGCCCCTGCAGGATGCGGCTGCTGCCGTCGCGTCCCGACCTGATGGCCAGCGCGGTGCCCTGGCCGCGCGGCGGCACCACCAGCACCACGGTTTCACCGGATTCGGACTGGCTGCCGTCGGGATTGATCGCCTTCAGCCTGAGCTCGCGCGAGCCGGGGGGCAGGGGGGCGGCGGGCAGGAACACCCACTCGCCGCGTGCGTCGGCGGTGGCCTGGCCCAGTTCCTTGTCGCCATCGATGATGATGACGCGGGCACCCGGCTTGGCCCGGCCGGCGATGACCGCGTCGCCGCCGGCGTCGATGCGGACCACGTCGAACGAGGGCTCGCCCGGGTCGGTCGCGGCGGTCGTGGAGGCGGCGCTGGGCGCCGGCGGAATCTGCGTCTCGATATCCGTCGTCTCGTCACGCTGGCTGCGTACGGCGAGCACGATGGCGATCACGGCGACGGCAAGCCCGATAAGGGCGACGAGCGTAGGCCGGTTCAAGGCGCCTCGCGAGGTGGTGGTGGTGGAAGCGGTCGCTACCCTAGTCCTAAATTCTCTCACTGTCACGGGCGGGAATCCGTAGTTCCCGCCTGTTTCATGTGTTTTAGGCCGCGCCTACCCGCCCATTTCCCCTCCCAACGAGTAGGATTGAGTCTTGCGTTCGCCGTCCCGAATGCTATCGTCCCGCGTTTGCCGCGTGGCGGGAAATCACGGGCGAACGACGGCATGGGCTTCCAGCGAGGGGTAAGAACGATGACGACCGCGAAAATCATCTGGACCAAGGTTGACGAGGCGCCGGCTCTGGCGACTTATTCTCTGCTGCCCATCGTCCAGGCTTTCACCGGGGCGGCCGGGGTCGCCGTCGAAACCCGCGACATCTCGCTGGCCGGCCGCATCATCGCCAATTTCCCCGAGGGACTGAAGCCCGAGCAGCGCATCGGCGACGAACTGGCCGAACTGGGCGAGCTGACGCTCAAGCCCGAAGCCAACATCATCAAGCTGCCCAACGTCAGCGCCTCGGTGCCGCAGCTCAAGGCGGCCATCAAGGAATTGCAGTCCCAGGGCTACGCCATTCCCGACTTCCCCGAGGACCCCAAGACCGACGCCGAGAAGGAGCTCAAGGCCCGATTCGGTAAGGTTCTGGGCTCGGCCGTGAATCCGGTGCTGCGCGAAGGCAATTCCGAT
>Ga0265320_10002491_pt1 | contig 12805 bp, 9 predicted proteins | sample 4827metaG_FD_202087 | JGI IMG/M metagenome (GOLD analysis project Ga0265320, IMG submission 202087) | Rhizosphere microbial communities from Carex aquatilis grown in University of Washington, Seatle, WA, United States - 4-8-27 metaG | ecosystem: Host-associated > Plants > Roots > Rhizosphere >...
GCGCCCATGATCAGGTTGTGGATGATGGTGATGTGGGTGGCAGTGCCGAAGCGCAGCGTGGTCAGGATCAGCCACACGCCCGCCACCGCGCTCACGTAGCGTGCCCAATCACGCGCGGTCGAGAGCCAGCTGAACAGCGGCGCGAGCACACCGACGAGAATCAGGTTCGAGATCTCGACGCGCGAATGCGGCCAGGCAAAGCCCGAGACCAGCAGCCAGGCGCCGATCATCGTGACGAAGATCCGCGGGGTCATTGGCGGAACCTCCTTTCCCGCGAGAGACGAGAGGCGGCAGGGCACCGGGTGGAGCGCCGCCTCGATCAGAACCTAACCACTCTTCTCGGGGCGAATACCTACGTAGACGACGTGGGTGCGGCCGCCGCGGCCTCCACCCTGGTGCACCTCGACCGCGAATCCGGCGTCGCGGAGGCGGAGGGGATAGGACTGATCCGCCTCCTCGGCCCAGACCGCGAGCACGCCTCCCGCGCGCAACGCCGTGTAGGCGCTGGCGATGGCGGGCGCGCCGTAGAGCGGATCGCGCGCGTGCGCGGGCAGGGGCCGCGGACCCTCGTAGAGATCGAGGAGGATCGCATCCTGCTCGCCGCGGCGCGCGCCGGCGATCGCGCCCGCGACGTCGCCGATCTCGATGCGCACGCGTCGGTCGGCGACCGCGTTGTCGGTGAGCGGCGCCAGCGGACCGCGGCACCATTCGACGACGGCCGGATTCAGATCGACGACGGTGATCTCGGCGCCCGGCGGAAGCCGGTCGAGCGCGGCGCGCAAGGTGTAGCCCATGCCGAGTCCGCCGAGCAGCACGCGCGGCCGGGGGCGGCGCACCATCGCGGCGCACGCCAGCTTCGCCAGGTCGTCCTCCGAGCGGTGCGCGGCGCTGGTCATGAGCACGCGCCCGCCGATGGTGATCAGGAAGTCGCGCTCGCCGCGCCGGCGCAGCTCCAGCCGCCCCTCGGGGGTCTCGACGCGTTCGAGCGTCTGCCAGGGTTTCATCGGGTGGTCTTATATCCCGCCCGCCCTCACGTCGGTCCACCGCCTTTCCCCGCAAATTCCGCAGGGCCCGAGCAGGATTTGCGCGCCTTGCGCTCCACCGCTGCCTGGTCGACGCCTTGACACCTTGGCACGGTCCCAGCATCCTGACATTGCGATGAATCTCGACGGCAGGCGACGGCTGTTAGCCCTGGCGGTGCTTTTGCCGCTGGTGCTGATGAGCGTCTCCGGTGGCCGGGCGAGCTGGTTTCGCTGCCAGCTGACCGGCGCCGTGTCCGCCGATCCGTGCTGTCCCGGCGAGGCCGCCGCGCAAGGCGATGCTGGCGCGTCGCTGGCAACCATCGCCGCTACCGACTGCTGCCTGCGCGAGACCGTCTCGTTCGCGTATCCGCCCGCCGAGGCGCCGCTCGCGCCTGCGCATGAGGGCGGCGCAACCGTCACCGTCGCCGCCAGTGATCTGGATCCGGCTCCGGCGCTGCCGCCGCTCGTGAATTTCGTACGTGCGGCGCAGCCCGACATCGTTCCACTCGCGCCCCTCCGGCTCGTCAAGCGCTCGCTCCTCATCTGATTCGCGTCTGGCCCGAGACGTGAATGGATGAGCCCGGGGACCGCTGGTCGGTTCCCAGCACCCTGACGACCACTGGAGCGAGACGTGATGGATCGATTGAACGTGATTGGATTGATGGCCGGCGCCGCCGTTTTCGCGCTGGCCAGCGTTCGGCTGGCCGCCGGTGCCGAGCCCGGCGGGGATGATCGCGCCGGGGCCGCGGCCGACGAAGCGTCCCTGGCGCACGAGGCGCGGCTCGGGCCGATGGTGCGTCTCGCACGTGCACGTAACCCGGAGCTGCAGGCGTCGCGCGAGCGGGCGCTGGCAGCGCAGGCCCGGGCCGCGGCCGAGGTGCATCTCCCCGACACGGAGCTGAAGTACGAGCAGTGGCAGGTGCCGCTCACGGCGCCGCTGTCGCTCGACCGTGCCGGGATGTTGATGGTGGGGCTGCGCCAGACTTTTCCTCCGCTCGGCACGCGCGCGGCGCGCGGGCGGATGGCCGATCAGGATACGGCGGTGCTCGGTGAGGTCCTTCACGCTCGTGACCGCGACATCGCGGTGGACGTGCGCCGCGCCTACGGCCAGTACTGGCGCGCCGAGACCGAGTACCGCGTGCATCAGGAGCACGTCGGCCTGCTGGCTCACATCGTCGACATGGCGCGCGCTCATTACCAGACCGGGCACGTCTCGCAGCAGGATCTGCTGCGCCTGACCGTGGAGCTGTCTCAGTTGCACAACGACGTCGCCACGCTGGAGCAGGAGCGCCACTCGAGCCGCGCCCAGCTGAACTTGTTGATGGGCCGGCCGCCCGAGGCGCCGCTCGGGCCGCCGCCGGAAGACGCGATCCGTTTGGACGCACCGGAGGCCAGCTCTGGCGCAGCTCCCACTGAGGTTGACGAGCGGCGCCCGGAGATCGCCAGCGCCGCGCGCATGATCCAGCGCCAGGAGGCGGCGCTCGAGGTGGCGCAGCGCTCGGCACGGTGGCCGTCGGTCACGGTCGGGGCCGACTACTGGTATCTGCCGCAGACCGAGTCCAGCGCCTACGGCGCGATGGTGATGATCGATCTGCCTTGGCTGAACGGGCGCCACCGCGACGAGATCAACGAGGCCGAGCATGCGCTGGCGGCCGAGCACTTCGCGCTGGAGGCCCAACGCAACCAGGCCCGCTTCGAGGTGCGCGATGCGCGTGTGCGCGTCGAGGCGGCGGCGCAGGCCGTGCGCATCATCGACGGCGACCTGCTGCCGCTCGCGCGCCGTAGCTTCGAGTCGGCCGAAGCCGCGTACGAGGCGGGGCAGGGGAGCGCACTTGCGCTGCTGGACGCCATGCGGTCGTACTTGCAGGTGCGTCTGGAACGCACGCGCGCGCTGTCGCGGCTGGACGCGAGCCGCGCCGACTACCAGCGCGCGGCCGGCATCGACCCGGGGGATGCGTCGTGAGCGGCGCGGAACGAACCGGTGCGCCGGCGGGCACGGTGGCGGCTTCTGTCGTTCGCTGGGGGCTGGTTGCGCTGATGGCGGGGGTCGCGGTCGCGTCCGTCATGTACGTGTATGGCCGATCCGGCGGCGCCGTACCGGGTGCGAGCGCGTCCGCCGCGCACGAGGCCGAGCATCGGACGCGCTATCGCTGTCCCATGCATTCGCAGATCATCCGGGATCGACCGGGCGAATGTCCGATCTGTGGCATGACCCTGGTGCCCTTCGAGGTCGCGAGCGGCGACGACGGCGGACGTCAGGCCCGCGCGTCCTCGTCCCCCGCCGGGTTGACGCCCATTCAGCTTTCGCCCGAACGCGTCCAGCTGGCCGGAATCAGGACCGCGCCGGTCGTGCGGCGCCGCCTGGGTGACGAGCTGGCCGCGGCGGGCGTGGTCGCCGAGAACGAGCGCGGGCTGGCGGCGATCACCACGCGTTTCGCCGGCTGGATCCAGGACCTGCTGGTCGCCGAGACCGGGCGTCGCGTGACCAAAGGCCAACCGCTGGCGACGGTCTACAGCCCTGACGTGCTCAGCGCCGAGCAGGAGTTCCTGACGGCGCGCCGCTGGTCGGCGAGCGCGCCGCCCGCCGGGAGCGCGGCCTCGCCCGTGCACGCGCACGAGAGCCTGACCGGCGGCATGGCGGACGACGCGCGCAAGCGCCTCGAACTGCTGGGCGTGGCGCCGCAGGAGATCGACGAGATCGCGCGCACGGGCCAGGCGCAGCGCGCGGTGACGATCCGTTCGCCGGCGAACGGCACCGTGATCCGGCGCGGCGCGGTCGCGGGCGGCTACGTGCAACCCGGCAGTGAGCTGTTCGCGATCGCCGATCTGTCGACGGTCTGGTTCATCGCCGAGGTCTACGAGCGTGACATGGCGCGGGTACACGTCGGCCAGGCAGCGCGCATCGAGCTCACCGGGCTGCCCGGACGCGTCGTCACCGGGCGCGTGCAGTTCCTTTACCCCTCGGTGAGCGCCGACACCCGCACCATGCGCGTGCGTGTGGAGGTCGCCAACCGGGGCGGTGACCTGCGGCCCGGCATGTTCGGGACCATGCACCTGGATATGGCGGGCGGGTCGGCGCTCGCGGTTCCGGCCGAGGCGGTCGTCGACACCGGCGACGCGCAGTATCTGTTCGTGGCGAAGGCGGGCGGCCGCTTCGAGCCGCGCCACGTGAAGACCGGCGCGCGGGGCGGCGGCTACGTCGAGATCTCGGGCGGCGTCGCCGAAGGCGAAGTGGTGGTCACCACAGCCAACTTCCTCATCGACTCGGAGAGCCGGCTGCGCGCGGCGATCGAAGGCGCGCCATGAGCGAGGTGGAGGCCAGAGGCGACGCGGAGGCCAGGAAAGGCGGCCTGGTCGAGCGCATCATCGAATTCAGCGCGCGCCGGCGCGCCCTGGTGCTGGCTGGCGTCGCGGTGGCGCTCGGCGGATCGGCGATCGCGATTCGCAACCTGAAGCTGGACGCGATCCCCGACCTGTCCGAGCCGCAGGTCGTGGTGTTCACCGAATGGATGGGGCGCAGCCCGACGCTGATCGAGGATCAGGTCACCTATCCGATCGTCTCGAAGCTGATCGCGACGCCGGACGTCGCCGACGTGCGCGGCTATTCGATGTTCGGCATGTCGTTCGTCTACGTCGTGTTCAAGGACGGCACCGACATCTACTGGGCGCGCAGCCGCGTGCTCGAGTACCTGAACGGCTTGCGCGGTAGCCTGCCGGAAGGGGCGGCGCCGGTGCTGGGGCCCGACGCCACGGGCATCGGCTGGGTCTTCCAGTACGCGCTGGTCGACAAGAGCGGCACGCACGGCCTGGACGAGCTGCGGACGTTCCAGGACTTCACGCTGCGCTACGCGCTCGGCAGCGTGCCTGGCGTGGCCGAGGTCGCCAGCGTGGGCGGCTACCAGAAGCAATATCAGGTCACCGTCGATCCCGCGCGGCTGCGCGCCTACGGCCTCTCGATCCGCGACGTCAGCGACGCGATCCGCGCGTCGAACAACGACGTCGGAGGGCGGATCCTGGAGCTGTCCGGGCGCGAGTACTACGTGCGCGGGCGAGGGTACGTGACCAGCCTCGCCGACATCGAGAATGTCGCGGTGCGCGCGGCGACGGGCGGCGTGGCGCCGGTGCTGGTACGCGACGTCGGTCAGGTGCGCTTCGGTCCGGACATCCGCCGCGGTCTTCTGGAGTGGAACGGCGAGGGCGAGGCGGTGGGCGCGATCGTCGTCATGCGCTACCACGAGAATGCGCTGGACGTGATCGGGCGCCTGAAGAAGAAGATCGAGGAGCTTCGGCCCTCGTTCCCCGCGGGGGTCGAGCTGGAGATCGCCTACGATCGCTCGGCCGTGATCGGACGGTCGATCGACACGCTGAAGCATGCGCTGATCGAGGAGGCGATCACGGTCAGCCTGGTCATCATCCTGTTCCTGTTACACATCCGCAGCTCGCTGCTGCCGATCATGTCGCTGCCGATCAGCGTGGCGCTGTCGTTCATCCCCATGGCGCTGTTCGACATTCCGTCGACCATCATGAGCCTGGGCGGCATCGCCATCGCGATCGGCGCCACCGTCGACGCCGAGATCGTGATGATCGAGGCGGCGCACAAGCGGCTCGAGCACGCGCCGAACGCGAGCGGCGCCGAACGGCACGCGCTGCTCGCGGCCGCGGCCAAGGAGGTCACGCCTGCGATCTTCTTCTCGCTGCTCATCATCGCGGTGGCGTTCCTGCCGGTCTTCACGCTCACCGGCCAGGCCGGGCGTCTGTTCCGGCCGCTGGCGTTCACCAAGACATTCGTGATGCTGATCTCCGCGGTGTTGTCGATCACCTTCGCGCCCGCGCTGCGCGACGTGCTGATCCGCGGGAAGATCCGGCCCGAGAGCCAGCAACCGCTGTCGCGCCTCATCATTCGCATCTACGAGCCGTTCGTCTACGTGGCGCTGCGCAGGCCCAAGTCGACGCTGGCGATCGGGCTGTGCGCGCTCGCGTCGGCGGGCGTGCTCGCGGGGAAGCTGGGGCACGAGTTCATGCCGCCGCTCGACGAGGGCGATCTTCTCTACATGCCGATCACGCTGCCCAACATCTCGATCGAGGAGGCCAAGCGCCAGTTGCAGCGGCAGGACCGGATCCTGCGCACGTTCCCCGAGGTCGACAGTGTCTTCGGCAAGGTCGGGCGCGCCGAGTCGGCGACCGATCCGGCGCCGATCACGATGGTCGAGACCACGGTACGCCTGCGCCCGCGCGACACGTGGAGGCACGTCCCACGCGCTCGCTGGTATTCGTCGTTGGCGCCGCCGGCGCTGGCGGGCGCGCTGCGCCGGATCTGGCCCGACAGCGGCCCGCTCACGCGCGACGAGCTGACCACCGAGATGAACCAGCGCATGCAGTTCCCCGGGTGGACCAACGCCTGGACCATGCCGATCAAGACGCGGGTCGACATGCTCTCGACCGGCGTGCGCACGCCGGTGGGTGTGAAGATCTTCGGCTCGGACCTCAAGGAGATCGAACGGATCGGCATCGCGCTCGAGCACGTGCTGGCGCCGATCCGCGGCACGCGCAGCGTCCTTTACGAGCGCAACCTGGGCGGCCTTTATCTGGACATCGTCCCGCGGGCGCCGGCGCTCGCGCGTCGGGGCTTGCGGGTTGCCGACGTCGAGGAGGTGATCGAGGGAGCTATCGGGGGCTTGCCGATCGGCACCACTGTCGAAGGGCGCAATCGCTTCACGATCAATGTGCGCTATCCCCAGGACGCGCGCGGCGACGCCGACGAGATCCGGCGCATTCTGGTGCCGGTTGGCGCCGGAGGCTTCGTACCGCTGGGCGAGCTCTGCGACGTGCGCATCGCCGGTGGCCCGCCGATGATCCGGGACGAGGCGGGCCTGCTGGTCGGGTACGTCTACGTCGACGTCGACGAAGGCGCGCGCGACATCGGCGGCTACGTCGACGAGGCCAAGGAGGTGGTGGCGCGCGCGCGCGGCGCCGGTGAGCTGGCGCTACCGGCGGGGTCGTACCTGAAGTGGACGGGCCAGTACGAGCAGCTGCAGGAGATGGTCGCGCGCATGAAGCTGGTCGTGCCGCTGACGCTGCTGATCGTCATCGTGCTCTTGATGCTCCACTTCAGGAACGCGGCCGACGTTATCATCGTGCTGCTGTCGATTCCGTTCGCGCTGGTCGGCAGTATCTGGTTGCTGTGGCTGCTCGACTACCGGATGTCGACGGCGGTGTGGGTCGGGATGATCGCGCTCACGGGGCTGGCGGCGCAGACCGGCATCGTCATGATCGTCTACATTAACCAAGCGTACGAGCGACACCGCGCCCTTGGGCGCATCCACGATCTCGGCGACATCATCGCCGCGCACATGGAGGGCACGGTGCTGCGCGTGCGGCCCAAGTTGATGACGGTGTCGACGATGTTGATCGGCCTCGTGCCGCTGCTGTGGGCGCAAAGCTCGGGCGCCGACGTCATGCGCCGCATCGCCGCGCCAATGGTCGGCGGCCTGGTGACGTCGGCGTTCCTGACCCTGGAGCTGATTCCGGTGATCGTGACGTACGTGCGGCAGGAAGAGCTGCTCTGGGAGCGGCTGCGCGCCGTCGCGTCGGGACGCCAGCGAGCGCTGGCGCGCTGGGCGGCGGTTACGGGCGGGGGCCTCGCGTTCGAGTTGCTGTTGTTCGCCTCGCGCGCCTACGTGACGTTGCCCGGGCGAACGTTCACCGCGCTGCTGATCGCGGGCGCGGTGGTGTTCCTGGGCGCGCTCGCGATCTATCTCGCGCAGCGACGGCCGGCGTATGCGCAGATCTGGCCGCGCGCCGGTGATCTCCGGTCCCCTGCCCCGTCCGCGGGGGAGGGTTAGGGAGAGGGCAAACCTTGCGAGACGCGGCGCCCGACGGCCCCTCTCCCTAACCCTCCCCCCGCAGACGGTGGAAAGGGACCGGAAAAAGATTCAGGGTCGGGGGGCCGAGGTTCAGGCGCGCCCGCGCCGGCGCGCCAGCCAAAGACCCAGCACCGCGAGCCCACCGCTCGAAAGCAGCCAGCCGTCAGCCTCGCCCGGCGCGACCGCGCACCCCGATGACGGCTTCTTCTTCTCGCCGGTCCCGGCGTCCGCGGGCGTTGCTCCGCCGGTCCCGGCATCCGCCGAGGTCGTGCCGCCGTCGGGCGGATCCGCGGTGCAAACACTCATGTCCCACAGACCGAACGAGGAGACCTCGGTCGCGCAGGTCGCCTGGCAGGCGTCCTTCACGCAGCCGAGGATCGCGGCGACGTGATCGTACGACAGCACCGACTGCCAGGTCATGCCGTCGTCGGCCGACACGCCCAGCGCATAGCCGTCGCTGAATTCGTCGGTGGCGGCGTAGATCTGGTTGCCACGCGTCGACATCCCGCGCACGTGCGGCGGCTGGTTCCCGAGGGACTGGAAAGTGACGCCGTGATCGGTCGAGCGGTAGAGCACCGGGCTCGTCGACACGTCGATGCCGCTCACCAGGATCGCGCCGCTCCCGGCCCGCGTTGCCGACGTGAAATAGCCGCTGGTGGTCATCGACAACGTCACCGTGTTGCCGCCGTCCTGGGTCTGGGCCAGTGACTGCGTCGTCGCCTTGAACAGCAGCAGCACCGACTGCGCGTTGGTCGGATCCACCCCGATGATGCTCGGTGAGCCGCTTCCCAGCACCGGCGTCAGATCGGTGAATTTCCAGGTGGCGCCGCCGTCGTTCGAGCGCCCGAGCATGGGCGCGTTGGTCGTCGCCGCCGTCAGCGTCACATAGATCGTCTTCGGATCCGACCGCGCGATCTCGATGCCGGTCATGGTCGCCTTCGCGTCACTGGTGTAGAGCTTCGAGGTGAAGGTGGCACCGGCGTCGGTCGATTGCAGCAGCACGTACGTCGAGGATTTGGAGTCGAACGCCAGCGCCAGCACCCGGTTGGCGTCGCTCGGATCGGGGAAGAAGTCGGTGGCGCCGAGCCCGGCGATCATGCCGTTGGCGATCGACCAGCCGCAGGTCGCGTCGTCGGAGAAGACCAGGTTCTGGTTGGCGACCGCGAACAGGCGGTTCTGGGGCGCGGCGTTGTATTGGTAGAGGTAGCCGAAGCTGTTCGTATCCTGCTCGCACGACCAGAGCCAGGTGTGGCCGCCGTCGCGCGACGCGACCACGCCGAAGTTGGTGACCAGCGTGATTTCGTTTGGCCGCGAGCCGGGCGTCAGGATGCCCTGCGCGTCGGGGAAAGCGCCGTTCGCGCGTGCGGTCCGCGACGCGAGTCCCGAGACAGTGCACGCGATGGCCACGATGAGAGCCGGCGCCAGGCCGATTCTCGCCGTGCGGGCGCCGCGGCAGCGCGCGCGCTCAGGAACGTCCACGCCGCGACCGCCGGCGCAGGACCAGGCCGATCGAGATCAGGGCCACCGCCGCGAGATCGAGCGCGCGCGCCGTCGCGCCGGTGTTCGCCGTGCTGTTGCAGGAGCAGCCGCCGCTGGCGCCGGTCTCGTTGCCGCCCTTGGCGCCGGCTGCACCGCTCGAGCCGCCAGCCCCCATCGCCGCTCCTCCCGCGCCGCTGCTCGCGCCGCCGGTGCCTCCCGCGCGACCGCCGGTCCCCGCGCCGGTGCCGCCCGTGCCGGTTCCCGGCGCGCCGCCGGTCCCGGGCCGCGCGTCGGTCGGCCCAGTGACGCCGCCGTCGCCGCTGATCGTCGCCAGCGGACCGCAACTGCTGGCGCCCGGACCCGGCGCGGTGAACGGCGTCATGTCGACACAGGTCGGGCCGGTCGTTCCCGTGCCGCCGGTGATGCTGACCGTTGCGCTGGTGTTGTCGATCGCTATCAGCGTGAACGTCAGCCCGCCGGCGGGGTCCGTATACGACTGACCCACCGTCATCAAACCGGCGTTGTTGAGATTGGCGCGGCCAGCCTCGGGCGTGAGGTCGAGCAAGTACAGATACGGCGCCGCCGCGTTTTGCGTGGGGAAGCCGGCGCCGATCGAGACGATCACCATCGGGTTGGTCAGGTTGGCGTCGAACCCGTACTTACCGCGCATCTCGAGGTAATAGTTGCTGAGCATCGGCGCCTGTCCCTGCCGCGCGTTTCCACCGGTGCCCGGTCCCGGCGCCATGCGAGTCTTCGGCGCGGGCACTTGAAGCAGCTGCACGCCGTCGCACGGCAGCTCCTGCGGAACCAGCGTGAACGTACCGGCGCTGGCGGTGACCACGTTGCACTTGCCAATCCAGCCCTGCGCGTACTTGTGGTACGCGGACGGGTGGTGGGCGCCGCCGCCCATGAAAGAGAGCGAGTTGCCGTACTCGACGTGCGTGCACTGGGTCGGATCGTCGAGGAACGCCGCATTCCCTGGACAGGTCATGGTCGGCTCGTGGGTCATGCCGAAGTTGTGCCCCAGCTCCTGTGAGAAGCCGACGATGTCGTCGAACGAGTAGTTGGAGTAGACCGCCGGCTTGCTCGGCCGCCCCTCGTCGCCCCAGGTACCGCAGGATGAACCCTGCGGTGACGGCGTGCCGTAGAGCCAGAAGTAGTGGTCATAGGTCTTGGGCAGCGCCGCGATCTCCATCGCCACCGTCGCGCCGTTGCCAGTGCGGTCCGACGACGGGCCGCAACAGGCGATGGTCAGGCAGTTCTGAACCGGCAGCGTATAGGGGCCGAAGAAGTCGGTCTGTAGATCCTGAAGCCCGAACGAGCTCTCGACGAACATGTGCCGCTGCGACGTGCCCGAGCTGGTGATCAGGTTGGTCAGCGTGGTCATGTTGGGTGGCCCGGTGCCGATGTCGAACATCATCCCCGCGATCGTGCGCGTGCGGCTGGGCGTCGTCCCGACCAGCGCCGATGTCGTGCCCGAGATTCGTTCGCCGGGGTCACCGGTCGTGTCGCGCCCCTGCGCCTCGAATCGCGCGAGCCGGGTGGCATCGTCGAGCGATTCTTCTTGATTGCAACTGGCGGTTCCGATCGCCGCGAGCGACGCCAGAGCCAGCGCTGCGAACGAGACGGAGGACCAAGCGCGCGGCGCGCTCGACGAATGGGTACGAACGTTGCGGCGGATATGCATCGGGCCTCCAGAGACTGAGCCTGTCCTGGGTGGCAAGTGACACCCCCCGACGCGGGCGGCTCACCGATTGTTCGGCGTTGCAGGCGGCGGCGCGACGCCGGGCGCGATCACCTCCGCGTGGGTGATGCGGTCGAGGCGAAATTGCCGCGGCTTGTTCTTCTCGAGATCGGTGGCCTCGATGCGCGTCTCGTGGCGATCCATCGCGACCGAAAGGATGCGGATATCGCGCCTGCTCTCGATGTAGCCGCTGTCGACGTAAGTGATGCGCACCGGCTGCTGCTCGAACCAGGCGCGCTCGAGCGCTATGCGCACCTCGCGCTTGCTCGGGAGCGCCGGAACACCGTGAAAGGAGAGCTCCGCGATGCGCGTCAGCAGCTCGCGCTGCGCGGACGTCGACAGCGCTGCGCGCACCTTGTCGAGACCTGACTCCAGCGTGCCCGCGAACGGCAACAGGCGCATGTCAATCGCGAAGCGGCCGAGCGCGACCAGCAAGGCCGCCTCGCGCGCGGTGAAGTTCACCGGGGGCAGCGTGTAGCTCTTCTCGAGCGCGTAGCCGCCACCTGGGCCGCGCTCCGCGGTCAGCGGCAGCGCCGCCTCGCGCAGGGCGTCCAGGTCGCGGTACATCGTTCGCACGGTGACGCCGAAGCGCTGGGCGAGTTGCTCGGCGGTCACGCCGGTGCGCCTGCTGCGCAGGTGCTCACCCAGCGCGAAGAGTCGTTCGGTGCGGCGCATGGGCTGGATAATACCTGACACAAGGCTGTCAGTGCAGGCGCCTAGAGTCTTTGTCGCAGCCAACACCAACGACCAGGAGGGGCCCATAACGAACGCCGAGAAGACGACGACCGAGACCCAAACGACCCACGCGAACGATGACGCCCGGCTGGCCCCGGCGGTCCGGGTCCATCCCGGCAGCTGCCACTGCGGCGCGGTGCGCTTTCAGGTCGAGCTACCGGAGCGGCTGGGAGGCTCACGCTGCAACTGCACGATTTGCCTCAAGACCAATATCACTGGTGCCATCGCCAAGCCGGCTGCGTTCCAGTTGCTGGCGGGTGCGGACAACCTCTCCACCTACGCGTGGGGCGGCAAGACGGCGCGCCGGTACTTCTGCAAGATCTGCGGGGTGCACTGCTTTGCGCGCGGCTACCTGGCCGAGGTCGGCGGGGACTACGTGTCGATCAACCTGAACGCCATCGACGACGTCGAGGTCGCAGAGCTGCCGCTGGTCTACTGGGACGGCCGCCACAACAACTGGTACGCGGGGACACGGGCGACGCCCTGGCCGGTCTTCTCGTCGCCGCCGGCGGCTTGGTCGGACCCGGTTCGGCCCGCGCCCGCGCCAAAGTCCTGAGGGGTGGGGAGGGGCGAGATGGCTCCCGGGCGCAATCAGGGAGAGGGGGCGTCGAAGCCGAGCGCGCCCGCGATAGCGGCAACCACGGAATCGGGCTCGCGGAGGACGACGTCGTTCGGGAAGCGTAGGACCCGGATGCGGTGACTGGTGAGCAGCTGGGTGCGACGCTGGTCGTATGCCTGATCGCTCGGCTGGTAGTGCTGGCCACCGTCAAGCTCGATCGCGAGGCGACGTGCCGGGCAGAAGAAGTCGAGGATGAAGGGGCCGGCGGGGTACTGGCGGCGGAACTTGAAGCCGGCGAGGCTGCGCGCGCGTAAGAGCCTCCATAGAGCGGCTTCGGCATCGGTGGGTTCACGGCGCATGCGGCGTCGCCGGACCAGACGTGTGTCCATGCTGTCTTTTCGGC